>Ga0066797_1000594_pt1 | contig 10712 bp, 10 predicted proteins | sample PersoiDNA2013193_FD_76335 | JGI IMG/M metagenome (GOLD analysis project Ga0066797, IMG submission 76335) | Permafrost soil microbial communities from the Arctic, to analyse light accelerated degradation of dissolved organic matter (DOM) -... | ecosystem: Environmental > Terrestrial > Soil >... | reverse complement strand
GGCCGGGCGATCCGGGGCCCTGCCGGCGAAGACCGCTGATCGGATGATGTAGGTGATATGCGTTCTCCTAGAGCGAGCCGCTCCGCATCTCCGGTTACGGGATGCGAGGCTGTTCATGACGGCCTGCGGATCCTCCCTCTAGGTTATGCCGGGGAGCCATCCCGATGGCCGGCGGGACGAGAGTGGATTCCGGCCCGTCAGGTGGCGGCGGCGGCTGCGGCGGTACGCGCGGCGCCGCCCGGCGGTCATATCACCGCATCCCGGACACGATCCCCGCTCGCGGCAAAGATCATGGTAGAAAGGCGTGCGCATAGAACGCTTTTCTACCACCAGGAAAAAAGCCTCCACGATCATGGGTGTGAGCTTGGCTGCCGGCCGCAGCGCACCTGATCGGGCGGCCGGAATTGTGGTTCCGTCCAGCGGGGATCATGACGTGGCGGCCCGGGCTGGGGTGGGCTCGGGTTCGGCGTGGCTGAAGGTTCGGCGGTATGCCTGCGGCGTGGTCCCGCACAGGCGGGCGAAGTGGCGGCGCAGCATCAGCGGGCTCAGCCCGCATTCGGCGGCGATCTGCTCGATGCTGTCGCCGGAGTGCTCGAGCAGTTCCTGGGCCCGCATCAGCCGGGCCCTGGTCAGCCACTGATGCGGGGTTGTCCCGGTGTGGGCGGCGAACTGGCGGGCGAAGGTCCGCGGTGACATCAGCGCGTGCGCGGCGAGGTCAGCCACGGTGACCGGCTCGCGGAGATGCTCCAGCGTCCACTGGTGCAGGGACGCCAGGTTCGCCGGGTCGTCGGCCTCATCGACGTGCGCCGGCACGAACTGCGCCTGGCCGCCGTCCCGGTGCGGGGGCACCACCATGCGGCGCGCGACCGCGTTGGCGACGGCAGCGCCGTGCTCTAGCCGCAGCAGGTGCAGGCACGCGTCGATCCCGGCCGCTGTGCCCGCGCTAGTGATCACCTGGCCGTCGTCGACGTAGAGCACGCCCGGATCGACATCGATTGCGGGATAGCGGCTCGCGAGCTGCGCGGCGTACCGCCAGTGAGTCGTGGCGCGGCGCCCGTCGAGCAGCCCGGCGGCCGCGAGCACGAAGGCGCCGGTGCAGTGGCTGAGCACACGCCCGCCGCGCCCGGCCAGGGTGCGCAGCGCCTGGAGCACCGGCTCGGGGGGCGGCACGTCAGGCTGGTCCCAGCACACGACGATCCCCAGGTCTGCGGCACTGAACCGATCCAGGCCCGCCTCCACGACGATCGGCACGCCGACGTCGGTGCGGATCACGCCCGGCTCGGCCGCGGTGATGGCGTAGTCATAGCCGGGGAGTCCCTCCACGCTGCGGTCACAGCCGAAGACCTCCGCGGTCACGCCGAGCCCGAACATGGACACGCCTTCGTAAGCCAGGACCGCCACTGACGAGAGCATGCCGCCAGTATGGCAGGAAAGTACCTGACAATGTCAATCCTGCCACTCACTGCGCCCTCGGTTACCGGAGAGGATGGGTGCATGGGATCACAGAGCGCGGCACAGGACGGCACCGTCGCACCGGTAGCCGCCATTGCCCCGCAGGGGGCCGACCGTCCCGCCGGGCAGGACCACCGGCGGCGATGGTCCCGTCGAGCCAGGATGCTCCCGGGCGGGCTGGGCGCATGGGCCGCCCTGCTCGTCGTGTGGCTGGTCTGGGGCTCGACTTATATCGCCATCCGGGTGGCAGACGAGAGCCTCCCGCCGCTGGCCATGGCCGGCGCCCGGTACCTCATCGCCGGTACCCTGCTCTTCCCCATCGCCAGGCGCAGCGGAGGACCGCAGCTGCGGGCGGCCGACAGGCCAGGGATCGCGCAGTGGCTCGGGATGGCAGTAGCCGGCACGCTGCTGCTGGCTTTCGGCAACGGCGCCGCCAGCTACGCGGAGAAGACCCTACCGGCCGGCCTGACCGCCCTGCTCATCGCTACCGTCCCGATCTGGATGGTGCTCGCGGACAAGATCATCAACAGCCGGGCAATCCCCCGGGCCGGCTGGGCCGCCCTGGTCATCGGGGTGGCCGGAGTCGCCATCCTGGCCCGTCCGCACGGGCACGGCTCGATACTCCCCGTCCTCATCGTGCTGGGCGGCAGCCTGTGCTGGGGCACCGGCTCTGTCCTCGCCGGACGGCTTCCGGCCCCTGCCAGGCCGCTGCTCGGCAGCGCGATGGAGATGCTGGCCGGCGGGGCCGTGCTGACCGCGCTCGCCGCGGCGACCGGCGAACTGGGCCAACTCCACCCGGGCCAGGTAAGCGGCAGGTCGGCGCTGGCGCTGCTGTACCTGATCGGCCCGGGATCACTGCTGGCGATGACCTGCTACGTGATCGCCCTGCGGCGGCTGCCGACAGCCGCCGTCTCCACCTACGCCTACGTCAACCCGGTCATCGCCGTCTCGCTCGGCGCCCTGCTCCTCGGCGAGCCCCTGACCCCGGCAACCGTGCTCGGCGGCGCCGTCGTGCTCGCCTCGGTAGCACTGCTGCTCCTGCACCGATCACGTGAGTAACAGGCAGTCCCGGGCGTCAGCTCAGCAGCCCGTCCCCGGGCTCAGCCTGGCTTGCGACGACCGTGAAGACCGGTGGTGCCTGCCGACCGCCACGCCAGGAGGGACCAGCGGGACAGCGCGGACAAAATCGAACCGGCGCTCGCAGCCGAGCCAATCGAGAAAATGGAAGCCACTGATGCGACCGAGCCGATCGAGAGGACCGACCCCGCAGAGCCGATGCACAGGATCGAGCCAGTGGAACCGATGGACAAGATCGACCCGCTCGATCCGATACTCAGCAGCGAGCCTGCGGAGCCAGCCGACCGCGGCGAGCTATTCGTGTTCCCCATACCGGGATTCTCGCACCGAGCCTGCCGGTCGGCCTCCGGTACCCCGAAGAATATCGACCGGGCCGATTGAGCGCATCTTCCGTGACTGGCGCGTCGACAGGGGGCCCCGCGTAAACGCCGCTACAAGTCGCCTACTGCCTCCTTCAGCTCACCGAACGCCTCGGTGATGCGGGGTACTGTCCATTGAGCGTTGAGGCCGCTTGGGTTGGGCAGGATCCACAGGCCGGCGGTGCCGAGCCGTTCCTCCTGCGGTCCGATGACCGCGCGCTTGCGGCCGAACGCGGTGCGATAGGCGGTGACGCCGGCGATCGCGACAACGCGCGGGCGATGCGCGGCGATCAGCGTGCGGAGGCGGGCGCCGCCGTCGCGGAGTTCGTTGTCGGTCAGTTCGGCGGCCTGCGCGGTGGCACGCGGTACCAGGTTGGTGATGCCGAGGCCGTAGCCGGGAAGCTCGGCCTGCTCGCGGGGCTCAAGGCGGCGCGGGGTGAAGCCGGACAGGTGCAGGGCCGGCCAGAACCTGTTACCCGGGCGCGCGAAGTGCCAGCCGGTCGCCGCCGAGTACAGGCCCGGGTTGATCCCGCAGAACAGCACGCGGAACGGCTCGCCGATCCCGGGCAGCACGTCCGGAATGGTGCGGTACCGCGCGGCAGCCAGGTCCAGCTTCATGACGCCCTATTCTGACCTACTTATCGCCCTCATCAGGAACCACTGCGAATTCGGCGCGGACGCCGAGCAGGCGGACCGGGCGATCGGGCTCGAACAGGCCGAGAGCGGCCAGCGCCGCCGCCTCGATCATTCCGGTCAGGGCGACACCGTGGGTCACCGTGATGAACGGCGCGTACCGGACCTTGACCACCACGCGCGCCACCGGCCGTCCGGAAAGCTCCCCGGCGACCTGCGCGGCGAGACGGCTCACCTCCGCCCGGACGACGGCCCAGTCCGCGATGTTCCGCTGGAAGGTCACCTCGCGGCCGTGCGAGCGGGCGACGTAGGGCGTGGGATCCACCTCGGCCTCGCCGCGGCCACGGCCGAGCAGCACCAGCCATGGTCCTGTCATCGGTCCGAACTCCCGCGCCAGCCGGTCAGGGTCGGCGGCCGCCAGCTCGCGCACGGTGGTAACGCCAAGGCCCGCGAGCTTCGCGGTCGTCTTCGCGCCAATCCCCCAGATGATGTCGGGCGGCCGGTCGCCGAGCAGGTCGAACCAGGTCGCGGTGGTCAGCCTGAATACCCCGGCCGGCTTGCCGAACCCGGTCGCGATCTTCGCCTGCAGCTTGTTGTCGCCGATTCCGACCGAGCAGTCGAGCCTGGTGGCCGCCTTGACATCGGCGGCGAGCCCACGCGCGAACCCTTCCGGGTCGTCGGTGTCGGCTCCGATGAAGGCCTCATCCCAGCCGAGCACCTCCACCGGCCTGCCCGTCTCCCGCAAGACGGTCATGACCTGCGCGGAGACCGCGTTATACGCGTCGGCGTCCACCGCGAGGAACACGCAATCCGGGCAGCGCTTCAACGCGGTGCGCAGCGGCTGGCCCGAGTGGACACCGAACTCCCGCGCGGCATAGGACGCGGTGCTGACCACGCCCCGCTTGGCGGGGTCGCCGTCGCCGCCGACGACGACGGGCTTACCGCGCAGCTCGGGACGGCGGTCCATCTCGACGGCCGCGATGAACTGATCCAGATCAACGTGCAGCACCCACCGGCTCACACCCGAGTCCTACCCCGATATCTGGCCGGCGTGCTCATCGGCGCGCCGATTGAGCCTGGCCACGCCGATCCTGCGCGCGATCGAGTAGGTCAGACGCGCGGCGACCAGGGCGGTCAGCGTGGGCACGTGGACCCCGTCCCGAACGGCGGTGGCCAAGCCCGCCTCGCGCCTGCGCCACACCCGGGCCACCGTGATGACGCCCCAGAGCGTCTCCGCCGCGAGCAGGAGCAGGAAAGCAACCGCGTGGGCGAATAGCCAGAGCATCACGACACCGCGTTCGTTGTCAGGAACGCGCTGGTCCATCAGGTAGGCCGTTATTCGTCCGCGCCGCTTGCCGTCACCCGTGGCATCACCGCTCATACGGTCAGTATGCTCGGGCAATGGCGTTTAGTGGGTGGCCCGCGCAAGCATTGGAGTTTTACGCCGGCCTCGAAGACGACAACTCGAAGTCGTACTGGGCCAGCCACAAGGCGGTCTACGAGGAAAAAGTGCTGCACCCCATGACGGAGCTCCTCGAGCAGCTCGGCCAGGAATTCGGCGAGCCGAAGATCTTCCGCCCTTACCGCGACGTTCGATTCAGTGCCGACAAGACGCCCTACAAGACCCATATCGGCGCGACGATCGGCGGGATGGCCTACGTACAGCTCTCCGCCGACGGGCTCAGCGCCGGGGCGGGCAGGTGGCAGCTCGACCCGGCCCAGCTCGCCCGCTACCGCGCGGCGGTCGCCGCCGACCGCACAGGCGATGAGCTCGAGGCGATCATCGCGGTGATCGAGAAGGCCGGATACGAGGTCCACGGCCACGGCACGCTCAAGTCCGCGCCGCGCGGCTACCCGCCCCACCACGCCCGCATCGAACTCCTCAGGCACAAGGGCCTGACCGCATGGCAGCACTGGAAGCCGGCCCCCTGGCTAGCCACAGCGGACGCAGCGCACAGACTTCAATCATTCTTCAGAACGGGCGCGGCACTCTCTTCCTGGCTCGGCTCGAACGTCAACGGCTGAGCAGCCAGTGACCGGCGCTGGTCCTGGCTCCGGTCAGCCGGTGCGCAGGGCGTCGGCAGGGGCGAGCCTGGCGGTCCGGGTAGCGGGTAGAGTCCGGCGATTCCCGCGATCGTGATGGCGACCGCAAGGCCGCCCCATAGTCCGGCCGGCGGGATGAGCAGGGTCCAGTGCCTCGCCTTCGCGATGGCCGCGGTGATCGCGATGCCGGCCGCCACGCCCGCGGCACCGCCGAGGACACCGAGGATCAGGGCCTCGGCGAGGAACTGGACGGCGATGTGCGACCTGGCCGCGCCGAGGGCCCGCCGCAGGCCTATCTCGGTGCGGTGCTCGAGCACGGCGATCACCATGACGTTCGCGATCCCGATGCCGCCGACGAGCAGCGCCACCGCGCCGAGGCCAAGAAAGAGTGCGGTGGACGAGGCGGCGACGGCGAGGCGAGCGGTCAGCGCCGCGGAGGGCTGGCTGACCGCCGCGCCGCCCGGGTTCTCCGGGTTCGCCGTCGGCCCGAGCAGGCTGTCGACCCGCGCGGTTTGCGTCACGTCGGTGCGGACGTAGATCCGGCTCGGCCGCCCGTCGTACTGGAGCAGGGACGCCGCGACACCGAAGCCGACGAGCGCGGAGCGGTCGATCTCCGGTGCCAGCGGGAGGGGGATACCCACTGTTGTCGGTTGAGTATGCGTGAGCGCTCATTAGTGCACTGGAGTGGTGGCGTGAACCTGAAGGAGCGGTCGGTGTCGCAGGGCATCTCGTATGCGGCGGCTCGTCGCTGGCACGATGCCGGGACGATGCCGGCGGCCGCTTGTCAGGCCGGCCGGCTGATCGTGACCGGGGACCCGGCCCCGGCTGGCCGCGCGGGCGTTGCCGCCGTGCACGCTCCGGGTCTCCTCCGGTGGCCAGGAAGACGGCCTGGACCGCCGGGCGGCGCGGGTCACCGCATGGGCAGCGGCGGAAGGCCTCCCCGCCGGCCGGGTCGTGCTTGCCGCCTGCCGCGACACCTGCGACCGCTGGTACGCGCGCGGACCATGACCTTCCCCGGTGCCTGTACGCCGCACTTACCGCCCTCGCGTCCGGCTTCGGCCCTGCCGCCCTCAAGGCCCGGTGCTCGGGTCCGTACGACCAAGTGCAAAGTAGCTCTGCGTGATTGCTGTAACTCGATGTGGTCGTGGGGCGGCCCGTGTGAGTGTCGGCAGACGATCGTCTGCCGACACTGTGAGGCGACTTCCCCGCCACCGGTGGAGTGGCCCACCAGCGAGGTCGTCGGCGTAGCCGTCCGTCACCGGGCGGGCCGATGTCCTTGATCAGCCAGGGCCCCAGGTACCGCAGCGACTCGCCACCTGCGCCAAGCAGCGGGCCGACCGCCGTGACCAGATCCGGCCTGCGCCCGGCGTCGATCCAGGCGATGGTGTACCCGGTCTCTGTCCGTCCTTCCGGGGGCGCGCAACGTGGGCAGCGGATGAATTCGAGATGACAGTGTTCTGCGAGCGCACGGCATCAGTTGACAATCGCACAGAATCGGCTGACAGTAAGTGGACGATCTTGTTGTATTTTCCAGACATGGGCGTCCAGATCGCCGCATTAAATTTAGCCGAGCCACTTATTCTCCTACCTTGACCCGGAGTTCGACATTATTCGACAACGTCAGCTCGCTCGGTCGGGCGTACCACATCGACTTCCCCCCTTTGGCATGCGTCGATGCGGAGTTCGATAGTGAAGTTGAGAACGCTGACCGCCCCCCGTCCGTTCAAGGACCCGCACCGCCACCGTCGGCTGGTCGTCACGCTGACGGTCATCCTCGCGATGATCAGCGGACTCCTCGTATCGGCCCAGATTGCACATGCCGGTACCTCGGACCTCGTCTTCACGGTCAGCGCGTCGGACTTCGGCCTGGATCCGTCCGTCATGGCTGAGGTCGTGCCCGAGTTCCAATCGGAGATCACGGCGGCCGGCGGCCTGGGCCAGGCGATCGAGCAGGAGACGGCCGAATACCCGGTCATCGGCACGACCGTTGACACCTCGGCGTTCGCGTATGTCAACGGCACGCTGGCCCTGAGCCCCGACGGCAGCAGCCTGGTTATCACCATCCCGGGCGCGGAAGTACAGGCCAACGCCAGCCCGTGGGCGTCCTTCGGCGCGTGGGTGGCCGGCGGTATCTTGGGCTATGCGGCCAGGATGCTCTGCATAGGAGGCCTGATAGCGTCAGGGGTGGGCGCCGCGACCTACCCGCTCGTCTGCACCCCCCTCGGCGGCGCCGTGGCCGGCTTCTTCCAGGGCATCATCGTGCATGCGATCGACAAGGACCTGAAGACCCCTAAAGCGTGGGCTGACATCCTCCTCAAAACGCTGGGCGGAGCGATCGCCGGCGGGGTGTGGGAGAAGTACTTCAGCCCATGGGCCAAGGCGAATCTTGCCGGCTACTTCAAGAAGGCCGGCACCTGGCTGATCAACAACGTGCCCTGGCTCAATGCCCGGTTCGGAAGCGCGGCCGGGACCGCCGCGGAGGAGACCGGCACCATGATGGAGGAGCTGAACCGGGCACTCGAAGAGGCGATGGCGGACTGGGCGCCGGCCACGGCCGCGCAGGTGATCGCGGATCCGGCGTACATCGATCCCACCAGTGACCCGACGGACTGGAACACGCTGATCGGGTCGCCGACGAGCAAGCTCGGTGTCGTGGTCGCGAACGTCCTGAACGGGCCCGGTTCGACGGCCGTCGCCGGGTGGACGGACGCGATCGACCGCGCCCACGCCTCGGGCAAGAAGGTCCTTGGCTATGTCGACACTGGCTATCTAGGCCTGACCGGCCGCACGACCCGGCTCGGCTCGACGGCCACGGCCGACTGGGTCGCCCAGATCGAGCAGGACATCAACGCCTGGTACAGCCTGTACGGCAGCTCGGTAGACGGGATCTTCTTCGACGACGGGTACAACGTCTGCGGCACCGACGACGAGTACGCGGCTGTCTACGACATCGTCAACCAGTACGAGAAGCTCAACCACCCCGGCGCCATGACGGTGCTTAACCCCGGCACCGCCGTGCCGCAGTGCTACGAGGGCACCGCCGACGTCCTGCTCACCTTCGAGGGCAGCGACGCCACCTACGAGAGCAGCGCCTACCAGGCCCTCGACTGGACCCCGGCGAGCCCCTCGGAGATCTGGCACATCATCTACGGCGTCACCGCCTCCGACGTCTCCCTGGTCGACGAGACCTCCCAGACCCGCGGCGCCGGCTACGTCTACATCACCGACGACGTCCCGGCCAACCCCTACGACACCATCCCCTCCTTCTGGTCCGCGGAAGAGGCCGATGTACCAGGAGGCACCCCGTACGTGGCCGACGCGGTGGACTACACCACTGGCCCCCCCGTGCCCACCGCGCCCTCTGGGCTGGCCGTCACCAGTTCCGACTACACCTCCGCCGCCCTGACCTGGACGGCGGGAGCCGATGTCGCGGACTACCTGGTCTACCTCAACGGCCAGGAGGTGGCCAGCCTGCCGCCGGACGAGACCGCGGCCACCATCGGCGGGCTCACGCCCGGGGGAACGGCTTACACCCTCGATGTCGTCGCCCAGGGCTACGGCGGTGACCTCTCAGCGGCCAGCAACAGCGTCAGCGTCACGACCCTCAGCTTGCCCGGCGGCCAGGCCATCACCAACTACCAGGTCACGGCCGGATCCGGCACCGTCACCTACTCGGCGGACTTCCTCGTCCCCTACTCCTTCCGCCGGGTATACATATCTCCCCCGCTGGATTCATCGGAGAGCTGCTGGTGGATGGCGGACAACGATCCCGCTATCGGCGGCCCCTTCTGCGCTCACTGGCTGATCGAGAACACCACTCTCCTGGTCTATGCCGGAAGCGGCAGCGACTGGACCTGGACTCCCATCGCCTACGTGCCGCCCACCATCAGCGGGTCCACCTACTCATGGACCGTGAATTCCGCCGACATCGGCGACGCCACCAATTTCGTCGGATTCGAAGGCCAAGGCTACGGCCCGCTCACCGACGTTTACACTCCCGGCTGCTCCCCCCTCGCCGGTCTCATATGCATTCTTCCGTGAGGCCTGCCGGGAATTGACCAGGGCCGCCGATCGCGCGCAGTGTGAGCGCGATCTGGCTCGGCGTGCTGATCGCCGGGTGGCAGCAGCCGAACAGCAGGATGAGCGAGTCGTCGGTGCCCGGCGGCGCGTCCGCGTCAGGTGCCGCGGCGAGCAGCTCCGATTGCGGTGCGGCGACAGCGATCCGTTCCTCGCGCTGGCGGCGTGACTGCTCGCTGCGCACCTGGTCGAGTAGCTTGCGGGTCGCGACGGTGACCAGCCAGCCGCGGGGGCTGCCCGGCTGGCCGTCGGCCGGCCACTGCACCGCGGCGGCGAGCAGGGCTTCCTGGGTTGCATCCTCGCACAGGTAGAACTGGCCGTACCCGTACCGGCGCAGCAGCGCGGCGGGGACCTGCTACGCGAGCTCGCGTAGCAGGTCCCCGGTTGTGCCTGGGCTGGTCAAAGATCGGATTTCGACTCGTGCGGCACCGGCCAGAGCTCAGCCGGCTCCTGGTCGACCCCGGGCGGCCCGAAGACTGCGCGTGGCTCAACGAGTCGCTGGAGCACCACCTGCTCAAGCTCGAGCTGGCGACCGCGATCCGGGATGCCGGCTGGCACGCCGAGCTGGAGGTCCGGGCGCCGGACGGCAGCTGGCGCGCGGATGTCCTGGCCAGCGCCCACGACGGGAGCTGGCGCGTGGCTTTCGAGGCCCAGCTGTCGCCGATCACGGACGATGACATCACCGCGCGGACCGGCCGCTATCACGCGGATGGCGTCGATGTGTGGGGGTCGTCCCGTCGGTCATGGCCCGGGAGCCGGACGGCGAGACACCCTGGACCGTCAGCGACGACGTCGCCCGCTTCGATTACGCTGCGGGCGCCTGGTGCATCGTCTGCGTGGAATTGACGCAGTTCATCTCGTGGGTGCTGAACGAGAAGCTGTTCGTCCACACGGTGCGGCGCCGCTACCGGCGGATCTGGCTGGAGACCGGCGAACGCTACGTCCGCCGGCAGGCGATCTGGACAACCCGGCGCAGCGTCGACGAGGAAAACCGGCACGAGGCCATGCGCCAGCGCCAGGAGACACGGAAGCAGCAGCGTGCGCAGGAACAGCGGGAAGCCGAACAACGGC
>Ga0066797_1000593_pt1 | contig 10735 bp, 10 predicted proteins | sample PersoiDNA2013193_FD_76335 | JGI IMG/M metagenome (GOLD analysis project Ga0066797, IMG submission 76335) | Permafrost soil microbial communities from the Arctic, to analyse light accelerated degradation of dissolved organic matter (DOM) -... | ecosystem: Environmental > Terrestrial > Soil >... | reverse complement strand
TTCGCCCGACGTGACTGGGACCGCCAGGACTTCGCCCAGATCGTCCACGACGCGGTGCGCGAGAACGCTCGGACGCCGTTCAGTGAACAGGTCTGGCGCACCCTGGCCGAGGGCATCCGCTTCGTCCAGGGTGACTTCAGCGACGACGCCGCGTTCGCCCGGCTGCGGGACACGGTCCAGGAGCTCGACGCGAAGCGCGGCACCGGGGGCAACCACGCGTTCTACCTGTCCGTGCCGCCGACCGCGTTCCCGCAGGTCTGCCGCCAGCTCGCCGTCTCGGGGCTGTCGCAGCCGGCGCCAGGCAAGTGGCGCCGAGTGGTCATCGAGAAGCCGTTCGGGCACGACCTGGCCAGCGCCAATGCGCTCAACGAGGTGGTCAGCCAGGTGTTCCCGCCGGACTCCGTCTTCCGGATCGACCACTACCTCGGCAAGGAGACGGTGCAGAACCTGCTGGCGCTGCGCTTCGCGAACCAGCTGTACGAACCGATCTGGAACGCCAACTACGTCGACCACGTCCAGATCACGATGGCGGAGGACATCGGGATCGGCGGCCGCGCGGGCTACTACGACGGCGTCGGCGCAGCGCGGGACGTCATCCAGAACCACCTGCTGCAGCTGTTGGCCCTGACCGCGATGGAGGAGCCGACGTCCTTCGAGGCGCAGGACCTGCGTGCGGAGAAGGAAAAGGTGCTGGGCGCCGTCAGGGTGCCGAAGGAACTCGGCCGGCACACCGCGCGGGGGCAGTACGCGGCGGGCTGGCAGGGCGCCGGGCAGGTCGTCGGCTACCTCGAGGAGGACGGGATCCCGGCCGACTCGGTCACCGAGACGTTCGCCGCGATCCGCCTCGACATCGACACCCGCCGCTGGGCGGGGGTGCCCTTCTACCTGCGGACCGGCAAGCGGCTCGGCCGGCGGGTGACTGAGATCGCGGTCGTGTTCAAGCGCGCCCCGCACCTCCCCTTCGAGTCCACCTCGACCGAGGAGCTCGGTCAGAACGCCATTGTCATTCGGGTCCAACCGGACGAGGGCGTCACGATCCGGTTCGGCTCGAAGGTCCCCGGCACGGCGATGGAGGTCCGCGACGTCACGATGGACTTCAGCTACGGGCATGCCTTCACCGAGTCCTCGCCCGAGGCCTACGAGCGCCTGATCCTGGATGTCCTGCTCGGCGACCCGCCGCTCTTCCCCCGCCAGGAGGAGGTGGCGCGCTCGTGGGAGATCCTGGACCCGATCACCGCGTACTGGGCGAAGCACGGTCAGCCCGAGCAGTACCGTTCTGGCACCTGGGGCCCGTCGTCGGCGGACGCGATGATGGCACGCGACGGTCGAACCTGGCGGCGACCGTGACCGCTGCGCCCGGCACACCGGTGCGCGCCGACCGAGGACGGCCCCGCAGCTCTGCGGCACGCCACGAGAGGATCGTCAGCGATGATCGTTGAGCTGCCCGGGACGACCACCCGCGAGGTCAACCGCACGCTCGTCCGGATCCGCGAGGAAGGGGGCGCCATCGCTCTCGGTCGGGTCCTGACCCTCGTCATCGATGCCGACGGCGGCGACCCGGAGGAAGCGATCAAGGCGGCGAACGACGCGAGTCGTGAGCACCCGTGCCGCGTCATCGTGCTCGTCCCGAACACCGAGCGGAGGACCTCGCGCCTGGATGCGGAGATCCGGGTCGGCGGCGACGCCGGCGCGAGCGAGGTCATCGTGCTGCGGCCGTCCGGGCCGCTCGCCCACCACGGCGACACCTTGGTGACCCCGCTGCTGCTGTCCGACGCACCGATCGTCACCTGGTGGCCGTACGAGGTTCCGAAGGACCCTGCCCACGACTGCATCGGCGCGATGTCCGCGCGCCGGATCACCGACACGACCCACTGCGCGCACCCCGACGCCGCTCTCCGCAGGCTCCGCGCGACCCACGTCCCGGGTGACACCGACCTTGCCTGGACCCGGCTCACCCGGTGGCGCGGCCTGCTGGCCGCCGCGCTGGATCAGCCGCCGTACGAACCGGTGAACGCGGTCGTGGTGGCTGGCGAGAAGACGCATCCGTCGCTCAACCTGCTGGCCGGGTGGCTGGCGCTCGCGCTGAGAGCGCCGGTGCGCGTGGTCAGGGAGCTCGGGGTCGAGGGCATCACCGAAGTACGACTGGAACGCGCGTCCGGGCCCGTCGTGCTGAGCAGGCCGGATGGCAAGAGGGCGACGCTCGATCAGCCCGGACAGCCGTCGCGGACGTTCGCGATGCCCCTTCGATCGCTCCGCGAGTGCCTGAGCGAAGAGCTACGACGCCTCGACGCCGACGACGTCTACGGCGAAGTCCTGACCAAGGGCCTCGCCCTGATCGACCAGGGCTGACCACGTGCGACGCGTTGTCGTCCACCCGGATGCGAGGGTGCTGGCCGAGGCCGTCGCCGTCAGGTTGCTGACCCGCATCCTCGACGTGCAGGCGGTCCGCGACACCGTGCACGTGGTCCTCACGGGTGGCACCGTCGGGATCGCGGCACTCGAGCATGCCGCGGAGTCGGTGCTGTGCGAGGCGATCGACTGGGCGGGTGTCCACCTGTGGTGGGGCGACGAGCGATTCCTCCCGGCCGGTCACCCGGACCGGAACGAGACGCAAGCGCGCACAGCGCTCATCGACGAGCTGCCCATCCCGCCCGAGAACGTCCACCCCGTCCCGGCCGAGGGCGCCCGGGGCGTCGCCGTGCCCGACGACGCGGCCTCCTTGTACGCACAGGCTCTGTCCGCGCACGCCTTCGGCGGCGCAGCCGTGCCCGGGTTCGACGTGCTGCTCCTCGGCATGGGCCCGGACGGACATGTCGCCTCGCTCTTCCCGGGCCATGCCGCCCTCGACATCGCGGATCGCACCGTCGTCGGCGTCCTCGACTCGCCCAAACCGCCGCCCGAACGAGTCAGCCTCACGCTTCCGGCGATCCGCGCCGCGCGAGAGGTCTGGATCGTGGCGGCCGGTGCGGAGAAGTCGACCGCAGTGCACGCCGCCCTCGCCGGCCTGTCGGTCTCCAGCGCGCCGGCCGGTCACGCGACAGGTACCGAGGCGACGCTGTGGCTCATCGATGCCGCGGCGGCGGCCTCGGCGTAGCACAGCGGGCCGGATCCGAGGGCCGCAGCGGCCGATGGCCGAGGCCGGGCGCACCACGGTTGCGACCAGGCGCATGCTGACGTGTGGAGAAGAACCCCGCTGCGGTGTCTGGCGGGGCCGTTCCCGATGGGTCAGCGGCCGCGGCGAGCGCGCAGCGCTTCGAGCGCCTCGGACAGGATCGCCTCGCCGTCGGCGTCGCTACGACGCTCCTTCACGTACGCGAGGTGGGTCTTGTAGGGCTCGTTGCGCGGCGGAGCCGGCGGGTTCTCGTGGTCCTGACCGGCGGGCAGCCCACACCGCGGGCAGTCCCACAGCTCGGGCGCCTCGATGCCGTTCTCCTCCGCGAAGCTCGGTCGCGTCTCGTGGCCGTTCGAGCACCAGTACGAAATGACAAAACGCGGAGCCGCCTCGCCGCGCTCGGCCTCGCCCATCGGGCCCGCGCCGACCCGGGAGCCTCGGATTGCGCTACCGCCTGCCATCGTCTGCCCCCGGCCTCAGTGGCCGAATCGGCTGATCAGGCCGAGCAGCACGATGATGACGGTCCAGGTGATGGCCAGGCCCACGGTGATCCGGTTCAGGTTCCGTTCGGCCACACCGGAGCTGCCGGCGGAGGAGGAGATCCCGCCACCGAACATGTCGGACAGCCCGCCGCCCTTGCCCTTGTGCAGGAGGACGAGCAGGGTCAGCACGAGGCTGATGACGAGCAGCAGCACCTGCAGAGTGATACTCATGCCGTTCACGGCTCCGTGAACTCCTCACCTGTTCGAGTGGACGTGGCGCGACACGCACCGGGTCAAGGGTAAGCGACGCGAGGCCCCTCCGGCGAACCATCCCGATCTCGGTTGTCTGCTGACCCCGGGGAGGGGAACCGCACACCCGGCTCCGGTGGCTGCGCGGGATGGTGTGCGCGCGGCCGCCAAGGACGAGGTCAACTCACAGACCGACAGCGTGCGACTGGTACCGGACGATCTTCGCGAACTCCTCCGGGTCGAGGCTCGCGCCACCCACGAGGGCTCCGTCCACATCGGGCTGCGCCATGATCGAGGCGATGTTGCCCGACTTGACCGAACCTCCGTAGAGCACCCGGATGCCGTCTGCGATCTCCTGCGTGTACAGCTCCGCCAGACCGGCCCGGATCGCGTGGCACACCTCGTGGGCATCCTGCGGGGTCGCGACCTCACCGGTGCCGATCGCCCAGACGGGTTCGTACGCGATGACGACCTGCGCGACCTTGTCCGCCGGGTGACCCGCAAGCGCACCCTCGAGCTGGCGCAGGGTGTGCAGCACGTGCTGCCCAGCCTTGCGCTCCTCGAGACCCTCACCGATGCACACGATGGGCACGAGGCCCTGGCCGAAGGCGGAGACGATCTTGTCGTGCAGCAGCTCGTCCGTCTCGCCGTGGTACTCACGACGCTCGGAGTGCCCGATGACGACGTAGGTCACGCCGAGCTTGGCGAGCATGGACGCCGAGATCTCACCGGTGTACGCCCCCTCGGCGTGCGCCGAGACATCCTGCGCTCCGTACCTGATCTCCAGCTTGTCCGCGTCCACCAGGGTCTGCACCGAGCGCAGGTCCGTGAACGGCGGCAGCACGACGACCTCGACGCTGCCGAAGTCGTGCTTGGCGTCCTTGAGCGACCAGGCCAGCTTCTGCACGAGGTGCGTGGCTGCATGGTGATCGAGGTTCATCTTCCAGTTCCCCGCCATCAGCGGGGTGCGGCCGCCTACCATCGTCAGCGCTCACCGTCTGCTGAGGCCAGGACCGCGATGCCCGGCAGTTCCTTGCCCTCGAGGAACTCGAGGCTGGCTCCGCCGCCGGTCGAGATGTGGCCGAACCGGGACTCGTCGAAGCCCAGCTGGCGGACGGCGGCGGCGGAGTCACCACCACCGACGATGCTGAAGCCGTCCGAATCGATCATGGCCTGGGCCACGGCGCGGGTGCCCGCAGCGAAAGCGGGGAACTCGAAGACGCCCATCGGGCCGTTCCAGACGATCGTCTTGGCGTCGTGGATCTTGCTCGCGAACAGCTTGGCCGAGTCAGGACCGATGTCCAGGCCCATCCGGCCGGCCGGGATCGCGTCGGCCGGCACGACGTCGTGCGGCGAGTCCGCCGCGAAGGTGTCCGCCACGACGATATCGGTCGGCAGCACGATCTCGACGCCGGCCTTCTCGGCCTGAGCGAGGTAGCCCTTCACCGTCTCGATCTGGTCCGCCTCGAGCAGCGAGGTACCGACCTGGTAGCCGTTCGCGGCGAGGAACGTGTACGCCATGCCACCGCCGATCAGCAACCGGTCGGCCTTGGTCAGCAGGTTGGAGATCACGCCGAGCTTGTCGGAGACCTTCGAGCCACCGAGGACCACCACGTACGGCCGCTCCGGGTTGTTCGTGGCCCGGCTCAGCGCCTTGACCTCAGTGAGGACGAGGCCGCCGACGGCCGACGGGAGGATCTTGGCGATGTCGTACACGGAGGCCTGCTTGCGGTGCACGACGCCGAAGCCGTCCGACACGTAGGCGTCGCCCAGCTTGGCGAGCTCGCCGGCAAATGCCTCGCGCTCGGCGTCGACCTTGGAGGTCTCGCGAGGGTCGAAGCGGATGTTCTCCAGCAGCGCGATCTCGCCGTCCTTGAGCGCAGCAGCGGTGGCCCGTGCGGACGGGCCGACGAGGTCGTCGGCGAGGGCGACCGGCTGGCCGAGCAGCTCGCTGAGGCGCGCCGCGACGGGGGCGAGCGAGTACTTGGCCGCCGGGACGCCCTTGGGGCGTCCGAGGTGCGCCATGACGATGACCCGGGCCCCGGCGTCGAGCAGGGTGCGAAGAGTCGGCAGCGAGGCTCGCACGCGGCCGTCGTCAGTGATCGTCGTGCCGTCGAGCGGGACGTTGAAGTCGGAACGCACCAGCACGCGCTTGCCGCGCAGGTCGCCGAGGTCCTTGATGGTCTTCATTCTCTCTCCAGAGCTAGGGGCGAACATGACTGCGTCCGCGTGCGCGCCGACCAGGACGGTCGAGTCGCGCACACGGACGCATGAGCCGGTTCAGCAGCTTGTGAGCAAGGTCAGAGACGCTCGCCGATGTACGCGGCGAGGTCGACGAGGCGGCAGGAGTAGCCCCACTCGTTGTCGTACCAGGCGACGATCTTCACCTGGTCGCCGATCACCTTGGTCAGGCCGGCGTCGAAGATCGCCGAGGCCGGGTGGGTGACGACGTCGCTCGAGACGATCGGGTCCTCCGTGTAGGCGAGGATGCCCTTGAGCTCGCCTTCGGCGGCAGCCTTCATGGCGGCGTTGACCTCCTCGACGGTGACTTCACGCGATGCGGTGAAGGTCAGGTCGGTCGCCGAGCCGGTCGGCACCGGCACCCGCAGCGCGTAGCCGTCGAGCTTGCCCTTGAGATTCGGCAGCACCAGCGCCACGGCCTTGGCCGCTCCGGTCGTCGTCGGGACGATGTTCAGTGCGGCGGCACGCGAACGTCGCAGGTCCTTGTGCGGAGCGTCGAGCAGGTTCTGGTCCATCGTGTACGCATGGATGGTGGTCATCAGGCCGCGGACGATGCCGAAGCTCTCGTCCAGAACTTTCGCGACCGGCGCGAGGCAGTTGGTGGTGCAGGACGCGTTCGAGACGATGTGCTGCGTGGCCGGGTCGTAGTCCTTGTTGTTCACGCCCATCACGAAGGTGCCGTCGATGTCGGTGCCCGGCACCGAGAGGATGACCTTCTTCGCGCCTGCGTCGAGGTGCACCTGGCACTTCGGGCCGGTGCGGAAGACACCGGTGCACTCGAGCACGATGTCCACGCCGAGCTCGCGCCACGGAAGGGCCGACGGGTCCTTCTCGGCGAACGCCTTCATCGACTTGCCGCCGACGGTGATGGACTCGTCGTCGTAGGTGACCTCTTTCGGCAAGCGGCCGAGGATGGAGTCGTACTTCAGCAGATGGGCCAGCGTCTTGTTGTCCGTCAGGTCATTGACGGCCACGATCTCGATGTCGACGTCTGACCCCTCGACGACGCGGTAGACGTTCCGGCCGATGCGGCCGAAGCCGTTGATTGCCACGCGGATGGTCACGGTGCCCTCCTCGGCGTGCGTCGGCGCAGCCGACGCACACGATTGGTCTCTAAACGATTGCGTACCCCGATGTACGCGCCTGGGATGACCGCGTATCCACACGAGAACCAGACGCCGTCAGGTTACACCGTGGGCCCCCTCGAAGCCGCGACGAAGGTCCTATCGCCCGAGGGCTGAGACGAGCCCGAGCGGCCCGATCCGGTCGCTCCGCGGAGGCGCCCGTTCAGGTCACAGATCGAGCAGATCCGCACTCAGACCGGCCTCGGTGTCGGGCACCCCGAGCTCGGCCGCGCGCTTGTCGGCCGTGGCGAGCAGGCGGCGGATCCGGCCGGCGACAGCGTCCTTCGTCAGCGGTGGGTCGGCGATCTGGCCGAGCTCCTCGAGCGACGACTGCTTGTGTGCGAGCCGGAGCTCGCCGGCCTGGCGCAGGTGGTCCGGGACATCCGGGCCGAGGATCTCGAAGGCACGCTCGACCCGAGCGCCCGACGCCACGGCGGCGCGGGCGGACCGACGCAGGTTGGCGTCGTCGAAGTTGGCGAGCCGGTTCGCGGTGCCGCGCACCTCGCGGCGGAGCCGACGCTCCTCCCAGACGAGCACCGCGTCGTGCGCGCCGAGCCTGGTGAGCATCGCGCTGATCGCGTCGCCGTCTCGGATCACGACCCGGTCGACGCCGCGCACCTCGCGGGCCTTGGACTGGATACTCAGCCGGCGGGCTGCGCCCACCAGCGCGAGGGCCGCTTCGGGACCCGGGCAGGTGACCTCCAGGGCGGCCGAGCGCCCCGGCTCGGTGAGCGAACCGTGCGCCAGGAAAGCTCCCCGCCACGCTGCCTCGGCCTCGCCGACACCGCCCGCAACCACTTGCGGGGGCAGGCCCCGCACCGGGCGACCGCGGTTGTCGAGAAGGCCGGTCTGACGGGCCAGCGACTCGCCGTCCTTGACCACCCGGACGACGTAACGGTTGCCGCGGCGCAAGCCGCCCCCGGAGACCACGATGACCTCGCTCGTGTGCCCGTAGACCTCATGGATGGCCTGACGGAGGCGCCGCGCCGCGATACCCGTGTCGAGCTCCGCCTCGATGACGATGCGTCCGGCGATGATGTGCAGGCCGCCCGCGAACCTCAGCATCGCCGACACCTCAGCCTTGCGGCACGAGATCTTGTCCACGGAGAGCCGGGCGAGCTCGTCCTTCACCTGGGCGGTCAGTGCCATGGCGTCATCCTGCCATTAGTCGACGGTGTTGCGGACGTCTCCCATCGCCCCGTCGAACACATCGCGGTACGCGCCGGCCAACCGGACCGGATCGTGATTCGCCGTGCCGTCGCCGACCTGGACCTGGCGCAACATGAGTGACGCGCCCATCTCCTTGGCCAGATCCGACAACAGGCTCAGGTCATCGACCGCACTCGGGTCCGCGATCACCGCGTCGATCCGCAGCTCCGGCGCGTGCTCGCGGAGCGCGGCGAGGTGCTCGTGCCGGGTCATGGCGGCCGGGTTCCCGGTCTCGGGCGAGAGGTTGAGCGTCACGCAGCGCCGAGCCGAGGTCCGGTGCAGAGCTGCGGACAGCTCCGGGACGAGGAGGTGCGGCAGGACGGACGTGAACCACGAACCGGGGCCCAGCACCACCCAGTCCGCCTCCTCGATCGCTTGCACGGTCTCCGGGGCCGTGGGCGGGTTTGCCGGGATGAGGCGGAGCCGTGCGATCCGCCCCGGCGCCGTCGCGACGGCGACCTGTCCGCGGACCACCGTCAGACCGTCCGGGCCGGCCCCGGGAAGGCCCGCGACGTCGGCCTCGATGGTCAGCGGCACGGACGCCATCGGGAGCACTCGGCCGCGCGCGCCGAGCAGCCGGCCCACCCAGTCGAGCCCGGCGACCGGGTCGTCCAACAACTCCCACAGCGCGACGATCAGAAGGTTGCCCACGGCGTGCTGGTCGAGCGAACCCGTCGACGTGAAGCGGTGCTGCAGCACGTCGCGCCAGGTGCGGCCCCATTCGGTGTCATCACAGAGGGCGGCCAAGGCCATCCGCAGATCCCCGGGCGGGAGCACGCCGAGCTCGTCGCGAAGTCGACCGGACGAGCCGCCGTCGTCCGCAACGGTCACGATCGCGGTGAGGCGCTCCGTGAGCAGACGCAAGGCCCGTAGCGACGCGGCAAGCCCATGGCCCCCACCCAGTGCGACGACGGCAGGATTGGTGTTCGGCACTCGTCTCACTCCCGGCCGAGGTCCCGGTGCCGCACTTCGACCTGGTGCCCGCGCGCCCGTAACGCCGCACCGATCGCTTCGCTCACGGCCACCGACCGGTGCTTGCCGCCGGTGCAACCGATCGCGATGGTCGCGTAGCGCTTGTCCTCGTGTGCATACCCCTCGAGGACCGGTTCCAGCGCCTCGACATACCGGCCCACGAATTCGCCTGCTCGCGGCAGACCCAGCACATAGTCGCGGACGGCGGGGTCTCGACCGGTGAGATGGCGCAGCTCGGTGATCCAGTACGGGTTCGCGAGGAAGCGCACGTCGGCCACGTTGTCGGCGTCGAGGGGCAAGCCGTACTTGAAGCCGAACGACAAGATCGTGACGTGCAGCGGCGCGTCGTCAGCCGGGGCGAACGACGCCACGACCTGGCCCGCGAGCTCGTGCACGTTGAGGTTGGAGGTGTCGAGGACGACGTCCGCGCGCTCGCGCATCTCGGAGAGCAGGGCCCGTTCGGCGGCGATGCCGTCCAGGATCCGACCGTCGCCCTGCAGCGGGTGCGGTCGACGGACCTGTTCGTACCGGCGCACCAGAACCTCGTCCGAGGCGTCGAGATACAGGATCCGGTGCCGGATCCCGCCGGCGTGCAGGGCGTCGAGGACCTGGACGAAGTCGGTGAAGAACTGCCGCCCGCGCACATCCACGACGACGGCCAGGCGTCGGACACCGCCGGAGCCGTGCGTCATCATGCCGACCAGGTGGGTGAGCATCTGGGGCGGGAGGTTGTCGACGACGTACCAGTCGAGGTCCTCCAGGACGGCGGCCGCGCGCGACCGGCCGGCACCGGACATCCCGGTGATGATCAGGACCTCGGGGATCTCGGTCCGCGGAGCCCGGGCCGCGGACTCCAACGCAGGAATCCCGTTCGGCACCGTATCGGGTGACTGCTTGCCGCTCATCTCCCCAAGCATGCCCCACCCCCTAAACCGGAGTGAACTCGCACGTCCGGGCGGCGTGTCGGGGTCATGTCGCTCCGGTGTGCGGATGAAGAGCCGCCAGGACGGCCACCGCCGTCGAGTCGCCGATGCCGCGCACGGTCGCGATCTCCTCGGCGGACGCCGCGCGGAGCCGGGTGAGGGAGCCGAAGTGCTTCAGGAGGACTGCCTTGCGCACCGGTTCGCCATCCAGCACCACCGCAAGCGCCGCAGCACGGCCATGACGGCGTCTGTCCTGGACGACGTCCCGGGCCTCGGGCCGGTGCGCAAGGCAGTCCTCCTGCAGCACTTCGGCTCCCTCACCCGGCTCCGCGCGGCGCCCGCCGAGGAGATCGCGAGCGTGCGCGGCATCGGCGACTCGACGGCGGAAGCCGTCGTGGCGGCTCTTCATCCGCACACCGGAGC
>Ga0066797_1000591_pt1 | contig 10765 bp, 10 predicted proteins | sample PersoiDNA2013193_FD_76335 | JGI IMG/M metagenome (GOLD analysis project Ga0066797, IMG submission 76335) | Permafrost soil microbial communities from the Arctic, to analyse light accelerated degradation of dissolved organic matter (DOM) -... | ecosystem: Environmental > Terrestrial > Soil >... | reverse complement strand
TACGGAACGCATTCAATGCGCCGCACGAAGGCCGCCCAAATTTACCGCAAAACCGGTAACTTGCGCGCCGTGCAGTTACTCCTCGGTCACACGAAGCTAGAGAGCACTGTTCGATATCTCGTGATTGAGGTCGATGACGCACTGAATATAGCAGAGCAGATCGAGTTATAAATCGCTATCGATCACCGGCGTTACGCCGGTGGCCCCTTTTGCGCCACGAGCGGCCGATCGCAGCGGCCCTGATCGCGGAGATCATCAAGCCAAACTTTTCGATATATATCTGTCAGAACGCGCTCAGATGGACCGAACGTCAGTATCAGCGATCGCGAGCAGCAGCTTCTTCGATCAATCGCCCGCCCTCGGAGACAACAAGTTTCAATCGGCTTGTTATCGTCGCCATTTCGTCGCGAGACATGTTGGAGAAGATCCTGTCATTTACAGCCCGAAGAGCAGGCGTCATGGCCGTGATCAGCGAACTTCCTTTTTCTGTGAGAGTGATCTTGATCGCTCGCGCATCCTCTGGGTCGGACAATTTCCGAAGCAGTCGCCTGCGAACCAGCTTGCCGACATCTGCGGTCACATTGGAAGCCGAGATATGCAAGTGATCTGCAATGCGCCGCACATTCGGATCGGATTTCAATTTCGCCACAGCGAGAATAACGGCCAATTCCGTGGAAGTCAGCCCGAACGGCTTTGCGGTTATCCGTCGCAGTGTCTGCATGGTGGCAGCCGCGGCGAAGATCTCGGACATGAAGTCACGAAACGCCAGTTCGCTGCCGACCACCAGACTCTCGATCCCGACCGTCGGGATATCCGCCTGCTTGCTCTTGATGATGTTTTTCGCCTGTGGCATGTGTCGCGTCTCAACCTTGGTGGCTACTTATCTACGAAAGCGCGCTCGATGACAAACTGCCCAGGCCGATTCGAGCTACCTTCCATGAATCCCCAATCGGCCATGATCCCGCAAAAATCAGTCAGCATCTGCGGGCTGCCGCATACCATGAAGCGGTCTTCGGCCTCGTGCCGGGTAGCGAGCCCGAGCGCGTTGAAAAGCGAACCGTCCCGCATCCAGTCCGTCACTCGGCCCTGGTTTTCGAACGGCTCACGGGACACCATCGGAATATAGGTCAGCTTCTGCGCCACCTCGGTCCCGATCCACTCATCGGTATGCAGTTCGGAAGTCAGCAGGCTGCGATATGCGAGTTCTTCGACTGTCCGGCAATTGTGCACCAGCACGACCCGGTCGTACTGTTCGTATACTTCAGGATCGCGAATGATGCTCATGAACGGCGCCAGGCCCGTGCCCGTGGAAATCAGGAACAGCCGGTGCCCGGGCACCAGATTTGACGTCAGCAGCGTTCCGGATGACTTGGCCCCCAGCAACAGGGTATCGCCCGGCTGCACCAGCTTTAACCGCGACGTCAGCGGACCGTCCGGAACCTTGATGCTGAGGAATTCCAGCGCCTCGGCGTAGCTCGGACTGACCATGCTGTAGGCCCGCATGATCGGGGCCGCTTCCGTGCGCAGCCCGATCATGACAAACTGGCCGCTCAGGAAACGGAAGCTCGGATCACGGGTGGCGGTGAAGGAGAACAGGCGATCGGTCCAGTGATGGACGGTCAGGATGGTGGATTCGCGCAGGTTGGACATGAAAGGTGGCCTATGGCTCGAGCTGTTGCTTCAGATATTTTTCGAATTTTCCGGCCTCGCCGGCGAAGCCCTCAGCGGCGGGCAATGGCTCGGACTTGACCGTGACCGGCTGCCAGATTAGCGACAGGCGTTCGTTTAATTCCTTCCACCTGATGCCGTCCGGATGGGTATCGGGCCTGATCGCATCGACGGGGCACGCGGGTTCGCACACCGCGCAGTCGATGCAGGTCTCGGGGTCGATGACCAGCATCTCGTCGCCCTCGCGAAAGCAGTCGACCGGGCAGACCTCGACGCAGTCGGTGTATTTGCACTTGATGCATTGCTCGGTGACGACATAGGTCATGATGCGTGGCCTAGGCGAGCGCGGTGCATTCGATCTCGATATCGAACGGCGCCGGCCATGAGCCGACGACGACGAACGTCCGCGCCGGTGGCGCACCATTGAAATAGCTGCCGTAGATCTGGTTGATGATGCCGAAATAGGCGGCGTTGGTCACATAGACGGTGGTTCGGACGACCTTGTCGAAAGAGGACCCCGCGGCCTTCAGGCACAGCGCGATATTGTCCATGACTCGCCGGGTCTGCGCCGCGATGTCTTCCATCGCAAATCCGCCATTCTCGATGTCGAGCGGCGGGATGCCTGAAATGAAGACGAAGCCGTTGGCCGTGACCACGAACGAAACCGGCGTTGTCGAGCCTTTGGACCATTCCGCGAACTCAGGAACGGTGACGATCTGCTTTTCCATCTTGTATCCTTTCAATGTGCAATGCCGAGCGCGCGGGCGAGCGCGCCCGATGACGACAGCTCGGCATAGGAGCCGGTGCCGATGATGCGGCCCTTCTCCATCAGGTGAATTTCGTTGCAGACGGCCTCGCCAAGCAGAAGGCTCTGCTCGACCAGCAGCACGCCGAGACCGGCCGCCGCCACCGCTTTCGCAACATCGGCGATCCGCTCGACCATCGCAGGCATCAATCCCTCGGTCGGCTCGTCCATCATCAGGAAGCTGCAGTTCGCGGCCATGCTGCGCATCAGCGACACCAGCTGCTGTTGTCCGCCGCTCAACCGGCCGGCGGGCCGCGGCAGCCATTCGCGAATTTCCGGGATCATCTGCAGGATGGACTCGAGCGGCCGCGGGGCCGGCACCGAATAGGCGGCCACCCCGTAGTTCTCCTCCACCGTGAGATCGCGGAATACGCGCGTGCCCTGGGGCATGTAGCCCAGCCCGCACACTGCACGCCGATCGGCGGAGATGTTCGACAGCTCGACGTCGTCCAGCGCGATGCGCCCGGTTACCGTCGTTCCCAGCCCCATCACCGAGCGCAATAACGTCGTCTTGCCGACGCCGTTGCGGCCAAACAGCCCGACGATTTTTCCCGCCGGCACGGTGATCGACACGCCCTGCAGCACGTGGGCCTTGCCGTAATAGGCGTGCAGGTCAATGAGCGAAAGCGTTGCCAAGATAAGCCTCTTGCACCAGGGGGTTGCCGCGGATGTCGGCCGGGCTGCCCTCGGCGAGCACGGCTCCGTTGGCGAGGACCGAAATTGTGTCCGCCGTTTCCATCACCACCTGCATGTCGTGCTCGACGATGATGATGGCGCAGGTCGAGCGCAGCCGGGTGTTGATGAGTTCGATAAAGCGGTGCGTCTCCGACGGCGACATGCCGGCGGTCGGCTCGTCGAGCAGCATCAGGCGCGGCTCGATCGCCGTGGTGACCGCCAGCTCGACCAGGCGCTGGTCGCCATGGGAGATCTCCGCCACCTTGCGGCCAGCCAGCCGCGTCAGCCCGATCAGCTCCAGGCTGCGCGCCAGCGCGCGCTTCAACGTCCAGTCCGGCGCCAGCCGCTTTGTCGAGAATTTCGACGCCGCGCGACAGGCTACGGTGATGTTTTCAGCGACGGTCAGCGACGGATAAAGGCTGGCAATCTGGTAGGTTCGCGCCATCCCCTCGCGCACGATGCGATGCGGCGACGCGGACGAAATATCGCTGCCGCCGAGCAACACCTGCCCCGCGGTCGGTCGATAAATTCCGGTGATGACGTTGATGAACGTCGTCTTTCCGGCGCCGTTCGGACCGATCACGGCCCGTACTTCGCAATCGCCGATCGAAGTTGTCACGCCTTTCAGCACCTGCTGGGCTCCGAAATCCCTTCGGAGCCCTCGCACGACAAGCAGCGGTTCTGGCGCAGCACCGATCATCGCGTGATGGTCACTTTAGCAGGATACATCGTTTCGCTGGCCGGGATCCGGTTGACGACGCGCATGCGACCATTCTGCAACTGGAGAATGTACGAATCCGCAAACGCCTGCTGGTCCTGCGGGCGGACCGTAAGGTCGGGCCGCAGAAACAGCTCGCCGGTCGGCATCACCGGATTTGCGGCAACCCAGCTCGAAAGCTTGAGGCCGTCATTGCGCAAGGTCCAGCCGGAGCCTTCGATGGCCCGCTTCATGAATGACACATATTCCCAGCAGATGATTGCGCTCGGCAGCATGACGTAATCGTCGCCTTCGAGCGAACGCCCGGACGGTCCGATGCCGATCTCGGCGAAGGCCGTCTTGGTCAGTTCCGCGTTAGGATAATCGACCAGCTCCCACGGCACCTCGTCGAACGCATAGAGTCCTTCGACCGACTTGCCCATCTTGAGCACATCGAACAGGTTGGTGGTGCTGGACACCGCGAATTTCGACTTGGCGCCGACGCCGGCCGTCACCAGCGCGGGATAGACGCGAACCGAGTCCGGGCCCCACAGCGCGGTCAGAATGCCGTCGACGGATCGATCCATCTTGAGCAGGAAGGGCAGCGGATCGGACACGTTGGGCGGCAGCGCAATGGCCTGAACCACATGGCCGCCGACAGACTCCAACGCCGCCGTAAAGGCCTCGCGCTGCGAGTGGCCGAAGGCAATGTCCGACAGCACGATGCTCCACTTCTTGCCGATCTTGTCGACCATCCATTGCTGCGACGCCTTGGCGGCGATCGAGCTGTTGGCGACGAAACGAAACAGCAGCGGATTGGCGGCTTCGGTGGTGATGGAGTCGGTGCGCGACAACGGCATGTAGACGACACCTGCATCCTTGGCGATCGGAACGCTGGCTACGCCGATGCCTCCCGAGCCAGAGCCGATGACGAAGTCGCACCTGTCTTCCTGAATGAGCTGCTGCAGCCGCCGGATGCCGACGTCGGTCTTGGTCTCTGTGTCGACAGCGACCACCTTGATGGCGCGGCCGGCGATGCCGCCGCGCTTATTGTGCCATTCCGCCGCAGCCTTGGCCGCGCGGGCCTCCCACAGGCCGTCGTGGGCCAGCGCGCCGGTCAGATCGCCCTGGATGCCCAGCAAAATCGGATTCGACGCATCGGCCGCGGCAAAGACGCGCGACGATGTCGCCGCCAGCAGACCAGCGCCGGCGACACCTTTGAGAACGGACCGACGTGTGGGATTCATTTTCGAACAAATCATTTCGAGTCTCCGGTTGAGGCGGAAAGGATCGGCGTATCGACAGCTTCGAGAACATGAACGTCCTGCGGCGGCGCGGCAGATTCTGCGTAGCGCTCGATGAGACCCATGACGCCGCGCGGGAACAGCAACGCCGTTCCGATCAGCAATGCGCCGACCAGGGCATCGACATAGCGAATGGCGCCCGATGCCAGCTCGATGCTCGGGTAGATCACCAAGGTGCCGATCAGCGCGCCGAACGGCGAGCCGAGGCCGCCCACGGTGGCCCACAGCACGGAGTTCAGCGACACCATGGGATCGAACAAGGCCGTGGAGATGTGTCCGATCAGCACGCAATACATCGCCCCGCCAAAGCCGCTGATGGCGGCGGACACAGCGAAAATAACGATACGACGGACTTCGACATTGAAGCCGAGCTGCTCGCTGCGCAAATCATTCTCGCCGACCGCGCGCATCACGACACCGAACGGCGTCGGCCGCAGCAACAGATAGGCAAGCAGGTAAAGCGTGGCGGGAACGAGGGCCAGATAATAGGTCGCCATGTTGACGCCGATCTCCGATGTCCAGCCGAGCAGCGTGATGCCGTGCCGAAGCGTCAGCCCGTCCTCGCCGCCGGTGTAGTCCGTCAGCGAGTTCGCCAGCAGCAGGCTGATCGCGCCAATAGCCAGTGTGCCGACCACCGCGGAATGTGCGCCTTTCATGCGCACCACCAGGATCGCGGTGAGGGCCCCCGCGATCGCCGTCACGGCAAGGCTGCCCATGAGCATGACGGCCAGTTCGGAGGACAACTTTTGGCAGATGTAATAGACGCTGTAGGCGCCGAGTGCGAAGAAGCTGCCGATGCAGAACGACAGCACTCGGCCAAACGTGTGGCTCAACTCAAGCGCCAGCGCGATATACAGAAAAGCCAACATCTGGGCCGTGATGAACGTCGTGTACCGACCGCACACGAAGGGCACGGCGGCGAGCCCGAGCAGCATAACGATGCCGACCACCGAGCCGGCATGGCGGGTAATTCCGAAGCTACGCATTTCGTCCCCCAAAGATTCCGTTGGGCCAGATCACCAGCAGCGGCAGCAGCGCGACCAGCGAGATGACTTCCGCTTCGGTGGGAGCGACGAACGTCGCGGCAATGCCGCGGATAACGCCGAGGCCGATCGCGACGACCACCGTTCCCATCAGGTTCTTGGCGCCGCCGACCACCACGACGATGAAGCCGGTGCCCAGGATGGTGAGCCCCATCTGGAAATGCGCGCTTGAGATTGGGGTGATCAGCGCCCCCGCCAGCGCCGCCAGGAAGCTGCCGAGAATGACAGTGGTCTGGCTGACGCGGCGCGGCGAGACGCCCGCGATCAGCGACAATTCGCGGGACTCCGGCACGGCGCGCATCCACAGGCCCTGCCGCGTGAAGCGCAGGAAGCAGAACAGCCCGGCGATGGCGGCGATCGCGATGCCCGCCACGACCAGTCGGTACACCGGATAGAAAGCGCCAAAAATCTCGATCGACTCCGAGATAGGGTCTTCCACCGAGATGGCGGCCGAGCCAAAGAACGCCAGTGCAAAACTGTCGATCAACAGCAGGAGTCCGGCCGTCGACAGCAGCCCGATCAAAGGTTCGCTGCCGACCAAGCGATCAAGCACCAGCCGGTTCACCACGACGCCGAGCGCCGAAACGATGGCCACCGAGAGCAGCACGCTGAGCGCGAAGTTCATGCCGTGCCCGCTGGCAAACGTCGCCGTCAGCATCGCGCCGAGCATGTAGAACGAACCGTGCGCGACGTTCATCAGGTTCATCAAACCGAAGGTCAGGCTGAGGCCGAGCACGATCATCGCGAAGATCAGCCCCCAGACGATGCCATTCAGGCACTGAAAGATGAGGAGAGGCATTGTATCCATGGCTCAGGCGACCTCTGCTTCGGCGATCAGTTCGATGCGGCAGGGAATGCCGCGGGTGTCCGCCGATCCCGTGGCGCGGTCCATGCGCCCGGAATAGCTCAGCGCCGCGTTGATATTGACGTCACGCGCGCCAAAATGCGGTGCCGGCGCGTCAGGGCGCCACCAGCCGACGCCGGTGGTGAGAACGTCGACCATCGTGTCGGTGGTGACCTTCACCTTCAGGCGACACGATCCCGTGGCGCCGGGCGTCGTGACGCGGATCCACGTTGCATCCACCACGGCGTAGAACGCGGCGGTCTCCGGATGCACATAGACGAGCGGATCTGGCGATACCTTCTTCGCCCAGGCTTGCTCCCGGAAGCGCGAGTGGTGATAGGATTTTTCGCGGAGGCCGGTTTGCAGCACGAGCGGGAATTCGCGGGCTGATGCTTCGTGATCCAGGACATAGCTCGGCGGCACATAGGCCGGCAGCGGATCGTGGCCGACGCTTGCCATGACCTCGGAATACAGTTCGACTTTTCCTGTCGGACCGACGAACGGTTTCTCATCGAAATTGCCGAGCTTGAACGGGTACTCGACAAAGCCGTCAAGCTTCAGCGCCTCGCTGTCGATGGCAGCATCGCGCAACAGATAGGCATTGAATTCCGCCTGGCTGCGCCACGGCAGAAAATGCGGGTTGGCGATGCCGCGTTTCGCGAGACGGTCGATCAGACCCGCCGCAATGTCGAGATCCGACTTCACGTCACCGTCGCGTTCGGCGGCGGCGCGCGTATAGGTGACGCAGGGGCCGCCCTGATGAATATGGACCTGCTCTTCCTCCAGCGTCGTGGTCTTCGGCAGGATCAGGTCGGCCCAGGCCCCCGTCGGCGTCATCGTGTGCGCGGCGACCACGAACAGATCGAGGCTGCACAGCGCCTCGATGGTCCGCTTGGTATCGGGATAGGTGAGCGCGATATTGACGCCGCTGGCAAACAGCGCGCGGACCGGATACGGGTGCCCCGTCAGGATAGCCTCGATCACCGACGGATTGTGGCAGGCCATCTGGTATCCCATTGGGCCCGACCACAACGGATACTCGGTAGCACCGATTCTCTGCGCTTCAATATCAGGCGCAAGCCGAAAGACAGGATCGAACAGAACATCGAAATAGCTCTTGAAGCCTAGCGGTTTCTTGGCGCGGCGGTTGCCGCCGATGCGATCGATGTTGCCACTGATTCCGACAAGGCAATTGTAGGCGCGAAACGTCTGCACGCCGTTGGATGCGGCGTCGATGCCGTGCCCGCTGACGAAAGTCGACGGACCGTCGGCATACATATGCGCGGCGGTGACGATATCGGCGGCGGCGACGCCCGTTTGCTGCTCTGCCCACTCCGCCGTGCAGGACGCCACGCGCCCGGCGAGCGCGTCGAAGCCGTGGCACCATCTGGTGACAAAATCCCGGTCGTAGAGGCCTTCGTCGATCATGATCTTGGTCATGGCCATGGCAATGGCGCCGTCGGTGCCTGGCCACGCCCGGATCCACAGATCGGCAATGTCGACGGCCGACGTCCGGAACGGATCGATCACCAGCACGCGCGCGCCGCGCGCCTTGGCGCGCTTCAGCGCCATCCACTGGATCGGATCGGCGACGGCAGGATTGCGGCCGACGATCATCGCGCAGGCGGTATGCCCGATGTCTTCGCCGCCGGTGATGTCGAGGCCGGTCATCTTCTCGCTGACCGCGCGGCAACCGCCGCACAGGTCTTGGTTGATCATCCAGTTCGGCGAACCCAGCGCGCGCATCAGCAGCGACATCACAAGACCGCGACTGAAAAAAGCGCCGCTCACCGCGCCGGCCAGCGCCAGTGGTCCGTGCCTTTCGCGAACGCCGGCGAGGCCATCGGCCATCTGATCCAGCGCGTCGTCCCAGGATACCGGCTCGAAGACGCCGCTGCCGCGTTCGCCGACGCGCTTAAGCGGATGCCGCAGACGTGCCGATTGATACGTCCATTCATGCGCGGCGCGGATGCCCTTGACGCAGAAAGCACCTTTGGAAGCTGGATGCGCGGCGTTCGGTCCAATTTTCAGCACCTTGCCCGCCTCAACCGTAAGAAGCGATCCGCAGATAGCCCCGCACTCCCAGCACGTGCTGGGCACGACGTGGTGTAGCGGCGCTGCCTGCGATTGCTCTTGCATGCTGTCCCGACCCGACGGTTAATCCAAAATCCATTTTGGCTATATCGAATAGCAATGCTTTATATCAAGACTAAAGGATGGGCGACCACGCTCATCTAATGGGCACCAGGCGCGTGCGAGGCTGCAGGCGAACCGGGCCTACGCCCTGAGGCGGGCGTCGCTGCGACGGTGGTCGGCACTCACGCTGATTGTCGCGATCATCACTGGCGTGGTGATCTATGGGCCGCTTCGCCTTCGGCGCCGCGCGCTGCGGCCGCGGTCGGTGCATTACCTACCTGAACTGCACAAACGGCTCGGCATCGTCACGGTTGGCAGGCCGCCAGCATCACCGGCGCGATCAACACGCTGCAGGATCCGGTCGCCAACGCGGTCCGCGCGGATAGTTTCCGTATGGGCAAGCAATTGGCGGCATGGCCGCAATAGTGGCTGGCGCGATCGCTACCGGCTCGGCGTGGTGCGGTGTGTGCTTTTAAGCAGAACTGGCGCAGTCGGTAATAGTGACCGCCTTGCGCCAGAATCGGCCGTTTATCCGTGTTTGCGCTGGGCGTATCAAACCGCATCGCCCTGCCCGTTTATTCAGTTCGCCTTCGCTCCATCCAGGACCCTCGCCGCGTTGCCATGGAGAATATCGGCAGCGACCGTCTCCGGCAGTTTGGCAATCTCCGGCAGCGCCCTGGCGCCGAGCGGATCGCCGATCTCGAACGGAAAGTCCGAGCCGAACACGATCTGCCGGTGGCCCACCAGATCGATCAGATAGCGCAACGCCGCGGGATGGGCGACCACGGTGTCGAAGAAGATCTGCTTCAAATACGAACTGGGGGGCCGCGAGATGTTCTTGCGACAGTCCGGATTGGCCTCGTAGGTCGAGGCCTCGTAGGCCAGATCGATGCGGCCGGCGAGCATCGCCAGCGTGCCGCCGCCATGGGCTAGCACGAGCTTTAATCCCGGATGCCGCTCGAACACGCCGGCGAAGATCAGGCGCGACACGCAGAGCGCCGTCTCCGACGGCCATCCCACCAGTTGCAGCATGGTGTACTGGCCGAACGCCGGCCGCTCCACGCCGGTGGTCGGATGCATGAACACGAGGACGCCGCGGCGGGCGCATTCGGCGAACAGCGGCTCATAGGCGGGATCGTCGAGCGGCCGGCCGGCGGCCGAGGTCGGCAGCGCCACGCCGGCGAGACCGTCCTCGTCGAGCGCGCGGCAGATTTCGGCGACGGCGAATTCGGGTTCGGTCAGCGACGGCACTGCGAGGCCGGCGTGACGGCGGCCGGCCTGCCGCACAAAATCCGCAGTCTGCTGGTTCAACCGCCGCGCGAAGGCGCGATCGGCGCCCCATCCGGCATGGCTCACGATGCGCGGCGGCGGCGATACCATCTGGAGGGTGATGTCGCGGGCCGCAACGCTCTGCGCTGCGCCTTCGACATCGAACAGCAGCGGGTCGAGCGGGCCATAACCGCCGAAACCGAAGCCATCGCCCCTGGCTTCGATTCCGAAAGCTTTTTCACGCGCGAGTTCGCCGAGGAACGCGCGCGTGAGGGCATGGGCATGAACGTCGATGATCATTCGAACGGCTTGCGCGGATAGCGG
>Ga0066797_1000590_pt1 | contig 10777 bp, 8 predicted proteins | sample PersoiDNA2013193_FD_76335 | JGI IMG/M metagenome (GOLD analysis project Ga0066797, IMG submission 76335) | Permafrost soil microbial communities from the Arctic, to analyse light accelerated degradation of dissolved organic matter (DOM) -... | ecosystem: Environmental > Terrestrial > Soil >... | reverse complement strand
ATGATGAGCTGGTCGGAGGCATTGCCGGGGAAGGTCCAGCAGCGCACGGGGATACCCTCGCGGGTGACCGCCATGCCGATCACCACCTGGGGCAGGTCGGGGCGCTTGTCTTTGGAGTGACGGCTGAAGCGCCGCGTCGCGGCTTCGCTGGGCCCGCCGTCCGCCTCGCCCGCCGCCGCCGCGGCCCTCGCCTCGGCCTCGTCGAGGGCGCCGGCGAGCTCGACCTCCTCGTCGGCGAGGTCGGTCTCGAAGTAGGTCGAGCTGGTATCGACGAAGATCACGTCGCAGGCCAGGTTGAGGAGGTTGGCGGTGCTGGCGAAGACGCCCTCGGCGATCTCCGGGAGAGCGCCGGCGAGGAAGTCCATGGCCGCGTAGGCGGCGTCTGCGTCGAAGGCTGGGCAGTGCTCGATCGCCACACGCTCGGCCGTCCAGCGCGTGGCCGCCAGCTTGGACCCCGGCTCCAGGGCGCGCTGCGCGAAGAGCGCGTCGAGCACGTAGGCGCCGCCATACCTGCGCGCGTCGACGATCTCGACCTCAAGGCCCGAGCCGGCGGCCACGGCCGCGGCGGGATCGAGGACGCGGCTGATCGAGGCCACGAGCCGCCGCAGCGCCTCGCGGTCGACCTGATCGGCGCGCCCGAAGTTGTGGATGATGCGAGCCACGGGGCTGCCCGTCTCGGGGTGGCGCTCGTTGTGCGCGAGCTGCAAGTAGCTGACCACCGAGCCGTCTTTGTTGCGCCGCCGTGTCTCTCGTAGGTACACGCCTACAAGATAGCTAGAAGTACCTGCTCATGTCAAGTAATCGTGTGCCTACACCTTTTCGAACTTCAGGACCCCAGAAAACCCTCTGAGCAGGGAAAACGTCTTGGCGGAGGGGCGAAAATGCCTATTAGCTCCGGAAGTCCGGTCAGGAGGGGTTCATTTCAACCCGGCACTAGTGGGTCAGTTTCACACCGGCAGTGACAGCTTCAAGAATCAGGGGAGCAGGATCACCCGGCTCTGGCACATGGACTGGCAAGCTAGCGCGAGCTCGTCTCCCGCTACGCCTGAAGGACGCGGCTCGATCTGGAGCTCGCCCTGGTGACCTACATCGGCTGGTACATCTCGCGGCGCCTGCACCGTTGGCTCAAAGCCGAGCGGAACTCGGAGCGCTCCACTGGTCCACGATTTCCTGAGCCCGGCTCACCAGGTCGATCTTCCTGATCTTCCCTGTTGCCGTCATCGGAAAGTCGTCCACGATTTCCACCAGCGGGACTTTGTACGACGCCATGTTCTGCGCAGCCCATGCCTGCAAAGTCGCGGCATCGGTGCCACTTCCCGGGCTGACGCTGACGAAGGCAACCGGCTGCTGCCCCTTGGACGCGTCGTCAGCCGGAACCACGGCTGCACTCTGCACGTCAGGGTGCCGGCTCAGCAGCATCTCCACCTCTGCAGGGAAAACACTCATGCCCTTCACCTTGATCATGTCCTTGTCGCGGCCGAGGAAGTGGACGCATCCGTCCTCGTCTATGCGCCCGTTGTCGCCGCTGTGCAGCCATCCATCGCGCAGTTGCTTCGCGCTCTCCTCGGGCTTCTGCCAGTACCCGGTCATCACCGAGGGACTCCGCACAATGATCTCGCCGACCTGGCCGATATCCACTGGATCACCGGTCTCGAAGGAGACCACCGCGATGTCGGTCCCGGGAACGGGGATGCCGCAGAACACCGGTTCCGCGCGCAGATCCTTGTCGTCATCGGCAAAGCCGTACGGCATCGCATCGAATGTGTGCGTTTCGGTCAGTCCGTATGCGCTCTCGCGCAACAGCGATGTGGGCCCCGCCGCGAACGACCACTGATGCCGCACTTCAGGACTTAGCTTGCGTACGAACGAGACGGCCATCGGGTCCACCAGCGAGCTCAGGTCGTGGCGAGAGAATTCCGGGTGCCCGAGCAGCTCGATGTAGTTCTCCACCGTGCCGGTCATCGTCGTCACCCTGTTGCGGTCGATTGCTTCCAGGACCTGCCCGGGCTCCCACCGCGGCATCAGCACTGACGTACCGCCCAGCACCAAGGGGTAGAGGATCCCCAGGCTCTCACCTGCGATCCAGAAGATCGGGATGTAGCAGAGCGTGACGTTGCCGGCTCCGGGTCTCCGAAGGGTAGCCGCCGCCATTGCGACTGCCGTGTACAGCATGTGCCGCTGAGTGTGCTCGCACCCCTTCGGCAGTCCGGTCGTGCCGCCGGTGTAGTTCAAAACGGCCAGCTCATCGAGATCGGACGGCCGACCGGCGGTCGGTGCATGGGCGACTGCGTCGGCCCAGACGGACAAAGGGCCACGATCAGAGACGATGTCGGCGGAGGGCTCTTGCCCCGTTCGGGACATCTCCATGGCCGTCGTGACCAGCACCTCGCGCACTGAAGACTCGCTTCGCACGGTCTCGAGTACGGGCAGCAGGGTGTCGAGGGTGACCACGACTTCCGCGCCACTGTCTTTTAGCTCATATTCAAGTTCCGCACTCTGGAACATCGGGTTGACAGGCACGTGCACCGCGCCGAGGTGCAGCACCGCCATCATGGCGATGATGAATTGGGGGCAGTTGGGCAGATAGACAGCAACCCGATCACGGGCGCGTACTCCCACGGCCTCGATCCATCCGGCGAGACCTCTGGTCAGGGCGTCTAGTTCACGGTAGGTAACGGTCCTGCCCTGGAAGATGATCGCTGCGCGATCCGGGTAGAGCGCCGCCCAGTGCGCCACATGGCCGGGAATCGAGATCTCACCCAGCGGGTAGACCACGTTCGAGGGCGTGCCGGCCGGCGTGACCCGCGCCTGGCGCGCTCGCAGGTCCCTCAAGTACTGCTCGATGTCCACTTCAGCTCCCCGTTGTGGTTCCACGCACTTGCGATTCACCTGCAATCACCAGGTCCTCAAGCCCCCAGTAGCGCCTACGCCAGCGGTTGAAGGCGCTCTCGGCGATGCCGTGCACGCGGTAGAGTTGGCGGATGGGCATCTCGCCCTTCTCGGCCCACGCAGGACGGCGATGATCTGGGGGCCTCAGTGAACCGTGACTTCCTCACCTGCGGCCTCCTCTCTATCGAAGAGACCTATCCAGTTCAGGTGGCACCTATGTCGGGGGGACCACATGAACAGCCTCCTGCGTTGATGCGACCACACGGGAAGCTGTTCATACTAAGGTTACTTTGCAGGTCTAATACCAGGGTCCTGGACTCCACTGTCATCTCAATCACCTTGCTCCGTAGGGCTCGGCCATGGGCGCCCAGTCGATTGCCGAAAGTCAGTGGCCTGTGAAGCAAGCGGTGCGTTTCTCGGCGAAGGCCTGCTTGCCTTCACGGAAGTCCGTTGTTGTGGAGGAAGCGACGGTAGCTTCGGCTTGACACTTCATGGCCGCAGCAAGGTCGGCATTGAGGCTGGCATTCACCGAGGCCTTTATCAGACCGATCGCCCCAGTGGCCGATTCTGCCAGCCTGCCCGCCAGCTCTGCTGTCGTTTCGTCGAGTTGATCTGCCGGAACCACCCTATACAGAATCCCCATATTTCGAGCTTCGTCAGCTGTGAACATGTCGCCAAGGAACAGGATCTCACACGCCTTCTGATAGCCGACGAGGCGAGGAAGCAGTGCCGTCCCTGCAACCATTCCGCGACGTGCGAACGGTAGACCGAACTTGGCACCCTCGTCAGCAACGACCAGATCGGACGCAAGCACAATCTCACAGCCGGCGCCCAATGCGTAGCCGCGCACTTTGCAGATCACTGGCTTTTGCAGATCACGCAAGGCCTGAACTATGGCTGGGTACCCCTGAAGGTACTCCTGCAGTTTGTCCGGCGGGTTGGGATGTTGCGGAGTGGACATATCCACGAGGTCGTCGCCCGCACAGAACGCCCTTCCCGCTCCTTCAATCACGAGCACACGGGCGCTCTCGTCCCTAGCGCATGCCTGAACACTTTCAACAAAAACTGCAACCATGGTGTTGTTGAGCGCATTGAGGGCCTGGGGGCGGTTTAGACGGATCGACGCGATACCTCTTGCCACCAGATACGCCAGCTGGTCCGTCACATTGCCTCCTCTTGTTTCTGCCGGGCTTGCCGCTGAAGGTCCAGTGAGTAACGCCTCGGTCTCAACGTTCGTGGCCGCAAAGGATCGTCTACTCGAGGATCAACTCAGTCGCAATGCCGGTTCCGCCCCCACAGCACAGAGCAACTATCCCACGTTCCACCCCGCGCAAGTGCATCTCCTCCACTAGCGTTAATACCAGACGCGCCCCGGTAGCTCCCACCGGGTGTCCCATGGCGATTGCCCCGCCGTTCACATTGACCAAATCGATTTGCTTCTCATTCCAACCGAGTTCCTTGAATACGGCCAGTATCTGTGCAGAAAAGGCCTCGTTGATCTCGAATAGTCCGTAGTCCTCCAACTTAGTTCCAGCCATCTTCAGGAGCTTCCTAATCGCGTAGGCAGCCGCAATGCCCATCGTGGCAGGATCAACCCCGACGTTGCAGTGCTTGCCGATCGAAGCTTTCGGCGCAAGCTCCAATTCCCGCGCCTTCTCTCTGCTCATTAGTAGAATACCCGCACCACCATCGTTGATCCCAGACGAGTTGCCCGCCGTCACGGTCCCCCCATCTTTAAACACAGGGCGAAGCGCGCTGAGCGCTTCTATTGTCGTCCCGGGCCTTGGGTGCTCATCTGTGTCGAACACGACAGGACCCTTCCTAGTCTCCACCTCCAACGGCAGAATTTCCATCGAGAACCTATTCCTATCCTGAGCATCTGCCCACCGCATCTGGCTTCTTAGTGCGTATTCGTCTTGCTCACTACGTCCGATGTCATACTTCTCAGCAAGATTCTCAGCCGTGATGCCCATGTTGACCCGATCCTTGTACAGTTCCGGGCCACACACACGTCGCGCAGTTTCCATGTACTCGCAATGTATCTTCAACCCATCCTCGTCAAGGCGAAAACCTTGCCTTCCGCCCTCTATCCAGTATGGTGCGCCGCTCAAGTTCTCCGCACCACCAGCTAACACCACATCTGAATTCCCTGTGGCAATATGCATATACGCTATATTCATTGACGCGAGACCAGAGCCGCATTGGTGTTCTACGCTGTAACCTCCAATGTGGTGGGGAAACTGAGCCCGCAGCAAAGCCAAGCGTCCAAGGTTCGGGGCATTCGAATGATTGTCCACGTTGCCCAAGATGCACAGATCAATTATGTCCGGATCCACGTTGGTGCGACGTACCATCTCCGTGATGATTGGGGCAGCAAGCTCGTCCGCACCTACGCTGGTTAGTGTCCCTTGATATGCACCAAAGGCCGTACGCAACGCATCGACTATCACTACGTCCTGCAGACTCATTCTGCCGTTCCTTCCCGTCTGGCGCCGACTAGGGAAAACCTAGACCTGGCTACGCCGAGTACTTGTGAAAGCCCTCCCCGGATTTCTTGCCACAGAGGCCGGCATCGACAAGCCGGCGCATAAGCTGGCTGGGCCGGAACCGCTCCCCATATTCGGCAAAGAGAAGTTCGTCGACTTTGATGTTCAGGTCATGTCCCAAGAGGTCAAGAAGGCGAAGAGGACCTATTGGGTGCCCCAGGCCCAACACGCAGGCCCTATCGATGTCTTCAGCGCTCGCCACGCCTTCTTCTAGCAACCGGCAAGCTTCCAAAGTGAAAGCGTGCAGCATCCGATTGACAGCGAACCCCGTAACGTCCTTTACGACTACCGGACTCTTGCCGATGGCCTCTACTACGCCCTTAACAAACTCAACGGTCTCGTCGGTTGAAAGATAACCAGGGATCACCTCAACCAGCTTCATGACCATGGCGGGCGAGAAGAAGTGCGCTCCCACCAATCTCTCCGCTCTGCGCATGCTTACTGCGGAAGCCAACTTAGTAATGGCTATGGTCGACGTATTACTCGCAAATACGCACTCTTCGCCGCACAGAGAGTCGAGGCTGGTAAATAGGCTGGTCTTCACTGCCTCATCTTCAACTACCGCCTCGATAACCAAGTCACACGCAGCCAAATCGGCCAGTTGTCCCGTGGCCGTCACTCGAGAAAGCGTTTCTTCCTTATCCGATGCCTCAGCCTTGCCTTTCTCAATACGCTTCTGCAGCACGTCAGCTTGGCGAGCCTTGCCTTGCGTCGCCAATTCAAGCGAGATGTCAGCCATAACGACTTGACAGCCGGCTGCGGCAAAGCACAGAGCAATCTCAGCGCCCATCATGCCTGCTCCCACTACCGCCACTGACTTGTCCGCTAGAACTGACATACCGGCAAACCCCTTGGCTATTGGTTGGAGAACTTCGGTTTCCTTTTCTCGATAAACGCCATGACGCCCTCAGTCTTGTCGCGGGTCTCAAAGACCATTCTGGCGACACCAAGCTCGACTGCCATCCCCTGCTCAATTGAGAGATTGCGCCCGGCGTTTACGGCACGCTTAGCACCACGCACAGCTATGGGGCCGTTCCCGGCGATTCTGGTCGCGAGGGCCATAGCTTCATCCATCAAGAGGTCTGGTGGCACGATGCTCTCGACAAGGCCAATTGCTTTGGCTTCTGGCGCGTCAATGAATTCGCCGGTAAAGATCATTTGTTTGGCCTTCCCCACGCTCACGGTCCGACACAGCCTTTGTGTGCCGCCGTAGCCAGGAATGATGCCGAGAGTCACCTCAGGGAGACCCATCTGCGCTTGTTCAGACGCGACTCGTATGTCGCACGCGAGGGCCAGCTCCAGACCGCCGCCAAGCGCGTAGCCGTTTATGGCGGCTATCACGGGAACCGGGCAGTTTTCGATCAGCGTGAAGACGGTTTGTCCCTCACTCGTCAACTCTTCCGCGATATCCGGAGTCCACGAGGTGAACTCCTTGATGTCAGCTCCGGCAACAAAGGCTCGCTTCCCACTGCCAGTCAGAATGGCCGCCCGAAGCTCGCCGTATTCCGACAACCAAACAAAACACTCTCGCAACCCATTGATAACGTCACGATTCAGGGAGTTCATGGGTGGGTTGTCCACGGTCACGGTTGCTATCCCGTGCTCGACTACGCAGAGTACTCTGCCGTGTCCGAAAGCCGTGCTCTCACGCCCACTCGCCACGTGTCACCACCTTTGATTAATCACAGACAACCGCCAAGACCTACCTGAGAATCTTGCCCGCAATAACGACCCGCTGAATCTGGTTGGTACCCTCGTAAATCTGCAGTATCTTCGCGTCACGCATCATACGCTCCACGGGATTGTCGCAGATATATCCTGCACCACCTAATATCTGAACCGCGTCGGTAGTTACCTCCATGGCTGTATCACTGGCGTACATCTTTGCCATCGCCGCTTCTTTAGTATAGGGTAGTTCCTGTGAGCTAAGCCAAGCAGCTTTCAGTACCATGAGTTTTGCCAGCTCTACCTTAGTAGCCATATTAGCCAACATAAATGAGACTCCTTGATTGGCCGACAATGGCTTGCCGAACTGAACTCTATTCAATGAGTGGGAGATGGCGACATCAGTTGCTCCCCAGGAGACACCAACGGCTTGAGCGGCTACCCCCAACCGGCCAACATCTACAGCAGTCATTGCAATCTTGAAACCAGTGCCTTCTTCGCCCAATAAGTGGTCCTTCGGAATCATGCAGTCAGTCATGATAATTTCGCGTTGGGTTGTTGACCTAATGCCCATCGTTACTTCTTCTCTGCCGAATTCGAAGCCTTGCGTGCCTTTCTCTACGATAAATGCACTGATTCCCTTAGTGCCTTTGCTCTTGTCAGTCATTGCCATGACAACGTATGTGTCTGCGAAGCCGGCGTTGGTTATGTAGATCTTTCGGCCATTGAGGACGTAGTGATTGTGGATTAGGGTCGCCGTGGTTTCTTGCATGCCTGCGTCGCTGCCTGCGTTTGGCTCAGTGAGTGCAAAGGCGCACATCTTTTCGCCTTTGCACAAGGGAACGAGGTATTGCTGCTTCTGTTGTTCCGTTCCGAACTTGTAGATCGGCCAGGACCCGAGCGACAGCAGTACGGACCAGGCAGCTCCTACGGACACGTCAAAGCGGCAGATTTCGAACATCGCCGCGACGAATGCGATGTGATCCTTGCCTTGGCCGCCGTACTCTCTCGGATACGACAACCCTAGGAGCCCCAAGGGGCCCATCTTGTTCATGAGGATGTCATATACGGGAGCGAAATCTCCCGCCAAGTCACGCTCGGCTGCACCGGGAGCGATTTCCGTTGCAGTGAACTCCTCTACCAGTGCACGGACTCGCTCTTGTGATTCTGTGAGCTGGAAATCCATTAGGTGAGGCTTCCTCGTCCCCGAGCTCGTTCCAGAAAGGTGCTCTCAACCGGCGGAAGCAGGTCACGCAGCAGGCCATTGACTGGAACGCCCTGTGGATGTCTGCGCGACGACCGTAGCGCAACAACAGACGGCGGAACCGATGTAGCCAGCGCCGTCGGCCGATCTGCGGCAGTGATGTCGCGAGCGCGCGGCCGCCGCCGGCAGAGGTCGTGGTCGTGGGGGCTTCTTGAACGGGCTACGCAGTCGCCCAATGGCGGCACTCTGTCCATGAGGGGCAGTACCGGCACGGCGTTCGAGTGCGATGGCATCATCCTACCTGCCTACCTGCCACGAATCTGGCTCCTCGGACACACTTGACTCCAGATTGTCACCGTCTGGTCGCCCACTGGCGCGGCGTCAGCCAAACTGCACAGGACTGTATACGGACGTCTGAAATAAGTCAAGTAGAGACCACCTGGCTTCTTCCGTGGCGGTTGGAGTAAGAGGGGCTCTTGCCGCAGAGAAGCTCCGATGACATGTGACCGCATGGGCCGGCCGACGATGCGGCGTGCAACGCAGATGCCATCGTTGCGCAGATCGTCCCGGACTTTGAGCTGACCGTATGTCCTGAACCGCGGATTCAGTGGAGGCTCATCTGTTAGAGTCGTTCGCCTCCTGAGGCGGCGTGCGCATGGTGTGCCTCCTCAAACTCCACCGGCGTGACGTAGCCGATCGGCTCCAGCAGACGCCGGTGGTTGGACCAGGCTCGTAGGACTGCGTCGTGAAAATGCGCCTGCCGCGTACCACGTCCCGCAGGCCCTCACGACGCATGAGGCCGCCACGTGCGGCGGGCGACGGCAATGCCTTCTCATTTGAGCTTGATGCGAGACCTTGCGCGGGCCGTGGCGGCGGCGAGAGTCGTTCCAGGCGCGAATGATCTCGCCGGCGAGGCGCTCGTCATGCAGGGCACGGTCTGTCGCCGCAGCTCGCGGTTCTCTCGCTCAAGCGTTTTGAGCCGCTCGTGCTCGCTCGTGGTCAGCCTGGGCGACAGGCTCTGGTCGGCCTCAGCGCGGCGCACCCGCTTGCCTGGCGTCTCGAGCGTCATGCCGAGTTTGGCAGCTACCGAGCTGATCGCCGCCCATTGGGAGTCGTGCTCGGCTTCGTGTTCGAAGACCATACGCACGGCGCGCTCCCGGACCTCGGCTGGATGCCTCGTTGATGTACTCATGGCTCCATCCTCCCAAGGCGGTGGAGACTCCACGAAACCCGGGCGGTTCATCCCGTGGCTTGCGAGGTGCAGGCCGCGAATCTGGGCAAGGAGCCGGGCGCCGGAGAGTGACAAGGCGCGTGGGCGGTCTCGTCCGGCGGGCGCGGTCGGCGCTTGCCGAGACCTCAATCTCTCCGCGATGATCTTGTGGAACGCATGATGCGGGACGGAAAGAAACTCAAAATCGTACGCCCAATACGGGGACCACGCGGTTTTCAATTGAAGGAGAAGAAGACGATTCCCCGCTGTGACCACAAACGCAATCCAGAAGGCACGCCGATCTCCGCAACGTTCACTTCTCCTTGCTGTACTCGTAGAAGCCTTTACCAACCCTTTCGCCCCACTCTCCCCTTGTATATTTCTCGACTATTGTCGGTGATGGCTTGTCCCTCGTATCACCGGTCTTTCGATAGAGTTCCATGCGCACCAAATAGGAGAGATCAATCCCGGTAAGGTCCATGAGTCGGAAAGGCCCCATGGGATGCCCAAGCGCATTGACTACAGCTAGGTCAATATCCTCATAGGTGGCGACACCCATGTCATGCAGGTACAGTGCCTCTTGATTGAGTGCATCGAGGAGTCTATTGATAAGGAACCCATATATTTCCTTCGCCAACAACACCGGCACTTTTCCGAGACTCCTGCTGACGGCCATGACCGTATCGGCTGTTTCATCCGAGACTTCCGGACCTTTGACGACCTCCACCAGCTTCATGACGAGCGCGGGATTGAAGAAGTGCATATTGATGACCCTGTCAGGCCGCCTGGTTGCATCGGCGATTTGCGAACCCACGATGTAGGAGCTGTTCGTCGCGAGGATGGCGCGGGTGGGGCACATCGAGTCAAGGGTGGCAAACAACTCGCGCTTGAGATCAAGCTTCTCAAAAATCGCTTCGATGACCATGTCCGCGTCGCTGGCCGCCTTCTCTAGGCTGGACGTGAATGTGAGGTTGGCTCTTGCCTCGTTGGCGACGGCTTCGGCTATCTTGCCCTTTGCCACTCGGGAGTCGAGCCAAGTGTCCGCAAACTCCTCAGCCTCTCTTAGCATCTCAGGGACTGTGTCCGTGCACGTGACGCTGTAGCCGCCCAACGCAGCGCACACGGCAATCTGGTGCCCCATCTTTCCGGCACCCACGACACAAAGCTTCTCAATCCCTTTCACGGTCATGGTCTTCCTCTCCTTCCGTGAAGACCTCGCCATCCATGGCTGTCTCCGAACAAGCGCATGATCGTCCCTTTGGT
>Ga0066797_1000588_pt1 | contig 10808 bp, 10 predicted proteins | sample PersoiDNA2013193_FD_76335 | JGI IMG/M metagenome (GOLD analysis project Ga0066797, IMG submission 76335) | Permafrost soil microbial communities from the Arctic, to analyse light accelerated degradation of dissolved organic matter (DOM) -... | ecosystem: Environmental > Terrestrial > Soil >... | reverse complement strand
CGGCACCGTCGCGCAGCGGCAGCTCCACCGCGGTCACGAAACCAGCGGTGGGCGCGCAGCCACCCGCGGGGTCAGGCGACGAGGCGGCCGCGAACGGCAGGCGCAGCAGCGGGACATGTCCCGAGCGCGCCGCGAGCTCACCGGCCAGCGCCGGTCTCGCGGCAAGCAGCTCCCGTGTCCGCGCGGCGGACCATTCGACGCCGCCCGCCGCCGAGCGGATGCGCGGCTCGTCGCTCACCGCCGCCACGGCGGCGAAGCCCACGCCGAACCGGCCCACCGTCCCTGCGCCGGTTCCGGCGTCCCGCTTGCCCGACGCGCGCAGCGTGGACAGGGCCGCCACCCCGGCGGCGTCAAGCGGCGCGCCGGTATTGGCAGCGACAAGCGTCCCGCCTCGCAGCGTCAGCCGCAGTCGCCCGGCCACCCCGGCCCGGGTGGCCGCGTCCGCGGCGTTCTGCGCGAGTTCCACCACGACCCGGTCCCGGTACCCGCCGAGCGCGTAGTCCTCTTCGGCGTTGGCGTCCTCACGGAACCGCGCGGGGGACGCCGCCCACGCGTCGAGTACCCGCCGGCGCAATCGCTCCGTATCGAAGGGATCAGTATCGAAGGGGTCAGTCAGGCCATCAAGCACAGCCCGACACTATTGCACCCGGTCGGCCGCGCCACCATATCGGGATAACAGCAAGAGGCGAACCGCGGGTCATTCGGCACCGAGCAGGTGGCCGGCGACCCGCGCGAGGTGGGCGCGCATCGCGGCCATCGCGGTGTCGGCGTCGCGTGACTTGAGCGCGGCGACGATCTCCAGGTGGTCGCGATGGTATTCGGCCCGGTGCTCGGGCGAGGCGCTGCGGCGCTTCATGTCACCCCAGACGCGGCCCCGGCGTGCGAGTTCCACCTGGGAGTACAGCCGGACGAGCAGCGGGCTTCTGCTGGCGGCGACGATGGTCCTGTGCAGCGCCGCGTCCCACTGCTCGAACTCCTCGAACCCGGGCGCGCGGTCGCCGCCGTCCAGGCAGCGGTCCATTTCCGCGAAGTCGCGGGCGGTCGCCCAGGCCACGACGAGCGGCATGACCTGGGGTTCGAACATCCGCCTGACCAGCATCACGTCGGCAGGGGAGAAGTCGTCGTGCCCGCCGCCGCCCGGACCGCCCGTGCCGCCTGGACGCAGGAAGGTCCCGCGCCCGACCTCGCGGGAGATGCGGCCCTGTGCCTCGAGCACGCCCATCGCATGGCGCACGGCCGAACGGCTGACGCCCAGCTCGACGGCCAGATCGCGCTCCGCGGGCAGCCGGGCGGCGGCCCCGTCCCCGGCTGACCGGGACACGATGAGCGCAGCGAGTTCTTGGTACGCGTCACTCCGGTCAACCATTTTTCAACCAATCGCAATCTTGATGTCTGGCAACAACGGGAATCTTAACCAAACGTAACCATTGACGCTTTCTTGCTGCCGATCTACGCTCGGAAAATCAGCAGCCACGAACCAATCTAGCTTATCGCAACCATATTGGTTGCATTCAACCGCCACAAGATGCGAGGAGACTCGACGTGCGGCTTGCCACCATCATCACGGCCAACGGGCCAAGGCTCCATGTGCGGGCGCGCACAGGCTACGTCGACATCGGCGCGGCGACCGGCGACCCGCGGCTGGCGAGCCTGCGATCGTTCCTTGAAGCGGGTCCCCAGGCGATCGACGCGGCTCGCGGGCTCCGGGACACCGATGGCGTCGAATACGGCCCGCAGGACTTCGCGCCCGCGGTGCCGGAGCCGGAGCGGATTCTCTGCCTTGGCGTGAACTACACCGAGCACGCGATCGAGGGCGGCCGGGCGGTGCCGACCTGGCCCGAGGCGTTCGTCCGCGGCCGGGAGAGCGCGCTCGGCCCCTACGCGGACCTGCCACGGCCCGCGCTCAGCGAGAAGTTCGACTTCGAGGGCGAGCTTGGCATCGTCATCGGTGCCGGCGGGCGCTATATCCCCGCTGACAAGGCGATGGACGCGATCGCGGGGTTCACCGTGCTCAACGACGCGTCGCTGCGGGACTGGCAGCGCGCGGCGACCCAGTGGACGGCCGGCAAGAACTTCGACGCCACGATGCCCATCGGCCCCGAGGTCGTGACCGCCGACGAGGTGGACGTCTCCGACCTGGCGCTTACCACGACGCTCAACGGCCAGGTCATGCAGTCGGCACGCACCTCGCAGATGCTGGTCGACGTGCCGTCCGCCGTGGAGTTCTTCTCCTCCTTCACCACGCTAAGGCCGGGAGACCTGATCGCCACCGGCACGCCCGGCGGGGTGGGCTTCGCCCGCACGCCACCGGTCTGGATGAAACCAGGCGACATCATCGAGGTCACCATCGAAGGCATCGGCACCATCCGCAACCGGGTCGTCGCCGAGGCGGGCGACCGGTCCGAATGGCGCTGGCGTCCAGGCAACCCGGTCAGCGCCGGGCTGTAACCCGACAGATAACCGATCACCCCAGAGGGGACAAAGACGTTGACCACCCTCCGAAGATCAAAAAGATCGCTACGCAACCATCGCTCCGCCGTACTCACCACGGCCGCGCTCGCCGCCGCCGCGCTCGCCGCGCTCACGGCTTGCTCAAGCAGTTCAAGCGGCACGGGCACCACCGGCACGGGCACCACCGGCACGAGCGCCGGCACCGGCAGCGCCCCAAGCGGCAGTACCATCACCGTGGCGGACCTGGCACCCTTCAGCGGCACCGACGCCGCGCTCGGGCCGACCTACCTCATCTCCTGCAACGGCGCGACCCAGGCCATCAACGCCGCGGGCGGCGTCCTCGGCCACAAGCTGGCCTGCAAGGCCGTCGACACGCGCGGCGACCCCGCCGACGCGGTGCCCGCCACGAGGCAGATGTTCGCCACCACCTCGGGCCTGTCACTGGTGATCGGCGTGACCTCCGACGAGGCGGCCAGCGTCGTCCCGGTGCTCAACGCGGCCAAGATGGTCGTATTCGGGATGACCGGCCAGTCGGAGTTCAGCTCGATCCACTATCCGTACTTCTACCGGCTCGTCCCGCCCGACCTGGCGGAATCGTACGCGATGGTCGCGATAGCCCAGAAGCTCGGCTACAAGAAGATCGCGCTCGCCTTCGGCAACGACATCGGCTCGCAGACCTTCATCCAGCCGGCGATCACCTCGATCGCGAAGGCGGGCATGACCATGACCGCCAACGAGACCCTCGACCTGTCGGCGAGCACCTTCCGCACCGAGGCCGAGAAGATCGTGGCGAGCCAGCCCGACGTCATCTTCACCGAGGCGCTCGGGCCGGCAGAGGCGACGTTCCTGTCCGAGGTCAAGCAGCTCAACCACGGCACCATGATCCCGGTCATCGGCACCTCGGCGACGATCTCGCCGGATTGGTACAAGTCGGTCGCGGCCGCGCTCGGCGCGTCCACGATCGCGTCCAGTTACCACGCCGACAACCTGGTCACCGAGACGAGCGGCCCCTCGTACACGCCCTTCTACAACGCCATCATGTCCCAGAAGGGCAAGACCGGCTCATCCGGCAACTTCGACACCTACCTGACCGCCCCCGGCGCCGTGCACCTGTATGACGGGATCAACCTGGCGGCCCTGGCGATGGTCGAGGCGAAGTCGACGACCCCGGCCACGTACGCGCCGTTCATCGCGAAGATCGGCAACGGCGTACCGGGCGCGACCGTCGTCTACTCCTTCGCCCAGGGCATCGCGGAGCTGAACGCGGGCAAGCAGATCCGCTACGAGGGCCCAGGCGGCCCGACCAGCTTCGACAGCTACAACGACTCGACCGGCCTCTTCCAGATCGACACCTACTCGGCGAGCGGCGCGGTAAATGTGGCGGGCAACATCAGCGCGGCGCAGATCCGGGCGGTCTCGTGACGCTGTTTCTCGCCTCGCTCGGCTTCGGCCTGGTGACCGCGTCGGTGCTCGCGATCGCAGCGGTGGGCTTCACCATGCAGTTCGCGGTCACCGGCGTGCTCAACCTGGCGTACGGCGCGGTCATGATCGGGTCGGCGTTCGTCGCCTACTCGCTCAACCAGGCCGGGGTCAGCGTCTGGATCGCGCTGCTCGCCGCGGCGGCGGTCGGCGCGATCGGCAGCGTCGCGCTCAACCGCGGCATCTACACCCCCTTTCAGAAGCGCGGCAGCGCGCCGATCACGCTGGTCATCGTCTCCCTCGGGATGACGCTGATCATCGAGTTCGGCGTGCAGGCCATTGTGGGCGGCACCAACGTGTCCTACACGATGAGCACCGGGCCCACCCTCAGCGCGGGCGGCCTCCAGCTCACCGCCGTGCAGCTCGCCATCATCGGGCTCTCGATCGTCTTGATGGCCGCGGTCCACGTCCTGCTCACCTTCAGCAAGCTCGGCAAGGCGATGCGGGCCACCGCCGCGAACCCCTGGCTGGCTCGCGCCTCGGGCATCCGCACGGGACGGGTCGTCACCGTCACCTGGGCGCTGACCGGTGCGCTCTGCGGCATCGCGGGGACCGTGCTCGGCATCAACGACGGGAGCTTCGGCGCGACGAGCGCGGACCTGTTCCTCGTGCTGATCCTGGCCGCGGTGTTCCTCGGCGGCCCGGGCCAGGCGTACGGCGCGATGGTCGGCGCGGCGGTCATCGGCCTGGCGACCGAGATCAGCGCGGCCTACATCACGCCGTCCTACAAGGACGTGGTCGCGTTCGTGATCCTGCTCGCGATGCTCGCCGTCCGACCACAGGGAATCCTCGGGGTGGCCACCTAAATGACTGCGGCACAGCTCTTCTACATCATCAACATCCTCATCTACGCGGGCGTCGACATCATCGCGTGCCTGGGCCTGTCACAGCAGTTCGGCGTCGCCGGGGTGACGAACTTCGGTTACATCATCTTCCAGGCCGCCGGCGCCTACGCGGCGGCGATCCTGTCGATGCCCCGCGACGGCGCCTTCGGCGGGTTCCAGTCCTACATCGGCGGTCTCAACCTCCCGTTCCCGCTGCCGTGGATCGGCGGCGCCCTAGCAGGCGCCGTCGTCGCGCTGCCGTTCACGTTCCTGGTCGGCAGGCGGCTGCGCGGCGACTTCGCGGCGGTCGGCCTGCTGGTCACCGCGGTCATGTTCAACCTGCTGGTGACCGACTACCGGCCGCTGTTCAACGGCTCGGCCGGGCTCTCGCTCGTGCCCGCGCCGCTGCAGAGCACGTTCAACCCGCAGGGACAGGGCTACCAGTGGGCGTACGCGGCAGGCGCCGTGGTCCTGGCGGCGGGCGCGTTCTGGCTGCTCAGGCGTTTGACGGAGTCCCCGTACGGCCGCTCGCTCCGGGCGATGCGCGAGAACGATATCGTCGCCGACTCACTCGGCAAGAACCTCACCTCGCTGCGCATGGGCGTGCTGATGCTCGGCGGAGCCTTTGCCGGCCTGTCCGGCGCGGTCCTGGTCGGCTTCATCAACTTGTGGGCGCCCTCTGCCTGGGGCTACGCCGAGACGATCGTGCTGTTCGGCGCCGTGATCATCGGCGGCGCCGGCAGCCACCGCGGCGCCGTGCTCGGCGCGATCCTCGTGCCCGTCGGCTTCGAGGAGGCGACCCGCTTCATCCCGCAGTTCGGCCCGCCCGGCCTCGTTGACGACCTGCAGTGGGTCGCCATCGGCCTGCTCGTCGTGATCTTCCTCTGGCTGCGACCGCAGGGGGTACTGCCCGAGCGCCGCCGCCTCGCAGGTGCCGCCTTCGCGTCAGGAAATCCCGAAAGCCAGGCCCAATTCGATCGGAATGAACGGGCCGTGACTTCGCCTGGGCCCGCCAGCGCGTCGCCGTCCGAGCTCGCGCCATCGATCGCATCCGCCGCGACTATTGACGATACCGTTAACAGTTCGCCAACGCCCATCGTCCCCGTGCCACGTGGTACCGAATTCGTCACTCCCGTCACTTCCGACGTCGTGCTCCGCGCCGATGGAGTGCGGCGCGAGTTCGGCGGAGTGACCGCCGTGGCCGGCGTGACGCTTGAGGTCCACCGCGGCACGCTGACCGGTCTCATCGGCCCGAACGGCGCGGGCAAGTCCACGCTGCTCGCCATGCTCGCAGGGACCCTTCCGCCGTCGGCGGGCGTGATCATCTACCACGGCCGCGACGTGACCGCGATGCCCGCCTACCAGCGGGCCAGGCTCGGCCTTGTCCGCACGTTCCAGCTCGCCAGCGAGTTCAAGCGGCTCACCGTGCTCGAGAACCTGCTCGCCGCGGTGCCAGGGAACCGCGGCGACTCGATGCGCGGCGCGCTGCGCGGGCCCCGCTACTGGCGGCAAGACGAGGCGGCGGCGGTGGCCCGCGCCCGGGCGCTGCTCGACCGGTTCGGCCTGGCCGTGCACGAGAACACCTACGCGGGCGACCTGAGCGGCGGCCAGCGACGCCTGGTCGAGATCATGCGGGCGCTGATGACCGAGCCGGCCATGCTGCTGCTCGACGAGCCGATGGCCGGCGTGCATCCCGCGCTCGCCCGCCGCATCGGCGAGCTGCTCACCGGCCTGTGCGCGGAGGGACTGACCATCCTCATGGTCGAGCACGAACTGGCCATCATGGACGAGTTCTGTGACCCGGTGATCGTCATGGCGGAGGGAACCGTCCTAGCGGAGGGCACGATGCGGGCGCTGCGCGGCCGCCCCGAGGTCGTGGAGGCCTACCTTGTCGGATAGGACCGCTGCCAAGTCCGCCGTTGGCGTCGCGCTGCTCGCGGAGGACATCCACGCCGGATACGGCTCGGGCGACATCATCCACGGCGTCTCGGTCCGTGCCGCGGCCGGTCAGGTCGCCTCCATCGTCGGACCGAACGGCTCGGGCAAGTCCACCCTGCTCAAGGCGCTCACCGGCGTGGTCCGCGTGTCGAAGGGCCGGGTGCTCGCGGGGGAGCGGGACATCACCGGGCTGCCTCCAGAGGAAGTCGCGCGTGCTGGTGTCGGCTACGTGCCGCAGGTCGACGACGTGTTCGCGCCGCTCACCGTCAAGGAGAACCTGGCCATGGGCGGCTACCTGCTGCCTCGCCGCGACACCGCCGCCCGCGTCGACCGGGTGCTCACGGTGTTCCCGAGGCTGGCGCAGATGCTCACCCGCCGGGCCGGCAAGCTCAGCGGCGGCGAGCGGAAGATGCTGGCCATGGGGCGGGTGCTAATGCTCGAGCCGGCGGTCTTCCTGCTCGACTAGCCGACCGCCAACCTCGCGCCGAAGGTCGCCGCCGAGCTGCTCTCCGAGCACGTCCGCACCCTGGCCGAGTCCGGCGCCGCGGTCCTCATCGTGGAGCAGCGCGCCCGCGCGGTCCTCGCCATCTCCGACCACACCTACGTCCTCGGCGGCGGCAAGGTCCTCATGGAAGGCACCCCGGCCGAGCTCTCCGCCAGTCCCGCCTTCACCGAATCCTTCCTCGGCGGGACGCAAACCCGCATGCATTAGGGTGAGCCCGGCCGCGGTGCCCCTCGCCTGGCGAACGCCGGAACAGCTGCCTGGCATGGCCGCGCTCAACGCCGGCTGGTATGCCGCGGTCAAGTCGGTGTCGTGCGGTTCGGCGGGCAAGGCCGTCGTCTGCGTGATCAAGCCTGCGGCAGGCAGGGGGCGCCGAAGATGACGGCGGTGCTGCGGACGATGTCGACGTACCAGTGGCCGGACACCTCTGTCGTGACGAGCCACTGCACGCCGCCTGCCGCGTCCTGCGGCATGACCGGCATATCGACGCCGCCGAGCTTGCCCTTCGGCACCCCGCTGCCGGCTAGGGCTGCGGCCGCGGGAATCTTCAGGTACGTCGTCGGCGGGAAGAAGATCTCCGTCGTGCTGACAGGGCTCTGCACGGTGATCGTGCCGCGCGATCGGACGAAGTCGAACACGCCTGCCTCGGCGACCGACATCGTCATGCCCTGTGACCGCGTCGAGATCGTGACGGCGATCCTGGCGGTCTCACCGCTGGTAACGGCCGGGTCCGTTCGAGATGATGAATTTAGTCTTTGTCACTATCCGCAGTGAATCCAGGCGGTGACTTTGCGGAGCCGGTACCGTGAGTTGGTGACGACCTGGGCTGATCACGCCGTCTTGTGGCATGTGTACCCGCTTGGCTTTACCGGCGCCGAGCGGGCGGCGCTGCCCGATTCCGAGCCGGTCACGCACCGGCTGCGGCAGCTTGAGCCGTGGCTGGACTACGCGGTTGAGCTTGGCTGTAACGGGCTGCTGCTCGGGCCGATCTTCGCGTCGCAGACGCATGGGTACGACACGATCGACCACTTCAGGATCGACAAGCGGCTCGGCGACGAGGCCGACTTCGACGCGCTGGTGACCGCCGCGGAACGGCGCGGCATGCGGCTGATCCTCGACGGGGTGTTCAACCACGTCGGACGCGGGTTTCCCGCGTTCCGCGCGGCGCTCGCCGGCGGACCGGCGACACCAGCGGCGCGCTGGTTCAAGCGGTCGCCGGAGAGCGGGGACTTCGCGGTCTTCGAGGGGCACGGCCAGCTCGTCGAGTTCGACCACGACGAGCCCGCGGTGCTCTCCTACGTCATCGAGGTGATGAACCACTGGCTTGGCCGGGGTGCCGGCGGCTGGCGGCTCGACGCCGCATACGCGGTGGAGCCGGAGTTCTGGGCCAAGGCGCTGCCCGCGGTGCGGGAGTCGTTCCCTGACGCGTGGTTCCTCGGGGAGATGATCCACGGGGACTACGCCGCCTACGCCACCGAGGCGGGCCTCGACTCCATCACGCAGTACGAGGTATGGAAGGCGATCTGGTCCTCGCTCAACGACCGGAACCTTTTCGAGCTCGATCACGCGCTCGGGCGGCATAACTCGTTCCTCGACGGTGAGCTCGCGCAGACGTTCGTCGGGAACCACGACGTCACCCGCCTGGCCACCGAGCTCAACGACGAGCGGCACTTCGGGCATGCCCTCGCCGTGCTGTTCTGCGTGGGCGGCGTGCCGAGCGTGTACTACGGGGACGAGCAGGGGTTCCGCGGCCTGAAGGAGCACAGGGAGGGCGGCGACGACGAGATCAGGCCCGCCTTTCCCGCCTCGCCTGCGGAGCTCGCGCCGGACGGCTGGCCGGTGTACCGGCTGCACCAGCGGCTGATCGGTTTCCGGCGGCGTCACCCCTGGCTGGTTCGCGCGCGGACGGTCACCGAGCACCTGACGGCATCCGGGATGGCGCTGCGCATGTCGGGCGACGCCGGCGCCGGCCAGGTCCTGCTGCTGCTGAACGTCGGCGACGAGCCGTACTCCTTTCCCGTCGACCGAGGTGGCCTGACGGTCGCCGAGGTGCCTGAGCCTGGCAACGTTCCGGAGGATCCGCTGGTCGTCGCGCCGCACAGCTGGACGATCCTGGCCTAGGGGGCCCAGGCCGGGTCAGCCTTGCGCCTCCTGACGACCGCGGCGCGGCCATGCGGCCAGCCATTCCGTGGCCGGGATGCCCGGTACGCCACGCGACTGCTTGACCGCGGTGTCTAGTCAGGGTCGGTGTAGCCGTGGGTGCAGGCGTAGCGCATCGCCTGGACCCGGTCGCGTGAGCCTGTCTTGGCGAAGATCCGGTTGACATGGGTCTTGACCGTCGCCTCGCTGACGAACAGGGCGCGGGCGATCTCCCTGTTGGACTGGCCGACCGCGATGAGCCTGAGCACCTCTGACGGGGAGAAGATCCCCAACCCCCGCCACCTGGAACGCAAGGCCCGGAACCTGGCCCGCTGCCAGCGGCGCGCGGCGCGCTGCCAGAAGGGCTCCGCGAACCGGGCCAAGGCCAAGGCCAAGGTCGCCCGCGCCCACCGGAAGGTCCGCGCGGCCCGCGCCGATTTCCTCCACAAGGCGAGCACCCGCCTCGTCCGCGACCACGACGTGATCGTGGTCGAGGACCTGGCGGTGCGGAACATGGTCCGCAACCACTCCCTCGCCAGGGCGATCTCCGACTGCGGGTGGGGCGCCTTCCGGCAGATGGTCGAGTACAAGGCGGCCAGGGCCGGGCGGCACGTGGTCGTGATCGACAGGTGGTATCCGAGCAGCAAGACCTGCTCGGCGTGCGGGCACCTGCTCGCGGAACTCTCCCTTTCGACGCGGCACTGGCAGTGCCCGTCCTGCGGCACCCGGCATGACCGGGATATTAACGCCGCCAAGAACATCCTGGCGGCAGGTCTTGCCGTAGGCACCGGAAACGGCGCCCATGCCTGTGAAGCTGATGTAAGACCGCAAGGGACACCCCTTCGGCAGTCGGCCGTGAAACAGGAACCCCTGGGCGTGAGCCCCGGAATCCCAGTCCTTCAAGGCGGGGAGTAGTCAACGTCCCGTTCTTCTTCAAGGGCGTCGCCACCTCGGGTGACGGCCTGCTACTCGAGGTCGCCGCGACTGCGGCCGGCCTGGCGCTCGGCATCCTCGCCGCCAGGGCCCGCCGCGCCAGCGCGAACCGTACGGGCCGCACGGACCGCCTGTCCGTCCCGGTCGGCAGCAGGTGAGCATTGCCGGCGCTGAAGGTCCGGGCCTGGATGGCAATGTCCAGCCCCGGACCTTTTATTGATGTTCTCATTTCCTTTCTGACAAGCATAAATCGGGAATGTCGGGTGTGCGGGGCAGGTAAATGTAGCGCAAAGGTAAGTATCGCCGGTGCTGCTAAAGATCTTGAATAGGAGTAATATTCGATATAGCACATCTAATATCCCGCGACTCGAACGAGGAGCCCTCATGGCCCAGCCGCCGGCCGGCGGTCGCGACCAGGACGCTGAGCCCGGCCGCGATCCGCGGCTGTCGGGGTTCGCGAAGGGCGGCGGGTGGGATGTGTGCCCGCCGTCGGGTGTGCTTGCCGCGGCGGTGGAGGGCGCATCGGGCCCGGGGTGGCGGTG
>Ga0066797_1000587_pt1 | contig 10813 bp, 9 predicted proteins | sample PersoiDNA2013193_FD_76335 | JGI IMG/M metagenome (GOLD analysis project Ga0066797, IMG submission 76335) | Permafrost soil microbial communities from the Arctic, to analyse light accelerated degradation of dissolved organic matter (DOM) -... | ecosystem: Environmental > Terrestrial > Soil >... | reverse complement strand
GTCATCATGAGCGAGTCGCCGACCGTGACGGTGGTTCGGCAGCGCGGGCTGTGGTTCGACGAGCTCCGGACCGGCGTCGTCTATAAGCACTCGCCCGGGCGGACGATCAGCGAGGCGGACAACACCCTGTTCAGCACGATGACCATGAACCCGCAGTCGCTGCACCTGGACGCCGCTTTCAGCGAGCAGACGGAGTTCGGCGAGCGGCTGGTCAACAGCCTGCTCACCATGTCGGTGCTCGTCGGCCTTTCGGTCGGCCACCTGACCCAGGGCACCATCGTGGCGAACCTCGGCTTCCGCGACGCGCGCTTCCCCATCCCGGTAAAGCATGGCGACACGATCTACGGCGAGACGACGGTGCTCGAGAAGCGGCTCTCGTCGAGTCGGCCTGGCCAGGGCGTTGTGACCTTTGAGCACGTAGCGCGCAACCAGCACGGAGAGGTGGTGGCGGTGGTGACACGCACCACGCTGATGCGCTGTGAGCCAGCGGCTGCGGGCAAGCCCGAGTCAGGGCTGGAGTCCCGTTGATGACCGCCGAAACGCCGAAAACGCCGGAAACGCCGGAAACGCCGGAAACGCCGGAAACGCCGAAGCCGTCGACGCTTCCCGGCCCTGCGCTCCTGTTCTGCCCGGCCGACCGGCCCGACCGGTACGCGAAGGCCCTGGCGGCCGCCGACGTGGTGGTGCTCGACCTGGAGGACGGCGTCGGCGCAAGCGGCAAGGACGCGGCACGGGAGGGACTCGTCGCGACGCTGGCCGCGATGTCGGCCGTCACGCCGGCCGACTCCGCGCGGGTCATCGTGCGGGTCAACGCGCCAGGCACGCCCGAGCACGACGCGGACATCGAGGCGCTGCGGAAAACGCCCTACCGGGTGATCATGCTGCCGAAGTCGGAGCGCCGCGAGCAGTTGGACGCGCTTGGCGACTGGCAGGTCGTGGCGCTGTGCGAAACTCCGCTTGGCATTCTGGCCGCCGCGGACCTCGCCGCCGCGCCGAACGTGGTCGCGATGATGTGGGGCGCCGAGGACCTGATCGCGGCCATGAAGGGCAGGACGAGCCGGCACGCCGACGGGCGCTACCGTGACGTCGCGCTGCATGCGAGGTCCTCGGTGCTGCTCGCCGCCGCTGCCCACGGGCAGCCCGCGATCGACTCCGTTTACACGAACATCGCCGATCTCGACGGGCTCGCGTCCGAGGCGCAGGACGCGGCATCGTCCGGCTTCAAGCTGAAGGCATGCATCCACCCCAGCCAGGTTCCCGTCGTCCGCGCGGCCTTCCGGGCCGACGAGGCACAGGTCGAGTGGGCCAGGCGCGTCCTTGCCGTGGCGCGCGACGGCGGAGCCATCGCGGTCGACGGCCAGATGATCGACGCGCCGCTCATCCGCCAGGCCGAGGCCATCGTGGCCTCGCTCGACTAGTCCGGTTCGTTCACTAGTTCGGTTCGCCCGGCTGGCCCCCGATTCTGAGGGTGCCGGAAGCGGTCCGCCGCCCGTACCGGTCGCGGACGGCGGTGGCCGTCGATCCCGCACCGGGGACCGCGCTTGCGATCAGCCCCTGATAGTCGAACAGCGGCGAGATCAGGCGGTACTCGAAATACCGTGCTCCGTCCCCCTCGGCAGCGGCAGCGGCAGCGGCGCCCCCGCCCGCGCCGCGGGCGGCTTCCGTCATGGCGAGCGCTTGCAGCGGCCCGTGCGTCAGCAGCCCCGGGTAACCCTCGACGTCGCGCGCGTAGTCACGGTCGTAGTGGATGCGATGCGCGTTGTAGGTGAGCGCCGAGAAGCGGAAGAGCAGTGTCGGCGAGACCTCGACCTCCCATTCGCCATCGCCGGCCGGAACCTTCGGCTGCCCGTCCGCTGAATCAGGTGAATCCGGCGCCAACGCCAACGCCAACGCCAACGCCGGCGCCGGACCGGTGCCCCGGCCCGTCTCCCGGTAGACGATGTCTTGCTCCTCGTCGACAACCACCTGGCCGCGCTGCACGATCTGGTGGCCGACCACGACAAAGGTCAGGCGTCCCGTGCGCCCCGTCTTCTCCGTCACGGAAAGCACCCTGGTCGACCTGGTGGCCGGCTCCCCGCAGCGCAGCGGTGCCAAGGCCGTGACCCGGCCGCCTGCCCACATCCGCCGCCGTCCCGGTCCCGGCGGGGCGGGCACCGTGCCACGGACGGGGTGCCCGTCCTGGCCGAGGTCGGCCTGTGCCGCCCGGTCGAGCAGATAGATCCAGTGCCAGAGCAGCGGCAGCCCGGCACCGGAGCCCACGTCGGGGACGGGCACGCCGAGCAGGCCGCCGAGCGCGTACGCCGGCTCAGGCGCCAGCGTCTCTGTCCGTTCGATGACGTCGGTCATGGCTGCCAGTATGCGCCCGCATTGCCCGGCTGGCGCAGCTAAAGTGACCTGGTGGATTCCGGTTTTCCGCTGCGGCCGTTCGCGTTTCACGGGGATGCGGTGACCGCCGTGGTCACCACCAGGCACGGCGGCGTGTCCGCCGGTCCCTATGACAGCCTTAACCTGGGTGACCACGTCGGAGATGATCACGAGGCGGTTCTGGAGAACCGGCGCCGGCTCTGCGCCGCGCTCGGGGTGGACCGGCTGACGGTCGCCGACCAGCAGCATGGTGACCGGGTGGCCATGGTTGCCTGCGCCACCGCCGGGCGCGGGCACGATGGCGTCGCGGACTCGGCGGGCGCGTTCCCGGCAACCGACGCCATGATCACCGATCTGCCGGGTACCGCGCTGGCGATCCTGGTGGCCGACTGCGCTCCCGTGGTGTTTTTCGATCCCGTTCGCCAGGCGATCGGAGTCGCGCACAGCGGGCGCGCCGGGACGGTGCGCGGCATCGCGCCGAAGGCGGTCGAGGCGATGGCCGCCGCGTTCGGGTCGGCGCCGCGTGACCTGCTCGTGGGCATCGGCCCCGCGATCGGCGCCGCGAGCTACGAGATCGGGGACGCGCAGGCGGCCGAAGTGACGGCGGCGTTCGGCCCCGCAGGAACGGGCTTGCTGCGGCCGACCAGGCCCGCGCACTGCACCTTCGACCTGGCCGGCGCGCTCCGCATCCAGTTGCGCGCGGCAGGCATCGCGGACGCCAACGTGCACGACATGGCGGTGGACACAAGAACCGCGACCGGCACGTTCTTCTCCGATCGCGCCGCCCGCCCCTGCGGTCGCTTCGCCGCCCTGGCCATGCTCCCGAGCTGAGTCACCCAAGGTCCGTTCGGAAAGATCAAGATCTTTTATCCGAACGGTCCCGTGCGTCGCCCCCGGGCGGCCGCCGCCTAGCTGCCCGCCCGCGCGAGTGACAGGTCGTACCGCGCCCGCCAGAATCCGCCGTGGATGAGCACCACGGTCCCGAGCGTCGGCCCGTCAGGCCGCGAAAGCTCCCTGAACTGCGCCTTATCCGGCCCGTACCGATGGATGACCGGTTCTATTAGTTTTCCGGGAGCCACAGCGCGGACCCGGAAAGGCGTAGCCGGGTTCGCCGGGCGGGGGCGTCTGGCATGGCGCGTTCCACCGTTCGCCAGAAGGCGGAGCCGTGGTCGTGGTGGCGGATGTGTGCCAGCTCGTGCACTAGGACGTAGTCGATCAGGTCGGGTGGGAGCTGCATCGTGGCCCAGTGGATGTTCACCGTGCCGTCAGGGTTGCATGAGCCCCAGCGGTAGCCAAGAGACCGCACCCGCAGGGCGGCGACATCCACGGTCATCCGCTGGGCCCAGGGGGCGGCACGCCTGTCGAGCCAGGGCTTGCCGGCCGCCCTGTACCAGCGGATCAGGTGATCGGCTGCGTCGTCGGCGCGGTCGCGTCGCAGCTCAAGTCGCCCACGCCAGAGCCGAACCGGTGCCGGTGCCTCATCGACGAGCAGCAGCCGGTAGCTGCGGCCAAGGTAAGGGAACCCCTCGCCGGTCACGTACTCGCGCGGCGGCCGTGGCAGGCCAGTCTCGGCTCGCTCGCGGAGCTTAGCGAACAGCCAGGGCCGCTTGGCGGTGATCGCCCTGGCGAGCCAGTCTTCGTTCGTCTCCGGGGGAACGACGGCTGTAATGGTCGCGTCGCGTTCGACGGTGAGCCCGATGGTCTGCCGCCGGTCGCTGATCTTGACCGTGACGTCTAGGTCCCCGATGCGCATCACCTGGGCCTCCACAGTCACAATCATCTCACGGGCACGGTCGTCCCACGGGCACAGTCCTCCCACGGGCACAGTCCTCCCACGGGCACGGTCGTCCCACGGGCACAGTCCTCCCACGGCTGGCCGCTCGCCTCTCCTACTCCGCGACGATGCGGCCTCGGTTCGCCCTGATGACCTCGAAGAGCTTGTCGGCAAGGGCGGGTGCCTGCTCCTGGCCGACGATCCCGGCAAGCACGAGCGCGGTCGTCAGTTCGCTGATGAAACCGTATTGATCGACCGGGTGCCGCCAGAAGTCCCGCCGCGTGGTCTGCCGTCCCGCCAGTTCATGCAGTCGGCGCGCGAAATCGGCGAGGCGCTGCCCCCGGTCGGCGGCCATCACGCCATCGGTGGTTGTCTCCTCGGCGAGCAGGCCATAAAGCGCCGATTCGACCTGGTTGAGCCCAGGAGAGGCGCCACGCGTCCGTTCGGGATCAGCGTTTGTGATCTCTTGAAGCAGGGTGGTGAGGGAGAGCGCGAGCTGTTCCCAGTTGCCCGCATGCTCGGCCAGGATCCGCTCCAGGTCCTCGGACAGGCGGCGATAGCGCACCGGGTCTTCGTCGGCGTGCAGCCTGATGTGGTGCCGGATGGCGTGCTCCATCTCCGACGCCTTCACCCGGTTGCCGAGCCTGGCAACCTTCGCCTGATAATCCGGATCGGTGATGGAGACCGGCGGAAGCATGGTGTCGACGCCGAGCGCGATCATGTGCCGATCGATCAGTTCGCGGACCTTCGCGCCATACAAGCTCGGGTCGAAGTCGCCGTCCAGCCTGTACCGGCGCCTGGTGCGGCGGGCGATCTCCGCGTACAGCTTCGCCGCGTCGATGAAGGGCAGCGCGTCGGGACGGGGGAGCACGCTGTCGAGAATGCCGAGGAAGAGCCTAAGCTCGGTCTCGAACTCGTCCCTCAACTGCCCGTCCTCGAACAGCTGGACGCAGTTCTCGAGCGCGGCCTCGTCGGTGCCCGGCGTGACCCCGTTGCGTGAGAAGATTCCGACGATCCGCCGGAGCTGCGGTTCGAGTTCCTTTGCCTGGTTCTCAAGGTTGGTCAGCGTGTCGGCTATGTCGTCGGCGGAGTAATGCGAGAGCGCGCTGGTCAGGTGCCCGGTGACGCCCGCGTAGTCGATCACATAGCCGCATTCCTTGCCGGCCGCGGGCCGGTTGACCCGGGCGATGGCCTGTAGCAGCTCCGCGCCCTGCATCGCCCGGTCCAGGTAGAGCACCTGCTCGACCGGCGCGTCGAACCCGGTGAGCAGCATGGACTTAACGATCAGGAAGGCGGGCGGGCGCGCACCGGCGGCCACCTCGGCCGGAGGCGGGAACGGGCTGGTGAACGCGCTGATCACGCCCTCCTGGCGGTCTGGGTCGGTCCACGGCTCGAGGTCCTTCTCGTCATTGGCGGTCCCGGCCGAAATGACCGGGACGAAGTCGATCGCCTTGAGCAGTTCCAGGTGGGCCGAGGCGCGGACGAGGTAAGCGGCGCGCCTATCCAGGGTCTCCGGGTCCGCGGCACGGGTCACCTCAGGCAGTCGCTCGATCTGGCTGACCAGTTCGTCGCGGGCGGCAATGAGCGCTGTCCGGTAGCGCAGCGTGGCCCGGCGGCTGTGGGCGGCGAGCTGGGCCTTGAACCCGTTGGGCAGCACGGTCTCCACGTAGTGCCTGAGCATGTTCTTCGCCTTTGCGGCGATCAACTGTTCCGCGTCGAGGACGTCGCCCTTCGTGGCATACCGGTGCTTGAGCAACTCCATCTCGGCCGGCGTGTGCTCGGCGAGCATGTCCTCGAACACTTCGTCCATGTCCCGGCCGTCGTAGACCGCACCCTTGACAGTGCGTCCCGCGTACAGAATAGGCACCACGGCCCCGTCGATTTCGGCGTCAGCCAGCCGGTACAGGTCGATGTAGTGTCCGCCGAAGATCTTCGCCGTCTTCTTCTTCGCCCCCATCATGATCGGCGTGCCGGTGAAGCCGATCCGTGCGCAGTTCGGCAGCGCCGCGAGCAGGTTCGCGTGGAGTTTGGAAGTGTGGGACCGGTGCGCCTCGTCGATCAGCACGACGATGGACTCATCACCGTTCAGCTCCGGCGGGAGCGCGCCGCTGCCCTCAAGGATGTCATCAGCCGAGGGCTTGGTGTTGACGTCGCCCTGCTGCTTCTGGATCATGACGAACAGGATGCCGGGGCCGTGCTGCGCGAGCAGCTGCCGGGCCTTGGTGATCTTCTTAGCGATGTTGACTGTTTCCCCGGTGAGCTTCATCGTCTTGCTCAGCTGGACCTGAAGCTGGGTTCGGTCGGTGACCACGACGATCTTGGTCTTGCGCAGGCCGGGGACAGTACGCAGCTTGCGGACCAGGAACGACATGGTCAGCGACTTACCCGAGCCCTGTGTATGCCAGATGACCCCGCCACGCCGGTCCTCGCCGTCGGCGTCCTCGCGCTTGGTCCTTCCGGTCAGCAGCCGGTCGACCGCCTTGCAGACGGCTCGGTACTGCTGGTAGCGCGGCACCGCCTTGATCGTCTTGCCGTCATCGGTCTCCATGAAGGTTACGTAGTTGTGCACGATGTCGAGCAGCCGGACCGGCTGGAGGACGGCGGCGGCGAGGATGTCCTGCTGGCAGACGGCGGCCTCGTCTTTGTCTAGGCGGTCCGCCAGTTCGGCAGTGCTCAGCGGGTACGGGTCCCGCCACGGTGCGTAGTGCTCGGGGCCGCTGGTGATCGATCCGAGGGCGGCCCGCTCGCCGCTGCTCGCGATCAGCAGCTGCATGGTGTGGAACAGCCGGGGGTTCCCCTCGGGCTGGGACTCGCCGCGCCGGTCCGCGTACCGCAGGTGCTGCCTGACCGCCTCCGCGAGCCCGTCGCCCGGCTTCTTGCACTCGACGAGCGCGAGCGGGATGCCGTTCACGAACATCACCTCGTCCGGCACGATGCAACGACGTCCCTGGGTGCCGGGGATGTCGACGCGGAACTGCGAGATCACCGCGAAGTCGTTGCGCAGCGGCTGCTCCCAGTCGATGTACCGCACCCGCTGGTCCCGCCCGCCGTCCCAGTCCGGCAGCCCGTCCACGGTGAAGCCGTCGAGCAGCAGCTCGGTGGCCCGCTGGTTGGCTTCGAGCAGGCTGGACCCGGCCACCCGGACGAGCGCGTTTACCGCCTGGTCAAGCCGCTGCTCGTCCAGCCAGGGTCTGCCGCGGGAGTCGCGGTTGAGCGTGTAGACCTGACTCCGCAGTCGCCCGGTGAGGAACACCTCGCTGAACTGGCTCCGCCCGGACTTGGCCGGATCGGTCGGCCTGACGCTGCCCGGCTTCGCGCCTTCCAGGTGCGTCCAGCCCATGCCGGTGAGCTGATCGATCAGCGGCCTCTCAACCTGCGTGTACTCCAGCCCCAGGCCCATGGCATCCGTCCCGCGCGCTCAGCCTCAATGGCAACCCTTTGCGCACGCCACGATACAAGCGACGACCGACATTCCGTCCGGGCTGTCGCGTTTCAGCAGGCGGCTGAGGTGGCGGCAATTCATTGCGATCGGCAATCAATTGCCAGTTCTATTATTTTCTTCCAATGGCCATGTGGATGTATTTATGTTCGATAAACTTTCCGCGTGACCCGTTCAACCCACCGAGCATCCAGGAGCAGCGCATGCCCGGCATATGGCACGATTCCGGCAACGAACTGTTCAAGGATGATCCCGAATTCGCCAGGCGCCTTTTTCGCCTAGCCGGCGTGGACCTGCCGCCCGACGTGCAGCTCATCCCCGCACCGACGAACGAGACAGACCGGATGCTGTCTAATGACCTGGACCCGGACACGGTCCTGGTGGCGGGATCGGTCAAGAGGCCAAAGCGCATCATCATCGTCGAACTCCAGCAGGCCTGGGACCCGGGCAAGCTCAGGCAGTGGCCCCGCTATGCGGCGTCGAAGTGGCTGCGCTACGAGTGCCCCGTCCAACTCCTGGTGATCTGCCCCGACGACATCACCGCCGATCGGTACGCCGGGCCGATCCCGACCAGCCTCGACGGCTACACGCACTGGCCGACCGTCCTTCGGCCCGCGCGCGTGCCCGTCCTCGCTAGCGCCGCACAGGCCATCGCCGATCCCGCGATGGGGGTCATGTCGGTGGCCTATCACGGAGCGGACGAGACGGTCGTCAGCGCCTTCGCGGCGGGAATCCTTTCCCTGAGCCCCGACGAGGCGAAGAAGTACTATGAATACGGGCTCAGGATGTCACCCGAAATCGTACGCAACGCTCTGGAGCACCTCATGGCGACGAAGTACAACGAGCCTTTCAGCAAGCTCGGCCTGAGCTACTACGGTCAAGGCCGGGAAGAAGGCCGTGAGGAAGGCCGTGAGGAAGGCCGAGAAGAAGGGCTGGTCGCGGGCGAGCGCGGCACCGTGCTCATGGTCCTGAAGGCCCGCGGCCTGCAACTCAGCGACAGCCAGCGGGCGCGCATCGACGCCTGCGACGACCTCGCCACACTCAAGCAGTGGGCCGAGGCCGCCCTGACCGCCGCGACGGCCGACGATCTGTTCAAGTAATCGCGGCCCGACCTGTCCCACCCCCGAGTGTGCCGCGGCGGTCGCTCCGCTTCGGCTTGTGACGTGCACTATGTCGACACAAAAGCGACAGCGGCTAGCTGTCTGTCTGTGTCCTTATCCCTGGCGGCACGTGGCCCGGTCACCGCGTTTAGGACTCACCCGTGGGCGCGGCTGAACGGCGTTGCTCCGTGCTGAGAAAGACCTCCTGCCTGCCGTGAACCGGGTTGAAGATCGAGCCGTTCCCCTTGAGTGAGTGCCCGAAGTTGGGTGGCGACACTGGGTGGTGGCGGTGCGGATCGAGCAGCCGGATTGTGACGACGGCCACGCGCCCGCCCCTGATGCCCCTACCGCTCCTGATACCCATGGATCTCCAGATACTCCTGCTGCTTCTGAAACGACTGGTGCCCGGGACGGGCCGACCGTGTCCGACGCGGAGACCGAGCGCCAGGCCCGGATCGCCCGGGTCATAGAGCACCGCGCCACCGTGGACGCCACGTACCGGGCCTACGCCGTCGACCAGGCCTACGAGAAGGTCCGCGACATCGAGCGCGGCACGGTGACCCCGGCCATGAAGCGCATCGAAGCCGAAGACCCGGACCGCCACCTGGCCGGCCTGGAGAACAGCCTCAAGGGCAGGGACCGGCTGACCGAGAAGGTCATCTTCGACGTGCAAAAGAAAGGGGTCACTGTCGAGCAGGCGGTCGCCAACGTGAAGGACGCGATCCGGTATACGTTCTGCTATTCCGAGGACACCTACACGGAAGGGGTTTACGCGGACTGCGACCGGCTTGCCGACAAAGGGTTCGAACTCGTCGAACGGCGGAACTCATGGGACAAGGAGCAGTACAAAGGGATCAACAGCCGGTGGCGAGTCCCCGCGGACGGTCAACTGTTCGAGCTTCAGTTCCATACCCAGGCAAGCCTCGACGCCAAAGAAGAGACCCACTGGGCGTACGAGAAGCTGCGAGTAGGCGTCCCAACGCCGACCGAGCAGCGCGAACTTGAGGATTACCAAACACGGATAACCGCCCGCATCCCCATACCACCGGGCACGCAGGACATTCCGGACTACCCGTAGGAGCGCGCGATGCCGACGAAGGTCACCTACTACGCGATTGTCGATGACTACAGCAGCCGCGCAGATCCCGGCGGCGTCCTGCGCCGAACCGAGACCGACGAGGAACTGAGCGACGAGCAGTTCGGGCACGACCTTGAATGGACGTACAGTCCCCTGCTCTACTCATACGAGCGCGGGAACATGGACAACAAGCTCTACGAGATCACCGAGGCTGAGGCCAACCAGATCGTGGCGCGCATCCGCCGGACCGTGGCTGGCGAACAGTAGGCGTCCTGCCTCGGCGAAACGTGTGGCAGCCACGCGGCCAGCGCTCTTCACAGTGCAAATCTGGTAACGCTGGGATCGGCGCTGCTATCAGGATATTCGTGAACTGCGCGCCAGCAGCATCTCGCGTACTTCGCCTGGGTAGGGTCGCCCCCACGAGGAGTGCGCTCCAGGTTCGAGGGGAGCCAGCTACTCGGTGATACGGCAGCAGTTGGTGATGTTGGGCTGAGGCTGTCCGGACGTAACACTGATGTCTTCCTGAAGTACCTCTACCAGAATCCTGAGTTCCGCTCCTCGGTCCCCTTCGACGGTGTGCAGGTGGCGCTCAAGGACGAAGACTTCGGTTCCATCACCGAGGCAGTAGACCGCATGGGCCGGTTCGCTGTGTTCGGTGACTCCCTTGAGTTTCATCTGCAGTTCGTGCAGACTGTCGTTTCCCGCTACCGGCGGCTGGTAACCGCTTGCGAGGACAAGGCGATCGAGTGGGCGCCGCTAGACCCGGCGCGTGACGGCTCGGGGGGCAGGTTCACCGGTGCCCCGATCGTCATCAGGTTCTCTCGGACGATTCCCGATCTTGAGCAGTTCACCGATGCATTGTTCTCTGCCCGTGAACCGTTCCGGCTTTGGGGAGTTCCGCGCATCAGTTCGGGCATCGCGGAGATCGAGGCAGTCGTAGCTATTCAGCAAGCGTCAGCGGTAAACATTCAGGCCGGTTACTCCGCGGAGCGGGTTCCCGGCACGGAGCACCGCCGCTCAGGCACATGTATCGCGAAACGACCATGATCCCGCCCGGC
>Ga0066797_1000584_pt1 | contig 10827 bp, 12 predicted proteins | sample PersoiDNA2013193_FD_76335 | JGI IMG/M metagenome (GOLD analysis project Ga0066797, IMG submission 76335) | Permafrost soil microbial communities from the Arctic, to analyse light accelerated degradation of dissolved organic matter (DOM) -... | ecosystem: Environmental > Terrestrial > Soil >... | reverse complement strand
GCCGCGGTCGTCTGGCAGGTGAAGGCCAATGACGGCATGGTCGCGGTACTTCATCGCTTTCGTCGTCGGCTGTCATGAGTGCACCTACATTCCGTTCGGGCTGCTGGTCCCCGCCAGGCTAGGCTGGCTGACCGAATGGCAAGGGCGATCGAGGCTGCTCGGCGGCCACGGCCGACCCGGCGATCGAAGGCCCGACCAGCGAGTCCGACCTGCTCCAGGTCCTCGCCTGGGCCGTCGCCCAGCAGGTCATCAGCCGCAACGACGGAAACCTCCTGGCGCGCGTCTACCTGCCCGGACCCAACGGCGCCGGCGCCGAACACGCCGCCCAAGCCCTCGGCGTAACCCCTGAAGCCGTCCGGCAGCGCTGCAGCCGCGCCAGACGCCGACTCATCAACGCCGTCCGCGCCGACCTCGCGACCTCCAGCGCGGACACCCTCGCCACAGGCGCATAACCCAACGGCCGCCAGGTACCGAGCCAGCGCATCCACGGGCTGGTGTGCGGTCGGGCGCCACCATGCCCGAGGCCCCACCGTTGCCGACGCCTGCGCCGCTCGCCGCACGGCGAACTCACCGGTGCCGCTCAGCCAGTCGGCCGGGCCGCGCCGGAGGGCACCTTCATGTGGCGGGCGAGGCTGGTGTCCAAGCCGACTGGAACTGGTTCCAGCGGGAGCCCGCGACCTCGGCGCGCAGCGCGGGGTCGCTGAAGGCGTAGACCGCCACAAGAACCTCGGCGAACTGTCCGTGCAGCCGACCCGCCAGCCGCTGCCGACGCAGCCAAGCGCCCCAGCGCACCTGGGCGAGCTCGGCGTATCCCTCGAGCGCCTCGCTCAGCGGAGCCAACACCACCTGGCGGTGCGCCGCCACATCCTCGAGGGCGTGGATGAGGTCGCCGCCGTCCACGTCCTGCTGAGCACACAGCAAGTAGATGTCCGCGAAGTCACGCCATCGCGTGTTGCCCGTGCCCCGCTGCAGCGCCGTCACGATCTTCTCCGCGTGGACCGCGGAGATCGGATACCCGAGCAGCCGAACCACACCGCCAAGCAGACCCGGCACCTCGACCTCGCCTGGCGGCGGCCACACGGGGTCCCCCACATTGACATCAACATGGAACGCCAGCTCGGCGCGCGACAGCCGGCAGCGCATGCTCACCCGCACACCGGTGTACTCGTCCTCGTCGCGGATCACCTCCGCGGACGAGGTCCATGTGTCGAAGACCAGCCCGTCGTCCATAGGGTTGGCTGCCACCTCCCGCAGCATGGCCAAGACGACGTCGCGGTCGTTGGCCAGGCCGTTCGCGAGGAAGTCCACATCCCGGGTAGGGCGCCGGACACCGTACGCGGCCAGCAGCATCCCGCCCTTCAGGACCAGGGCGGAGCGGTGACCGCTGGCAGCCAGACGCACGAGGAGGCCCTCCAGCGCGTAGAGCTCGAGCAGTTCCTGCGTGGGCCGTTGCTGCCGGCGGGCCGTGTTCTGCAGGTCCAGGTACGCCCGACCGGCCACGTCCGCGCGGGTAGGGCCACTCACAACAGCACCTCCAACACGCGCCGCAACGGCGCCTCGGCGCGGGGCCAGGCCGCAGCCATCCGAAGCAGCTGTCCTGGCTGGGACCCCCGACGCCGCAACCACCGGCGCAGAGCCTCCACCGCCAGGTCCGTGCCGGTGGTCCCCCGGGTGTGGAAGGCATCGATGATGCTGCGCTCCGCCCCGTACAAGCCGACCCGCAGATCATCCTCGACCGCCAGCAACTCGCGACCGATGCCGAAGGTCTCAGGGTCGAACGAGTGCCAGCGGGCCACCACAGGCCCGGCCGGGTGACGGGTCCCACGCGGCAGAGCGAGGTCGATCACCGCCGGGATCTCGTCGGTCAGGCCATGACGGGCGAGGGCGCTGGTCAGGCAGATCGTCGCCCGCGGAGAGTGCAACGCGACCTCGAGCAGATCCAGATCGGCCGGCTCGGCATCCGTACGCCGGTACAGACCACGCGCGAACCTGGTCAACACCCCCTCGGAGACCAGGCGAGCCCTCAAAGATCGAGTCAAGCCCGCGGCGGCGGCCATCTCGACACTGAAGGCGGCGGGAAGACCGAGCCCGGCCAGATCGACCACCGTCCTGGACCGCGACATCCGCCCCTCCTTATTCCCTGCACAATCGTATACACGCCCTGCCTTCTGTCAACGATTACGCACAGAATCGGCACCAGGGACCGCCGGTCCCTTGGGATGCCCGGAGCGGCCCCGCGGCTGACCGTGGCGGACCTGCGCTCGTGACCGCCATCGCCAGTCCGGAAGCATTCAGGTAGCGCTGAACGGGTTGCTTTCGACCCGACGCCATGACTGATCTGAGAGGTGAGCTCGATGACCGACGTGCGTATCCCCACGCCGCACGGCCAGATGCCCTGCTATTCAGCCACGCCATCGGTTGACCCGCCATGGCCGGGTGTGGTCGTCATTCACGACGCCGGGGGGATGAGCGACGACCTGCGGCATCAGGCGGACTGGCTCGCCGACGCCGGCTATCTGGCGGTTGCGCCCGACCTGCTTTACTGGGGCGGACAGATGACCTGTTTGTTCTCCCTCGCCCGGGACTTACGTGCCCGGCGGGGAAGGGCGTTCCAGGACGTGGAAGCAGCCCGCAGCTGGCTCGCCGGGCAGGACGGCTGCACCGGCAAGATCGGCGTGATCGGGTTCTGCATCGGCGGCGGGTTCGCGCTGCTGCTCGCCCCCGGCCACGGGTTCTCGGCCGCGAGCGTGAACTACGGGGTCGGGGTCCCGAAGAGCGCCTACACCGAAGACGCCCTGGCCGACGCCTGTCCGATCGTCGGTAGTTACGGCGGCAAGGATCGCGGGACCCGGGGGACCGTCGAGCGGCTGGAGCGGGCGCTCACCGCCGCCGGTATCGACCATGACATCAAGGAGTACCCGGACGCCGGCCACTCGTTCCTCAATGACCTTGAGGGAACTCACTTTCCGGTCGTGTTCGTGGTCATGGGCGCGTTCGCCGGGCCCGCCGGCTACCACGACCCGTCGGCTCGAGATGCCCGCCGCCGCATCACCGCCTTCTTCGACCGCCATCTCACGACCGCCCCGGAGCGGGACGGATACGAGCGGGACGGTTAGCGCCGACGCCGCCGCTGACGCAGCGAGGCGGGTGAGCCGGAGGTCACGCAATGAGAGCCCATCAGGTTACGGAGATCGCCCCAGGCGTGTATCGAGCGCATGGCGGAGCCCGAACCAACGTCTATCTCGTCCGCTCCGGGTCGTCGTGGGTCTTGGTCGAAACCGGTTGGCGCGCCAGTGCTGCGGCAGTCAGGATGGCGGCGGAGTCGGTGTTCGGGCCGGACGCGCCGCCGGCAGCGATTCTGCTGACGCACATCCATCCCGATCATGCCAGGTCGGCTCTCCTGCTGGCCCAGGCATGGCGGGTGCCGGTCTTCGTGCATCCCGCCGAGCTGCCGATGGCCGGCCCAGATTACCCGCCCGAGTATGCGAACCCGGTTGACCGGTGGGTCAGCGCGGCGGTGTTGCGCGTCGTACCCGCTCGGACGCGGCAGCGGATGCGCGCGGAAGGGGACCTGCGGGGGGTAGTCCGCGGTCTCGATCCACACGCGGGGGTTCCGGGGCTGTCGGACTGGGAGTGCGTGCCGACGCCTGGGCACACGCCGGGCCACGTCGCCTTCTACCGCCGCAGTGACCGGGTGCTGATCACGGGAGATGCGGTGCTGACCATGAACCCCAACTCGGAGTGGGGCCTCGCGCTCGGCACCCAGCGGGTCTCCGGCCCGCCGCGGTTCTTCACCTGGAACTGGTTCGCGGCGGCGGACTCCATCGCGGCGCTCGCCGGACTCGAGCCGCAGGTCCTGGCGACCGGCCACGGACGACCCCTGGTTGGCCTGGCGACGCCCCCGGCATTGCGTGCCTGCGCCGATCAGGTGAATGCCGGCACCTAACGACCGGAATCCAGCCCTACGGCCGACCGGCGGGTGGCGCCGGGATTCTTCCGTCCCGTCGACTACAGCTCCCGGACCGGCGTCCCCCAAGCGCGTACCTTCGCCTGCAGTGGCTGGGACCGCTCCTTACCACCCTGGGGATCAGCCCGAAGTACGTAGTGACGTTGGAGGTCCCCGGCCGCCGTTCCGGTGCAATCCGTCGCACCACCCTGGTCCAGGTCACGTACGACGGCGCGCACCACCTGGTGGCCCTCGCCGGTGAGTCGGAGTGGGTGCGCAACGTGCGGGCGGCTGGCGGCCGAGTCGTGATCGGTCGCCGGGAGCGGCACCGTGCCACGTTGATCGAGGTGCCGACGGAGGACAGGGCTCCGATCATCCGGGCGTACCTGCTGCGGGCGGGACGGCGCGCGGGGTCCCGGAAGGTGGCCAACGAGGCCCGCTACTACTTCGGGCTGAGCGCGGACCCGGCACTGGCGGAGATCCGGCGGTCGTCGAGCACTATCCTGTCTTCCGGATCGTCCAGGACGGCCACCCCGGTCGCGGCTGAGGGTGATCGTCCCGGCGCCTCCGCGCGCAGCCCGGCCAGTGCGCCGGCTGAGCCGTCCCGCACAGACTCGTCACAGGGGAGGCCGTCATGACGTACCTGAGGCCGCCGGCATTCACCCGGCGGGTGGTCAACCCCCTCGTGGCGAGGTTCCAGACCGGCGGTGTCGCCACGCTCACGGTGTCTGGCCGGCGCACCGGTAGAGCCCGCACGGTGCCGGTTATCCCGATCGAGGTTGATGGCTCGTGTCGCCGTACGGCGAGTCGCAATGGGTGCGGAACCTGCGAAACGCCGGGACGGGCGAGCTCAGCCGCCAAGGACGGGTGGAGACTTTCCAGGCCAGCGAGGTACCGGTAGAGCGCCGGCCAGCCATCATCGCGGCCTATCGCCAGGCCTGCCGACGCGACGTGGACAGGTACTTCATCAGGCTGCCCGATCTCAAGGACCACCCGGTCTTCCGGATGGATCCGACCGGCGGGCGCGGCCACGGGTAGCGCGCCGTGCCGGCGGGTGTCCCGCGGGTGCCAGACGCTCGCCGGACGAGCAAAGGCCCGATCGCCATGACGAGATGGGATGGTCCGCATGTGGTCCGCATGCCCCCGCCGCCACCCGAATACAAGTCACCGCTGCCGCCGCTGACCGGGGCGAGTCCCCAGGCACAGCTCCTCGTCGACCGGTTCCGGCCGCGCTACGACCGCGCCGTCGCACACGCGCGAGTGTTCCGCGCGGCGCCGGCGACGTGCTACCAGGCGCGCACCGCTCACTCCCGACCAGTTCGCCAGCTTCACTGAGCCGGGGTTCGCCAAGATCACGACCAGCCCCCGGGTCGATCCTTACGCCACCGGTGCATGCACGCTAACGATGGAGACGCGCGTCACCCTGACCGATGACGAGAGCCGGCGCCGGTTCAGGCGCTACTGGGTGGTCATCGGCCCGATCAGCGCTCTGATCCGCCGGACCGGGTCGCACCTGCTCGCCCGGGAACTCAGCGGTTGGAGACGACTGCGCCAGCGGGCGACGCGACAGAGTCCCGGCGACCTACCGGCACCGGCTGTCTCCGGACCTCGACCGCTCCAGGAGGGTTTGGGACCTTCGGCCCTGTGCGCCTCGTGCCGGCGTGCACACGCTGACTGACGGGAGGCGGGGACCCTGGGAGGTCGTGATGAGCAGCATTCTCGTGGTCTATGCCACCAAGAACGGGTCCACCCCCGCGAGGTGGCCGAGGCCGTCGCCGCGACGCTGCATGACGGCGGGGTTGCCGTCGATGTTCGCCCGGCGCGTGACGTTCGTAACTCACTCGTCGGCTGGGACGTGGTCGTCGTCGGCGCACCCATCCACTCCGGGCGATGGCACACCGACGCGCACCGGTTCTTGAAACGGCATCGAGGCGAGCTGCGGCAGATGCCGGTCGTGGTGTTCGGGATGGGACCTCGGGGCGGGACCGAGGAGGCGTGGCGGCGCTTTCGTTCACAGCTCGACCGAGCCCTCGCCAAACGCGACTGGTTGGCCCCCGCCGCCACCACCGTGTTCGGGGGGGTCGACCCGCCGAAGCGGGCCGAGCAGGCCAGACGCGACCTGCGTGACTGGGACGCGATCCGGGCCTGGGCCACCGACATCCCACGCCTGCTGCCACCGGCTGCGCCGGCTGCGCCGGCTCCTTCGGCGGGAACCGGCGCATGAAGAAGGTACTGGTCATGACCAGTCATCCCGAATCTGGTTTCCGACGTGACCGGCGGATGTTCGCACGGGCAGACGGGAGCCCGGACGCCGGCCGACGCGGACAAACCGCCGAGTCAGGTGGTGTCCCGGGCGGGGAACGGTTGGGCGCAGTGCTGCTGGGCCTCAGCGCCATCGGGTTGCCCCTCGGCTGGTTGGCGCTACGGCGGCTGGGGCGTTGGGGCGGGCTCCTGGTGGAGGCCGGCTGTGGCGTGCTCTTCGCTCGCGACCTGGCCATGACGGCGACCGGCGCCCCGGCCCGGTTGCGGCCCCTCCCGCGGATCCTGCTTCTCCTCGAAACCGTCACCTCCGGGACGGCCGGTCTGGCTGGCCTCTGGGGATGGGTGCGGCAGCCGTTTCTGAGCCCAGTAGCGGACACCGTGGGGAACACGCCGCTGTCGGGTTCCGCTCGCGGTAAGCCCGTCCAACGCCAGGCCCGCCTCGGCGCGCCCTGGCTGGCGCGGTCAGCACGGCTGCCGCCGCAGCCACCTCCGCCCTGCACACCGCACGCCAGGCGATCTACCTCAGCCCCGGTCACGGCCTCCGTGATCGTCCACCGCCACCCGGCTGGCCCCACCGAAATTGAGAAAGGCGATGGGTAGCCCGCAGATATGGAGCCACGACCATGGCCAAGAGCGCCGCTGACATGGAGGCCGCAGCCGACGATCAGGTGCTGGCCAGCCGGCTCGGATACTGGACGGCGCTGTCGACCACCGTCGTCGGCGTCGCGACCCTCGCCGTCGCCATAACCACTCCAGCGAGATCCGGTCCGTACTGTCGGAGCGCGTGCATCTCGTACCCCTACACCGACGTCGCCGCGTTCGTGCCCCGCGACTACCTGTGGATGTACCCCGCGGCACTGCTCGCCGTCCTATTCGTGACGCTGACCGCCTGCTTCCGCCAGCAGGCGTCGCCGACCAGCACGGTGGCCGCCCGGATCGCCCTGTCCCTGGCGGTGATCGCTGCCGCGGCGATCGTCATCGACTACGGGGTCCAGCTCACCGTCCTGCAGCCCAGCCTGCTCAAGGGCGAAACCGAGGGCTTGTCCCCGTTCTCCCAGTACAACCCGCACGGGGTCTTCATCGCGCTCGAGAACGTCGGCTATCTGGCGACGGGGGTGGCCTTCCTCTTCGCCAGCGCGGTTTTCGCCGGCGGTTCCCGGCTCGAGCAAGGCATCCGCTGGCTCTTCCTCGGCGGCGGCACCCTGACCCTCGCCGCGGCGGTCCTGCTCTCCGTGCGGTACGGCGCAGATCTGGACTCCCGGTTCGAGGTGGCGTCCCTCTCCATCGACTGGGTCGTGCTCCTCGTGGGCGGGATCTTGCTGAGTATCTTCTTCAGACGATCGCATCCGTGAAGTTGTGACCCCTCGCAGCGGACCTGTCGGGACTGGGTTGCCCCGACTCGGGAGGGGTCTGCCGCTCGGCGTCGGCCCGGACGATCCCGAGCAGCTGCCGCCGGATCAGGCCGCTGAAGGGACGATCACCCGCCAGTACGGGCGGAACCGGCGCCGACTGCCCGGGTGGGTGGCCGCGGTCTGGGTCTCGGTCAGGACGAGACTGCGCCCGGTGCCGTGCGGCTGCACTCGGATGCTGAACGCCACCTTGGTGAACCCAGGTCGGTCAAAGGCGGCGAAGCCGGCCGGCTCGATGGCGGGCAGGCGGTCCCCGCCGTCGCTGACCTTCCACGCCCGGCCGACCCAGCCGAACACGACCTCCCGCCCCGGCTGCTCGTGCAGCAGCAGCCACCCGGCGCGGGTCATGTCGTCCGGGGTCAGCGGCGGCGGACTCTGGGCCGCCCCGCTCAGACGGCTCGGCAGACTTCGCAGCTCCAGCAGCAGGCGGATCACGCGAGACCGGGACAGGTCCCCGCGCCGAATCGCCGGCCATGCGATCCCCGGCTGCGCCTCGACCAAGCTGGCGTGCACCTTGGTGACGCCGTACCGCGGCAGGTAGCGGTCCAGAAGGGGGGATCAGCGTCCGCTGGCACGGTGCGCCCTGGTCCGGCTGGCCGGATCCGTCATGAGAGATGCTTTCCCTTCAGGGAGGCGCGGGCCGCGCCCCGCGCTGACGACCCAGGATGGCGCGGCCCCGGCCGCCCTGTCCCGGCCGCCCTGTCCCGCTTCCCCCGGACCAGCTCAGTCGCCGAGTTGCGCTCTCGGCCATCCCCCGCCGCTGCGGTAGACCGGCACGCACACCGACCAGCTCGGCCAGCCCAGCCCAAGGAGCGCCAGCGTCGGGAGCATGACGCCGAGGCCGACGTGGCCGACCCTGGCAACGCCGACCGCTCAAGTCGCGGCCGCCAAGCACAGGACTGCGGCGCACAACGACGCCGACACTTCCCGAGGTGGCGCCGGCTGTTGGAGCAGGAGGTTGCGCCCGCAGTTTGACACCTGATTCTTGGGCCACTCACCGCGGGAAGGCGCTCGGGACCTGGGCGAAGCTCAAGTTGCCTCGCTGCTGGGAACGCCAGCCGAGCTAGATGATCGGCTGCTGATAACCCTTTCTTCTCCGCAGTGCCGGGCCTGTTCATCGACCTGGTGCGGGCGATCAACACCTGCGCCGATCGGCGGGTGAACAAGGAGCCAGGTCGCGGAGTTCCGCGTCGCCTCGTACACGGCCGCCATCACCTGCGTGTATCGGCGGGGTCTTTCCCCGCCACTACCTCAGCTCAGACTCCAGTGCGGACGACCGTTTCATCGCCCACCATTAGTTAGGCCCCAGGTCACATTCAAAGACGAGGGCGCCTTTCAGCACGGGCACGCCGCCCGCATCAGGTGGCGCCGATCGCTTCCTTGATGGCGGCGATCACCGCCTGAGGCTGCTCCAAGTGTGCCATGTGTCCGGCACCGTCGACGGTGTGCACCGTCGCCCTGCCCTGTAGCGAACCCGCATTGCTCGCCGGAACGACCTTGTCCTCCGCACCCCAGACGGCGACCGTGTTGCCTCCGAAGGACGCCTGTTCGGCGGTCACATCGACGGAAGAGCTCTCACCGTCCAGTAGTGCGGCCACTATCGAGGCGAGTGCGGCATCGACGCCGTCGAGACGCTTGTACTTCAGTAGGTCGTCGATGAGCTGCCGATTGACCAGCCCTTGGTCAGTGAACAGCTGTTGCAGATGCGGCTTGAGCTCGCGACGCGTCTCCGCCTCCGCGAACCCCCGGATGTAGCCCGCATTGACGTCCGGACCGTAGCCGATCGGGGAGATGAGCGTGAGCGAGGCGACCTTGCCCGCGGCCGCGGGATCGGCTGCCGCCACGGTGGCGACCGCCCCGCCCATCGAATGCCCGACCAGGTGCACCCTCGGCAGCCCCAGCTCGTTCACGAATCCGACGAGGCTCGACGCAAGCGTGGTCACCGACCCGTCGCCGACGTCCTTCGATGAGGCCCCGTGCCCCGGCAGATCCAGCGCATAGGTGGCCCTGTCGGCAGAGATCGGCTCCTGCACGAACAGCCACGAGTTCTTGTCACCGCCGTAGCCGTGCACGAACACCACTGGGGTGGCCTCGGATTCGGTGTCCCCGAGCACTGCATACGAGATCGAGCGTCCGTCGATGTCGACCTCGACCACCTTCGGACCAACTTCGTCCTCGATGGCCCCGGAGGCGAGCTGTTCCTTCGCCTCTGCGACCACCGCGTCGATCTCGTCCTGAGGCACCTCGGCCGAGGCCACGACCGCGATCGTGCCGCCGACCGGAACATCGGCGTTGACCTCGACAACCAGCGCCCGGACGACGCCGGACCACTTCGACTCGAGGGCAGCGGCGATCTTGTCGGTGTCGATCTCTGCGACGTCCTGCCCCTCCCTAAGTTCGTCACCCTCAGAAACAAGCCATTCGGTGACCTTGCCCGACTGCATGGACAGGCCCCACTTGGGCATGGTCACCCGTTGGATCCGGGAGTTGGTCATCGCGGAATCACTTGCTCCATTCGGACACTTTCTTGACTGCGTTGACAATGTCCTGCGCCGACGGGATGTAGAGATCCTCCAGCGAACCCGCGAACGGAACCGGAACGTGCGGCGGGCTGACCATCTTGACTGGTGCTTTCAGATCGCCGAATGCCTCGGAGACGACTTGAGCGGAGATGTCGGTGGCGATGTTGCAGCGCGGGCTCGCTTCGTCCACCACCACGAGCCGACCGGTCTTCTCCACCGATTCGAGGATGGTGTCGAGGTCCAGAGGGCTGACCGTGCGCGGGTCGATGATCTCGATGCTGATGCCGGAGCCCTCGAGTTCCGTGGCGGCCTCCTCCGCCACCGATACCATCCGCCCGATCGCGACGACGGTGACGTCGTCACCTTCGCGCACGACGTTGGCCTCACCGAATGGGATCGTGTAACTCTCCTCCGGTACGTCACCGGTGACGTCGTACATCGCCTTGTGCTCGAAGAAGATCACAGGATCGTTGTCGCGGATCGACTGGGCCAGCAGCCCCTTGGCCTCGTACGGGCTGGACGGGACCACGACCTTGAGCCCTGGGATGTGGGTGAACAGCGGGTAGAGGGCCTGCGAGTGCTGGGCGGCGGCGCGCAGGCCGGCCCCGTACATCGCGCGGATGGTCACCGGGGTGACCGCCTTACCACCGAACATGTACCGGAACTTCGCGGCCTGGTTCATGATCTG
>Ga0066797_1000582_pt1 | contig 10848 bp, 21 predicted proteins | sample PersoiDNA2013193_FD_76335 | JGI IMG/M metagenome (GOLD analysis project Ga0066797, IMG submission 76335) | Permafrost soil microbial communities from the Arctic, to analyse light accelerated degradation of dissolved organic matter (DOM) -... | ecosystem: Environmental > Terrestrial > Soil >... | reverse complement strand
CGGGCCGCCGCTGGACGAGGACAACGCCAGCAAGGCGCCGAGACCAGTCGTGGACGGCTCGGCCGGTTCGCTACCAGTACCGCCGATGACCGAAACCGGCGAGGCCATCACCGACAAGCAGAAGCGGCTGCTCATGGCTCTGCTCAACGGCCAGGGGCTGAAGGAGCACGACGCTCGCATGGCCTGGCTGGAGGGCGTTGTCAAGCGTGAGGTTTCCTCCACGAACGACCTGACGGTCACCGAAGCGAGCACCGCTATCGATGCGCTGAAGGAAGGCAAGCCATGATCGCCACAGTGATGGTTGGGGCCGTCCTGGGCCTGCTGGTGATCTGCATCCTCGTCGTTGAGCACTACCTGTCCCAGCGACAGGTGCGGGTACTGCGGCAGCAGGCTGCTGAGTTGCGGAGCCAGATCAACCTGGTGGACGCATCCAACGAAGTCCTCCGCAACGCGCTCGGCAAAGAACTAGAGGACTGGCTATGACCTACACGCCGACTGACGCCATGATCCGCATCTGCCACTCGTGCGCGATCACGTGGAAAGGCTCGGCCCCTTGCTGGTGCTGCGGAGCCGATGGGACTAGGGGAGCCGAAGCGGTGGCAGGTCACCACGCGACCGCTGGTGCTGGACGATGGGAACCCCCACAGACTCCGGTGGCGAGCGTGAAGCCCCCGCCCGCCACCGTGCCCACCATGCGATACGACCCGCAGCTATGACCCGGCAGCCCGTCGCGCTGACGTTGGTACCCGCCGAGGGGTTCGACGACACACCTGCCTGCGCCGGTCGTGCGCCGCTCTGGGACTACGACGCGGGCGAAGAGGCCAACGGTCAGGCCAAGGCCATCTGCCATACCTGCCCGATGCAGCAGCGGTGCTTGGCCATCGGCATTCGCGACAAGCTCTCCGGCGTCTGGGGCGGGGTCTCCCTGCTAGACGGAGCGCCGCACGAGGTGCTACGGCTGTCGAACCTGTCCACCCACCGACACCGTGCCAACGGCGAGCCGCTGTGCGACACATGCGTTGACGCGAGGGCAGCTCGGTTGCACCGGCGTAGAGAGCAAGACCGGGCCAGGGACAGAACCAAGTAGGCGAGTTCAGTATGAGCACCACACGAGTACGCCGCGGCCGAGCGACCCAGGCCATCGCCGCCAAGTTCCTGAGTGAGCGCGGCTGGCCCCAAGCCGAGCCCGTCGAGCCGTTCTTCCCTGGGCGCGACCTGAAGCACATGGGCCGGTTGGCAGTTGAGATCAAAGCCACCGCGGCGTCACCGTTCCCGCGCGCACTGGCGCAGGCTGCCCGGAATGCGGACGGCGGCGACCTGCCGGCCGCGCTGTGGCGGCCGGATGGCTACGGCGAGCAACACGTAGGGGACTGGGTGCTGGCCTTGCGCTTCGGCGATGGGGCGGCAGTGCTGCGAGCGGCGGGGTATGGGTGGCCAGAGTGAAACCACCGCTGAACTACTTCGGCGGGAAGATCGCTTTAGCTGAGCGCATCGTAGACCTGTTGCCAGTACACCGGCACTACGTCGAACCGTTCGCCGGCAGCCTGGCCGTCTTACTCGCCAAGCCACCAGTCCACATGGAGACGGTCAACGACATCGACCAAGAGTTGATGACGTTCTGGCGAATGCTCCGCGAGCAACCCGCCGAGTTGATCCGAGTATGTTCGCTGACCCCGCATTCTCGCGCCGAGGAGGCGGCAGCGTATGACAGCGATACAGTAACTGAACTGGAATGCGCCCGGCGGGTCTGGGTGAAGCTCACACAAGGCCGTACTGGGACGCTGAAGCGGTCCGGGTGGCATTACTGCCAGGACCCGGCTGGTCTGAATTCATCGGTGCCCGAGCGTCTGGCGAGTTTCGTTAGGCGGTTGGAGCCGGTAGCCCAACGGCTCCAACGCGTCACGCTGGAGTGCCGCGACGCTATGGACGTAATCGCCGACTACGGCAGGCACCGGGAAGTCCTGATCTATGTCGACCCGCCATACCTCAGCAGTACCCGCCCCGCATCCCCTACTAATTACTCACACGAGGCAGGGACAGAGGCTGCCCATCGCGGCATCGCGGCTGCACTTCATGCATGTGCTGCCAGCGTTGTGGTGTCGGGGTATGACTCGCCGTTGTATGAGGTCCTGTACGCCGGGTGGGACTCGGTTCGGTTTCAGACGTCGACTAGGCGCGGAGGCCGGTTGTCGCCACGAGTCGAAGTCTTGTGGTCTAACCGAGAACTAGAAGCAACCACCCTATTCAGTAACGGAGCGGCAGGGTACGGGTGGCCGGAGTGAGCGACTACGTGGCTGCCCTTCACATCATGCTGCAAGAGGACAGGGACCGTAACGCTGTGCTGCGCGGAACCATCGGCCGCCTAGAGGACACCATCGAGAAGCTGCTGGGCTACACCGAGTGCGGCTGTGGTGAGGACGAGGAAGGGCGCTACGGCCAGTGCGTGCCGTGCCGCGTACGAGACGAAGGGATCTATCCATGAGCGCGAGCATCAAAGGCTTGGGCACTAGCCGGCTACGCACGGGGCCATCGAGAGACCTTGACGAGGTGGATGTCGTCGTACCGCCGACTGCGGCCACCTTCAAGAGAGCACAGCGGTACGTGGCTAGCGAGTCGCACTATGGACACCCCTTCAATGGCGAGCCGCTGTGCGACGTCTGTGTCGCCGACGCGCGCGAACTACTTGGTGCGCTGGGGCTACTGCCATGCGATTTCTGGAGCGCGGTGGCAGCGCGATGACCGACTTCGACTACGAGCGCCAAGACACGCTGGCGCACGACCACGTCGACGGACTGCACGGGGTCGACCATCCTGCCTGCCCGGTCTGCCAACACTCGTCGATGCGCCGGCCAGGCTGCGCATGGTGCACCCGGTACGTGACCATCCATGGCAGCCATGAGAACCACTTGCGGGCGATCGGGTGGGGCAGGTGAGCGGTGGCGGTGCACGGCCGAAGTTCGCTAGTCCGCTTGAACGTTGGATGTCGTACGTACTGTGCGATGTAACGACCCACTGTTGGGTGTGGCAGAACTACCTGAGTCACAAGGGATACGGCCTGTTCACCACCGTGCGTGGTCGTGGGCAAGGGGCTCACCGATGGGGGTATGAGCAATTGGTAGGGCTCGTCCCTGATGGACTCCAGATAGATCATCTGTGCCGGAATCGGGCGTGCGTCAACCCCGACCACCTAGAGCCGGTTACTAACCAAGAGAACCAGCGGCGAGGCAATCACCCAACAGCGGGGATAGCGTTTCGGACCAATACATGTCCTAAGGGCCACAGCCTTGCTGACGCCTACCTATCCACCAACCGATCTACAGGCAAAGTTATCCGGCGCTGCCGTCCGTGCCAAAAAGAGAGATTCGCCGCTTACTCCTACCGGAAGTACCACCGCGACATCGATACGGCGCGTGCGCGTGGCCGCGAGGAAGCACGGAAGCGACGGACCCGGGAGCGTGCGGCATGACTCGATTTCCCTACTTGAGTGGATGGTGTTCGCGGGATGGTACCCACCATCGCTGCCAGACGACGTACGGCAGGCTGCAGACACTCTGCACGTGCAAGTGCCACGACGTAGCGACCGCAGATCTCGACGGACAGGACTCGTTGTTCACGTTCGCTGCGGTGACGCCATGAGAGGCGGAGGCGGAGCGCTTACCCGATCGGGGCTTGATGACAGCTATTACTGGAATGCCGAGCGAGGGCAGTTCACTGTTGAGCCATTACTGCCACTCGCTCCCAAGCGCAGGCTTCGGCGCACACCGATGACACGGGAGTGCTCCGCCGGGCACTGGCACATTGAGTGGCGTGGTAGTGGTCCGTGCTGGATCTGCCGCGGCCCGGGAACGCTGGCGCTATGGGTACTGACGCCATGACCGATTCCGCCTGGGTTCTCGGTCGGTGCTCCGCTTGCGGATGCCAAGCTAGGAAGTTGCCAATATCCGCCCGGTGGTGGCACCTAGGGTTCGCCTGCCCACAAACCGGCATGTTCATGTCCCAACCCGTACGGGCCTATGGGGACGGGTCCATCGGCCCGACTGATGCGACTGAGCGGCCGGCGCAGTTCGTGGAAGATGCGCCATGACCCAGCGACAACTGACCGACGACCAGGCGCAGGCCCTGCGAGAGGAACGGGCCACCGGCGTCCTGGGCCGTGACCTGGCGACCAAGTACGGCGTCAGCATCTACATGGTCTACGACATCGTCCACGGCAAGACGTACCAGGACGTTGGCGGCCCAACCTGCGTGCCCAAGTCCAAACTCACTCCGGCCGACGTGGTGGCGATCCGCCAAGCGCACGCCCGTGGAGTGTCCCAGGAGAGTCTCGCCACGCAGTATGGCATCGCTCACATGACCGTGTGGGATGCCGTAACGGGGGTTACCTGGACCAAGGTAGGCGGCCCGCTGGCCCAGACCAGCAAGCATACGGGGGCCTGGGCCCAGTCGCGACACCCGGAAGAGTCACCGACAGAGCTAGACGAGGTCGCTATCGAGCGTGCACTGGAAGACATCGTCGTCGATGTCCCGTTGTCCGTGCGGCTGACTGAGGCCGAGCGCAACGAAGTGATCAGAATGGTGCCGATCGGACGTCGCGAGGTGGCCCGAGTTCGGCTAAAGGTCAGCGTTACGACGTGGGGCCGAGTTATGGCCGGTGCGGCGTGAGGCTGCCGTACCACTGCCGCTGTCGGCACTGTGGGCGCACCTGGAGTGGCCTAGCCGAAGCGCATTGCTACGGGGATTCAACTGGTAACGGATGCCATGAACACTTTGCCGGAGTAACCCACTTCGATCGGCACCGAGTGAACGGGATATGTGTTTGGCCGAGCGTTGTCTACCGCAGCGCCGGGCACCCGTATTTACGGTTGGTAGAACGACCTGGTGGGCCTACATGGGTGAGCTTTGATGAGCGACCGAAGGATACATACTAATGGGCTGGTTCAAGATCGACGACCAACTATTCAGCCATCCCAAAGTGCTATCCATCGACCCCCGATATCGACTCGCGGCGATGGGTCTGTTCACCCTCGCCGGGGCCTGGTCGTCGGCGTACCTGACCGATGGAGTCGTGCCTAAGCAGTCGTTGAGTTCCCTTCAAGCAACGGACAAGCAGGCTCAAGTATTGATCAAGGCCGGTTTGTGGGATCCACATCCGCTCGGCTACGTGTTCCACGACTGGTCCGACTACAACCCGACGCGCGACGAGGTACTGGCAAAGCGGCAGGTCAGAGCGGCTGCGGGCAAGATCGGAGGCGAGCACAGCGCAAGCAAACGAGCAAGCAAAGTTCAAGCAAATGCTTCAGCGGTTGCTACGCCAACCGTTGACGTTTGCTTCGACCATGTTTCAACCCCCGTCCCGGCCCGTCCCGACCCAACTACTACAGCACCTACGGTGCTGCCGCCGGCTTCGCCGAACGGCACGGCACTCATCCCTATCGCTGAGTCTCTGAATCAACGCGCACAAAGACTCACCAAAGCGTACACGGATATCGAGCCGGTGAGTAACTTTCCCGCCGTGATGCGCATCGCCAAGAAAGTCATGGCCGCTGATTACAGCGACGACGAGATCATCCCTGCCTTGGAGCGCCTTGCACGCGACGGTCGTGGAGTCACTACGGAAACGCTCCGCGTCGAGTTGCAGGGTTTACCAGCTCCGCGCGGCCAACCGAAACGCTCGACAACGGATGAGCGCGTTATGGCCGGACTGACATTAGCGGCGATGTATGAGAAGCAAGAGCAGGAGGAAGAATGGAACGCTCAGAAGCAGCTAAAGTCCTGACCCTTTGTGCCGTGTACGATCGACGCACCATCGGCGAGACGGACGTCAGAGAGTGGCACAATGTCCTCGACTTGGTGCGCTTTGAAGATGCCACCGTTGCCGTCAGGCAGTACTACGCCGCGACGCGGCAGTGGGTCATGCCGTCCGACGTCCTGGCCGGCGTGAAGCGACTACGGGCCGAGCGGTTGGCACGGGTAACTGACCAAGCTCCGTTAGGTGATCCTGACGACGTGGTCGGTTACCTGCACGATCTGCGCCAAGCCCGCCGCCGAATGGCGGACGGCACTGTCGGCACCGAGATTGCAACCCTGGCCTGATGAGGGACTGGCGCGACGACATCGCCGACCTGGTCGACTCATACGACACCAGCACGTCCTACGAAATGCGCAGCGGCGTGGTGACGATGGCTTGCCGGCATGCCGTGCATTCGGAAGGGCTCTACCAGCAACTGCGTGCGGCAATGGGTGAACTACCCGGCGCGGCCGGCGGCGAACACGTCCACAGCGGCAAGCCTGGATCGCGTTCACCGGTCGGATGGCGCGCCGACGTGAGCCAATTGCTTGGCGATATCGACCGACGGACGCACGAACACGTGCGGGATCGCCGTGGACCTTGTGCGGAGACGGTGCTTGGACTGCGCTGGTTGGCGAAGACTTCCGACCCGATAGCGGATCTCGTGGAGGATCTCCGCGAATGGCGCCGACTCGCTCGGCTGTCGCTGGGCTATCAAGTGCCGAGCGCCAGCTTGCCCAGCGTTACTTGTGGTCAGCGCCGGTATGGCGCCGGCGGGTGGGTCACCATCGGCTGCGGGGAACGATCGCTGCGGGTGGCCGTCGATGTCGGGTCCGCGGTTTGGTGCGCTAACCCGGCCTGCCATGACTCGGCCAGCTACCGGGACTGCGTACGGCGCGATATAGGCACCTGGTCCTGTCGACGCAGTGATCGGGACCTGAGACATTCGATCACGTGGCCCGTCGAAATGTGGCAGCGAATGCTGCGAGGCACGGCGTGACCAGCGGAAACCCCCGTAACGGGCTCCAGGACGGCGCTGGGGCCACGCAACCCCCTTCTTCGGCCCCCGCATCCAGCCATACCAGTTGCGGGCGCCCACGACCGACGGGCACCCCGGCAATCGGCATCCCTGGCGCCGGACCGGGCGACATCGACGCCTACGTGGCCGCCCGACTTCTGCCCGGTCTGCGGCCGGTCACCGTGCGCAAGTGGGCGCAACTTGGACAGCTGGAGCGCCGAGGCGTCGACACCAAGCGACGGACGCTGTACCGATTCGCTGATATCGAGGCGCTGTGGCACCGTTCGCGCACGGTTGCTTGACAGAGATCACATAATCAGTTCACACTAGATGTCTGGGCTACCCATGCCCCGAGACCCCCGGAGCACCCCCGTCTCCGGGGGTTTCGTCATATCTGGACTGATCCTGGAGGGCAATAGATGGCCATCGCCCTGTTGCCCGTAAACATCGACACGACCTATCCAGATTCTGGTACTGACGCTACGGTGCAGGCTCATCAGGCACATCACGATGCCTCCCATACCGTTGTGAACGGGTTATCCCAGACCACGACGGCGCAAGTCGGGTCGGTCCTGGCGGCTGACAGCACTACTGCTACCGGAACTCGATGGACGAATGGCGTTCGTTTGCGCGGCGGGGCCACCGCTATTCCCGCCGTTGACCTGGTCGATGGAACCACTGGCCCGTCCACGCCGGCCCCAGGTGCTCCATTGTCTGACCCGACATTGTACCGAGCCAGCCAGGATAAGATGGGGGTACGTGGCTGGCAACTCAAGCTAGGCCCGCGACAGGACAATCTTACGAATTACGCGCTATCCGGTGGATACTCGGCCCTGTTTGTCATAGAGGGTGATGGAGCCACTAACGACCGATCTATTCTGTGGAAGACATCGACTCCAAATCAGACGTATTGGGAGCTTGGGCAAGCTGGCGAGAGCCTTCTGCGGCTAAAAAGCGTTCATGGTACGCATGTCCCTTACGCGGAAACATTCGTCGGTCGGCTGGGATTCACCTATCCAGCGTCAGCGGTAGCGTGGGGAGAGTCCTGTTGGACGCTGACTAACGTGGCGTTTGCCTCTCCTGTCGAGGTTTGGAATACCAACATCTTTGGCGGCGCAAGCGGCTGTGTGGCTATCCAGAACCGGACAGTCGCGCCGACTGCCTCTCCAGTTGGCGGAGGCATTCTGTATGCGCAGGCTGGTGCCTTGTGTTGGCGTGGCTCATCAGGTACAGACACCCAGTTAGCAGCCGCGTAGTGGACCCCGTTGCCGTTCTAGGTGCGATCGCCACACTTGGGCAGCGCATCCTGGAGTTGGAGCAAGAGGTTACCCAGCTTCGCCTAGTCCTGACTACACAGGACGTACAGCCGAGCGGAATACGCGACGATGAGCCATGAACCGACGTGGGTTTCTGGGGGTGGCCGCGATAGTAGCGGTTAGTTCATGGCTCCCTAGGCGTAAACGTCCACCGAGTGTTCGCTACTTCTACGCCTATGGGTACCGAGCTGGAGGGTACTAATGGCTGGTCCTGGTCTGCCCGTCAACATTGACACGACTTACGCAGACTCGGGCACTGACCCTTCCGTCAAGATTCACCAGCAGAATACCGATGCAGTCCATAATGTAGTTAACGATTTCGACATCGCTAATACTGGCGCAGCTGGCTACGTCCCAATCGGAAATGGCACGGTGCTGGTCACCCGTGCTTTGCTGTCTACTGATAACCCTGGCATCGTCGTTAATACCCAGACGGCTAGTTATACTCTAGTGTTGACCGATGCGGGCAATCTGGTCGAAATGAACGTGGCGACGGCCAATACTTTGACCGTGCCGTTGAATGCGTCCGTCGCATTTCCATTTTCTCCGTCGCAAACAGTCATCAACATTCGGCAGTATGGCGCGGGTACCACGACTATCGGTGGTTCCGCCACTATCCGCTCGCGCGGCGGATTGGTGAACCTGGCGGGCACATATGCCGAGGCCACGCTGACTAAGCGAGGTACGGATGAGTGGGTACTATCTGGTGACCTGGCGTGAGTGTTCTGGGGCATCGTCGTGGTGCAGTTAGTTCTACTCGACGGATCTCGCCCTCCGGCCAACCGATGCCAGTTGGTAACCTGTCGGGCTGGACTCAGGTGTTCACCGAGGACTTCACCACTCCCGCTGCGCTAGGCAGCTTCGCTGGCATCTACCTTAATAACCCCGCCAACAACTGGGCCTGGGGCTCTTATGACGGCGGCACCGACACGAGCGGCCACGGTCTTTACGACTCCTCGAAGGTATTATCCGTCTCTGGCAGTGTCTTAGACTACTATGTACATACCGAATCTGGAACGCATTATGTTGCCGCGATCCGTCCGTGGTATGGACACGGCCCTCAGGGTGGCACAATATATGGTCGCTGTTCGGTACGGTTCAGGTCCGACCCGGTTTACGGATACAAGATAGCTTGGTTGCTTTGGCCAGACAGTAATGTGTCGCCCAGGGATGGGGAGATCGACTGGCCGGAAGCCAACCTCGATAACACGATCTTTGGGACTAACCATGCCTTGAACCTGACCGGCACGGACATAAATGATTGGTTTGACAGTGGTGTCTCACTGTCTGGGGGATGGCATACAGCCGTAATCGAATGGACTCCGGGATCGATCGTTATGATCCTCGACGGGGTAGTGAAACATACCTATACTGACTATATCCCTAGTACCGAAATGCATTGGGTACTACAGGCCGAAACTAATCTTGATGGTTGGGAGCCTACCGACAACACTGCCGCAGGGCATCTTCAGATTGACTGGACCGTCGTCTACTCCTACTCTCCGTAGTACCTGATCGGCAGGTGATTCCATGGCCGGTCCTATTGGAAGTTTGTCCGATCCATTTAATCAGACATCTCTAAACACTGCCATGTGGACGCAAAGTCTTGGTGGTACAACGACGATGAGTTACGCCACCACGGGTGCCACCGTGACTCTTCCTAGTACGGCTACTTCGACTGATCGCGGGACGATTGCGAGTAGTCCAGCATATGATCTAAGAGGCTCTAGTATTACGCTGCACGTTATTACGGTGCCTAACGTCGCCACCACGGCGGACGGCCTATTCTGGGCGCAGGTTGACGGTAGTAACTATTTCGCTTATGTCATCGAGGGTGGCACCTTGTATGGACAAATCGTGGTGGCCGATGTTTTGACAACAGTTTTCAACTTTGCCTACAGTTCGAGCACGCATGCTTATTGGCGCATTAGCGAGTTGGCTGGCGTCGCAACATGGTGGACTAGCACTAATGGCATTACGTGGACGTCCCGTGGGACATATACGCACGGCTTGACCCTAACCGATACGATGAAAGTCGTAATTTGGTCTTATTGTTGGCAAGCCGTAACATCGCCGGGCACTTTCAAGTTTAATCTATTGAATAGTGGCCCTTTGATGCCCCAACCATTTACTAAGCAACAAGCCGTCAACCGTTCCTACACGTACTGAGAGGGCGGGATGGCTAACAGCTACATCACATGGAACGGCCCGATGCCGACCACAGCAGCGCAGGCCAAGGTCACCACGGGCACTGCGATCAAGACGCTGCTACAGATCGCCCCCCCGTCAACGCGCGGCATCCAGCTCATCGAGTGGGGTATTTCGTTTGATGGCAGCGCGGCAGCGGCAGGGATCGAGTGCGAACTACTGGAGACGGGCGCCGTACCAGCCACCGGCCTTACGGCACATGTTGCTGCCGGTGTGCAGCCGTACAATGACGCTGGCGCTCCGGCTTCGCTAGTGACGCTGGGCACAGGCGCGACTGGTTACAACACGTCGGGCGGTGCCGAGGGCACGATCACGGCGACGCGCGTATTTGACGCGCAATCGGTGCAACCGTCGACCCAGTATCTCAAGCAGTGGCCGCTAGACAATGGCCCTGACGTCGCTGTCAGCAGGTTCCTACGGGTGCGTGTCACTGCCGCTGCCGCGGTGAATGCGCTTTGCTACGTCGTGTGGAATGAGGCGTAAATGCCGATCACTACCTTCTACCGATTCACCTGTCT
>Ga0066797_1000581_pt1 | contig 10852 bp, 9 predicted proteins | sample PersoiDNA2013193_FD_76335 | JGI IMG/M metagenome (GOLD analysis project Ga0066797, IMG submission 76335) | Permafrost soil microbial communities from the Arctic, to analyse light accelerated degradation of dissolved organic matter (DOM) -... | ecosystem: Environmental > Terrestrial > Soil >... | reverse complement strand
ATCTCACTGCAGGGCTCGAGTGCGCGTGTCACCGGCAACAAGTTCGTCCGCTCGCTCGCGTCGGTCAGCGGCTTCGGTGCGGTGACTTTCGCCGACGGGAACATTGTCGCCTGGCTGCGCGCTGGAAAGGTCCCCACTTCCATATCCGTCACCGATCGAACCGGCCACGCCTCGGCTGCCTTCGCGTACCAGCTCGAGCTCGGCCCGCACGCGACTTCGAGTCCGATCGATCTCGCGGTGCCGCTCCACGGCGGCGATCTGAATCTCGCGCAGCTTCTTTCCGCGGCGCGAAGCGGGTACGCCGCTGCGCCGACGCAAATTGTCGCCGCGCGGCCCGGCGCGACTCCGGAGCCGTCGGGCGCCAGCGCTCCCGGCATCACGCTGCTCCCTGGCCAGGGCGAGCGCGCGGTCTCGTCGCAGCTCGAGAAGACGGCCGCCGAGTGGCGCGAGAAGCTCGGACCTGTGAGCATCACGCTTCCGCCGTCGGCGGCGCGGTACACTCAGACGATGCGCGCGCAGCTCGCGGACATTCTCATCAATCGTGATGGCGCGGCGATCCAACCGGGCTCGCGCAGCTACTCGCGCTCGTGGATCCGCGACGGCTCGCTGACGTCGACCGCGCTCCTGCGGCTGGGCCACGACCAGGATGTGAAGGATTTCATCGACTGGTACGCTCCGTACCAATACGAGAACGGCAAGGTGCCATGCTGCGTCGATGAGCACGGAGCTACGCCGGTGCCCGAGAACGACAGTCACGGCGAATTTATTTATCTGGTGGCGGAGTACTACCGGCACACCGGAGACAAGGCGGAGCTGGAGAAGATGTGGCCGCACGTCGCCAAGGCGGTGGCGTACATGGATTCTCTTCGCCACGAAAGGATGACGCCGCAGTACACCGTCGGTGCTAACAAGCCGTTTTATGGATTATTGCCACAGTCCATAAGTCATGAAGGCTACAGCGCGAAACCGATGCATTCCTACTGGGATGATTTCTTTGCCCTGAGGGGATTCAAGGACGCCGCGTTCATCGCCAAGGAGCTGGACAAGCCCGAGGCGGCGAAGTTCGCCGAGATCCGGAACAGCTTCCGCGCGAATCTGTTCGAGTCGATCCGTCAGGTGGTGATACTGCGGAAGATCGACTACATACCCGGCTCGGTGGAGCTGGCTGATTTCGATGCGACGTCGACGACGATCGCGGTGAGCCCGGGTGGGGAAGCGGGACGACTCCCCGGCCCGCTGCTCGCGCGCACGTTCGACAAGTATTTCCAGGAAGCGCGTCAGCGAGGGATCGGAATCAAGCCGTGGGATGCTTACACGCCATACGAGCTCCGCACGGTCGGCGTGCACGTGCAATTAGGCCAACGCGCGCGCGCCCACGAGCTGCTCGATTTCTTCTTCAAGGATCAGCGCCCGGCAGCGTGGCACCAATGGGCAGAGGTTGTATATCGCGATCCCAGGACGCCCAAGTTCATCGGCGATATGCCGCACACGTGGGTGGGCAGCGATTACATCCGGAGCTTCCTCGACATGCTCGCGTATGAGCGCGAAAGCGACAGCTCGCTGGTCATCGGCGCCGGTGTCAGAGACGAGTGGGTCAAGGAAGACCCGGGAATCAGAGTGTCGAACCTGAGCACCGAGTACGGCCCGCTCAACTATGACATGCGCGCGATCGGTAAGGTGGTCACGATAAACCTGCGCACGGGAATCCGAATGCCGCCGGGCGGAATCGTGATCTACAGCCCGCTTGATCAACCAATTCTGTCTGCGGCGGTCGACGGTGTTCCAACCGCGATCAAGGGTGCAGAGGTGCGAATCCGCAAGCTCCCGTCAATCGTAACGATCCGCTACGCGAAATGATGCTACCGACCACACGCCGACCCAAGCAGGGATCCATAGGAAACGAAACATCACTTCGCGAGTATGGCGCCCTTCGAAGCGATCACAGAAGCGTAATATCGGCCCGACGATTTGACCGTGCGCTGCTGAGTCGAGTAATCCACGTGCACGATGCCGAAGCGTTTGGAGTAGCCGTGCGCCCATTCGTAGTTATCGAGCAGCGACCAGGCGTAGTAGCCGCGGAGGTTTACGCCCTTGGTCATGGCCTCATGCGCCGCACGCAGATGCTGACGAAAATATTCCACGCGCAGCGGATCCTCGACGCGGCCGTCGATCGCCTGCGGCGGATCGTAGAACGCCGCGCCGTTCTCCGTGATGTAGACCGGCACCTTGCCGTATCGCTCCGTCACCCACAGAAGAACGCGCGTCAACGCGTCCGGATAAACCTCCCAGTGCGTCTCCGTCTGTATGTGATCGGGCTGCGGCACGTGTTTCGTCTGGAGTGGAAGGAAATCCGGATGATACTGCTCGACCTTGCGCGTGTAGTAGTTGACTCCGAGAAAGTCGATCGGCTGCTTGATCAGTCGCATGTCCTCGTCGGACCACTCCGGCCACGCCTCGCCAAAGATCTCCCGCAGCTCGGCAGGATACTTTCCCATGAAGACCGGGTCCAGGTACTGCCGGTTTATGTACGCGTCGGCGCGCCGCACCGCCGCGAGATCCTGCGGAGAATCCGATGCCGGATACTTGGGCTCGAGATTCACCGTGATGCCGATCTTTCCCTTCTTCGCGGCCTTGGTGGATCGGAATCTCTCCACCGCCGCTCCGTGCGAGCGGAGGAGATTGTGCGCGGCGATCGGCGCCTCGAACAAATTCGAGTGGCCCGGCGCGAGCACTCCCGACAGATATCCGCCGTCGGTCACAACCCACGGCTCGTTGAGCGTCGACCACATGTCTACTCGGTCGCCCAGTACCTCGAACATTGTCGTAGCATAGTCGCCGAACCAGTCGGCCACATCGCGATTGAGCCAGCCGCCGCGGTCGTCGAGCGCTTCGGGGAGATCCCAGTGGAAGAGCGTTACGTTCGGCTTGATCCCGCGCTTGAGCAGCTCGTCGACCAATCGCGAATAGAAATCGATACCTTTTTTGTTGATGGCGCCGGTGCCCTTCGGAAAGATGCGCGCCCACGCGATGCTGAACCGATAGGCGTTCGCCCCCAGCTCGGCCATGATCGCGACATCGTCCTTATAGCGCCGGTAGTGGTCGCAGGCGATGTCGCCCGTCTGGTCGAGCCAGGTGTTGCCCGGAGTGTGCGAGAAGCGGTGCCAGATGCTGCGCCCGGCGCCGTCGGCGGTGGGAGATCCTTCGATTTGGTGCGCGGAGGTCGCTGTTCCCCACACGAAATCATCGGGGAAACGGTAGGAATCGCTCATTCAGTGCGTGGGGCGAGGACAATACGTGCGGCGAGGACGGGGGCAAAACAATGGCGCGTGTAACGCTCAACGGTGTCCGTAAAATCTACAATGAAGGGACCGCACAGGTAGCGGTGGATCGCGTCGACCTCGATGTGAAGGACGGTGAATTCGTCGTTCTCGTCGGCCCGTCCGGCTGCGGCAAGAGTACCACGCTTCGCATGATCGCCGGTCTCGAATCGATCAGCGCCGGCACCGTGAAGATCGGCGATCGCATCGTCAACGATGTGCCCCCCAAGGCGCGCGACATCGCGATGGTGTTCCAGAACTACGCCCTCTATCCGCACATGTCGGTGCGAGAGAACCTGGGATTCGCGCTCAAGCTGAAGAACATGTCGGCGGAGGAGATCGACAAGCGCGTCAAGGTCGCCGCCGCGACGCTCGGCCTCGACGAGTACCTCGATCGAAAGCCGCGCCAGCTCTCCGGTGGCCAGCGACAGCGCGTCGCGCTGGGCAGGGCGATCGTGCGGCAACCTCAGGTATTCCTGTTCGACGAGCCGCTCTCGAATCTCGACGCGCAGATGCGCGTCTCGATGCGCCGAGAGATCGCCAGGCTTCACCAGGAGCTCAAGGTGACGATGATCTACGTCACCCACGATCAGGTCGAGGCGATGACCTTGGGCGACAGAATCGTGGTGATGAACAAGGGCCACGTGATGCAGATCGATACGCCGATCAACCTCTACGAGAAGCCGAAGAACAAATTCGTGGCGGGATTCATCGGCAACCCGGCGATGAATTTCGCGAACGGCACGATCGAAGGCGGCGGCCCCTCGCGCTTCGTTGCCGAGGGCGGCGAATGGGAGATCAATCTCCCGTCGCGCGTGTCCGCTCCACTCGGCTCCGCGCGTGGGCGCGCCATCACGATGGGCATTCGTCCGGAGGACGTCTCGATAGTTGCGGGGCCGCGCGCTGCTCCCGCGACCGCGACGGCGCGACTCGATCTGGTGGAGTCGCTGGGCAACGAGACCTTCATCTACGCGAGAGCGGGCCGGCACGACATCACCGCCCGCGTCTCCCCGCAATCTCTGCCCCCGCTCGGCTCCAAGATCGTCCTCGCATTCAATCTCGAGAAAGCCCACTTCTTCGACGCAGCGAACGGCGAACGAATCGGGTAGCGACTCGCGACCAAAGTGATCCAATGACAGACATGGCGCGCCCTCAGCTCTCGGATTTTGATCGTGCCGCCCTCGTCCGTCGCGGAATCTGGTTGAGCTACGCCACGATCGGTTACAACAGCCTCGAAGCGATCGGATCTCTCATCGCCGGCTTGCTGGCGGGAAGCGTGGCACTCGTGGGATTCGGAGTCGACAGCGTGATCGAAGTGATGGCCAGCATCGCGGCCCAATGGCGTTTGCGATCAGACCTCGACCCAGTGCGGAGAGAGGGCGTCGAGCTGTGGACCAGGCGCATTGTGGCTGTCTGCTTTCTGGCGCTCGCAGTTTACGTCCTCGCGGATGCGGCCAGCACTCTCTGGAAACGCGAGGCACCGGACCGCAGTCTTTTCGGAATCGTCGTCCTCGCACTCTCGGTGATCGTCATGCCTGTTCTCGCACGCAGTAAGAAGCGCGTTGCGCGCGCAATGCGAAGCGGCGCACTCGAGGCGGAGGCCGCGCAGACATCTCTCTGCGCGTACTTGTCTGTTATCGGCCTGGCTGGTGTCGCACTGAACGCGCTCTTCGGTTGGTGGTGGGCGGACCCGGTAGCAGCGCTCATCATGGTGCCGATCATTGCGGCCGAAGGCTGGGAAGGAGTTCGGGACGCGTAACCCTAACCGATTTCACGGAATGACGTGCCAACGGGCGTGCATTCAAGGTGTCACATTCGCGACACTCGCCGCGTGCTACGTAGGGCCGTCAGCAAGGCGGCCGGCTCAGGAGTCCGGGCGCCCCGCCGTGCAGGTATGGGTGACGACGGGAGATCAGAGCAAGCTCCTCAGCCGTCAGGCTGACGTTAGTTTCTCGTACGACGTCCCATCTCCGATTCCGACCATCGACGTCGATGAAGGCAGATCGTACGAGCAAATGGTCGGCTTCGGCACCCTGCCTGCCGCATCGGTCGTCACGTTCAACTGGAACTAAGGACCGAAGATATCCGCGTTGACGCGTAAAGTGTCATTGAAAAGAGTGTAACAAAACGTTACGACAATCTTTGATAGCGGATGAATGAGGGCGGGCGCCAAAAGGACAGTTGCGTGCTTCGACACGCTCCTGACACCCTCCACCTGCTGAAAGGAGCCGGTCGCCGAAATAAACGTTCTTTGTTCCTTTTATAGGCGTCCTTTCTATGCAGGCGGTGTACTCGTCTATGTCCGTTGAACGCTTCGTCAACGGTTAACAATCAGGAGGAAACCAATGAACGCGCGTTACTTATACAATTTCAAGCTGGCGGGAGTTGTCGCTCTTTCCACACTCGCGGCGTGCTCCAGCGATCTTACGGGCTCCAACAGACAGCCCGTCAAGCTGTCTTTCGCGACCCACGTTTCGACGGCGCCTGTCGCCGGCATTCGCATCTCGCCCGATCTCGTGGTTGGTGCAGCCGGCGACCTGATTCTGACCAAGGTGCAGGTCGTAGTTGGGAAGATCGAGCTCAATGAGAACGATCAGACGAATTGTGTCGCCGAGATCGAGGCGACGGGCAATGACCACGCGGACGTCGGACAGCAGTGCGAGGATGTCTCGCGCGACCCCGTCCTGGTCGACATTCCTGTTGACGCGGTGGTGCATTCGGTGATCAACGTTCCGCTGGCGCAGGGAACCTACACGAAGCTCGAGGCCAAGCTGGAGCCGGCGCGCGACATTGCTACGGCGTTCAACGCCGCCAATCCGAACCTTGTGGGCAAGAGCGTTCGAGTGGAAGGCACGTATAAGGGCACGCCCTTCGTCTTCACGTCGGCCGTGCGCGCGGAGTTGGAGATGGAGTTCAGTCCGCCGCTCGTGATCGATGCGACCACGATGAACGCGACGGTAACTCTAGATGTCGCGAAATGGTTCCTTGACGGCGCGGGCGCGGTGATCGATCCGAACACCGCAGCGGCTGGCAGCAGCGCGCTGCAGCTAATCGAGGACAACATCCGCCGCTCGTTCCACGCTTTCCAGGACAACAACGAGTCGGGTGTCGACGACCACATTGAGCACGGTGGCTGATCGTCCGCATCAAGGCAATTGAAAACGGGGGCATCGAACGTGATGCCCCCGTTTTTCATTAGGGTAGGACGCAAGCCTGACTAGTCGTTCTGCTTGTAGAACCCTTCGCTCCACTTCATCATCTGGTTGGCGAGCGCGTCGCGCTCCCCGTCGATACTATCACGCCCCGCCGCGGCCTTCAGCACGCGGGCAATGATCGTGCGCAGCTCGACCTCGATGTCCAGAAGCGTAGCGCCACGCTCCCGCTCGTCCTGAACGTGCTGGCGCACCGCCTTGCGGAGCGCGGTGAGCGCGACGAGGGTCCGGTCCGTGGCGCCCCGAAGAGCTCGACCTAGCTCTTCAGGCAGAGGGCTGGGCATTAGATGCTGGGGTAGTGACATCCGCGGCGCCTTGAAAAGTGAGAGGCGTCACCAGAAGCGCCCGTCCTCGTCATCGGCGCGTGGGTGACTGCGTTCTGGTGTGTAACGCACTGCCCCGATACGCGCGCTTTGGTTCGTGCTACGCTTCGCTATAGTACTCGACGATCGCCCATTTGATGATCTGATCCATCAGAAAGTCGGCGTTTGACAATTCGTGCTCATTGAGGGTCTGCGGGTAGCGGCGAGTTCCTTCCTTGGCGCACGCCTTAATGCTGATGATCATTTGTGCGGGGCCCACGTTCATATCTCTCAGGGTGCCGACGCAGGCTTTCACACACTCGCGTAGCTCCGCCATCGACAGGGTGCTGCTTCTGACGACGTCGTGAAGCGCGACCTGGAACAGTCGCGCGGTTTCATCTGGAATGGGGGACGGCTTTGTGGCCGCGGTCGATCGCATTTGCGACATCTCGATCCTCGCGTCGCGCGCTGGCGTCGCCAGTAGCGCCTGAGCCTTCCGAGAGAACCGGAGGCGAAAGCGCGGGCTGGTGACTTGAATCCCGTGCGGGCATATGAGCCTTTTTTAAACGTATGTTGATCTCCCACGCAAGGCAATCCCACGGGCTCCTGCGTACGATTCTGACGCTGACAGCTCTACGGGGTGGTGCGGCCTCTGCTTCGACTGACGGCTCTCTGACGTCGCAGGGTGAAGTTTCCGGTGACTCTGTCTCCGGAGAAGATGTGAAGAGATTCAGCATCGCCACGCGCTCGCGCACACTCATCGTACTCGTCGCGATTCTCGCGACGCTCGGCTGCACTCGCGCCGGTTCGTCGAGGACTCAAGCCCGGCCGCTCAAGCCGATTCCATCCACGAAACCGTATGTCGGCGGAAAGCCCGCCGAGACCGGACCGCCGGCGTCGCCGTTCCTGCCAGTTGAGTCCTGGTAGGTAGCCACAGATCTGACGTCGCGCACGGCACTCCCAGGATCAACTTCTTGCCGCCACATCCGGCCTCAGCGCAATCGTCTTTCTCAGATAGACGTGCGTCTCGAGCGGCCGAGGCGCGCGCAGCTCGACCTGCACGAGCGTCCTGAGACAGAGCGACATCGATCCGTCGACAGCAATCTCACTCGCGCAGAGGAGCGGCACACCAACCCACCCCATCTCGCGTGCCGTCAGCGCGGGGAATGCAGACCTGAGGTCCTGCGTCACCGTGAAGAACACGCTGACGATTTCGTCGAGCTCGAGAGAGTTCCGCTCCACGATTTGTCCAAGCAGCTCGCGCGTCGCCTCCGCGATTTGCTGTGGGTCGTCTTCTTCCACCGAAGTGGCTCCGCGAATCGCGTGCGTGCGCCGCCAAAGTTGAGAGCGCTGCGACACGACAGCGACGAATCGCGTATGATTGTCGCGCTGATCCTGAATCCCTTCCTCCAGCACACACAGTCCGTAGCGCTGGGCCGCGGCGCGACTCGCGATGGCAGCGCGCGAAAGATCTCCGCGCTCCGCGACCTCCCTCGCGGCGCCGCCCGTGTCGAACGACTTGCCAGGCTTGATCCACGGGTGCGTCTCGAAAAAGCGACTGCACTGCGCGAGAGCAACCGGATGACTCGAGGCACTGCGCAATCCATCGAGCGTCGCGCCTCTGGGAGCGAGCAGACAGTGACGCACGGGAACGAGCGTCTCGCCGACGGTTCGCAGATCAGGATACGCGGCGAGAGCATGCCACCCCGCCTCCACTCTCCCGATCGAAGAGTTCTCGACGGGAATCACGCACGCGTCGGCGTCGCCTTCGTGAACGGCGCGCACGGCACCGGCGAATGTCGGAACCGGTATCTGCTCCACCGAATGCCGCCATATTTGCGCGATGGCGCTCTCGGCGTAGGCGCCCCGATCGCCCTGAAACGCAACGTGCATCGTCAGATCTCGCCCGTGAGCCTCAGCAGACGCGTGCGGTCCCGTACAGTTCCTGTGCAAGTCTTCCGATTTCTGCATGACTGCCCCGACGTGAATGTCAACGAAGAGGGCTGCCGCTCGGCGCGGGGATCTCTGAAAAGAGAAAGCCCCCGCGATTGGCGGAGGCCCGGAGTCTTTTTGTGAGCTGCGTCTACTCTACTGCACGCGCGACCGGGGCCCCCATCGGTTGTAGCCGAAGAAGCAGAAATAATAGGTCGCGCTAAAGGAGAAGTTGGTCACGGCGCCAAGAATAGGTTCGTGCGCGGGAAAAGTAAAGAGCTGGTTGGTTGGGCTCAACAAATCGCCTCGCGCCGTCTGGTAGCTTACCCCATGGGACCTTGATGTGACTCGATGGTGTAGCGGGCCCAGAAGACTAGTTCATGATGATGATTCCGCCGCTCGAACCCCCGAATCTCGGGTTCACGATGTTGTTGAAGATCGAGCCGAAGCTGTAGCTGAGACCGAGGTTGACGAAGTAGGTGTACGACGTCGCAAGCTGGCGCTGGCGTAGCAATCGGTCCTGATCGCTGAGATCGCCGCGTGGGAGGTAGAGCTGGTCGCGGAGGAGCGACACCTGTCCGAACGAAAAGAACGAGAATCCCTTGAACAGCCGCAGATCCAGGCTGTTGAAGAAAACGAGATGCCTCTTGGTGAAATCGTCGATGTACGCCGCGCCTTCGAGCGAGCTGCTCACCGATCCCCACGGCTGTCTCAGATCGATCGACGCTGTCAGTGTCTGATCGCCGCGCACTTCGCTGACCTTGTCGAAGATGGTGGTGTCCTGGTACCTGAAGAAGTTGATGCCCGGCGAGTACTGAAGTGTGAGCGCCCGACGCGTCGACTGCGAATAGGGAAAGAAGTTGTACTCGACAGCAGGCGCGAATCGGATCGCGCGCTGCTGGTTCAGGAAGGTCGACGACGTCCACGACGTGCGCTGGCCGGCTGACCAGCGTTTGCCGAGACTCTTCACGAGCAGGTCGCTGAAGCCGTAGCTGTGCGAGTAGCTGTTGAACTTGCTGCCGTCGCTGAGGATGAACCTGCTCTGGCCGTAGTTGCCGTTCACGCTGAGGACGGCCTTCCACAGCTCGGTGGTGCGGTTGGCGCTGACGGAACTGTTGAGCGAGACCAAGTTGTTCGACTGTTCGCCGTTACCGAATCCGTTCGCCGATACTCTGAATACCCAGAGATTCCAGCGATCCTTGCTCGCCGCGTTGGCACCGCTCGGCCCAGTAGGTGCCGTGTAAGTGACATCGAAACGACCAGCCTGACCGAGATGGGCATAGTATCGGACGAGACCCAGCCTGATCGTTCGCGCCAACCCGTGTCGCAGATCATCCGGACTCGCGCTCGGCGGCGACACATACGCAATGGTGTCGGCGATGTTCGCGAGCTCGCGCTGCCCGATGAAATGGAGCGTGTACTCGGTTCCACCGCCGCCGGTGGACTGATCGGTGACGAGAATGTGGACCTGCGCATCCTGCCGGTCACGCACGTAGTCCACGAACGCGATCTCGGTCCGCATGAAATCGAAATCGCAGACATTGCAATCGAGAAAGACGCGGAGCCTGATCGGCGGCGGAACGGAGTCGTTGGGCCTGATGGGCGCGGGAACGGAGTCCTTCGGCGCCGGTTGCTGCCCCTCCGCGGAAGAAAAAGCAAAGGCTCCCAGGATGGCCGACAAGAACAAGAACGCAACGCGTCCAGAGCGCATCAATATTGGCCGCGTCGCGTTCCCCAATCCGTGCTTAGCCGGTCCGATCCGCGAACGCCTACTTCTTCGTCTTCTGATAAGTGCCGATCAACTCGGCGTTGCCGACGACGTGACCTTGAATCGCCTTCTCCAGATCCGCCTTCTTCGGATTGCTCAATCCTGAGAGCACGGTGTCGAGCGCGAACAACTTGAAGAAATAGCGGTGGCGTCCGATGGGCGGGCACGGCCCCATGTAGACCTGTTTGTTCCCCTCATTGCTTCCCTGCGCGCTTCCGGCGGGCATCCCCTTGTTGGACGCGTTCTCGGACAGGCTGGTCGCGCTCGCTGGAATGTTATAGGCGACCCAGTGCGAGACCACGCGCGTCGGCTTGGCCGGAT
>Ga0066797_1000580_pt1 | contig 10853 bp, 9 predicted proteins | sample PersoiDNA2013193_FD_76335 | JGI IMG/M metagenome (GOLD analysis project Ga0066797, IMG submission 76335) | Permafrost soil microbial communities from the Arctic, to analyse light accelerated degradation of dissolved organic matter (DOM) -... | ecosystem: Environmental > Terrestrial > Soil >... | reverse complement strand
TCGGCCGCGCGGCCTCTGCCGCTTCCTCCGTCGCGGTGCACCTGTCCGCGCCGGTCACGATCGGCGCGGTCGTCGCCGCGGTGGTCCTCGCGATCCTCGGCGGTCTTATCGCCGGGTCGTTCGGCGGCTGGCGGGCGGCGCGGCTGCGCCCGGCCGACGCACTGGCCAAGGTCGCCTGAGCAGGCCTGACAAGGGAGAAACCAGCTATGTACACGCTCACGAAGGTCACCAAGGAATATCCCAAGGGCCGGGGCACCGTGAAGGCACTGCAGGGCGTCGATCTTGAGATCCCTGACGGCGAGTGGCTAGCCATCCAGGGACCGACCGGGCACGGCAAGTCCACGCTGCTGCAGATCCTCGGCGGCCTCGACCGGGCTACCTCAGGCACCGTTGACTTCGACGGTCGCGACCTCACCAAGCTCGGCGAGGGCGCGATGACAACGGTCCGCGCACAATCGATCGGCTTCATCTTCCAGACGTTCAACCTGATCCCGACGCTGTCGGCGCAGGAGAACGTGGAGACCGCACTTGTCCCGCTCGGGGTCAGCAACGCCTCACGGAGGGCGAGGGCGGCCGAGGCACTTGCCTCGGTCGGGCTCGCCGACCGGGCTCGCCACCTGCCGTCGGAGCTGTCCGGCGGCCAGCAGCAGCGTGTGGCGATCGCCCGCGCGCTGGTAAAGGAGCCCAAGGTGCTGCTCGCCGACGAGCCGACGGGCAACCTCGACGAGGACACCCGAGACGAGATCATCGGCCTGCTAGAGAAGCTGTGGCAGGACAAGGGCCTGTCCATGGTCGTCGTCACGCACGACAGCGCCGTCGCGCGCCGCGCCCAGCGTCTTGGCACGATGCGCAATGGCAAGCTGACGGTAAAGCAGACGGTCTAAGGGCCGTCGACGAGACCGTCTAGCGGGCCAAGCCCCCGGCTTGGCCCGCTGGACGCCTTCAGGTGAGGCGGGCCTCCTCGACCAGGAGGCCCGCCAGCCCGTCCGGGTCTGCGGCTCGCAGCCCGCGGGCGGCGAACCACGCGGCCACGTTCTTGGCATCCCTTTCGAGAAAGCACCGTCCGTTCGGATGCGCGATGACATCAACCACCTGGGGCAGATCGATCATCACCAGCCTTCCGGAGTGGACAAGCAGGTTGTAAGGCGACAGGTCGCCGTGCGCCAGCCCATGGCGGGCGAGCGTGATGAGCGCCTCGATGAGCTGCGCCCACAGGTCGGCCAGCGCGCCGTCGTCGGGGCGGGTCTCGGCGAGCCGGGGCGCCGCGGTGCCGTCCGCGTCGCCGATGAACTCGAGCAGCACCTCGGTACCGGTGATCTGCACCGGGTAGGGGACGGGGACACCCGCGCTGTAAAGCTGGCAGAGCGAGGTGAACTCGGCGTTGGCCCACATCCCCGCGATCGCCTGCTTGCCGAACGATGTCCTGTTGGCGGCGGCTCGGCTCACCCGGGTGTCCCTGGTGCGACGGCCCTCCAAGTACCCGGCGTCCCGATGGAACAGCCGGTGCTCCGCGTCGCGGTACCGTTTCGCGGCAAGCAGGCATGACCTGCTCCCCGTGCCTGACCCGCTGGGGAACGGCTCATCCGTGCGGGGCACGCCCCGGCGGACGAGGAAGACGTCGGCTTCCTTGCCCGTCTTGAGGATGCCAAGTTCGGTATCGATGGCGCCGAGGTCGGTGACCAGCCACTCTGGGTGCGGCACCGGGCCGCGCTCGGTGTGCGTTGACTGATCCCAGGTGGACCAGCGGACGCCGTCTGGCAGGCCGTCGGTTTCGTCGGCGGCGGCTTCTTCCGCAGTTAGGCGCTCGACGTGCCTGTCTCGCTTGGCGAAGGTGTCCTGGTCGTCGTACTGCTTGCGCTGCCGCTTACTGTTGGTGCGGCGGACCCTGCCGAACGCGGGGTCGGATGAATCTGCGCTGTCGCGCACGGGTGGTGCTCCTCAGGTGGGCAGTGGTCAGGGCAAACGAGGCAAAGCCCGCAACGGGCACAGACATCACAGACGCCTCCCTTCCACACAGCCGACTTCAGGCGAAGGCAGATCAGCCTCGCTGGAGTCGGCACCGGACCTGATTCGATCGCACTATCCCATGAGGTGACAGCCGCAGGCAACCGAATATTGGTGCGCCTGGCATACCCCTGGGGTGTATTTGGCAAGTGCCGAGTCCGGGTCGAGATTCGAGAGCTCGAGATGCACACCGAGGTAACCGAAGATGGCGACTGACACTCCCTGACCGTCTATTTCCGCCGCTCAACCGCGCTCTGATCGATGCCCTGACGGCGGCAGATGAGGCGGCATGTCCAGCTGCGCTGCCGCGCGGCAGGTAGCCGTTTCTGATGCGTCTTGAGCGCTCTTGGCCGGATCCGGTCAGGATCATTGATTAATGCTGAACAGCATCCATATTGGTGGTGATTAGACCGTTTCAATGCTGGCGCATCGTGAGTGCCGCAGTAGTGAACGGAACTCCGCGCCGACGTATCCGGGGCAGGAGCGACAGGACGAGAGACAGGAGTGACAGGGTGATAGAGAGGCTACGCCGCAGTATGCCTTCATCGCATCGATCCGGTCCTGCCAGCAAGGTGGTGGTGACACGCAGTCTGCGGGTCGGCGCCGCAGCTGTGCTTCCGCTGGCCCTTTTGATGCTGGGGCTCACCGGCGCCTCCGCGTTCGGCGCTCAATCATCCGCGCAAGCGAGTTCGGCGGCTCAGGCCGGCTCGCCGGCGCCCGTGGTCAGCTCGCTCACCACCGCGGACATGACCGACCCGCTCGGAATTGACTCCAGCCAGCCCCTGCTTGGCTGGATCATCACCTCGGCGGCACGCGGAGTCTCGCAGAGCAAGTACGAGGTTCGCGTCGCCCAGAACGAGAACAACCTGTTCAGTGGCCGAAACCTGTTCTGGGACTCGCAAGTCGTGAACTCCGGGCAGTCATTCGACATCCCCTACGGCGGCCCGGCGCTTTCGTCTCGCACCCGCTACTACTGGCAGGTCCGCGTATGGGGCAGCGAGGGCAGCGCCTCCGGCTGGAGCGAGCCAGCCTGGTTCGAGACCGCGTTCCTTAACCCGAGCCAGTTCAAGGGCGACTGGATCGGAGACCCGGATCCGGAGTCGCTCACCGGCGCCAACTGGATCTGGTACCCGGAGGGCAGCCCTGCCAGCCTCGCGCCGACCGCGACGCGCTACTTCCGGCAGGAGGTCGATATTCCGGCGGGTGAGACCCTGGCCCGGGCGAACTTCCTGGTCACCGCCGACGATCAGTGGACGATGTACGTCAACGGACAAGAGGTCGGGCAATCAAGCGGCCAGACAAGCTCGTGGACGCAAGCCCAGGAGCTTGACATCACCAGCAAGCTCCACCCTGGCGCTAACACGATCGCCGTCGCGGCGACCAACGCGGGAGGCCCGGGAAGCTGGATCGGCAGGCTCCACCTGGGATACACCGACGGGACGGCGTCCGACCTGGTGACCGACGGCACCTGGAAGGCGTCGCAAACAGATCCGCAAGGCTGGCAGAACCCCGGCTTTGACGACTCCGCCTGGGTCCAGGCGCAGAGCGTCGCTCCCTACGGCAGCGGCCCGTGGGGCACCGGCGTCAGCGTGGGCAGTGAACTGCTGCTGCGCAAGAGCTTCGCGCTGGGGAAGGGGCCGATCACCGGGGCGCGCCTGTACGTCTCGGGCCTCAGCTACCCGTACATGTACATCAACGGGCGGACGGTGAGCGATGACAAGCTCGCCACCGCGTTTACCTCTTACGACAAGACCGTCGACTATTCAACCTACGACGTTACGAAGCTGGTGCGCTCTTCGGGCAATGAGATCGCCGTGAGTCTCGGCAGCGGCTTCTACGCCGGCGGCGCGGACGACTATCCGACCAGCGGCGAAGCGTGGCAGCCGGCCCAGCCCAAGCTCAAGCTCGAACTCGACGTCCAGTACGCCAACGGCACCTCCGCGCAGGTGGTGAGCGACCCCACGTGGCAGGTCGCGACTGGCGCCACCAGCTTCAACTCGCCGGCGGCAGAGGAGTACGACTCCTACCAGGAGAAGCCCGGGTGGATGAAGGCGGGCGGCAGCGACGCCGGATGGGTCAACGCCGCGTCGCTGGCAGCGCCGACAGGAACGCTGCAGGCGCAGATGATTCCGCCGGTCCAGGTGACAAGGACGGTCAAGCCGGTGACGGTCACCGAGCCGATCGCGGACACGGAGGTGTACGACTTCGGGATCACCACGTCGGGATGGACCCGGATCACCATGCAGGGCGTTCCCGGCACCTCGGTCGCCATCGCCTACTCAGAGAAGCTCAACTCGGACGGAACCGTGCAGGCCGAGGGCAACGGGCAGGCCGGACAGGTGGATAGCTACACCTTCGATGGAAGCGGCCGGGTGACGTTTGAGCCGCAGTACGGCTGGAAGGGCTACCGATACGTGGAGGTGACCACCAACTCCTGCCCGACGGGCGTCGCGACCCCATGCACGCTGCCGCTGCCCAAGATCCTGTCGATCACCGGGGTCATAGCGCATACGAACCTGGCAACGTCGGGTGACTTCACCAGCTCAAGCAGCCTGCTGAACGAGATGCACACCGCGATGGCGAACAGCATCCTCAACAACCAGTACTCCTACGGTAGCGACACCCCGGTGTATGAGAAGGGAGGCTGGACCAACGACAACGGCGACTACTCGACCTCGGAGCTGGCTAACTTCGACGCCGAGGCCTACTACTCCCACATGATGCAGAACTTCGACGATTCACAGGACTCGTCGGGCAACATCGGGTGGCTCGTCCCGACGCAGCCCGGTGGCGACAACGTCGACCCGATGTGGGGAGGCTCGTTCCTGCTGATCGAATACAACATGTACCAGAACTACGACGATCTCTCCGTGATCCGCCGCGACTACAGCCACCTGGCGGCCTACGTCGACGACATGGCGAGCCTGATCGCGCCGAGCGGCTACATCTACCAGGGCACGACGTTCGGTGACTGGTCGGTGCCAGGCAACGCCAACCCGCCCTCAAGCGAGCTGCTTGGCAGCATGTTCCTCTACCGGGAGACCGAGGATCTGGCCGTCATGGCACAGGCGATCGGCAACACCGCCGGAGCGAGCACGTATGGCAGCCTCGCGGCGGACATCCGCACGGCCGTCAACAACGAGTTCTACGACGCCACCGACCACACGTACGGCGACCCGGTCGGGCTTAACTCCCACGCGCTCGGCGGCCCGAACGGCGTCATCACCTCCACCGCCTACGACCAGACGGCCAACGTGTACGGCCTCGCGTTCGGCCTGGCTCCGCAAGGGGACCAGCAGGCGATCGCGGATGGCCTGGCTGCCAACGTCACCGCGCAGGGGAACCATCTGGCCACCGGGGCCAACGGATCGAAGTACATCCTCCCGATGCTGACCGACTATGGGTACGGCAACCTCGCCTACCTGGCCGCCACCAACCCGACCGCCCCAGGCTGGGGGCAGTGGTTCCTGCAGTGCGGCGCCACCACCATGTGGGAGGGGTGGGAGGATAGCACGTGCGATACGGCCCGCTCTCGTGACCATGCCTTCATGGGAACGGTGGATGACTGGCTGTTCGCCCATGTAGCCGGGATCCAGTCCACCTCCCCCGGTTTCCGTACGGTTCAAATCGATCCGTCCCCGGTTGGCGGCCTCACCCACGCGTCGGGCTACGAGACCACGCCGTTGGGACGCGTGAGCTCGAAGTGGACTGACTACGGGACAAGCTTCGCTCTCACGGCCCAGGTCCCGGTGGGCTCGCGGGCATCGGTGTGCGTCCCGACCGCCAGCGCCCAGTCAGTGACGGAGAGCGGGCACCCGGTTGCCAGCGCCAGCGGCGTCACCGTCATCGGCATGCAGGGCTCGTGCCTGCAGCTGCAGGTCGGATCGGGGACCTACAGATTCCACTCGACGATGTCCTAACCCTGCTCTTGCGCTAGCCAAGCAGAGCGCGAAGCAGCACCGTGGCGTAACGCCACGGTGCTGCTTCGCGCTCGTAAGCTCGCGTCACGACTGCGTATGCCCGGGCCAACCCAAACGGCAATCTGCAGGTCGGGACCGGTGAGGTTAGCGTCCGCAGTGCCCCGATGACGCCCAGATCGGCCAGCTCGCCGCAGACATCGCACGCTCCTGTCATCCACCGGCTCCCGTGCACATCGGCGGATCTAGCGCTCCCTCGCTGAGGCTTACCGCGACGCTTCGTCACGGCACTCGGCATGCCTGTCTCGTTTGGCGAAGGTGTCCTGGTCGTCGTACTGCTGGGCGAAGCCCGCGACGGGCATGGACATCATGTCCGTCTTTCCGCATGGCCGACCGTATGGCCGACATTTACCTAGTGCTCGTGCGGCGTCTCACCTCGCTGTGATCCGCCGCAACCGAATTTCCGCGTGGGGCTCCGGTCAGCTGTGGTCGCTGCCCCGGCCACCGGCGAACAGGTCGTGCAGCACCTTGCGCGCACCCTCTTCTGCCTTCTTGACCGGCTCGCGCTGGCGCAGGTCCGCGATGGCGCTTTCGGCCTTCTTGGCGGTTTCGGTGCCGCGCAGGTCGTTGAGCTTGGCCTCGGCCTTCTTGGTCGCCTCGTGCTCGCGCAGGTCGTGCAGCGCGCTCGCGGCCTTCTTGGCGGTTTCGGTGCCGCGCAGGTCGCGTGCCTTGGCCGCGGCCTGCTGTGCCCGCACGGCCGCCTCGTGGCGGAGGGCGGTGGCACCTTCGATCCGCTTGCGCCCGGTGGCCTTGGCGGAGTTGCCCCACCACTGCGACAGGCGCGTGCTAAGCGGGCTGAGCAGCTGCCGGATCTTGCGCTCGATCTCATTCATGATTGCCTCCTGATAACAAGATATATCGTGTCATGGCCACTCGTCCAGTCGGGTGCGGCTTACCGCCCTGACAGGGGATGTGACGAGCGGAACATCCCCGCGAGGCATGGCGCCGTTGACTCGCAGGGTTGTAACCAATCGCCGTCGGCATCTGGTGTATTACGTCCCCGATTGGTGTCATGCCGCAGAACGCCCTTCCGCGCCCGATTCACCCACTATCCCTACCCCCGGCACCGGTGATATTCACCACGCGGACGTCCGGTCGTTGCTGCGGCTCGCGCTCATCCTCGTCGCGTCGCTCGTGGTCGTCCTTGACTTCACCATCGTGAACATCGCGCTCCCGTCGATGGAGCGCGACTTCGGTGTCACCATGTCGGTCGTGCAGTGGGTCGTCACCGGGTACGCCATCGCGTTCAGCGGGCCGCTGATTCTCGGCGGGCGCGCCGGCATGCTGGTGGAATGGATGAGCTGGCGCGCGGTTTTCCTGGTCAACGTGCCCGTTGGCCTCGCCGCTGCGTTCCTGGCTCCCCGGCGGCGGTGACGCTCGCGGTGTACAGCATGTCCCAGGGCGATGTGCTCGGCTGGACGTCCCCGCTCGCGGCGGGCGCGGTCATCGCGCCACAGGGCGTGGCCGGATTCAGCATGGGCATCTTCGACCCGAGAATCGCGGGGCGGCTTGGCATCCGCCGCCTGCTCGTCGTCGCTGGGGCGGTCACGGCCGTCGGCTTTACCGCCTTGACCCGGCTGCCATCCGGGGGCTACAGCCCGGTGCCGCCCTCGCCGCAACCACGGTCTCATGGCAAGCGGCCCGCCACGCCCGGGCCACGGTCAGTTCCGCTGTGCCGAGGTCTTGATCGCTGGGCTACTGTGCCTGGGCATGAACGCGGATGGCTGGCTGGCAGACACCAGAACCTCCTATGACACGGTCGCGGTCAGCTATGTTGCTGCTTGACCTCGACGGCGGCGTGCCGGGCGCGGCGGTCCTTTTCGCGCGCCGCCAGGCCAGCGTGCTCCGGCCGGCGGACCTTAGCGGCCGGCAGCCGTGATGGCGGGGGAGACGCACGCGGGTCGAGCGACCGGTGCCGCTCCCGGCCGCGTCGCCTGAGGATTGCTAGCCGTAGCGTGTGTCGCGGTGGCGTGCGGCGCCGGCGCATAGCCCGTTGCCGTAGCGCCGCTGGCGGCGGCGAAGGCCGCGACCAAAGCGGCGCCGGCCACGAAGACACCGGCACCGAGAATCCACAGATCAGGATTGTGCCTGCCGAACCACCCTGGCTGAGGCTCGGGCAACGGCCAGGCCGAGCCAGCCTGGTCAGCTGGCCAACCTGACCCGTCCGCAGGCTCTTCATAGTGGTCAGGTGTTCGGTATTCGCCTGTGGGCATGCCGAACTGGCCCGGCGGTTCGTCTCGGCCGGGAAAGGTGTACTGCTCCGGCGTCTCGTCTTGACCCCAGGCCCCGTACTGGCTCGCCCTGCTGGGCCTGCCCGGCATTCCGTATTCGTCTGCAGGCATGTCTGCCCAGCTCGGGACCGCATTCTGTGCTTGGCGGTTCGCGGGCTCGCTGCCGCCGGGCGCCCCGCGATGGAGAAGTGCTCCGCTCCCGCTTGGCGTCCAGCCACCGATCGCGCCTCCGCCCGTGCCGGACGTCTCCATGCAGAAGGGCACTCCGCGACCGCTGGTCGCTTCGGTCGCTCGGCCCGTTCCTGTCGGGATCATCCCGCTGATCGCTCCGCTGCTCGCATACCTGATGCTGTCCGGGCGATGCCTCCGGTACGTGGGCAGCCCTCGCGTCGCGTCAGGTTCGCGATCGTCGTCGCGTGCCGCCCTGCCTCCTTCCGCGGCGTCCACGAAGCGTGCCGCGAATCCCTGAACCCGCCGACCGTTGTGGTATGCCGCGTCTCCCATGCCCGCTCCCTGTCCAGCGCCCGGAACTTATGCAAGAGGTGACCGAGTAGTCACATAACGTTCCTATAGCGGAATACGTGCGGTAGAAGGATTCGGCTCAATCGCAACGCGCCGTATTTTTACCGGGGACGTGCACGGGGGCGCCCCGTCGCGCATTCCATGTCGGGGACTTCCATGCAGGCCATGATCGCCGTTCTTGGGTTGAGTGCCGTTGCCTGCTGGATCCGATGAGGAAACTAGCGGCCGGCCCGCCCGGGTCATCCATCCGTACGGGGCACCTGCCGACGCCGCACAGGCGGTGAACTGCGCTGACGAAGGACAACAGCGGCCACGGCAGCACACCGGGGCATCATGCGCACCCCGACCTGGTGGGACCGGGCGCCTGCCCAGGCCGGCGGCCGGCGGCCGCCCGCGGCGCCGGCCATCCTGGAACATTCCGGCCAGTCGGCCCGGCCACCAAAAACGACATACCGGGCCCTGTAAGTTCCGCGCATGGCAGCTAGACCGGGGTTGTGGCCCCCGGTGCCAGGTAGCACCTGGCGGTGCGGTGTGGGGTACGGTGCGGTCGTGGTCAATGCAGCGCGGCTGACCGTCCTTGGCAGCCTGAACATGGACATCTCGGTCACGGTGTCTTCTCTTCCCGTGCCTGGCGAGACGGTGCTCGGCGGCGCGGCCGCCTTCGCTCCCGGTGGCAAGGGCGCTAACCAGGCGGTGGCCGCGGCTCGGCTGGGCGCTGAGGCTGGCTTGTCCGTGCGGATGGTCGGCTGCGTTGGCGATGACGACTTCGGCAGGACGCTCCGCGATACCCTCCGCGCCGAAGGAATCGACGATGGCGCGGTCCGCACCGTGGCCGGCGTGCCCACCGGGATCGCCATGATCACGGTCGACCAGGCGGGGGAGAACACCATCACGGTTGCCCCTGGCGCGAACCGCGAGGTTGGTACCGCCGAGGTCAACGCGGCGAGCGAGGGTTCCGCGGAGGTGCTGGTCATCAGCGCGGAAGTCCCCGTACCGGCGATCCGCGCCGCGCTTGACCCCGGCCTCGTCGCTGGCCTGCCCACTGTTATCCGGGTCCTTAACCTCGCGCCGGCCCCGCCTGAGGCTGCCGAGCTTATCGCCGCGCACCCGCACTGGCTGGTGGTGAACGAGTCGGAGGCCGCCGCGGTGCTTGGCAGGCCGGTGGCCGGACTGGCCGACGCGGTCCGTGCGGCGGCCGACCTGGTGGCGGCCGGGGCGCGTAACGCGGTGGTCACCGCGGGCGCCGCAGGTGCCGCCTACTACGGCCCGCGAGACACAGGCGACACGGGCAACACAGGCGACACGGGCGACGCTGAGCCCAGCGGCGATGCCGCCCGGAAGCGAGGCGGCGAGCGGTACACCGAACTGACGGTTCCAGGATTCAAGGTCCGCGCTGTGGACAGCGTGGGCGCGGGCGACACGTTCGTCGGCGCGCTCGCGGTCGCCCTCGCCGCCGGAGTCCGGCCGTCAGACGCGGTCACCGCGGCCGCAGCGGCCGGTGCCACGGCGGCCACCCGGCAGGGCACTCAGTCGGGCATGCCGCGTCCTGCCGACATCCTCGCCGCAACCGCCCACCAGTGGCCCGTTCCGCCTGCGGAATGAGCCCAGTCGCGGGCGTTGGCATTTGCCGCGACCGGCCCTCGACGGCGCTGGCATAGGACCCGGCTGCCGCTCTAAACCAACTTCTCTACCCATGTAGGTTAACAAGAGGTGAATAGAAGGTGAATGCAATTACCACATTTATCCGAATTTATGCTTAAATCAACATCGGACGGCGATCGCTGGGAGAGGAGTTGCGCGATGACCCCAAGCCTGGCGGATTTCATTGCCATCGGAGACGACAGGCAAACTTGGGAAGACTCGGTCGAGGCTGTGCTCGCGGCCATCGCGACGGAGTTCGCCGTGATCCGGGAGCGAGCCGGCGAGCCCGGCATCGGCCCTGGCACCGAGGATCTGCCTGGCGCGCACCGTCTGACCTGGCTTGATACCTTCGATTGGCGGCTGCACAAGGCCGGCTTGACGCTCGAATACGTCGCCGGGTACCGGTCCGGCGAGCTTCGGCTCGTCTCCGCCGCCTCGGCCACCGCCGCCCGCACCGCCCCGGCCCGTGCCGCCACCC
>Ga0066797_1000577_pt1 | contig 10866 bp, 8 predicted proteins | sample PersoiDNA2013193_FD_76335 | JGI IMG/M metagenome (GOLD analysis project Ga0066797, IMG submission 76335) | Permafrost soil microbial communities from the Arctic, to analyse light accelerated degradation of dissolved organic matter (DOM) -... | ecosystem: Environmental > Terrestrial > Soil >... | reverse complement strand
GGGCGTACGCCGAGGCCCTGAAACGCGAGGCCGACCCACGTGTCGTCTTCGGCGGCTTCGTACCGCCGCGCGAGTTCAAGGAACTCGTTCAGCAGTGCTTCATCTACATCCATCCTCTCCGCGCGGACGGCAGCTCGCCGGCACTGATCCAAGCGATGAGTCTTGGCAAGTGCATCATCGCCAGCTCTCTGGTGGAGACCATCGAGATCCTGGGCGACGCCGGCCGCTACGTTCCGCCGGGCGATCCCGCCCGACTGCGTGACAGCATCATGGACCTCGAGGGCGACCGGGGTCAGCGCGAGGAGTATGGACGAGCCGCTTCTTCGCGATCGCTCCAGCTGTTCGACTGGGACACCGTCACGCAGCAGTACGAGCGGGCGTACGAGCGGGCTCTGCGGAGGCATCGCCGAAGGCCGGCAACGAGCGTGGCTGCCCCGTCCAGGCGCCAGCGGTAGCGACGGCTGTTGCGCATACTGCTCGTCAACTCGTTCTACTACCGACGCGGCGGAGATTGCGCGCACGTGCTCGACCTTGAGCGCCTTCTCACGGCGCGGGGCCACGACGTCGCTGTCCTCTCCATGCATCATCCCAAGAACGCAGTCTCCCCATGGAGCAGGTACTGGGTGCCTCGCGTCGAGTTCAGGGGCGCGGACTCCACGCCGGCGGTGGTGGCGGCGCTGCGGAGCGTCCATTCTAGGGAGGCGGCCAAGGCTCTGGCGCACATCGCGGCCGACTTCGCCCCCGACGTCGTTCACGTCCACGCAGTCCATCATCACCTCTCCACATCGGTCGTCGCTGAGGCCAAGAAGCGGGGATTCCCGGTCGTATGGACGCTTCATGAGTACCGGACGGTGTGCCCCGCGACAAACCTGTTGCGTCGCGGTCGGATCTGTGAGGAGTGCGCCGGCGGCAGGTTCTGGCATGGCCTGCTGTACCGATGCAAGTCCGAGTCGGCGGTCAAGAGCGCGGCGGCGGTCCTCGAGTCCTATTGGAGCCGCTGGCGTGGCGTTCACGCGTTGGTGGACTGCTACATCTCCCCGAGCGACTTTCTGGCTCAGACGGTGATGCGCATGGGGCTGCCCGCGCGGAGGATCGAGGTCCTGCCCAACTTCTGCGAGCTGCCCGAATCGCTGCCGCGCGCACGCCGTCGACGTGGGGTGGCGTATGTGGGACGACTGTCGCCCGAGAAGGGCGTGGACGTCCTTCTGAGAGCGTGTGCGGCGGCCGGTGTCGACTCGCTCGAGGTGGTCGGGGATGGTCCTGCCGCCGGGGCTCTCAAGGCGCACGCGCACGCGGCAGGTATGCCCGTCAGCTTTGCCGGCTGGCTTGACAAGGCCGCCGTGTGGGAGACGATCTCGCGGGCGCAAGTGCTGTGCGTGCCGTCAGTCTGGTATGAGAACTGCCCGATTGTGGCGCTGGAGGCCATGGCTCTCGGGACTCCGGTCCTCGCCACCGATCTCGGAGGCCTGCCGGAGCTGCTCGATCACGGGCGGGCCGGGATCCTGACGCCGCCCGGCGATGCCGCCGTGCTGGCGTCCGCCCTTCGTCGCGTCCTCGCAATGAGTGACGCCGACGTTGGATCTCTGACGAGCGCCGCGAGACAACGGGTGGCTACGAGGCACGCGCCCGCGTCGTTCGTCGCAGCGCTTGAACGCATCTACGAATCCCTCTGACGGGATCGCTGTCCCCGCCCAAAGGCGCGGGCATGACAGGGCGGGCGCGTAGCCGCGGGCGACGGCGTGGAGTTGTTGCAGTCGTCGCTGGCTGCATGATCGCGATACTGTCGTGTCTGAGGCACGGGTCAGGCTCACACCCCCTTTGCCCTCTTGTGTGGAGCGCGCGCCTCACGAATTGCCAGCCAGCGGAGCCGGGTTGGTACTGCTGCATCATGCATGCGCGGATGGGCACGTCGTCGGCGATGGTCACGTCGGCGAACCGCGCCATCCACCAGGCGGAGTTGCCCACGCCCTGGAAGCTCATCAGGTCGGCGACGTCGGACGTGTGGGCGTGCAGCAGCGAGTCATGGCCTCTCTCGACCAGCCTCGCACCAATCTCCTCGGTCGCCGTATCGGAACCACCCCGGTTCGCCGGGACACCGCGGTTGCCGAGGATTGCCATGCGCACGACGACTCCTCTTCCAGGGATGGATCACGGTCGACCTCGTCACGTGGCGCCAACATCGCCAGGTGACACGTACACACCGGCCCTCCGTGGTCCGGGCTCAGATGCAGCGTCCGCGGACGATTCCTGCAAGATCAGATACACCCAGGCCATGACCACCCAGAATAGGAAGGAGGCGGAGTCGTACCGCCACACGAGGTCGTACAGGGGACCGAGCTGGGCGTAGAAGAGCCACATCCCCAGAGCCGCCAAACCGATCCAGTGGTCGTCGTTGTGGGACCTGCGCCATAACAGCAGCACGACGTACCTGAGACAGACGGCTAGCATGGCTCCAAAGATGAGGAGGCCCAGCAAGCCGGCATCGAATGCGAGGGCGACCGTCTGCACGTACGCCGCGATCGTGCCCGCCATGGCGTGAAGGCTGCCTTGCTGGCCGGTGAGCGTGCCGGCCAGACTGCTGCCCGGCCCCAGCCCGAGCCCGAGGCCGCCCTCGGCGCGAAGACCGGTAAGGGCATATGCCGCAGCCGACAGGCGACTCGCCTGAATGCTGACGCGCGGTGAGGCAGTGCCGGTGACCAGTGCCGAGATCTGCCTGCCGTACAACGCAAGTGAGTTCTGCCGGCCGTGCCACACGTCGCCCCACACCGTGAAGAGTACGAGTCCGACAGCCACCACCGCGCCTATCGCCAGAAGTCGACGCGCCCCGGAGCCGCGTAGGTACCTCGGCACCAGCAGAATGGCCAAGACGACCAGCGGCCCGCCGATGAGCAGTGCCTTGATCTCTCCGAGAACGGCCGGCAGCAAGAGGAGAGGCACGAACACGAGCGCAGCGGCGTTGAGCTTGCCGCAGCGATAGGCCGCCGTCACGAGGCACAGCGCGTAAACACAGTAGATGCCGAGGGCGGAGGCACCCCAAGGACCGAGCGTCAGACTCACGGCGTCGCCTCGCGCGCCGAGCCAGAAGCGCACGACCACCTCGGGCACCTGGAGGAGCGTAAGGACGAGAAACGCGATGATGACCTTGCGAAAGACGCTGCCGTCCGGACGCGCATTCACCAGGGCCACAAACAAGAGCGGGTAGCGAAGATCCATCACCAGCGCCAGAGAGAGAGCCAACCAGCCGCTCCCGTTGGCGATCGCCGCGAGCACCAGTGCGAGGCCGAAGAGGCCAGCGCAAACACCCACTCCGGTGAGCATCAAGTTCCTCCGGCTCAGGCCGGCCCTGCCGAGGAAGTAGACGATGAGAAGGGGCACCACGGCAAACCCCACCCAGCGGCCGGCCGGGAGATTCTCCAGCAGGCCGCCGGGGGCGGTCTGCGTCGGCAAGTAGTACAGGGGGATCAAGGCGACGATCAGGACGCTCGTGTCGGTCGCCCACAGCAAGATGGCGACGAACGCAGCGAACAGCAACGCGACCACGGCGAGAAAAGGTGAGGTCGCCGCCAGCCAGCCCACGACCACAACCACCAGCACGCCGATGCACAGTGCGAGCGGAAGGTGTACGCCCCCGCGGGGGATTCGTTCTGCGAGATAGCGAGCCATCAAGCTCCTTGAAGTGGCCACCGACACCGCCTAGCGCCGCGGGACACGGGAGAACTCATCACGGCCTGCCCTGCTCCCTGGAGAAGCTCGGGTGTGGCGTGCGCGTCGCCCATCTGCAGTATAGTCAGTCGGCTATCCCGAGGTCGAGTCGGCTATCGTGGGCCCCGATGAGCGTGCCCGCGGCCGCCCGACCCATTGCCGATGCTGCCCTGACTAAGGCTGGGACGCAGGGAGCCGCATGCGCATCGCGTACATCGTCAAGCCTCGCCTGAGCCACGACTGGTCAACCGGAGTCCAGAGGAAGGTTGCCAACCACCGTCTGCGACGGCAGGCCTTGAGTCACGAGGTCTGCCTGTTCGTGCTCTCCCCCACCGCGCCAACGTCGCTCGTGACCCACGTGCCAGCAGGACACATCTTGACGTAAGGCGGTCTTCTTGACCGCGTGAGGTACTCGCGGGACTTGTCCTTCGCCGTGATCGCGTGGCGGCGGCCAGATGTCGCGTCTCCGGGGGTATCACGAAGGCAGGATGAGTACTCTGAGACAACGCCGTTGGAGCGTGCCGTTCAGCCAAGTGTGTCCTTGGTGCGCGAGGCTTCAACCGCGTCACGGAAGAAGGCCAGTCGGAGGGACTCCTTCTCGCTCCAGTCGAGGTGCGCAATGCTACTACGCGAGACGGTCACGCCACGCATCCGCCGCACGAAGTCATCGATGCGTCCGATCTGAGGCAGGATGTTGTCCTCTACGTTCGGGAGCTCTAGGAGGAACGGAGCGCCGTGAAGGAAGTCCGTGTCTCGGTACGCGACTATTGTTGGCACTCCTGCTGCGAGGTACTCCCGAGTCTTCAAGGGCGAGGCCTCATTAAGTCCTTCTCTGTGCAGCGCCAACGTGGAAATCGCCACATCAGCCGCGGCCAGAATCGGCCAGTACCTGTCTCGCGTCAGCCGACCATGGCAGGTGACATTTGCGGACAATGAGCGGGAGGGGAAGTGGGTCCCGCCAACGATATCGAATTGCCAGGACGGCATTGCGGCCGCCAGCCGAAGGATCTTGTCCAAACCATGCCATGCGCATCCGGCTGAGCCGAGGAATACGAAACGGGGCCGGTCGTTGTTAGGCGTCTTCGCCCGCAGCGGTATGGCGGCAAGACTGACGCCGTTACCGATCGCGGTGCGAGTCTGCGCGAAGTCGCGGAACGACGGTGCGGACGCCAGTTCGTTCGTCACGAAGACGAAGGCGGAGGCCTTTCGAAGCACTCGTGACCTGGTAGCCAGGTTGTAGACGTGAGACATCCGCGACACCAATGCCATCTCCGCCGTATCGTTGGCGTTTACTTCGACAACCACGGGCGCGGCAGTGAACACCCTTCCTAGGCCGGGCTGGTAGGTGAAATACCGCAGGTAGATGAGGTCAGGGCCCCAGGATGCTACGTCTCTGAAGAGGGCAGGCAGGCTCCAAAGTCGGCCGAGGTATCCCTTGGTGCTCGCGCATTCATTGGCGATCGCCGGAGGTATGGCAGACCAGCCGTCTCCACTCAGCCCGAACAGCTTGACTGAATGTCCATGGGCTTGCCATTCGGCCGCTTGACCTACGATCTTGTCAAGCACTCCAGACGGACTGCCAAGTGGATATCTCGCAACGTACGCAATGCGCAAGTCCATGTCGCCGCGTTGCAGCGAAATGCCCTCGCGTGATTCTGAGATCATCAATGCCCCCCCTGCACCGCGCACTTGGCCCACTCGGCGATGACTGTCACGATGCGATCCGCCGCATGGCCGTCCCAGAGAGGCGGACGCACACCTGCCTGCGGCAGTGGCTGACCAAGGACGACATCAACGACATCGAGGATTGCTTCGGGATTGTATGGGTCCGCGAGCGTATTCATGCCGGCCTCTAGGGTTTCTGCCCATTCCGTCGTCGTGCGAGCAGTGATACACGGAGTGCCCGCCACACAGGTCTCCGCTTGTATGCCGCCCGAATCTGTCAGGACCAAACGCGCTTCGGCCATCAGCGAAAGGAAGTCAACATAGCCTAGAGGTGGAAGGAGGGAAACGGCGGGATTCTGTTCAAGTTCAGATAGAGCACCGGCCGCTGCGAGAGCCGAAGCCGTACGCGCATGAACTGGGAATGCCACGGGCAGACGCCCTGCAATCTGCGTTATGACGCCGGCCATGCGTTTCATCTGTCGGGGGTGGTCAACATTCGAAGGCCTGTGCAGCGTTACCAAGGCATAGCCGCGAGGAGGCAGCCCCAGTCCCGCGCCCGTTGCCCGCCGTGCCGCAATGGGCAAGGTCGTTTCCATGCAGTCGATCATGGTGTTGCCGACGAAGTACTGCCACTCATCGGGCACGCCCTCGCGCAGAAGCTGGGTGGTTGCACTTGCCGACGTCGTGAAGAGGAGGCGGGACACGCGATCTGTGACCATGCGGTTGATCTCCTCAGGCATGCCCCAGTCTCCGCTGCGGAGCCCTGACTCTATGTGAGCGATTGGAATGCCGAGCTTCACCGACACAAGCGCCGCAGCCAACGTAGAGTTCACGTCCCCGACCACCAGCGTCAGATCGGGACTCTGGGCGACGACGATCGGCTCCAGCGCCGTCATCAGGCGCGCCGTCTGTTCCGCATGACTGCCTGAGCGCACATCGAGATAGATGTCCGGCTTCCTGAGATTCAGGTCATCGAAGAACACGGAGCTCATTGCAGCATCGTAGTGCTGACCTGTGTGAACAAGACGCTGTTCAAACCGAACACGGTGTCCGCCGCCGAGCGAGCCTTCGTTCCACCGATCAACTGCAGCCATGATTGGAGCAGTCTTCATGAAATTCGGTCGGGTTCCGACAACATGCAGGAGTCGTACTGGCCTCAACAGTTGCCTCCAAGCTTGTTCAAGTACTCCTCCGCATGCCGCTGGCGGGGGTGCATCCTAGCCCTCGGCGGCTGGGCGGCAGGCTTTCGGCCGCCCATCGCCGCTCACAAGTATAGAGTGTCCACGCTGGTCTCTCTCCACCGCTTGGCGTCACCGCGGACTCAAAGAGGCCCACTGGCTATCGCCCGAGCAATGGCCGACGAACTGAACCGCCCCGGGTTCAATGGGTTACATCGGGGTCTTTGAGACCGCTCTCTCCACCCACGAAACACGTCGCTACCGCCGATATTCCTCACACATCTCGACGATCTGTCCGACTGCTACGTCAGTCTGGCCCCTGATGCGCGACAATGGCTCGGGTTGCTTTTCGGCGCGACAGCTCCAGGCCACGATTCCGTCGGTCACCAGTGTTCCCTTCACCAAGAGCCCGGCGGATTGGAGGTCCGTGAAATAGGCCGCAAACGGACCGTCTCGCTGGAGGGTCGGACAAAGCGCCAGCGAGGGCACCCGCATCCACGCCGCCTCATAGCAGCACGTGCTGCTCATGGTGATGTGTCCGTCACATTGCGCCAGAAGCACCGGCAACGGCAGCATCGACACGCTGGTGGACAACACGTTGGAGGATGCAGCCTCCAGCTGATGTACGAACTGCCGATGCTTTCGGTACTTCGGGCTGCGCAGCTGAACGGGATGTAGGCGGACAATCCAAAGCACCTCGCCTCGCGTGGCACCCACGGCATCCAGAACGCTCTCATGTATGACGCCATTGCTCACAATCCCCGTAAAGAGGGGCACTGTGCCGTCGTATCCCCACTGAAGCGACAGAAGAACCACCTTCCGAAAACGACCAAGCTCCGCGAGCACATCGTCGGGCAATTCCCATTCGGTCTCGACGGCCGTCGTCCCCAGCGTGCCGTCGAATCTCGAGAACCAAGGGTGGTCGATCTCCATCACTTCCTGGTCGACCTCCATCCCCTTCTTGAGTGATTGGGTGGTTATGTGGTCAAGCGACAGGAACAGATCAGGCTTCTCATTGCGAGGAAGACCCTCATCCACCCCCAAGGTCCGGGTGGGTCCCGCGTATCCGACACTATGGAACACATTGACGACCGTCACGCCATTGGCATGAGCTGCACGACAGAGACTGGGATCAGGGTTCGTCATGATTACCACCGCGCAGCCTGCGCGAGTTAGGACCCAAGAGTAGACTTTCTCCTCAGTCCACCGATTGCCGAGGCCCAGCAGATTCCACGGGATCCGAACGAGGTCATACAAGAAGTAGAGTCGATTGATTGACACGGGAGAACCGAAGGCCTTCTTGCCGATCAGACGCGAGTACGGAAGCGCCAGCGTCTCGCACTCAAGCCCAGCGTCCTGCAAGCGCTGAGCCAAGCTATCCATTATTGGTGAATAGGCTCGACCACCTAAACTCGCTCCACGATTATTATCGTGGACGGCCATAAGCACATCGCATTTGGGGAGCTTTCTCCACGAGCGTTCGTGCAGTAGGTAGGGAAGAACCCCCAATCGGTTCCGCAATGCCGTGACAACTGAACGCGAATGCGAGACGGCTCCTTTGTCAATGATGGCGGCGACGAGATCGACTTGGCGGCTACACCTCGCGTTGTCGCGGCCCTTGCTCGTACAGGCCTCCGGCAGAACGACGCCCTTCCGCAGAAATCGCGCCAAATGTGGGCTGCTTCGCGTAGTCTGTCAGACGTTCGGCTGACCCGCAAACCCCGACATCCCCCGCTGTCCCAGCTCTCGGGTAGGCCAGTGCACGTGAGAAACGAGGCCGAAGAAGCCTGACGCCGAACGGCCTGCTCAGCCCATCTCGCGGCGCAGCCTTGAGACCCGTGTCGGCATCACGAACGCACAGAACGCGGCCACAGCCGCAGTCTTGACCCCCAGGCCGAACATGCCTGTAAGAAGGCCGGTGCTACCTAATATCGTGCAGGCAATCATCGGTACTGCAGCCAAGGTGATTGTACCCAGCGCCAAGTAGTCGATGGGTACCCGATAGTATCGGTTTGCCAGGTATCGCGCCGCAAGAAACAAGACTGCGAAACCACCGACAGTGGCCCAAGCTGAGCCCATGTATCCCAGCAAGGGAATCAGCCACAGGTTGAGGCCGACATTCACTGCCGCTGCAGCTGCGGTGGTGAGCGGGAGATACTTGACGGCACGCTTGGCGAACACGATCGGGTTGGAAGCAATGTAGTACAGACCCTGGAAAACCATTCCCAGTGCGACAACCGGAATCACCGCTGCTGCTCCTTTGTATCCCGCTGTCGCAAGCGTTGCGACCAACTCTTGAGCGTAGACCGAGACGATCCCAGCGAATGCCACGACAATCGCGAAGAGGGTCGTATTCAGCTCCGCGAATAGTGGCAGCGAGCCTTGGGGGTCTTCCTTCGCACGGAGCATGAATACAGGCGAATAGGCCAGATTGACAGCCATTGCTGCCATCCCCACCACAGACGCAATGGTGTAACCCATTGAGTACACCCCAACATCCGATAGCGTCGCCATCTTCCCCAGGATGAGACGGTCGCTTAGACTCGTTATCCACGCGCTGAGACCGTGAGGTATGAAGGGCAGCCCGTAGGCCAATGCCTGCCGAGCCGCCGACCACTGCCATGCGAGCCTGCTCTGCCGAAGCAGCCACCACATCGACAGTGCGAAGAATGCGCCAGCCGTCGCCAGTTGAGCCAGCAATGCACCCTCAGCGCCCAGCCCTGCGACAAGGAGAAGGGATGTCAGCGCCGCAGCAATCACGCTGGTGGCTGTCGCAGCAAGACTGTATGGCCGCGCGAGCCGCTCGGCCACCCGTAGACTTTGAGCAATCTGGAAGGTGGGAGTGAAGAACACGGTGCCCGTAACAAGTAGACCGTACGGCACAAAGCGGAAGCCGGCCGGCAGAAGAACCTGGAGCCGCGGTCCCAGAGCGACCAGCAGCAGGGCGGCAGCCACGGCAAGGGCCAGGCTCAGTAGTACCGCTGAGCCTAGGAATCTACGCCACGCACTGCCATGTTCCGGAAAGTCGAAGTAGAACCGGCCGACAGCAGCTGATAGACCGGCGCTTACGAGAATGACGAGCACTGACGTGAGTGCGGTAGCGGTTGCCACGAGGCCAAAGTCGCTCGTCGACAAGTACCGCGCTTTGACCGGCAGCAGTGCGAAACCGACCACAGCGGCAACAACCGGAGGCATGGCGTACCAGACGGAGTTGCGGGCGAACGCCCCCAAACCGATACCGCGCCCAGAACGCCCCCTCGCGGATGACGGAGTCATAGCAGACTCGTGGTGGCACTCACGCGCAAACCTCGCGGTTGGCCGGAATGGCCGACTGGCTCACGGCAAACATCCAGGCAATCGAGGGATCTTCCACCGCGGCTTCGGCCAGCCTCGAGTTGGTCGTCCGTGGTCAGTCCAGGTACTGTAAACGTGAGGTGCAATCCGCTGGGATCACACGCCTCCTTCTTGTGTAAGAGTCGGCGGCGGTCCCTGCCTGCCCCACGTCCGACTGGGATGCATGGCCGCCGATCCGCAACTGGATTGCGGTGACACAAGCCTACGAAGCCGGCTGGCGACCGCGTCCATGCGCTAGGCCTCCTGCTTCGATTCCTATGGGTTGTCGCAGCATGTGCGCCACTCCGCGCTGGGCACTGACAACGCGTGGACGTAGCTTCGGCCCCGTGCCAGCGTCTGAGGCGCCACAGTCACGCACCCGAGTCGCTCCCTGTGGCTTGGTGGCGCCTACTATCGCTACATCGCCGACCGGGTTGTCCGCATGCTATCAGATGATGCTATCAGATGAGGGTATCTCGGCAGTCGTATGGCAGCGTAGTCGACCGATGTGGCCTCAGTTCAAACCGGCGTTTGGAGTTGGAGTTGACAGTGAAGATTCCCGGGCATCCGTCTCTGTGACGATGGTGCTGAGTCCTGCCTGCCGGTCTGACTCAGGAGTTCCGGTTGACTGACCTCGTGTCATCAGCGGGATCTGTCGGCCCGCCGTCGGGACTCTGTCCATCGTGCACGCAACGGGAACGGGCGGCCGTGACTTCATAGGAGCCTGCGCTCTCAGGCGCCCGTCACTGTCCGACCAAGATCTCGCTCAGAGTCTGCGCTCCCGGAGTGCCCGGTAACGAATGTGCCCAGAACGCCGCGCTTGCCCGCGAGAAGGGCCCAAGTCCAAGGTCAACCGACCAACGCCCAGCTTAGCGGAGTCCCGGCTGCGATGTCACGGCTCGCGCACCGCCCCAGGACATCGCCCAGATGCTTGGGCGGCAGGCCGTTGCTCGGGCGGATGGATCGCACGTTGTCCTCAGTGAAAGAT
>Ga0066797_1000576_pt1 | contig 10879 bp, 12 predicted proteins | sample PersoiDNA2013193_FD_76335 | JGI IMG/M metagenome (GOLD analysis project Ga0066797, IMG submission 76335) | Permafrost soil microbial communities from the Arctic, to analyse light accelerated degradation of dissolved organic matter (DOM) -... | ecosystem: Environmental > Terrestrial > Soil >... | reverse complement strand
GGTCATAGTCAAGCTGGAACAACCGGTCCCAGGCGCACGCGTATCCCATCCCGAACCACGCGTCCGCCGCTGACTCTCCCCGCACATGCGGAACCCCGAACTCGTCACGCGTGATCTGAAAGTCCATACACCCAATTATCCCGAACGAATCCGTGGCTCCGCTTCCACATTAAATATGACTATTTCGATCGGCAAAGACTGGTATTAGAGTTCTTGTCATGGCAGCACTCACGCCTCTCGATGCCTTCCTCGCCGAGCCCCGTAACGTCATCGTCGCAGGCATCCGCAAGGACGGCCGCCCGCACCTGTCCCCGAACTGGTTCTTCTGGGACGGCAAGCGGTTCTACATCTCCACGACGCGTCCCCGGGTGAAGTACAAGATCTTCACCCGCGACCCGCGAGTCGAGCTCGTCATCGACGACGCGACTGGGCACCGTTACGTGCAGATATCCGGCACCGCGGAGTTCCTTGAGGACGTTCCCGCGAGCCTGCACCTGTTCCGCGCGATCCGCGACAAGCACGGGCGCGCGGCGCCGCCTGACGAGGTGCTGGCCGCGGAACTGATCGCCGACGAGCGCGTCATCTTGGCCATCACCCCGAACGCGCCGCCGTCCGACTGGACCGCCATCGGCCTAGCCGCGACCTAGCCGCGCGGCCAGGCGGCATTTCAGCCCTCGGCTGGCACCTGGGCGATCGCCACGAAGTTCTGGCTCATCCCGATCAGCGATGGCTCGGCCTCAAGCAGCCGGAGCACGGAGAGCACGCGATCCCGGCCTTCCTGGCTGTCCAGGCACTGGGCGAGGCCGGGGAGGAGCTTGACGCTCCCGCTGCCCGCGACGAACTCGCGCAGCTCCAGGCCGGCGTCCTTGACCTCGCCCGTCAGGTCCTCCGGACGGTGGAAGTAGGAGGTCGTGAAGGACGCGGGGTCGCCGCCCGGGTTGCGGTACTGTCCGTCGGCGAGGAACCGGACCGTGTCGTCAGGCCGGCCTGGCCCGACCGGCATGCCGACCGCAAGCTCCTCGAAGACCGGATAGAACCGCGACAGCGCCTTCGCCACCGCGATCCCGCCCGGCCGCAGGACCCGGCGAGCCTCCCGCAGCGCGGTGACGCGGTCTGCCCTGCTGGTGAGGTGGTAGAGCGGGCCGAGCAGCAGGACGGCATCGGCACTGCCGCCGGCCGCCGGCAGATTCCGTGCGTCACCGAGGGAGGCACTGGCCAAGGGCGTACCGGCATCCCGGGAGGCCGCCGTCGCCTGCTCGACATGCAGGGGCACCGGATCGATCAGGTGCACCTCGTAGCCCCCCGCGGCCAGCGGTATCGCGTAGGCCCCGGCGCCGCCGCCGACGTCAAGCACCCTCGCGGGCGCGGGCGGCAGGAATCGTTCAAGCAGTTCCCGCATCCGCAGGAACTCGATTCGCCGGCCGCCGGAGGCCAGCCGGTCACGCTCCAGGCCGTGCTCGTAGTAAGCGAGGATCTCCGCGTCCACCATGCCGAGCACGATAAGCGCCCGCGGCGGATCCGGCCACGGGATTTCCTGCCTGCGACCGAGGCCACGTGACCGGAGGCAAAACGCTGGAGATTCCCGTCACTGCGGGCGGTACTCGTCAAGCAGCACCGTTCCCTTTGCGTCATCGGAGATGATGATGTGCCGGTCCCCGGCCCGCCCGCTCGCCACGGCGCTCACCTCACCGTCGGGTCCGGTGATGACCGGCCCTGCGGGGTCGCCCGTGATGGCGTCCCAGGTCCGGACGGTTCCGTCGCGGCAGCCTGAGATAATGACGTCGCGATTTCCGGTCCGCCCGGTCGCCACCGCATACACCGCATACACCGCATGGTCATGGCCGTTCAACGGCCCTGCGATCGAACCGCCGGTGACCGAGTCCCAGATCCGCACCGTCCCGTCGTTTGAACCTGAGACGAGCACGTCACGGCGGCCGTCGCCGTCGCCGAACTGCCCGTTCGCCACCGCGAACACCCAATCGCCGTGGCCGGTCAGCTGCCGGTAGCCCTCGCCCGCCCATGCCGCCCAGCTGACTGGCCACTCATCCTCGCAACGTTGCGCGCATGCCGTGAACAGCGCGGTGGCCTGCATCCGGGAGGCGCAGGCGGCCAGGCGGGTCATGCGCTCCGCGCCAGCCGATGCATCCCAGTCGCCGAGGCTCAGCTCGAAGGCCGCGAGCGCGCGCTTGCCGCCCTGGGTGCGCAGGGCCGCCCGCTGGGCCAGGAAGCTGACGGAATCAGTGGCGAGAAGGAATCCGGGGTCACAGGCCAGGCCATCGAGGGCGTCGCAGGCGGCGGCATGCGCGGCCAGGTGGTGCCTGGCATACTCGCTGACCCCGTCCCAGCCCCGTTCCGCGGGCGAGCCTGGCGGGATCAGCGCGGCGGTTATCCGCTGGTGGGCCAGCCCGGTCTGGGCGGCGAAGTCCGGCGCAAGGCCGGCCAGGTCCGGCTGTCCCGCAATGGCGGTGCCCGTGAGCAGGTCACGCAGGCTCTGGTGGCGCAGTGCGTAGCGCGGCGCATCGGACGGCGCATCGGACGGCGCATCGGACGGCGCATCGGACGGCGCATCGGACAGCACGTCGGACGGCGCATCGGACGGCGCATCGGACGGCACGTCGGACGGCACGTCGGACGGCACGTCGGAGGGCGCACCGGGCGGGCCGACGCCGTGGCTGAGGAAGGCACGGGCGGCGTCCTCGACGAAGGTCCGGACCTCCGCGGTCGGCACCCCGGCGAACGACGCGAGTTCGGCGACCGTCAGCGGCGCCCGCGCGGCCACCAGGACACCGAGCAGCGGCAGCCGGGCCTGCTCCCAGCGGTGCAGCGCCGCCTCGTCATCGGGGTCGCCGCGCCAGCGCCCAACCTGCTCGGCGTAGTAGCCGGCCAGATCGGCAGGCGGGTCGCCGAAGCTGCGCGGGTCCCTGGTCCCGTCCCTGATCTCGTCGATGATGTACCTCAGGTAGATCCACACTCCTGCACAGGTCCTCGCCACTTCCCGCCGGAATTTGGCCGGGTCCATCCCGGCCGCGCTGATCGCCTCGGCCAGGCGGGCATCCCCGCCATCGGGACTGGTGACCTGATCGATAAAGCGGCGCATGTCGGCCAGATTGTCCGCGCCCGCTACCCCGATTTCCAGCCAATCGGCCGGGTTACGAACCGGGTCGATGGCGAATCGGCTGGTCGCCACCAGGAAAACCCCGTCTGGCAGGCTGTCGGGCAGCCCGAGTCGCAGGCCGCCGCTCGCGGGTATCTCGGCCTCGGCCTCGTCCAGGCCATCGACCACCAGCACGATGCGCTCGCCCGCCCCGCCCTCGCGGCATTTCCCTGCCGCCGCGTCGAGCAGCCAGGCGAACCAGTCGGGCCGGGCAGCGTCGGGGGGAAGGACTCCCCTTGGTGCCCATTCGTTGCGGAGGTCCCACCGGGCGATCAACTGCGCGGCCAGGCTCTTTCGCGCCGCCTCGGGGGAGTGGCCCCCCGGCAGCTGGGCGAAGTGGTGCAGCCAGGGTCTCGTCCCCACCAGGTGCGCGGCCAGGGCAGACTTTCCCAGGCCGGCCTCGGCATGGATGATCAGGTGCCCCCGCGGTCGTGCCGCGATGAACCCGTCGATTTTCCCGATGAGCCAGTCGCGCCCGGTGAAGTGGGCGAGATCCAGGTCACGCGCCAATGGTGCCGGGTCGAAATAATAATCCTGCAGCCGCTCGGAAGCCCCGGTAAACAAGTTCTGGCTAACAGGGGCGAAGGAATTCCGTTGTCCACTATGGTCACGGTAATTGGCCCCCTGAACTGGCACCCCACCATCCCGCCGCGTCCCAGTCATGGCCACCACCCCGTATCCGAACGTGCACAATCAGGGTAGGTTCCCGCAGCGCTTCCGCATAGGACCCAGAGAACAATCCTTTGCAGGTATATCGGACCACAGGAGTGATCGTGTGGCCGCGCCCGCGACGCTGCAACCGGGTCTCGGCATAACGGGTACCTCGGCGGGCGCTTGGCTAAGGCTGTCCACGATGCACCTGCGCACTCATGTGACGCCGAATGAATCTGATGCCACAGCTCATCAAAAGATCTTGGGAACTTTTTTCCTGGTGGTAGATAAGCGTTCTCTGCGCACGCTTTTCTGCCAAGATCTTTGCCGCGGGCATGAATTATGCACCAAATGTGGTGATATGACTGCTGGTATGCACGGATAGCCCGCCGTCTAGAGCCGGTGCCGGGCGGAGGCTAGGGTGCTGCGGTGTGAGCGAAGGCGAGCTGCTGATCGGGGATGGCGTCACCCAGGGGATCGTCCGGATCGGGGATACGGTGCGACGGCCGCTGCGGCCGTTCAGCCTGACCGTGCAGGCGTACCTGGCCCACCTGCGCGACGCTGGGTTCACCGGCGCGCCGCTTCCGTTCGGCGTCGACGAGCAGGGGCGCGAGATGCTGTCGTTCATCCCCGGTGACGTGCCGCGCAACCCGCTGCCGCCGGAGACGGCGGGGGACGAGGTGCTCGTCGCCCTAGCCCGGCTGATCCGTGCGCTGCACGAGGCGTCGGCCGGGTGGGTGCCGCCGCCCGGTGCGGTGTGGGGCGGGACGCCGGCCAACGCGGGACAGATCACCGAACGGGCCGAGCTGGTCAGCCACCGCGACTACTACCCGGGCAACGTGGTCTTCCGCGACGGTCTGCCCGTCGCGCTGATCGACTTCGACCTGGCCAAGCCGACCACCCGGCTCTACGACATCGCGAACGCGCTGTGGTACTGGGCGCCGCTGCGCGATCCGCGGGACCGGGCGCCCGCGTTCGCGGACGCCGATATCCCGCACCGGGTCGCGGTGTTCGCGGACGCCTACGGCATGTCGGCGCGGGATCGTGCGGAACTGGCGCCGTTCGCCGTCGACATGGCGCGCCGCTATCACGAGGGTTCCCGCGCCTGCGCCGGGCTGGATCCGGTGTTCCGCAAGCTGTGGGAGGACGGCGCCAAGGACGAGCTGCCCCGCGCCGAGGCGTGGCTGCGCGAGGCGGCCCCGGCGATCGCAGCTCGCCTCGGCCAGCCGAGTCAGGCTGGACCCGGCGCCACCCGGGCCTAGCGCAGTTGACCGGGGAACCGAGAAACTCGATCGTCCCGGCCGCCCCTATACACATCCGTCCCGGCCGCCCCTATACACATCAAAACTGATAGTTATAATAGACAATATGCCAGACAGGCCAGCGCCCTCCGTCACCCGTCTCCTCGCCGACCTGCACGCGTACCGGGTACAGGTGATGGCGCCCGAGGACCTGCAGGCCAACATCGACCAGCGGCGGGTGCTTGAGGAGACCGCCGATCGCGATGCGTTCGTGAAGGCCGGCGACGTCGTCGAGCCATTCACGCTGCCTGAGGTGCTCGGCGGCACCGTCGATCTTGAGCGACTGCTTGCCGCCGGACCGGTGGTACTGCTCTTCTTCCGCTTCGCGGGCTGTCCGGCCTGCAACATATCGCTGCGCCACTACCAGCAGGAGCTGTACCCGGCGCTCGCCGAACTCGGCGCCACACTGGTCGCGATCAGCCCGCAGGTTCCCGGCAAGCTCGCCGCGATCAGGAACCGCTACGGCTTCGGATTCCCGGTGGCGTCCGACACTGGAAGCGACGTGGCCCGCCGGTTCGGCATCACGTTCGCGCCAAGCCCCGAGGCCCAGGCACGCGCCCTGGCTAAGGGCAGCGGCCTCGGGGCGGAGCTCGGCACAGGCATGTGGGAGCTTCCGATGCCCGCCATCGTCGTCATCGACACCAACCGAGTGGTCCGGTTCGCCGACGTGCATCCGGACTGGCTCGTCAGGACCGAGGCGGATGTCGTCATCGACGCCGTCCGCTCCCTTGTCCAGGTCCTGGCCTGACCGAAAGTCGCCAGAAAGGCGCCCGCAAGCGCTAACCGCCAGATCGCTAGCCAAGGAGATCTCTCTTGCAGGTTGAGTTCATCGGCATCGCCCACACCAGTGATTTCTCTGAGACGAACGCCTCGTCAGGCCCGGTCGTCCAGCCCGATTACCTGTACCGCCTCGCGCGCGTGCACGAGCAGTCCGGCTTCGACCGGGTGCTCATCGCGCACAGCTCGTCCATGCCCGACGGGTTCACCGTGGCGAACCAGGTGCTGAACGCGACGGAGCGGCTCGGCGTGCTGCTCGCGCACCGGCCGGGCTTCGTCGCCCCGACGATCGCCGCCCGCAACTATGCCACGATCGACGCGTTCCACCCGGGCAGGATCGCGCTGCACGTGATCTCCGGCGGCGACGACGCCGACCAGGCTCGCGATGGTGACTTCTCCGACAAGCCCACCAGGTACCGGCGCACCGACGAGTTCCTTGACATCGTCGAGCGCGAGTGGTCGTCGGCCGAGCGCTTCGACTACGAGGGCGAGTTCTACCAGGTGAAGGGTGCGCTGTCCGCGGTGCGCCCGGCGGGCGGCCGCCTGCCCGTCTACTTCGGCGGCGCGTCTGATGACGCCATCCGGGTGGGCGGCAGGCACGCCGACGTCTACGCCTTCTGGGGCGAGCCGCTCGATGGGATCAGGCAGCGCATCGCCCAGGTCCAGGCCTCGGCGCAGGCGGCAGGCCGCGCGGTCGACCGGTTTTCGGTGAGCCTGCGCCCGATCGCCGCCGACACCGAGGAGGCGGCCTGGGAGCGGGCTTACGAGATCCTCGACCGGACTCAGCAGCGTGCCGCCGATTACGTTGGCCTGCAAGACACCTCTGGGGCCGAGGGGTCGCAGCGGCTGCTCCGATATGCCGCGCAGAAGGAACTGCACGACAAGCGGCTCTGGACCGCGCTGTCCAAGGCGACCGGCGCGGCAGGCAACTCCACCGCCCTGGTCGGCAGCTACGAGCAGGTTGCCGAGTCACTGCTCGACTACGTGGCCGTGGGCGCGACCACGCTCTTGATCCGTGGCTATGACCCGGTCGGCGACGCCGCGGCCTACGCCAACCTTGTCAGCCTCGTCCACGAGAAGGTCGGCGACGACATCCTCGGCTTCCGCGCCGGCGCCGCGGCCTAGCCGGAACGTGCGGACGACGCCTCTCCATTCCGCGATGATCACGGCAGGACGGACACCTTGGACCTCTATCTGGGCGGCAAGCGGGCGGTCGTGACCGGCGGCAGCCGTGGCATCGGGTTCGCCATCGCCGACGACGCGATCGCCGCCGGCGGCGGCACCCGCGGCCCCATCCACTACTGACGTGCGCGTCGGTCTGCCGGTGTCCGGCGGCTGAAACGCGACAGGACTCAGTCAACATAGCCAGGTCCCGCATGAACGGGCTCGTCGCTCAGCGCGGCAGCGCAGGCCGCCAGGTCCGCGCACAGCCGACGTTCGGCGCTCGGGGTCAACCCGGTCAGCATTCTCTTTTCCACGGCGCGCACCACTTCGCTGGCTGCGCGTAGCTGTTCGCGACCGGCTGGGGTCAGTTCGGTCGGCAGTGCTTTGCCGTGGTCGGGAACTGCCGGCCGGGTGAGCAGCCCGCGGCGCTCCAGGCCCCTCAGCACCAGGTTCATCGACTGCCTGGTGACGAACACGGCCCGGGCCAGTTCTGACCCGGACAGACCTGGCCGCTGCCCCAATACTTCGAGGCAGGCGTACTGCGGAACGGTCAGGTCCAGCGGCCGCAACGCGCTATCCATCGCCGCGCGTAGCGCGCTGGCAGCCCTCTTCAGCACGTACCCCACCGCCTCGTCGACCGGCCCCACCATCTCCACTTGACCCATGTCAGCATTCTGACATACCTTTTGCATGTCAATGTACTGACACATACTGAGGAGATGCCATGACTGTCACCGGACCGGACTTCATCGCCCTGCAGGTCCGCGACGTGGAGAAGGCCGCCGCCTTCTACGAGACCCACCTCCAACTGTGTCGTGATTGCCGTAGCGCCGTACGACGGCCCCCCAGCCGCGGGCTCGACATCAAGGAGAAGGCAGGCCAATGAGGCGCTACACGAAGAACACCGAAATCCTCGGACCGTGGTCGCTGGCCACCAGCCGGGAGTTCTGGGAAGGATTCAGTCCCAGCGCCCTTGCCGAGCGGGGACCAGGAGATCAGCTTTCCACGGTATTCCGCGTCGAAGCGGATTGGTCGCGTGCGCAGGTGAGCGTGCGCCAGCAAGAAGGCAGCGCCCGCATCGCGCTGTCCGGCGACGGTGACCTCGATGCCGCCGCCATGCAGGCCTGCCGCTTCCTGTCCCTCGATGTCGACGCCCGCGGCTGGCCCGGCGTCGCCCGGCGCGATCCCGTTATCGCCGACGCGCAACGGCAGCTACCCGGACTTCGGCCGTGTGGCTTCCATTCCCCCTACGAGGCAGCCGCCTGGTCGGTGCTGTCCCAGCGCATTCGTATCACCCAGGCCGCCAGGCTGCGAAGCGACCTCGTCGACCGCCACGGCGACGATGGGGCGTTCCCCGCACCGCAGCGCCTGCGCGGCCTCGACCTGGACCTGCCCGGACGCAAGACCGAGTACCTGCACGCAGTCGCCGAGGCGGCCCTTGACGGCCGGCTCGACGCCGTGGCCCTGCGGGCCGTCGATCCCGGGGAGGCCGTTGCAATGGTGCAGGAGATCAAGGGCATCGGGCCGTTCGCCGCAGAGCTCATCGTCTTGCGCGGGGCGAACGCCCCCGATGTGCTGCCCCGCCGCGAGCGTCGCCTCGACGCCGAGATCACCGACCGCTATGGACCAGGCCGCGGCCTCGACGAGATCGCCACCGCATGGCGCCCGTACCGGACGTGGGCGGCCGTCCACCTCCGTGCGCTAAGAGAACGCCGCACTCACGAGATCAGCGGACACGCCACCACCAACGGCTGACGCCGGCCGCCAGAGGGCAGCCCGGCATGCACTCGCGCTATGCCGTGACCTCCTGCGGTTAGGCGACCAAGGCGGCGGCCACGAGCACCGCGGTGGCGCTTAGCTCGAGGATCGCGCCGAAGACATCGCCCGTCATGCCGCCGAGCCGGCGCCGCGCGATTGTTTGCAGCAGCGTGCCAGTAACCAGGCCGATGACCGCGGTGATAAGACCGCGGGCCGCGAGTCCCGGATCACCAGTGGCGAGCCCGGCGGCAACGACAGCGCAGGCGAGCGCGCTAACCGCGAGGGCCCGGGTCAGCGTGGTAGTCCGGCCGGCGACCAGGGCACCGAAGCCGCCGGGCCGGGCGGCGGGAGAGGCGGTCGCGACGACAACGGAGACCCGGCCGGTTGCCTCGGCGAGCACCAGTGCCGCGGCGGCCAGTGGCAGCCGCGGTATCGCGGCGATGGCCATCACCTGTATCAGCAGCATCAGGACCAGCGTGGCCACGCCCATCGGCCCGATGTCGGAGCGGCGCATGATGTCGAGCGCCTGAGCGGGGGAGCGGCGGCTGCCGAGGCCGTCCGCCGTGTCGGCAAGCCCGTCAAGGTGCAGGCCGCCGGTCAGCAACGCGATCAGCGCCACGGCCAGGGCCGCGCCGAGCGCTCGCCCAGGACCTGACGCGTTGACGGCGCCGACCGCGAGGACAACGCAGGCCCCGGCCAGGCCGAGCAGCAGGCCCACGGCGGGCAGCCAGCGGACCGCGCGCGCCCCATCGCCGGCCGCGAGTTCGCTGTCACCGCCGACCGGGATGACCGTGAACAGGCTCAGCGCGGTTCGCCACGCGGGGCGGCTCACCTGATGCGCCGGGGGATGCCCGCGACGCAGAGCCAGACCTGCTCGCACTCGGCGGCGATCCTGGAGTTCAGTATCCCGAGTTCGTCGCGGAACCGGGCGCCCGAGGCGGTGGCCGGGACGACGCCGGACCCGACCTCATTGCTCACCGCGACCACCTGCCGCCGAGTCGCTCGCCAGGCGTCGAGCAGCCTGCCGACGCGCGACGCGATCTCCTTGTCCGCTTCCTCCTTGTCCGCGTCAGCCGCGCCCGACCATAGGCCGCACTCGTCCATCACCCCGGCCAGCCAGGTGGACAGGCAGTCCACAAGAACGGGAACGGCCTGTCGGGCCGGCGGGCTCTCGGACAGCACGCCCGCCATGTCCAGGGTTTCCAGCGTGGCCCAGTGCGCTGGCCGTCGTTCCCTGTGCAGGCGGACTCGCTCGGCCCATGACGGGTCGGATTCGTCCGGGGCCGGCCCGCAGGCCACGTAGTCCACCTGCGCACGGCTGGCCAGCAGACGTTCGGCGGTCACGGATTTCCCCGAACGGGCCCCGCCGAGCACCAGCACCCGGAATGGTTTCCCGCGCCGCGGCCGACCAGGCAACGCTATCGGCCTTGGCGCGAGCAACGGCCGAGGGTCGCCGTCGCGGACTAGGCGGATCATGCCGTCGTGCCTCGCAGGCCCGCACGCGTCACGCCAGACACTCCCCAGCCTTCCCACCGCACGTACACCGGTTTCCTGCCGTGGCCATCGGAAGAACGGACATCAGAAGATCACACGCCCCCTGCCCCGTCAAGGCATCCGCAACCGCGTGTGGTTGCGGTGCCACTGCGGCGGGGCTGCGAGATTGGGTGTTGCCAGCAGCGCTATTTGCGGCTGGCAACACCCAATCATGGCACCGCACCACGGGGAACCCGACATACCGCCGTGAACCGGGTGAGGTGCTCCGCACTACACGCCCGAGATGGCCAACTGCTAAAACCGAAACGGCCATAGCGACACTAAATCTCCGTCAGGGGCAAAGCCTCCACGATCATGACGGCCAGCCTCGCCTCGGCAAGCACGCACCGAGAGCCGGAGAGCGCCCGCCGCCGCACTCATCCCATGCGCAGCCAGACGGTGGTGTCCGGAGGCAACTCGCCGCCCACGAGCGGGCCGCCCACGAGCGGGCCGCCCACGAGCGGGCCGCCCACGAGCGGGCCGCTCGCGAGCAGGACTTCGGCGTCCGGCGGGAGTGCGACAGGCCCGGGGGAGAGATTCG
>Ga0066797_1000575_pt1 | contig 10891 bp, 1 predicted proteins | sample PersoiDNA2013193_FD_76335 | JGI IMG/M metagenome (GOLD analysis project Ga0066797, IMG submission 76335) | Permafrost soil microbial communities from the Arctic, to analyse light accelerated degradation of dissolved organic matter (DOM) -... | ecosystem: Environmental > Terrestrial > Soil >... | reverse complement strand
GTGTAAGCCCAACCCACTCCCACCGCGCCCCACGTCGTCACGACTGAAGGAGTCAAGTTGAGGCGGGTGTCGCCAGGGCAATGATTGATGCCGACGTTCGGAGCATATTGATAAAGCGGGTTATTCGTGCGCAACACATCCTGCATGATTTGCAGAAGCTGTTGCGAGTTGAGGCCGGCGAGCGAACCGCTGGGCGGCGTAAAATATCCGTTCCCGAAGTTGAACGGAACAATTGCGTCGTTATTGTCCGTGACAAACATGCCATAAGCCAGCGAAAGCTGCCTTTGGTTGCTCAAACAGGCCGCTTGCGTGGCTTTCATTTTGGCACGCGCCAACGCGGGCAAAAGCAAGGCCGCCAGAATGGCGATGATGGCAATGACCACTAATAATTCAATCAAAGTAAAACCAGTCCTCCGAAGAATATGTCCGCTAATCTTTCTTGATGGCTCAATCATAATCAAATCTGTCGATTCTGCGCTTTCATGCCAGAAACATGGACCAACTCAAAGAAACGTGTTCAAAATCTCCGCATCTCCCTGCATTGCTTTTGCAGTCAAAGATTCAGACCGTCCGCCAGTGATCCATCTACCAGTGCAATCTTTACTGCAATATCCTGCAGATAGAATTTGCTGGTTCCCCGCCACCTCGTGGTGGGGAATCAATTCTGAAAAGACAACAGGGACCTTAAAGCTATCATGCAGAACAATGATGTATTTCAGCTTCATTTTACCCGGCGACCTAAAACTCTCATTTTGCCTTTAATCAAAACGATCCAACAACCAACTACCGGCGGCTCTTCAGTGAAGCGAAGCGCCGGAACCCAAAACCGGCGCCTCGCCACTTGTTGATTGCAATCGTCCATAAATCGCAACAATCTTAATCCAGTCACTTACGGATAGATCAGCCGGTAGAACGCCGTGGGCTTGGTCAGATCCAGCGTGATGTTCGTGCTGCTGATACTGCCATCCGTCAGATACACCCAGTTCGTGGCCAGACCGGTGGACAAACTATTGGTCTGCGTCTGCAACCGCCAGCCTTGGCCGGCCGGCCAGGAGAGGCTCAACGCGCCGCCGCTCAAGCTGTTCGTCAATTGCGCCGGGCCGCTCGGTCCGACGGAGGCCACAGTCAACACGCCGTTCGTGAAGCTGAACAAAACACCGGAAGAAGTGCTTTGAATGCCAGCAAAGTTGCTGGCGTTGGCCGCGCCGGCACCGCTGAACAATGTGAACGTCTGGCCGGCAGTGAGCGAACCGGTTGGCACAATTTTCAGCACGCCGCCATAAGTGACGCTGGCTCCCGCCACGATGGTGTCATTCGCGGGCGTCGTTCCATTCACCTCGAAGACATTCGTGGAACCGGCGTTCAGAGTAAGATTGCCATTGATGGTCAATGTGCCGATGCCATTGCCAGGAGCCAGTCCAGCGCCACTGTTCACGATCACCCTGCCAGCGATGGTGCCAGAGCCGCCTAATGTGCCCGTAGCCACTGTCGTCTGGTTCGTATAGGTGTTGATGCCGTTCAGGAAAAGCGTGCCGTTGCCGGTCTTGGTCAGGCCGCCGTCCTCGTCAATGCCGTCATTAACCAGCGGCTGCGCGATGGTGATGTTGTAGCCCGCCGTATCAATGATCGCGCCGTTGGTCAGCACATTGGCCGAGGTCAGACCTTGCATGAAGGTCGTGCGGGTGCCCGTCGCCCGGAGCGTGCCGCCGTTGAAGTTGAACGTGCCAGTGCCAGTGCCTTTGGCAATGAACATGGTTTGAATGGTGCCGCCGTTGAGGTTCACCGTGCCACTGGCATTGGCGTTGTATCGGCCAAAGGAAATACCTTGGGTTCCCAAGTTAAGCAGACCGCTGCCCGATACGTTTACGGTGCCCGACACAGGATTGGCCCCGCCATCCCACAAAGTGCCAATGCTCATGCCAACACCACTGCCGTCGCCCGTCGTGGAATTGAACGTGCCGCCGCTGATGTTCAGAACGCCGGTGGCGCCCGACTGATCGCCGACGCTCGTCAGGCCGAAGTTGGTGGCGGCGTTTACGGTGCCGCCAGTGAGGTTGTAGGTGCCCACGGTGCCACTGGACTGGCGGCCGATCAGGAAATAACGCGTGCTGTTGACCGTGCCACCGGATTGGTTGACCGTCCCCGTTGCCGCGCCAGTTTCTGCCACCCAAATCTCCCCGTTGGCACTGACCGTGCCGTTGATCATATTCAACGTGCCGTCGGTGCTGCTGCCGTCGATCCGGCCCACAATGATTGAGGCAACAGGGGTGCCCGGATTGTTCGCGGTGATGCTGTTGGTGGTGTTAATGGCGACGGGGCCATTCAGTTGAATGAGGCCGGCCGTGTAGCTGCCTCCCAAGGTCAGGGTGCCATTACCCACCTTCGTCAAGCCGGCCGTCCCGGAAAACGCTCCGTTAAACTGCGCCGTGACGCCAGCTCCGACGCCCACGGTGGAGTCGCTGTCAAGAGCGACGGGACGCGTGAGCGTTGTGGCGCCGTCCACTTCCAACGTGCCGCCCGCCATGTTCAACCAACCTGAGTTAGTTCCGAGCGCATTGTCGTTGGTGATGATCAGGGTTCCACTACCGACGATGGTTCCGCCTGTGTAATTGTTGCTGCTGCCGAGGAACAGTGTGCCAGTGTTAGTGACGAGCAACGTGACGGCACCGTCAATGCCACCCGTGCCCGTGATGCTGTAAGGCAAGGTGCTGTTCGCCGTGAGCGTGCTCGGAACCACACGCGCGGACAGGTTCACGTTGGTGCCTTGCTGAAGGTAAAGCGTATCATTGAACGTCACATTGTCGCCGTAGCTGTTACCGGCATATTGGAGATACTTGGCCGCGCCCGAATTCCAGTTGCTGCTGGAGTTGACGTTCCAGTTGGTCAGCGTATTGCCGAGGCTGTCCGCGCCATACCAGATGAGGTTCTGGCCGGAGGCGGTGACGAGCAAATCAAGCGAGGTGCCGGAGTTCGTGAGCACCGCGACCACGCCCGTCGGCAGCGTGCCGAGCTTGAAATTATTGGTGGGAACAGATGAACCCGTATAGATCAACACATACTCGCCGACAACCAGGTTTTGTCCGGTGACGTTGATGGTGTTGGTGCCGGTCACGCTGACGCTGGTTGCAGACAGGGCCGTCGTCGGGTTCGCCGCCGTACCGTAGTTCAGTTTCAGCGCGGTATTGCCATTAAACGTCACGCTGCCCGCAGTCACAGTAGACGCCCCGTTGTTGAGGGAAAGGCCGAGCACGGCACCGTTGCTGATAGTCACGCTTCCGTAGGTGGGAGACGGCGTCGCATCCAGCGTCAACGTGCCCGCTTGGACGATGGTGGGGCCGGTATAGTTGTTCGCGCCGGACAAGGTCAGCACACCGCTGCCCAGCTTGGTCAAACCACCGCCGCCACCACCGTCGCTCAAACCTTGCGCAATGGTGACGCTGAAGTTGGTGGTATCAATGATCGCGCCGCTGGCCAGAACGTATGCCGCCGATAAACCCTGCATGAAAGTGGCGTTGTTGGCGGTGGCCGTCAGCGTGCCGCCGTTGAAATTGAACGTGCCCGAACCGCTCCCGTTTTGGATGCGATGCGTCATCAGAATGCCACCGCCGAGATTCACGGTGCCAGTGGAGGCGGCACTAGAAGCCAGCTTGATGCCGTTACCACTGCTGGGGCCGGTGTTCACCACGCCCGTGTTCGTGATGGTGAGCGTGCCCGTGTTCACACCGCTGCCGGTCCAATGATTACCAACCTGAATGCCGCCGCCCGTGGAATTGAAAGTGCCGCCGCTCACATTGAGCGTGCCGCTGGAGCCGTCGCGATCACCCAAGTTGACCGCCGTGCCACCGCTGGTCGCGGCATTCACGGTGCCGCCGCTGAGATTGAACACGCCCACAGATCCCACCCCGGATTCGCCGATGCTGAACCATGAAGTCGAAGTGAACGTGCCAGCGCTCATGTTAAAGGTGGCAGTGGGAGTGCCATCCCCGGCGGCACCGCGGCCGCCAATGTTCACCGAGTTGGTCACGGTAAGAGTGCCTCCAGTCATATTGAAAATCCCTGTGGAAGTGCTGTTGTAACCGACGTTGAGCGTCTTGCTCGAGGTGAGAACCGCATTGCCGCTAAGGTTGTAAGTGCCGGTCCCGCCGTTTTGGCCTACAAAAAACACGTTGCCACCAGTCACAGTCACCGTGCCGCCGCTGTGATTCAGGGTTGACACGGAGCCGGCATCGGGACCCACCGCAAGATAGCTTACGAGGAACAGGTTTCCGCCCGTGATGTCGAGCCGGCTAGGATTGGAATTATACGCCCCAAGCCAAACGTCGCTATTCGTGAAGGTTCCCGATGAGATGAGCGGGTAATTGAGCGACGTCGTATTGGTGATGAACAAATAAATCGCCGAAGTAGGCACACCGGAGGGGCTCCAGTTGCCAGCCGTGCCCCAGTCATGTTCAACCCCTGAAATGCCACCAAGCCAATATTTTTGAGCCTGAACAGATGACGGGCCGACCAAGGTCAAAAGACAGACGGCAGCGATGATGGTGATGGGTTTGAAAACCCAAAAATATGGCATTCTTTTTGTCGCTCTTTCAGGGATGTGGCTCATAACTTTCATTATTGCTGGTTTTTATTTTTACTGTGACTGACTCAAAATATCTCTAGGGACACTGCAAGCTCAAAACCGCCGTCCATTTTCGGCAATTAACCTTCCGACTGTCGCCAGAATGCATGACGATGATGGGCTCACATACCAATGGGATAAACCGCCTCCTTTTCCGCCAATTTTTATCAACAAAATTCAGCGACCGCGCAGACCGACTAAGATAGGGGAATTTACGAGTCGATTTCACATCATTCTCCGCATAAAAACGAGTGGCGGCACCACCCACGCCAAACCGGAACCCATGATCCGGCCTTCATAACGGGCACCCAAACCCGTCACAAAGTTCTTTGAATCAGCTGCTGCTCATGGCGTCACCGTCCGGTAAAAGCGGACTGCATGATTGGTGGCGTCCAGGTCAGTGAAGCTGGACAGACCGCTAATGCCTGCCGTGTTGGTGATCAGCGAACTCCAGGCCGAGCCAGTCAAGTTTGTGCTGGTTTGAACCTGGTAGCTCACACCGGTATCACCACCGGTAAAAGTCAACTGAACATTACCATCCAGCAGAATGACCGGCGCATTGATCGTGAGCAGAGCGCCTGCAGTCACCGTCAAGACCCCGTCCACATAGCTGATGTCATAGTTGCCCAGTCCATTGCCGACAACCGCGCTGGCTGTGATCGGATAGGTGTTCACTGCTGCCGTGTTCACTGCTCCGGCACTGGTCAACGTCACACTGGTTACCGCGTCACCACCGACGAACCCACTGGTTGAGAACTCGGTCCCCGCGAACGTCACGGTTTGGCCGTAAATCTTGCTCGTGCTATTTGCGGTCACAAAGGCCGTCTTCACACCGATCGTCAGTATGCTATTCGTCGCCAACACGTTGTAATTCGGGTTGCTGCCCAAGGTCACCGTAATATTCGAGACACCCACGCCGGCGAACTGCGTCGCGTCCGTCGCTAGGCTGAAATTAAGCTCGTCGCCGTTGACGGTGCCCAACACCACAGCCGTCAAGGCTGGATTCACATCACCGTAGGTCTTGGTCTTCGCAACCGCTGTCACTGACACCGCTTTCGCGCTAATCGTCAATGTGCTGTTCGTCACCAGCACGCTGTAATTCGGATTGCTGCCCAAACTAACCGTGATGTTTGAGACGCCCACACCGGAGAACTGCGTCGCATCCGTCGCTAGGCTGTAATTAAGCTCATCGCCGTTCACCGCGCCAAGCACCGTCGCCGTCAACGCCGGGTTCGCATCGCCGTAAGTTTTGCTCTTCGCATCCGCCCTCACCGAAGCGGGCGCCGGCTGGATGATGAAGTTGCCAGCGGCAACTGCGGTCAGGGTGTTGTAGTTGGCCGTGTCGGTCGGCACATAGTCCGCCATCACTGGATACGTTCCAGCGTTGATCTGGCTAGCCGCCCCACCGGTCACGATGTTCGCCACCGCGCCCGGCGCATTGCTTGCCGTGACGCTCACCGTTGCCGCCTGCCCCAATCCTGTGTAGGTCAACGGCGAGTTGTTGACGGCTAGTGTTACCGTCGGCGTCGCCTTGTCCACGGTCACGCTGATCATGGTGGTGGCGGTGGTATAGTTGGCGGTGTCGGCCGGGGTGAACGTCACATCTTGCGCGACTGTGCCCGCATTCGGCGTGGCCGACGGGGTCGTGTAGGCGAATGTCCCGGTAACTGGCGCCCCGGCGGCATTGGTCACAGAACCGCCGCTCAAGCCCGCAGCGGACAGCATCTGGCCGTAGGTGATGGCCGTCGTTGCCGTCGGCGCGGTCGCAATCAGCGGCGTCTGCGGGTTGACGGTCAACACCGCGACGCTGGAGGTAATCGCGCCGCAGTCATTGGTTACCACCACTTGATAATTACCGGCATCAGCCACCGTCACCGACAGGTTCGTGTAACTGCTGTTGGTCGCGCCGGCAATCGCCACCGCGTTGCTCAACCATTGATAAGCGAACGAAGCCGTGCCCGTCACGTTGGTCAACGTGAATGCCGCCGGACTGCCCATAGTCACCGTCAGGCTGCCCGGATCAATGCCTCCGACAATCGTCGGCGACGTGCAGGCCGGATTAACCGTCACGCTCACCACGGTGGTGGCGGTGGTGTAGTTGACCGTGTCCGAAGGTGTGTAAGTCACGCCATAACCAGCCGTGCCAACAGGCGGCACCGTCGCCGGTGAAGTGAAGGCGAAACTGCCTCCCGGCGGCGTGACGGAACCGCCGCTCAAGATGGCATCACTCAGCGTCTGGCCGTAGGTGATCGCGCTGGCTGTCGGAGCCGTGTTGATCACCGGCGTCGCCTGGTTGATGGTCAATGTGCCGGCGCCAGTGCTGATCAGATAGTTGGTCGAAGTATAACCAGTCGGAGTAATGCTGTAGCCGCCCACCGTCGTCGCGCCCTGCGATGTGCCGGTGTAACTCAAGGCGCCGGCCAGATCCGTGTTGGTCTCTCCGTTCACGAAGCCGGCATAAGTCACGCCGTTGCCGCCGCTGTAAGGACTGCCGTCATACGTCTTGCTGTCGTTGTTCGCCGTGATGATCAAAGGCGTATTCGTGATGACCATTGAACCGGTCGCCCCGGCCAACGTGTAGTTGGTTCCCACGCCACCGCTCAAAGCCAGATCGCCAAAGGAGGTGATTGCATTGGTCCCCACATACGCGCTCGCCAGTCCGCCGATGCCGGTCAGCATCACCACGTCGCCATTGGCCAAATTAGTAACCGCCAAAACTGTTGCAGCCGCGTTCGTCGTCCCGTCATAAGCCCGTGTGCCGGCCAAGGCCGCCACCAGCGGATTCACCGTCAAGGTTCCGCCCACATAGCTGATGTTATAGTTGCCCAAGCCGGTGCCAGTTGCGGCACTGACTGTGATCGGATAACTGCCCATGGTCGCCGTGTTCACCGCACCGCCACTGCTCAACGTCACGCTCGTCACGCTATCCCCGTTGGTCAGCCCGCTGGTCGTGAACTCCGTCCCGGCCAACGTCACGGTCTGGCCGTAAATCTTGTTCGTGCTGTTCGCGGTGATCGTCAAACCGGCCTGACCGACCGACACCGCCACCGTGTTGGTCAACTGATTGTAATCAATTGAATCCGTCGGCGTGAAGATCACCAACACATTTGTGCTGCCCACATTCGGCACAATGGTCGCATTGGCGAAGGTGAAAACGCCAGCCACCGTTGCTCCGGCGGCATTCGTCACCGTTCCACCGCTCAAGCTGGAACCCGACAAAGTCTGGCCATAGATCATCGAACTCGCTGTTGGCAAACTCTGGACCACCGGCGTCTGCGTGGTCACCACCAGATTTGAAACGCTGGTGCCACTGCTCGTGTAAATCGTGTAAACACCAAAGCCGCTGTAGGTGGCGGTGATCGGATGATTGCCGGCAGCGAGGGTGCTGATGGCCAGTTGTGATTGGCCATTTCCGGTATCAACATTTAGCGGCACATCCAGAGCGACTCCGTTGTCATAGAATTGAACTGTGCCGCCATTCGGCACCGGGCTGACGCTCGCCGTGAAGGTCACTGGTCCGCCGTAAGTCGAAGGATTGACCGAGATGCCCAACGTTGCAGTAGTGTTCACAGTAACTGTCACCACCAGATACAACTCGCTGTTGCTGATGGATAGCGACGAGGCAGCACCCGCAACCATCCCGCTGCCACCCACGGTGACAGATGAGGGCACCGTGCCTGCGACAAATCCACCCGCACCGGCGGAGATGATTTTGTAACTACCAACACCCAGTTGTGAGCCGGTGTTGTTGATGGTCAGCAACATGCCCGCCGAGAACGTAAGCGTGCCGCTGGTCACGGTGAACGCCGGCGTGCCGGAAACATAAGTCAGCGCCAACGAGCCCGAACCGGTGTTCAGATTGCCGTTGAGCGTGCCCGTGGCCGACGCGCTGTTGGATAAAGTCTGGCTGCCACCCAGACCAAACGTGGAACTCAAGCCGGAAACATCAAACACAGCCCCGCCATTGAGAATGATGTTCACGCTGCTCGCGATCGAACCGCTACCACTCAACGCCAGTGTGCCCGCACTGATGGTGGTGTTGCCGGTGTAGGTACTGCTGCCGGTCAGGGTGGTTGCGCCGGATCCCTGGAAAATCATGCCGCCGCTGACGTTGGCGGTCGTGGCCAGTGTGACGGTCGGCGTGCCCGTGCCGCCGCCGCCGTAGAAATTGATCGTCGGTGTGCCGGTATAATCAACGCCGGGACAGGTGATCATCACGTTGGTGACGACGCCATTCGCATCAATCTGTGCGATGGCCGTCGCGTTGCTGCCGCCACCGCCGGTGATTTCAACAATCGGCGGCGCGATGTAACCGGCGCCTCCCGCCGTGAAGGAACTGATGCTGACCCCGCTGCCGGTTGGCGCGAGCAACGCTTGCGCGTTGGTGATGGCAAAGCCATTGTTGTCCAGCGTTCCGCCACCGCTGTGAACGTAGGCACCGGTCAAGCCGGCCATAAAGGTCGCGTTGGCTTTGCTGGCCTTGAGGGTGCCGCCGTTGAAGTTCAACGTGCCGGTGCCCGGGCCTTTGCTCACACTCGGCACCAACACGGTGCCGCCATTGAGGTTCGCGATGCCGTTCACGCCCGAAGCCGCGCCAAAATAGAACGACGCGGAATTGTTTGAAACGACAAGCATGGCACTGCCGAAGATGTTTAGGATGCCGTGCGCGTTATTGCCAACCGTCACGTAACCCCCGGTAGTGCTGCTGGTGCCGATACGGGTGACGCCGCCATTGAGCGTGGCCACGGAAGTATTCGTGACGACATTCTGGTAGGAACCAACTTCAAAGTGATTGGCCAGCACGCTCACCGTGCCGCCGTTGTTGATGAATTCTCCGCGACTGATGCTGCCAGCCGTGTTGGCGCGACCAATGGCTATCCAGCTTCCCGAGTTGACTGCGCCACTGTTGACAACGAGAGCGCCGAAACCCACTTGCCCCGCATCAGCGGCACCCGGTTGAATTTCACTGGCCGTGTTCAGGGTTCCGCCGTTCACGTTGATCACACCTGCCGCGCCGTCGGCAGTGCCGACGCGGAGGAATCCGTTGTTATCATTCACTGTGCCGGAAATGTTCATCACCGCTTTGGTGCTGGCGGTGGTGGCGACGAGGACCGCCGCCGAACTGGCCGTGTTGCCGTTGTTAATCGCGCCGGAGATGTTCGCCGTGCCGGCACTGACTGTCGTGGTGCCGGCATAGGTGTTGTTGCCCGCGAGAGTCAAAGTTCCATTTGCCGTCTTGGTCAGGCCGCCCGCGCCGGAAATCACGCTGTTGATGACCGTGTTGGAGACACCGGCCACGGAAAGAAGACTGCCACCGTTGTTCACGGTTGAACCGAGGGTGAGGTTGCCGGAAGCCGCACTGATGGTCTGCGCGCCGTTCATGACGACCGGCACATTCACGGTTTGGGAATTGGCGGAATTATTCACGATGCCGCCGGTTCCGTTGGTCAACGTGCTGCTGCTGGTGCCGATGGTGAAACTGCCCGCCGTGCTGTCAAACGTGATGCCAGTGACGCTGTAACCATTGTCCAGGTTCGGTGACAATTGGGTCGTGCCGGCGAAAATCAAGGTGTCGCCCACCAGGCCGGGCGCATAGCCGCCGACCCAATCCGCATTGTCGCTCCAGTTGCCGGAACCGCCGCCATTCCACGTTTCCGTGGACGCGTTGACGGCCAGCGAAACGGAAGCCGATGCGTTCAGCGAATTCGCATCCGTCACGCTGACACCAAGGGAAACGCTGCCAGTCGCCTGCGAAGCGGGGACCGTGGCGGTGCAGGAATAATGAACATGATCGCCGGAATCTGTCATCGCCAGCGAGGAGGAACCGCCAATCGTGCTCAAATTCGCATTGACCGAGCTTATGCTGCCGTCGCCTTGCGTGACAGTGGCATTCACGGTGACGCTTTGATTGCGCACCGCCGGATTGGGTGTCGCGGACGCGCTGACTTGCGGTGCGATGAGTCCGTATTGGAGGATGATATTCTTACTGTTGGCCGGATCCACGGCCAGCGTGAAGTTCCGATAGTTGCTCGGTGCGGTGCCGTCCCAAACCAAGGCCGGCGTGCTGCCCATGGTCGTGGTGCCGGTCACCGTGATGATCGTGTAATTTGCGGCCTGCAACGCGGTGGCACCGCTGAGAGCCTTGATATGAATCGTGTCGCTGCTGGAGAGCGTGAGGTTGCCTCCCACCGCAATGGCGTCATTGCCGGTGCTGGCCGTGGTGCTCACATCAAAATAAGCCGCGCCTCCCGTGACCTTGGCGGGGATATCGAC
>Ga0066797_1000574_pt1 | contig 10902 bp, 11 predicted proteins | sample PersoiDNA2013193_FD_76335 | JGI IMG/M metagenome (GOLD analysis project Ga0066797, IMG submission 76335) | Permafrost soil microbial communities from the Arctic, to analyse light accelerated degradation of dissolved organic matter (DOM) -... | ecosystem: Environmental > Terrestrial > Soil >... | reverse complement strand
GCGCGGGCGCGCCCGCGCCTGTCGTCCTGTTCGTGCACGGCGGCGGGTTCATCGGCGGCGACAAGCACGTGGCGGGCGCCCCGATGTATGACCACATCGGCGCGTGGGCGGTCAGGAACGGCTGGGTCGGCGTCACGATGACCTACCGCCTCGCCCCCGAGCACACCTGGCCGGCCGGCGCCGAGGATGTCGCGGCCGCCGTGCGGTGGGTCCGCGACAGCATCGCCGGCTACGGCGGCGACGCGGGCCGCATCGTGCTGGCCGGGCACTCGGCCGGAGCGGTGCACGTCGCTTCCTGCCTGACCGGCCAGGGCGGCGGATCGCTTGACGGTATCCGGGGCGCGGGCCTGCTCTCCGGCTTCTACCAGCTCGATGACGCCGAGCGCCGCGACCTCGAACGTGCCTACTACGGCGACGCCCCGGCCGAGGACACCTCGACGCTCAACGGCCTGCTTGACGTCGAGGTACCGCTCATCTTCGCCGTCGCCGAGCACGACCCGCGGTCCAGCCATCTCCAGGTCGCCCGCCTCAGCGCCGCGTGGTTCGCGAAGAAGGGGACGCTGCCGCACGTGGTGTGGTCGGCGGGGCACAACCACGTCTCGCAGATCGCCTCGATCGGCGTTGATGACCTGGCGCTCGGCGCCCAGCTCGCCAGGTTCGTCTCGCGGGTGACGGGGGAGGCCGCGTGAGGATCCAGGCGGCCGTCGCCTGGGTCGCGCCGGGACCCATCGCCGGCTCCCTGCCGGGAGCCACCAGCAAGCCGGTGCTCACGTTCGGCTGAAAATTCAAGATCTATTATTCTGAACGGTCCCGTGGTTCCACCCTCCCCGACCGCGAGGTTCGCCAGTCCATCTGGGTGACATGTCAGGTAAAGTGACGGCGCGACTGATCATTGACCTCGGAGGTTCTGCGTGGCTAAGCCCGTTCTGCGGATCATCATCGGCTCCACCCGGCCGGGGCGGGTCGGGCCGTCCGTCGCCGACTGGATCGCCGATCGCGCCCGCGAGCACGGCGGCTTCGACGTCGAGGTGGCCGACCTGGCCGAGCTGAACCTGCCGATGTACGACGAGCCGAACCACCCGCGCCTGCAGCAGTACGTCCACCAGCACACCAGGGACTGGTCGGCGCTCGTCGAGGCGTCGGACGCGTTCATCTTCGTGACGCCTGAGTACAACTACGCCTTCAACGCGGCGCTGAAGAACGCGATCGACTACCTGCACAACGAGTGGACGAACAAGGCGGCCGGCATCGTCAGCTACGGCGGCGTCGCGGCCGGCACCCGGGCGACCCAGATGCTCAAGCAGGTGCTCACCGCGCTGCGGATCATGCCGGTCACCGATGCGGTCAACATCCCGTTCGTCGCCCAGCATCTCGACGAGGACAAGCGGTTCAAGCCGAACGAGATCATGGAGCAGTCGGCGACCGCGATGCTCGACGAGGTGCTCCGCTGGACCGAAGCCCTGCGTCCGCTGCGCGCGAAGTAGAACTATCCCCAGGTATTACCGCTTGTAACCATCATGAAGCATAGGGTAGTGACACATAGCGTGTCCGTCAAATTACTCTATGTCTCCTGGTGGAAGGTCCGGCCGGCCGATGCCCCGGGGGATAGTCTTGGGGCGCGCGCGGCGAGTCGGCGCCGCCTGAACGTAAAGGGCCGTCATGGAAGCGCTGGGCATCGAGGGCGCCTGGGTGTTTACCCCGCAGGTGCACAGGGACGACAGGGGTGCGTTCCTTGAGACGTTCCGCGGCGCGGAATTCGCCGCTGACCTGGGTTATCAGCTGGATGTCGCGCAGGTCAACTGCTCGGTGTCGCGGCGCGGCGTGATCCGCGGCATCCACTACGCGGACGTGCCGCCCGGCCAGGCGAAGCACGTCACCTGCGTGGCCGGCGCCATCCTCGACGTCGTGGTGGACCTGCGCGCGGGATCGCCTGGCTTCGGCAAGTGGGAAGCGGTGCGTCTTGACGAAGAGAACCGCCAGGCTCTCTTCCTCGCCGAGGGTCTCGGGCACGGATTCCAGGTGCTGAGCGATTCCGCGACCGTGCTCTACCTCTGCTCGACGCCCTACACGAGCGGCCGGGAGCACGGGGTCGACCCGCTCGACCCCGCGATCGGGATCGGCTGGCTGCTCGACTCCGTGGACGACGCGCCCGTCCTGTCGGACAAGGATGCGGTGGCGCCGTCAGTGGACGAGGCGCTGCGCGCCGGGCAGCTTCCGCTGTACGAGGACTGCCTCGCCTACGCGGCGCGGCTGCGCGGCAAGCCAGCCTGACCGGTTTTCATGTCTTCTGTCTTTGAGCCTGTCGCCCGCTAGGGCGTGGCCACCATGGCGGGGAAGGAGCGGCCGAGCGCGTCCTGCCAGTCGCCGATGGGCTTGATGCCCGCGGCCAGCCACGCCTCGTGCCCGAGCACGCTGTAGGCCGGCCGTGGCGCCGGGCGCTGAAAGGCGGCGCTCGTGGTGGGAGTCACCAGCGCGGTGTCCGCGCCGGCCAGCGCGTACACCTCGCGGGCGAGGCCGAACCAGGTGGTATCGCCCGAACTGGTCGCGTGGTAGACGCCGGCGGGGGCGTCGGCTTCGATGATCGCGTAGATCTGGGCGGCGACGTCGGCGGTCCAGGTGGGCTGGCCGCGCTGGTCGTCGACGACGCTTGACGGGCTGGCGGCACGGGCGCGGCCGAGCATCGTGCGGACGAAGCTCGATCCGTGCGCGCCGTACAGCCAGGCGGTCCGCACCACGTACGCGTCGTGCGCGAGCGCGGCGCGGGCGGCCTGCTCCCCGGCCAGCTTGGTCCGGCCGTAGGCGCTGCGCGGCGCGGTCGGGTGATCTTCTGAGTAGGGCTTCTCCGCCATCCCGTCGAAGACGTAGTCGGTGGAGACCTGGACCAGGCTTGCCCGGTTATCCGCGCAGGCCTCGGCGAGGTAACCGACCGCACGCCCGTTGACGTCGAGCGCTTCGGTCTCCCGCGCTTCCGCGTCGTCGACCCCCGTCCAGGCGGCGCAGTTGACGACCACGTCGGGCGCGAGCCGCGTCAGCGCCCCCGCCACCGCCGCGGCGTCCGTGATGTCGAGACTGGCCCTGGTGAACCCGGTGACCTGCTCGCCCTCGGCGGTCAGCCGGTCGGCGAGGTCACGGCCGAGCATCCCGCCCGCGCCGGTGATCAGCCATTTCCTCATGAGGCGCCCCGCTCGGGGGGAGCGGGGCGGTCGAGGGGCTCCCACCACTGGCGGTTCTCCGCGTACCAGGCGATGGTGGCCTTGAGACCGTCGGGGAACGGGATGCGCGGTGCGTAGCCCATCGAACGGAGCAGCGAGTCATCGAGGCTGTAGCGGCGGTCATGGCCCTTGCGGTCGGTGACCGGCACCACCATGTCCCAGCCGGCGCCGCACTCCGCGAGGATGGCCGTGACGATCTCGCGATTGGACAGCTCGGTGCCGCCGTCGATGTTGTAGACGCGGCCGGAAGCGCCCTGCTCGAGCACGAGCTGGATGCCACGGCAGTGATCATCGACGTGGATCCAGCCGCGCACGTTCGCGCCGTCCCCGTACAGCGGGACGGCCTTGCCATCGAGCAGGTTGGTGGAGAAGAGCGGGATGAGCTTCTCGGGGTACTGGTAGGGGCCGTAGTTGTTGCAGCACCTGGTGATGGACACGTCAAGCCCGTGCGTCCGCGCGTAGGCGAGCGCGATGAGATCGCCGCCGGCCTTGGCAGCCGAGTAGGGGGAGTTCGGGTCGAGCGGGGAGCCTTCCGTCCACGACCCGCTGGCGATGCTGCCGTAGACCTCGTCGGTGGAGACCTGCACGACCTTGCCGACGCCGGCGGTGCGGCAGGCGTCGAGCAGCACCTGCACGCCGACCACGTTGGCGGTGACGAACTCTCCGGCCCCGGCGATCGACCGGTCGACGTGCGACTCGGCGGCGAAGTTGATCACGGCGTCGTGGCCGGGCAGCAGGTCCGCCAGCATGGCGGCGTCGCAGATGTCGCCGCGCACGAAGGTGAAGCGCCCCGCCACCGGATCGAGGTTGGCGAGGTTGCCCGCGTAGGTGAGCTTGTCGAGCACGGTGACCTCGGCCTCTTCATAGCCGAGATAGCCGCCGGACAGCAGCGTGCGCACGTAGTGCGAGCCGATGAAACCGGCGCCGCCGGTTACCAGGAGTCTCATGAGCTGATCTGTACCTTGCTGTGGTCGCCGAGCACGAGCCGGTGCACCTTGGGCACGCGGGGCGCGGGGGTGACCTCCGCACCGTGGCCGATCAAGGATGCCTCAATCCGGCCGACTCCTTGAATCGACGCTCCGGGCAGCACGATCGAGTACTGGATCTCGGTGTCCTCGATCAGGCAGTCCTGGCCGATGGCGGTGGAGGGGCCGATGTAGGAGTCGGTCACCTTCGTGCCCGCGCCGATGATCGCCGGCCCGACGATTCTGGACCCGGAGACGTGGGCGCCCGCCTCCACCACCACCCGCCCGATGATTTCGCACCCGGGCACGACGGTGCCGTCCACCCGGGGCTCGACGTCCTCAAGCACCATCCGGTTGACCTCGAGCATGTCGGCGACGCTGCCGGTGTCCTTCCAGTAACCGGTGATGGTGGTCGAGCGCACCGTCTTGCCCTGGTCGATGAGCCATCCGATGGCCTCGGTGATCTCAAGCTCGTTCCGCCACGAGGGCTTGAGCTGGCGTACCGCCTCGTGGATCACCGGGGTGAACATGTACACGCCGACCAGGGCCAGGTCGCTCTTCGGCTGGCTTGGCTTCTCTTCGAGGCTGGTGACGTGGCCGTTGGAATCAAGTTCCGCGACGCCGAACTCCCGGGGGTCCGCCACCTGGGTCAGCATGATGTGCGCGTCCGGGCGCGTCGCCCGGAACTCCTCGGTGAGCTGCGTGATGCCGCCCACGATGAAGTTGTCGCCCAGGTACATCACGAAATCGTCGTCGCCGAGGAAGTCCCTGGCCACCAGCACCGCGTGCGCCAGCCCGAGCGGCTGCTGCTGCCTGATGTAGGTAGCCTTGATCCCGAACGCGGAGCCATCGCCCACGGCGGCCTCGATCGCGGGCGCGGTATCGCCGACTACCAGGCCGACATCGGTGATCCCGGCATCGGCGATCGCCTCGAGCCCGTAGAAGAGAACCGGCTTGTTCGCCACTGGGAGCAGCTGCTTGGCGGACGTGTGCGTGATCGGGCGCACCCGCGTCCCCGTACCTCCGGCCAACACCAAAGCTTTCATAACTGCCAAGATATACCGGTTCCGTACCTACCCGTATGGCGCTCTTCGTATACTGCTCGCGTGATAAATTCTCGCCGAATTAGCGTCGTCATGCCCGCGTATAACGCTGAGACAACTCTTTCGCGTACCCTGGCCGAACTCGACCGCGACGTCATTGACGACGTGGTCCTCGTCGACGACGGTAGCACCGACCAGACCGTTCCGCTCGCCAGGGAGCTCGGTCTCCAGCCGATCGTCCACGAGTCGAACAAGGGCTACGGCGGCAACCAGAAGACGTGCTACCAGCAGGCCATCGACATGGGCGCGGATGTCATCGTCATGGTGCACCCGGACTACCAGTACTCGCCCCTGCTCGTCCCTGCCATGGCGTCAATGATCGCTTACGGTGAGTACGACATGGTGCTCGGGTCGCGCATCCTGGCCCAGAACTCCGTCGCGCGGGGCATGCCGAGGTACAAGTACGTTTCGAACCGGTTCCTCACGTTCGTAGAGAATGTAGCACTTAGTCAGAAACTATCGGAGTATCACACCGGGCTGCGCGCCTTCAGCAGCTCGCTGCTCTCCAGCCTGCCATTCGATCGCAACTCTGACGATTTTGTATTTGACAACCACATCATCGCCCAGGCGGTGCGAGCGGGAGCGCGGATCGGCGAGATCTCGTGCCCGACGCGCTACGCGGCCGACTCGTCGTCGATCAACCTGCGCCGGAGCATCCGCTACGGTCTCGGCGTGCTGCGCACCTGCGCGGATTACCGGCTCAACAAGCACGGGCTCGCGCACCGGGACTATCTTGATTTCGAGCCACGCAACGTGTCCGCCAGCGCTCCGGTGGCTCCGGCGACTCCGGCACCAGCCCCGGCGGATGAACTCCGGGCCGACGCCGGCGGGGCCGATGCGGTGAGCACGGTCGGCGAGCAGTCTCGCAATTGAGCGGTCTGGGCGCCAGCCCGAGGGGAGCGGCGGCACATGCACAATTCGCTTGACCTGGAAACCCCGGTCACTCCTGACGAGCCGGAAGGGAAGCATCACTTGACCATCGGAAGCCTGGCGCTGGTGCTGTTCTCCGTCATAGCGGCGTCCAGCGGGCAGCTCATACTCAAGCACGGCATGCAGCTCGCCACCACGCGCGCCCGTCACTCGGGCAGCTCGCTCATCATCACGGCGGCCACCTCGCCCTGGGTGCTGTTCGGGCTGGCGGTCTTCGCGATCTCCGCCGTGGTCTGGCTGGCCGCCCTGTCCCGCGTCCCGCTGAGCCTGGCGTATCCCTTTAACGCGCTCGGCTACCTCGTCATCTTGACCGCGAGCGTCCTGGTGCTCCACGAGCGTGCCAACCTCTGGACGTGGGCGGGCACCAGCCTGGTCGTCTCCGGCCTTCTCATCGTGGTGCTTTCCAAGCCCTAGCGTTGCTGTGGCTAGCTGGTCGGCGGAAGCGGGGCCGGCTTGATGAACGTCAGGACGTTCTCGTTGTAGACGAGGACTTCCCAGCTCCCGACGATGGCGGTGCTGGTCGGCTTGCCGAGGATGCGCGCCGCCGGGGGGCCCACGAGGTCGGCGTGCGCCAGGTTGAGTACGAGGAAATTCGCGTAGTGCCTGGCGGGTTCGAACCAGAGGGTGTTGTTCTCCCAGGGGTAAATGGCGATCTCTGCGCCGGCTACCCCGCGGGCCATGTGGACCGTGCCGATCTGCACCTGGCCGCTCGTCTGCAGGGTAACCGCGGACCCGTCCCAGTAACCGCCGATTCCGTACCTCAGCCCGTGCGCCTGCAGCCAGGCGGCCAGCGGCGCGATGTTCGTGATCGGGATCGGCCTCGTCGCCGAGACCGACAGCGGTACCAGGGCCGCGGCCGTGGCGAAGGCGGTCGCGGCGACGGCCGTCACCCGGCTGGTGATGCGCTCGGGCACGATGGCCCGCGCCGCTAGCACCGCCGCGCTCGGCAGCACGGCGACGATGTCATGCGGTGAGCTGGGAGCGGGCAGCGTGGAGAGGATGTAGACCGCTAGGTTGGCGGCGATCGCGAAAAGCAGTACCTGTTCTCCTCGGCCCGCGGTGCGCCAGCGCCACAGCACCCGGAGGATGCCGATCGCCGCGATGAACAGGCACCCGTAGCCGAAGATGACGCCGGTGCCGGCCGGCGGCGAATTGGGGCCGCCCTGCGCGCCGAAGAGCATCCGGATAGCACCCCAGGTCAACGAGGCGTTATGCCCCCACTGGCTGACCGGTGCCAGCTTGGTCTTCGGCGACACCATCAGGTAGGCACCGAAATGCAGCATCGCGGCGCGGACCCCCAGGGACAGCGGCACGGCCGCGACGGCCGCGAGCAGGTTCGCGCCGTCGCGGGAACGGAGCTTGCGTTCGGCGAGGATCCGGTAGGCGCACATCGCGGCGATCGCGGGTACGGCGACAAAGCGAACGGTCACGTCGCCGATCTGGCCGGCGCACAAGATCAGGCAGACCAGCGGGGCGGTGAAGCGCCAGCGGGGGGCACGCTCGACGAGCAGGCAGGACACCAGCAGGAAGACGGTCGTGCCGGTGTGGTCGGGGATCCCGAGCGGTACCCACATGTCCGAGCTGATGAGCGCCGGGGCGGCAAGCACGGCCACCACGACCGCGCCCCGAACCGCCCGCGAGACGCCGCGACTGCCCGTCACGGCGATCGCGACGCTCCACGCGGCGACGATCAGGTAGATCAGCGCCTCTGCCACGTTCATGGTGACGTTGTGCAGGCCAAAAAAGATTTCGACGAGCGCTATCAGCGGAAGTTCGAACGTGTAATACGTCGCGTCGCCGATGATCCAGCCGTGCAGCAAGATGTGCCCGTGCAGCATGTCAAATGCCTGCAGCGCGTTATTGGCCCCGTCTGAGTCCACCCATTTAGAAACGGTAATCCTGAAGAACAGGGCGAAGATCACCGCGGCGCCGATGGCCCACCCGAGCGCCGCCAACCAGCTGCGCGCGGATGGAAATGCCAGGTGGCGCCTGCGGCGGGGCTGGTCGGCCTGGCCTGCTAGGCCGGCCTGACTGGCTTGACTGGCTTGGCTGGCTTGGCTGGCTTGGCCATGGTGCTCTCCTGCCAGCGCCGACGTCGCCTGGGTGGCGGCGGCGTCAGCATCGGCTGGGGACTGGTCGCGCATAGCAGAAACACTACCTATTACCCAGGAGTGGCGCTGACTTACCTAGTTCACACCGCCTCTGCGGCTTCGGCTGCCCTAAGGTGGTACCTTGCACGCGGGCATGGGGGAGGCCAGTGCGCTACCTAATGCGTTCGCCGTTGGAAGTGCTGTCAAGGGGTTGATCTGTTTGTCATTCGTGAAGCCGGCATCTGACGAGAGCGTGAGCGCGATCTCAAGCGATTCGCCAAGGGACGTTAACCCCGCCGTGGCGTACTCGCGGCTCGCCGCGCCCCCCGCCAGTGAGTGCGCCTGGTGCGGGCACAGCTTCGATGGCGGCGACGAGCACCGTCCTGGCAGGATCCGGTGCGCGAAATGCGGCGTGGCGACCACCTCGCCGTGGCCGAGCGATGAGCAGCTCGGCGAGGCGTACGCGCCCTGGTACCGCCCCGAGGACGGCCGGTTCTCCGGTCTTGGTGACAAGGTACTCAGGCGCATGCGGTCAACCCTGGCCAACCGGCTGCACCGAGTCCTGCCCGAGGGGCCGATCCTCGACGTCGGCGCGGGCGACGGGAACCTCATCGCGTCCTTCAGGAAGCACGGCAGGGAAGCCGTCGGCGTCGATCCCTACGCCGCGAAGAACCACCCGCACGTGCGCGCCGTCGAGCTTGAAGAGATAACAGGCTCCTGGTCCGCGGTCATCTTCTGGCATTCGCTTGAGCACCTCAGGCGGCCGGTACGGTCGCTGCGGCACGCGGCGACGCTCGTCGCCCCGGGCGGCGTGCTCGTCGTCGCCGTGCCCAACGCGACCAGCATGCAGGCCCGGCTGTTCGGTGACTACTGGCTCGCCCTCGACCTGCCCCGCCACCTGGTGCACATCAGCCCCCCCGCGCTGCTGTCGCAGATCGAGGAGCTCGGGTTCCGGGTCGAGCGGGTGAGCTACACCCGCGGCGGCCAGGTCCTGTTCGGCTGGCTGCACGGTCTCGTCGGACGGTTCCCCGGGCACCCCGACCTCTACGACGCGATCCGCCGCAGCGAGGCGCGTCAGGCGACGGTCGGATCCGCCGGCCGGTTCTACGCGCTCGCCGCCGGGGTGGTCGCGCTTCCCGTCGCCCTGGTCGGGTCCGCCATCGAGGTGGCCGCGAAGTCCGGCGGCACCATCTACGTCGAAGCGCGGCGCCCGGAATAGTCGTCCAGGGTGGCGGCGCGGATTGTCGCCGCCAACCGACCGCCCGTGCCGCGCCTGATGGCGGGGTAACAACCCGCCACATGACCCCTCAAAACCGGCGAACTACCAGTGACGCGGGCGGGAGACCACCGCAATAATCGCGATCATGGACGTCGAAAGTTTGGTCGCGATTGACGTGCACACGCACGTGCACCGCTCGGTAACCGCGCCGGCTGTCAACCCGGGGGATAACGAGCAGCTGGCCGCGATGGCCGCCTACTTCAAGACGGCGGCGGCCTCGTTCACGGTGGACGATCTTGCCGCGTATTACCGGGAACGGAACATGGCGGCCGTGACGTTCACGATCGACGTCAAGGACCAGCCGGACGACCCCGCGCGCGCGACTCCGGAGGAGATAGCGGAGCGTTCCAGGAACCACGCCGACGTGCTGATACCGTTCGGCTCGGTCGACCCGGCGCGCGGCGCGGAGGCGGTGGCCATGGCGCGGCGCCAGATCGAGGAGTACGGCGTCAGGGGTTTCAAGTTCCACCCGTCCGCGCAGGCGTTCTTCCCCAATGACCGGGCGGCCTACCCGCTGTACGAGGTGATCGCCGAGGCAGGCCTGCCCGCGCTCTTCCACACCGGGCAGACCGGGGCCGGAGCGGGGACCCGCGGCGGCGGCGGCATCCGGCTCGCCTACTCCAACCCGATGTACCTGGACGACGTGGCCGTGGACTTTCCCGACATGCCGATCATCATGGCGCACCCGTCGTTCCCCTGGCAGGAGGAGGCGCTCTCGGTCGCCACCCACAAGCCGCAGGTCTACATCGACCTGTCCGGGTGGTCGCCCAAGTACTTCGCCCCCATCCTCGTCCAGTACGCCAACACGCTGCTGAAGGAGAAGGTCCTCTTCGGTACCGACTTCCCCGTGCTCACCCCGGAGCGGTGGATGTCCGACCTGGAGAAGATCGGCATCCGCGACGAGGTCAAGCCTGGCCTCTTCAAAGACAACGCCGCCCGCCTGCTCGGGCTTGACGAACCCGCGCAATAAGCGGCGACGCCCGCCCCGGCCCGGTTAGCCGTGCAGGCGCTCGCAGGGGAGCCAGGCTATCTTCCCGGCATAGGTCGGTCCCTCGATCACGCCCGTCGGATGGTTCTCGCAGGCACGCAGCCAGCGGGCGGAGATCTGCGGCCAGGCGGCGACGGATCTTCCGCCGCCCGCCGTCCTGCCGCCCGGGTAGCGGAAGTCCGTAACCCAGCCAACGGCCAGGATCGCGACCAGGGCCGTCACCGCGGTGACGGCCCGCAGCCGGATGGGCGTGCGGCGGAAGAAGGCATCGAGCGAGCAGATCAGCGCCGCGTCGATCAGGAAGATGGGCAGGTCGGTGTACCGGGAGCCGGGCT
>Ga0066797_1000570_pt1 | contig 10955 bp, 12 predicted proteins | sample PersoiDNA2013193_FD_76335 | JGI IMG/M metagenome (GOLD analysis project Ga0066797, IMG submission 76335) | Permafrost soil microbial communities from the Arctic, to analyse light accelerated degradation of dissolved organic matter (DOM) -... | ecosystem: Environmental > Terrestrial > Soil >... | reverse complement strand
GTGATGAACGGCGCCAGAATCGGTCGCGGCAGCATCGTCGGCGCGGGAGCGGTCATCACCGAAGGCAAGCAGTTTCCGGAACTCTCGCTGATCATCGGCGCTCCAGCGCGGGTGATCCGCACGCTCGAACCCGCGCAGGCCGCGGCGATGGGAAATGCCGCGCGATTTTACGTCGCCAATGGGCCGCGATTCAAGAAAGGCCTGAAGAAGATCGGCTGACCGTGGGCGGCACCAGTACCGACGATGTGAGATAGGTTTGTCGCTTGCCGCCCATGCTTCGAGACGCTCGCGGCGCTCGCTCCTCAGCATGAGGTTGTTGTGTTTCAACAGGTTGGACCTCATCCTGAGGAGGCCACCAACGGGTCGCGCGAATGCGCGCTCGATGACAGGCTCCGTGGCCGTCTCGAAGGGTGGGCAGCAATACCAATTTGTGATTCCAGGTACTAGCTGTCCCCGGATTCGTCGGGCGCGGCCTGGCCCGCGACCCTTTCGTGGCCGGCGGCCCACAACGCATGTTCTTCGCTGCCGTCGCGATACGGATTGGCTTCGGCCGGAATGTTGTTTCTTGCGGCGCGCTCGCCTTGTTCGAACGGATCCGGATCGGTCATGATTTGGATTTCCTTGTGGGGTTCGATCTTGCGTTGCCTTTCGGCGGCGCCTTCGTGAGCGCCGCGCTCTTGCGCAACGCGTCCTTCAGGTCGAGCGGAATGCCATGCTTCCTGAGGAGATCGGCGAACGCCTCGTCCGCCAGTTCCTGAAACGTCGCCATCCGGTCGCGCGCCAGCTGCTTCAGCTTGCCGAAACTATCGTCGTCGAAGGCGATCAATTTGCGCACGCGTGGTCTCCTGCTGCCGCGACCGGAGGCGTTCGAAACCGCCAATGGTCAGCCAAGAGTATCATCCGGGCGTCGGCCATTCCAAACGGTATGTCGATCCGGCCAGGGGTCGCCTTCATCTGCGCCGTATCCGGTAAACTACGGTGGGAACATTTAAGCTCCCGCTAGCGGGATCCGGGTATCGGTAGCATCCAGCCCACGGAACCGAGTTCGCCAATGCCCGTAATCCCGCATATAGAATCTCGCAGATCCGAAGAGATTGGCGGAATCCGAAAGCTTCGCAGCGATTTTTCCTACGCGCTTCGTAATCTTCGCGTTGCGGAGAAAGTTTTCGGGATAGCCGTGCTGCTGGTCGTTGTGATGACGCTGCTGGTGGCGATGTCGATCCAGTCGGTTCGGCTGCAGAGCGAATACCGGCGAGCGCTCGCGACTTCCTCGACGGCGGCGATCAACATTGGACGTGTCAACGCCCTGATCTACGCCATCGTGATGGAATCGCGCGGTATCTATATGTCGAAAGACCCCGCCGCCGCGAAGCCATTTGCCGACGAGCTTGTCAGGCGCAACCGCGAACTCGCCGATCTCGTCACCGAGTGGGAGAAGATCGCCGACCCGAACGATGAGGGGCTGTTTCCGGCCTTCAAGGAACGAATACTGCAGTTCATCGATTTTCGGAACGAGCTGGTTCATCGGGCCACCAGGATCAGTCCGGCCGCCGGGCGCGAATGGGGTGATAACGACGCCAACCGCGGCTTGCGCAGCCAGCTCAACGTCGATCTCGAGGCGATCGGACGGAGTTACAATGAGCGCGCAACGCTGGTGGAAGAACTCGCCGACCGGACCAAATTGGCATCCTGGTATCTGGCGCTGCTGGGTCTGGGCGGGCTGTTGCTGACGGCGCTCAACGTCGCCGTGGTCAAGCGCTCCGTCGTTACGCCGTTGTCGGATATCGCCAAGGCCACCGACTCGATCGCCGACGGAAAAATCGACATCGACATTCCTTATGTCGAACGGTGGGACGAAATCGGGCATCTCGCCCGGGCGGTGCAAAATTTCCGCGATGCGGTCGGCCGCAGCTTCGAGCTGGAGCAGCTTGAACTCGGCACCGCGAAGCAGCGCGATGCGGCAATGGACGAGCGCAACAGGCTGACGGAGAAGTACCACGCGACGAAATGGCAACTGTCCGGGGCGATCAACAGCATGCCGCAGGGCATCGTCATGCTCGACGCCAAGGCGGAGGTGCTGGCGATCAACGATCAGTACCGGAAACTGTATGGACTTCCCTTGACGATCAAGGCGGGCTCTTCGCTTGAGGAAATCCTGCAACACAGGGTCGACAGCGGACTGTTCACCGGAGACGCCGCCGAACATCTCGCGGCGGTCGTCGCGCGGATCGCGAAACGACAGCCACTGTCCGAAGAAATTATCCTCAGCGATGGTCGTGTGATCAACGTCCGGGAGCGGTTGATGGACGGCGGCGGCTGGGTCGCGATGCACGAAGACATTACCGAGCAGCAACGAAGTCGTCGAATCCTGGAACGGACCGAGCAGTTTCTGGTGACGATCATTGAAAATATACCCGAAGGCATCATTGCAAAGGATGCGCGCAACCTTCGCTACGTTTTCGTCAACCGGGCGGCCGAAAGAATGATCGGGATGTCCCGAGCCGAGATCGTGGGAAAGACAGCGCGCGAGCTGTTTGCCGGGGAGGCCGCCGATCTGATCGAGCGGCGGGATCGTCAACTGCTGGAGCAGGAACAGCAACTCGAAGCCATCATTGACACCGTTGACAACCCCGCCCGGGGTCGGCGCACCATCGCGGTGCGGCGGCTTCAGATCGGTGGTCCCGACCGCGAATCCCACCTCTTCGTGAGCATGTTCGAGGATCGTACCGATCAGGCCGCTGTTGCGGATGTGGCCGCATAGCCAGCCCCGCGGGGCGGGCCGACGTCCGCTGATGCCCCCTTCGAGAACCCTGTGTCGTTCAAATAAAATTGAGAACGGCAGAGGGCTGCAAGAATCTGGCGGCCGGGGTGTATCCTGAGCGGAGGCGCATCGCGGTGCCGCCAGCTGGTACGCGGTTTGCATTTGCAGGTGGATGCTCGCCATGCTTACAGCCCCTGGCCTGACATTGCTGTTTCTGGGCGTTGTCGTCGGCCTCGGCATCTCCTTCGTGTGGATGCTCTGGGAAGTCGAACAATCGTCCAAGCCCAAGCCGCAAATGTCCAGGCCGCGCCGCAACGGCGATCGCTTCGAATAGCCCACGCCGGCATTTTCTCGAAGCAAGCGCGGGACCGTTGTCGCGCGCCCGCCGCAAGATCGAGCTGCTCAGCTCAGGACGTGGTATTTTCTGAACCAGTCCTGCATCCGGTTCCACGCATCCTCGGCGGCCTCCTGGCGATAGCTTGCGCGGTAATCGGCGTGGAAGCCGTGCGGCGCGCCGGGATAGATCCTGAATTCCGCGGTCTTCTTGGCCGCCGCCAGCGCGGCCTTCAGCGCCTCGACCTGGGCCACGGGAATGCCGGTATCGGCCTCGCCGTAAAGTCCCAGCACCGGCGCTTTCATGTCGGGGACAAGCTGGGTCGGGCTCTTCGGCCATAGCGGGTTCGGCGGATCGACCGGCGGGCCATAAAACGCCACGCCCGCCTTGAGCGCTTCGTTGTGCGCAGCATATTCCCACACCGTTCGTCCGCCGCGGCAGAATCCGACGATGCCGAGCCGCCCGGCGTCGCCGCCCTGCGACCTGGCCCAGGCGACCGTGCTGTCGAGATCGGAAAGCAGCTCGGCGTCCGGCTTCGAATTGACGATCGGCAGCAGTTGCGGGATGTCGGCGATCTTGGTGAGATCGACGTTCTTGCGGAAATAATAGTCCGGGGCGACGGCGAAGGCGCCGAGCTTGGCGAGCCGCCGCGTCACGTCCTTGATGTATTCGTGCAGGCCGAAGATCTCCATCGCGACCAGCACCACCGGTGGATTGCTGACGCCGTCCGGACGCGCGAAATAGCCGGGCATTTCGCCGTCGGCCACCTTTATCTTCGCATCGCCCGCGGTCAGACCTTTGGTATCGGTCTTGATGACGTCGGCGCGCACCGGCCCTGCGGCCAGGGTGTAGCCTGCCGTCACGGCGGCGGAGGCGGTCATGAAGCCGCGGCGGGATAATGGCGCTACTCTTGTCAGCCCGACGACATCGGAAGTCAGGATGGGTTCGGCGGTCACGGCGGAATTCCTCCGGCTGATGGGATGGGCATTCAGCAAGCATTGCCTGCGGAACGCAAATCACCAGCCTGCGAGGACCGCGCCGGAAGCGGGGCCTGGCGAGGCAAATACGCCGCACAAAAAACAAGGCCGTCGGCGCAGTATGACGCTAACGGCCTTGCCAGCCCCGGACATTGAAATTGGCTCACGCCATCCGGTGAACTACAGCATGCCCCGGGATTGCACGGGCGAATGTGATCCATTTCACAATTGACCCAAAAAACCTCAAGCCGGGCAGGCGAGATGCCGAGCGGAAAACCGCCGTCAGCTCCGCGACTTCCTGGGTCTGTGATGGGTGCTCTTTGCCGCGTGAACTCTGGCCCGGGCGGGCTGGCTGCGCGCCGAAGGCGGGCTCGAAGCCTCCGAGCCCTGGGCGCTGGCAAAGGACTGCCGCATTCCGTCGAGCGCCTCCGTCAGCCCCAAGACCTGCTCGGAGAGCCGCTTGGTGTCGGCCTGCTGGGCGGCGAGCAGGCGTTTGACGGTTTGCAGCTGATCCTGGACCACCTGCAACTGGTCGATCGATTCCTGCTGGGTCACTTCCAGACCCTTGGTTTTCTCGACCAGCTGCTCGGAGGCCTGTGCCGTCCGGGCCTGTAGCTGCCGGGCAGCGACGACGCGGTCCTGCTCCGGGACCGAGCCGGTGCTGGCGCGCCACAGCGCAATTCCGCCGACACCGAGCAGGATGACAATGAGGGCGCCCGCGGCGAGCGCGACCGGCTGCGAACCGTGAGGCACAAGGCCGCCAGTTCTGGCATGCCGCGAGGTGATTTCGATCCTGGGACTTCAAAGCCCGCCGGAAACCGAAAGTTCCCGAACTTACCACAACTGCGGCTGCGGGACCCAGACAAAAACCGCTTGCGGCGGTGCAAAAAAAGGGCTCCGGCGGGTCCTTTTGGGTAACCGCTCACTGAATTTGTTTCGCTTTCACCCACTTCACGCGCCAATTCGCGGTCGACCGCAGCCCATTCGTGCACCCCAGCGCAACAGCGCGAGTATGCCGAGCCGCCGCGTGCCGCCGCGACGGAATTCAGCGACTTGCGCGCCCGCATGCACCGCAGTACCTACGCTCTGACCGAATTTTGCTGCGGCGAACCGAGCAACAGGTGCGGGCTGATGGTCTGGTTTGAATGGATCCTGACAGCCGTCCTCGTAGTGGCGGCCGATCAGGTCAGCAAGGCGTTCATTCTGGCACGATGGCAATTGGCCGACTCGAGCGCTCCACGTTCGTTTGTTTCGATCCGATGCATGCTCAACCGGCACGGGACATTGGCGGCGCTCGCGGGTATGCCGGCGCTTGCGGCGCTGTGGGCGGTGATGATCGTGTTGTCCGCATCGATATTGCACACTGGTTGGCTCGGCCATGGGGCGCTCATGCCGATAGGCATGGGCGCGGCCATCGGCGGGGCGACAGGAAATGTGATCGACCGGGTGCGCCGCGGCGCTGTCGTGGATTTCGTTGCGATCGGACCGTGGCCCGTGTTCAATCTTGCCGATGCGGCGCTGGTGGCCGGCGCTGGCTTGATCGCCCTGACCGCGCTGGGTCGCCATGCGTAGAATCCTTTTCAGTTGGCACGGCTGGAATATCTATAGCTACCCGGCGATGCTCTATGCCGGCCTCCTGGCCGGTGTCTTCGTCGGCGCCCACGTCGCGCAGGGGGCGGGCATGAGCGCCGACAGATTTTCCGTCGCTGTCGTGATCTTGCTCATCCCGGCGCTGGCCGGTTCGCGGCTGTACTTCGTGCTGACCCGATGGGACATCTATGGTCGCGATCTGACACGGATCTGGCGGCGCACCGAAGGCGGGATGGCGATGTATGGCGGCTTCATCCTCGTCGTGCCGCTGTCGGTTCCGCTGCTGCGCTCCATGGGCCTGCCTTTCGGCGGTTTCTGGGACGCGGCGGTGCTGACGATCCTGCTCGGGATGGCGTTTACCCGGATTGGTTGCTTTCTCAACGGGTGTTGTTCGGGCCGGCCCAGCGACGCCTGGTTCGCGCTTTCCCTGCCCGACCATCAGGGAGTGTGGCAGCGGCGTATCCCTACCCAGATTATGGAGGCGGGTTTTGCAATGATGCTGTTCGGTGCCGCCCTCGGCCTGCGCAGCTATGCGCCATTCCCCGGGGCGATATTTTGCTTCGCGGTTGCGGCCTACGGACTGGGACGCTGGTATCTGGAAAGTCTGCGCGATGACGAGACCGGCGGTCGCGACAAGACCATTCTGCAATTGACTTCGATCCTGCTGGTGATCGCCGCGTTGGCCGGGCTTGTCTTTATCTGGCGTTAGAAATTCGTTATCCGGATCGCCAAACCAAGCCAACCCAAACCGGGCCGCGCGATCGATGCGCAAAACCGCCATCGTTAGAATATGTCGCGCAATTGATCAAAAATATTTTTCGATGGAATTGGCGTTGCACAACCTAAGCGTTAAATCGACAATATTTGGCCATACTCGGACATGACATTGAAAACCGAAAAATGTTTGAACTCTCTGACGATCAAATAAGACGAAGACACAATCGATACTGAAAATGGATCGCGCGATCGGTCCGGCCGCATACGAGTAACGCGGAGTATATTCGATGAGCGTTTCATTGGTCGCGCTGCTTCCCGTCATATTGCTCGGGATCGTCGGGGTGCTTGGTTTCGTCGGCTGCGGATTGGACGTGACCGGGCTCGGGGCGCCAGCCTTCACCAAATATTCGGGTACGACGGTGCTGGCGAATCCAGCGGTCGTTGCCTACTGGCCGCTCAGCGAGACCGGCGATAGTGTTCCCGCGGCCGATCGCGCCCCGAACCCCGACGACGGGCAATATATTGATCCGGCTACGCTGCCTGCGATCTATCCATGGCCGGACTTCAGTATCGGTAACGCGCCCAATCCCAATGTCGAGTCGGCTGCCGCGCCGGGCTCCATCGCGTTCGCGCAGCCTGGAATCGTGGCGGGCGATGCCGTTCAGCCCACGGACGATCCCAACGCCAGGACGCCCTGTGTGGCGGTGAACGGCGCCTACGTCAATGTCCCGTTCAACGCAAAAATCAACCCGCCCACATCGTTCACGCTCGAGGCCTGGGTGCGGGTGGATTGGGACAAGAACGCCGCCTCCGCGTGGAGGTTTGTGCTGGATGCGCGCACCTTCGATCCCTGCACGGGCTTCGGAATAATCGCCAGGGCGGACGATGGTCAGCCCGGCATCTATCACTGGATGGCCATCGTCGGAAACGGTGGCACCGGCAGTGCCGGATTCACCATTGCCGTCAGCGACGATCCGCCGCTAACGCTCAACGATCCCTCGATGCCTGCGGGCGTGACCTACTATATCGCGGTCACCTACGACGGTCCCAGTCAAACGCTGATCCTTTTCGTCGATGGCGAGCAGCGCGGCCCCAAGATCAATCCTGCCGTCTACGTGCCGAATAGCACCAACCCGCTATGGATCGGCGCTGGCGCGCCTTACGTCCCCTTGCGGCCGCAGGCTCCGGGTGTGGTGGGGGGGCCGCTGTTTCCGTTCGTCGGCGCGATCCAGGATGTCGCCATATACAACGCCGCGCTCGCTTCGGATGTCATCCTGAAACACTACCACAACGGAAATGGAATCGATCCGTGAACGCCGACTAGACAAGGGCGACGTCCTGTCAGGCGATGCTCAACCCAAGGGAGGAGTCCCACCATGCCGTCCGCAGATGATCTCTTCAATCAACTCGTAGCCGCGAACAACCGTCTCGAGGATATCAAGGGCGACCTGGTCGACGTCAAGGGAGCGGTCAACGGCGTCACGGCTGCCGTAAACGTGGTCAACACGACGCTCACGAACGGATTCAACCAGCTGATCACGCTCGGCCAATACACCAATCAGGCCCTCTATCAGAACGACCAGCAGAACGACACGATCATCTGTCTGCTGGAGCACATCTCGAAGAACACCTGCGCGTTGCTGAACGAAGCGGCGCTTCAGACGGCGGCGCAGCTCGACATGGGGCGCGACATCGACGCGCTGGAAAGCATGTTCGCGACTGTCAATGCGGGGGCCGCGCTGGAGGCCAAACGGTTGCACGCGCTGAAGCAGCAGATCGAGAAATGCTGCCCACCGGAAAGATCCGTGCCTCCGTGCAGCTTCGAAGCCTGCCCGGCGCCGAATCCGATCGGTCCGCCGCCCGAGGTGGGACATACCGGGCAAAACGGCATTAAATGACGCGGGCGCCAGCGTCGAGCATCGAGATCGGTTTTGCAACGATGCTGTTCGGCGCCGCCCTCGGCCTGCGCAGCTATGCGCCATTCCCGGGGGACGATATTTTGTTTCGCGGTTGCGGCCTACGGACTTGGGCGCTGCTATCTGGAGAGTCTGCGTGATGACGAGGCCGGCGGTCGCGACACGACCCTTCTGCAATTGACTTCGATGCTGCCGGTGATCGCCGCCCTGGCCGGGCTTGCCTTGATCTGGCGTTGGAAATTCGTTGTCCGGATCGCAAGATGAAGCCGGGCCATGGCCGCGTGATCGATGCGCAAAACCGCCATCGTTAGAGTGTGTTGCGCAGTTTTGATGAGATTGAGATTTACAACCTGCGCGATAGTATGGCAATATTCGCCAAATTCGGACGTGGCAATAAAATCGAAATTGTTTGAACTCTCGGACGATCAAATACGACGAAGACACAATCGATATTGAAAACGGATCGCGAGACCGGTCCGACCGCATACGATACTGGCAAAGCGGAGTATATTGGATGAGCGTGTCGTTGATCGTGCTACTTCCCGTCATATTGCTCGGGACTGTCGTTTTGTTTTGCTTCGTTGGCTGCACACTCGATACGAGCGGGATTCCAGGGACGGGCGGGCCTCCAGGGCCGCCGCCCTTCACCAAATACTCGGATACGACAGTCCTTGCGAACCCCGCGGTCGTCGCCTATTGGCCGCTCGGCGAATCCGCCGATACCGTTCCGGCGGTCGATCGCACTCCCAACCCCGACAACGGCCAGTATGTGGATCCGGCCACCATGCCCGCCTTCTATCCATGGCCGGCCTTTCCTGTCGGCAATCCGCCAGGACCGGATGTACAGTCGGCTACCGCACCCGGCTCCATCGCGTTTGCGCAGCCCGGCATCGTCGTGGGCGACGCCATTCAGCCTGGCAACGATCCCACCAAGCCGACGCCCTGCGTGGTGGTCAATGGCTGCTATGTGAACGTTCCGCTCAACGCCAAGATCAACCCGCTGACGAAATTCACGGTGGAGGCGTGGGTACGGGTGGATTGGGACGCGAATGCCGCGTCCGCATGGAGGTTTGTGCTGGATGCGCGTGATCTCGATCCTTGTACCGGCTTCGGATTGATTGCGAGGGCGGATGATAACCTGACCGGTGTCTATCACTGGCAAGCCATCATCGGAAACGGCGGCATGGGTACAGCGGGATTCACGACCGCCATCAGTTCCGATCCCCCGATTACGCTGAGCGATCCTTCGTCGGAATCGCAAACAGCCACGATCTATTATCTCGCGGCGACCTTCGACGGCAGTACGCTGCTTCTTTATGTGAACGGCCAGGAGAGCGGCAAGGCCTCCCCCGCGACCTACGTGCCGAACACCACGCAACCGCTGTGGATCGGCGCCGGCGCACCTTACGTGCCATTGCGGCCGCAGGCTCCCGGTGTGCTGGCAAGCCCGCTGTTTCCGTTCCAGGGCGCCATACAGGACGTCGCGATCTACAACGACGCGCTCACCTTCGATGTCATCCTGAAACACTTCCACAACGGGACCGGAGTCGATCCGTAAGCGACGAGCTGACGACACCATCCCGAAGTGACATGCGCGCCATCGGACAAAGGCGGCGCTTCCGGCTTCCAAACAACGCCTGGACGACAACCATGGTCATGCTCGGAACTTGCGCCCCGCATCAAGGCCATGCTTCGTAAGGGAGGCGCAATGAGCGGACCGGTGCCGACAGAACCCGCTGGCACGGCAACAGCCGCCATCGCGCCGGCGGCGCACCGGCCGTCGGCCCGCTATGTTCATTGCAGACCCGGAGAAAACATCGCTGATCCCCGGCCGGGTGACGTGGTGTTGATTCGCGGCAACGGTTGGCTGGGAAAGCTCATCCGCTTCTTCGTGCGCATGCGTTGCCGCCGGAACGGAGACCACCCGCTCGCTTACTGGAGCCATGCCGGGATCATCGTCAGCCCGCAGGGGCATCTGGTCGAGGTGGTCCATACCGGCGTGGTCCTCAACAGCCTCGAGAAGTACCGGAACCAGGACTATCACTACGTCTATCTCGATCTGTCCGCAGCCGATCGAACCCGGGCATCGCGTTACGCCTATTCCTGCCTGAGACAGAAATACGGTCGATCGAGCTTCATGCTTTTCGCGCTCGCCGTGCTCTCGGGAGACCGCTTCGAGGTTCCCGACCGCGGCCAGCAAGGCTGCGTCGTCCTGATCGCGCGGGCGCTGCAGCGCGCGGGCATCACGTTCGCGCGCCGGCCGACGGACATGACGCCGGCGGATCTGGCCAAGAGGTTCGGCGTGATGCCGTGATGGTATGCCGCCGAGTGGAATCTGCTGACAATGGAGGTACCCGTGCCGCCGACCGACGACGCCAGCCAAGGCTACCGGGCCTATTCGGCCCGGCCGTTCAAGCGCGAGCAGCGTGGCGAGGTCGAGATTCTATTCGGCGGCCTGCACTGGCGAGTCGAGAAGGTGATCCAGGCTGCGATGGAGAACGTGGGATACCGCGCCCGGCCGCTGCCGACCGCCACCAAGGACGACCTGCTGCTTGGCCGCGAACTCGCCGACATCGGACAATGTTGCCCGACGAGCTTTGTCACCGGCAACCTGGCCAACTTTCTCAAGGGCGAGGAGGCGCGCATCGGTGCCGCTGACG
>Ga0066797_1000569_pt1 | contig 10971 bp, 10 predicted proteins | sample PersoiDNA2013193_FD_76335 | JGI IMG/M metagenome (GOLD analysis project Ga0066797, IMG submission 76335) | Permafrost soil microbial communities from the Arctic, to analyse light accelerated degradation of dissolved organic matter (DOM) -... | ecosystem: Environmental > Terrestrial > Soil >... | reverse complement strand
ATGTACGTGCGGCTTGCGTTTGCCGTGGCGGCGCATCTCGACCCAGAGATTTTGATTGTCGACGAAGTGCTCTCGGTGGGCGATTTTGCCTTCCAGCGCAAGTGCCTCGGCAAGATGGAAGATGTTGCGGGCCGCGGCCGCACTGTACTATTCGTCAGTCACAACCTTGCAGCTGTGACATCGATGTGCAGCCGAGCCGTTCTTTTGGACAGCGGTCGCCTTGTTGCCGATGGTGTCACGAAGGACGTTGTCAGCGATTATGTCTCGCAGGGTGGGGAGAGCACGCTGTCGAGGGAGTGGCCTATTGATTCGGCGCTCGGCGATGAGCACGCCCGTCTGCTGCGCATCGAGACGCAGCAGGATGGGCAGGAGGCGAGAGGCGGCATCAGGAGCTCCATGGCGATCGAGGTGGTGATGGAGGTCAACATCGAGCAGCCATCGTCCAAACTTCAAGTCGGCTTTGAGCTTCTTGACAGTGACGGCGTCGAAATACTCCAGACCTTTCATACCGATGCGGCGTCGCTGGCAGTTCTGCCCGCGGGAGTTCACAGACTGTCTTGCATAATACCGGGGGGCCTGCTAAACGCACGACACTACGTGATTCGTCCCCTGGCGGCGCTGTTCTGCGAGAAATGGTTGATCAGTCGGGCTGACGAGGCCGCCCTGCGCTTCGATGTCGCGTTAGATCACCCCCACTCGGAAATGTGGTACCAAGCGCGCAGCGGCGTGCTCGCACCCTCTCTGGAATGGCGACAAGCGCTGGTGCCCGGTACCGCGCCAGACTATGTCTAGGCCATCAGGGGTGGCGGAGACGACGCGGTGCCCTGCGTGTGGTGGGAACACGCTCAAGTCGCTTGGCACTCCGCGGGTGATCGAGTCGGGGATGGTGAGGAGCCAGCCCACTGCGATCTGCCGGTGCTCAGACTGCGACCTGCTCTTCTTCGTGCCCGTCCAGCCAGTCAACGTGCTCCTGGATCAATACTCGGTCCTCGCAAAGGATTCTTGGACCGGCTACTCACGGCCGGACTGGGCGCTGGCGCGTCAGGCAATCTTTGAGCGCATAGCGACAGGCAGCGTTCTCGACGTCGGATGCTGGACGGGCGGTTTCCTTGCCACACTGCCGCCCCAATACGAGAAGTGGGGCGTGGAGCCGTCGCAATGGGCGCGAGACCGGGCGATTGACAAAGGCGTGGCATTCGTTGGCAACTCCCTTGAGGAACTGGGGTCGACGCGTGCCACATACGACGTGGTAGCGATGATCGACGTCATCGAACACACCACAGTCCCACTTGAGGCTCTTGCCGTCGCAGCGGGCAGACTCAAGGACCGGGGTATGCTGATTGTCACCACGGGCAACTCGCGAGCATTGCCATGGCGGCTCATGCCGCGCGACTACTGGTATTACTATGCGGAACATGTCTGTTTCTTCAGCGAGCGCTGGTTCCGCGGGGCGGCTGCTCGGCTCGGTCTGGAGGCTGAGGAGGTCAGCCGTTTCTCGCACTTTCCGGCAGACCAGCCCTGGACGCCCCTTGCCGAACTGGCGAGAGCCTGTGCCTTCAAGTTCCTCGGTGGATCACGATCTTTGGCCGTTCGGCTTGCTAGACGCGCTCACATGCTAACGGAGTATCCGGACACACGTCACTGGCGCGACCACATGCTCGTCGTTCTGCGGAAGAGGCCGACACAGGGCCTGCCGATGGATGCTCAACTGCCGCAGGCCGCCGCCTGGAGCGCGCGGACCCGGCAAGAGGCACTGAGCGAGGACTCTCTGTGAGCCATTTCGGCAGAGGACTTAGGCATGCGCTTTGGCGGCTGTTTCAGCGGGCCGGCTACAACGTGGCCAGCATCGCCAAGCAGCAGGATGAGGCAGCACGCCTCGCAAGGGAGAAATGGCGTTGGGTGGAGACACTCGACATCGGCACGCTTGTCGATGTTGGCGCCAACACAGGACAGTTCGCCTGGCACTTCAGGAGTCTGCGGCCGGACTGCCTGGTCTATTCGTTCGAACCCCTGGAAGACTGCTTCCATGAGCTCCAGAGAGAGATGGCCGGCGTACCTGGATTTGCAGCCTTCAACGTCGCTTTGGGTGATTCTGAAGGCGAGGTGGACTTCTACCGCAGCGAGTTCTCGCCGTCATCCTCGCCGCTGTCCATGGGACAGGCTCACAAGGGTCTCTTCCCGTTCACGAGTGAGATCACGTTCGAGAAGGTCACCCTACGGAAGCTCGACTCGTTTGCCCATAGCATCATGATCCGCGGCGGTCTCTTGATCAAGATCGATGTGCAAGGTGCTGAAGCTCAGGTACTGAGGGGCGGTCCTCGTCTGCTAAACAGGGCAGACGCCGTCATCGCCGAGGTGGGATACCTCGCTCTCTATGACGGCCAGGCGACCATTGGAGACATCTTCAGCGCACTCGCCGAGCACGGACTCACGTTCATGGGATTCGTGGATCAGTACGTGCGCCCAGGCGACTCACTACCGGTCTACGGCGACGTGCTCTTTCTGAGGCCGGGCAGTCTCAGGCAGGTCGTGGCCGCTCGTCAGGCGGACCGGCCGCCGCTGGCGAACGCCTGCAAGAGGTGCATGCCGTGACGCTGCTTTCGGCCGCGGCCGCAATCGCTCTACTTGCTTTCCTGGCGGTGCGGGCGCGCAGGAATCCTTTGTTCCTTGCCGGCGCAGCCGCCTTCCTTGCTCTCGGCCGTAGCGCGTTCATTGACATCGTGCCTGACCAAGTTCTGAGCGGCGTCTCTGGGTTCTCGGTCATGACGGGAGACGTACTCTTCGCCGCCGTTGCACTGGGCTGGCTCTATGCGCGCCGGCGTCGCCGCGCGCCGCGCGTGCGCCTGTCTGCTCGATGGGCTGGTTTGGGTCTTGGTGTCCTTCTTTTCCTCGGACTGGAACTCGCGCTTACGCTGGCCGGCCTCGGCGGTTTTCACCCACTGAGCGTGTTGGGCGCGCGCGATTGGTTCTACATCCCCCTCGGCTACCTTCTGACCCTGGACATACTGCGGCGCTTCACCGCGGACGAGACCGCGCAGTACGTGGGCGTCTTGAGCCTCTTCACTACGTGTCTGATGGTGCTGTACATCGCGGCAGCCTTTGGTGCGTCTGTGTACCCGTACCCAAAGTATCTGACCACCTCGTTTGGTGGCGTTACCATCATCCGCGACTTCACTACCTTGCCGATCTGGCTTGGGCTGGCCTGGGGCTACTATCTTTCGCGGTCGCACAAGAACGGGTGGACATTCGCGGCCCTGGCAGTCCTGGCCGGTGGGGCGATGCTGACATACACTCGCTCGCTCGTCCTGATCCTGGCGACCAGCGCAGGATTGGCCATTGTCCTGCTGATAGCTCGCAGGGGCCAGCGTGGCCGTGCGCTCGTCGTTGGCGCCGCCAGCGCAGCACTTGCGGTGGCCGTTCTCGTTGGCGGCCCCGTCTTGGCCCCGGCACAATACGGATACTTGACGGCACGATTCGGCTCCGCCGGGGGGGCCGGCGGTGCCCTGACGCAAGGCAGTCTCAACTTTCGCATCGGCAACTTTCAAGAAGCCCGCGTAGCCGGTTCACTTGTGGACCCTGTCTTTGGCGCCGGACTGTTTGGCGCATCCGTTGGTACTAGTCGGTCGTACGATAGCTACGACAGCGATTGGATTCGCATCGTCTATCGAACCGCGTGGGCAGGTGTTGTCGTGTTTGCGGCGCCGCTGATACTCGCGCTCTGGTGGGGGGTGAGGGGTTTCTTGACACAAGGAACCTCAAGTACGACCGGCAGTCTCCTTCTCACGGCGGTGTTGGCGACCGCATTCTTCGCGATAGGGCGATTCACGACGATCACATATTTCTGGTGGCCGGCGCTTTCGCTCTTCTCGGTGGCGCTGATCGCGTATGCGGCAGGGCGTCCAGTGGCTGGCGCCGCGGCTGCATCAGGCCCTGTTGACCCTGGTGACGAGCCGGCCCGCCTCGCCAGCGGACTCTGAGGACACGGCGTATGGACGTCTCGATAGTCACTTCTCTCTACGGATCCGCTTCTCATCTTGCCGGCTTCCTTCAGCAGTTGGAGGCGTGCATGCGGACAGTGGAGAGCTGCGGCTTGTCTGCGGAGTCGATCATCGTCAGCAACGCTCCCGACGGTCGGGAGCGGCGCATTCTGAGAGCGGCGCTTGGCTCTCCCTGGTGGGCTGACCACAGCAGGCTCATCGCCGTGCCACGCGAGACTCTTTACGCCTCCTGGAACCGCGGCGTCCGCGCTTCCTCCGGCAGTGCAATCACTTTCTGGAACGCAGATGACTATCGCAATCCAGAGGCGATAGTCGAAAGCGTGGAACTCATCCGGCAGGGCAAGGCCCTGGTTCGGCTGCCGTGGCTCAACGTCGTTCAACGGAAGCACCCTGGCGGCGGAGAGAACCGTATCGTAGAAATCAAGGATCCGGATCACGACAATGCGCTGAATCCGCAGTCGGACTTCTGCCTGGGGCCGTTCTTCGTATTCAGCCGCCACCTCTTCGAGGAGTTCGGCCCATTTGATGAGCAGTTCCACATCGTCGGGGACTACGACTGGCAGCTTCGCGTCGTGCCGCACACTGGTCTGCCATGGGGGAAGCGTTTGGGTGGCGTGTTCTTCGTGGATGGGACCAATCTGAGCAGTACCGGTAGCCAGAGACTGCTGGCGGAACAAAACCTTCTCCGCAAACGCTACGAACTCGATAGACCGCCGTGGCCGCTAGACCATCGTGCGGAAGGACTGTTCCAGACGTATCGAGTCGCTCCGTCGCAAGGCGGTGTCACCACGAGCGACTGGTCGTACGACCGGCAATGGCGTCGCCAGCGAGCTTTGAGCCGAATTTACCACCGATGCCGGCGGTTTGTGGGGACTCCAATCCGTCTGGCCCGCTCGTTGGTTCGGGCTTCGCGATGAGTCGGCCAAGCATCCTGATCATGCCCTCGTGGTACCCAACGGCAGGTCTGCCACTCACGGGCTCCTTCTTCCAAGAACAGGCTCAGGTTCTAGCCCGCGAATGGGACGTCCGCGTACTTGTGCCGCTCGGCCAGTCATCGCGAAGTTACTGGCGCAACAAGTCGTTGCCGTCGGATCAGCTTCCACTTCAGGATCCCCCCGCGTTCGTGGCACGGTACCGGACGGACAGATGGATGAACTGGTCCCATTGCTTCGACTCAACCACGCGGGGCGTGCTGCGTTCCTTGGCCGAGTTCGCGCGGGAGGGGTGGACGCCTGACGTGCTCTTGGCGCACTCAACTGCATGGGCGGGGGTGCTGGCTACTGAAGCAGGTCGGCAGTTCAATTTGCCCGTCGTCATCGTGGAGCACTCTTGCCCCTGGCTTCTTCATCGGTACACGGCCACGCAGCAGTCGCTTATCAGGCAGGCACTTGCAGACGCCACCACGGTCTGCGCCGTTTCCCCGGCGCTTCGGCGGCTCATGCTCGCGCATGATCTCCCGGACTCGATCCGCTGGGAGATCGTCGGCAACCTCGTGGACGAGACGGTCTTTTGTCCGCCCTCGCCTCAGAGGGACTCTGTGCATAACGGTTTCCTTATTCTCGTCGTAGCGGATACCTCCAGTAAGAAGGACGTCATGACTCTGTTCAGAGCCACGGCCATCATTCGGGCACAGCGTCCACAGTTTAGCTTCTCAGTTCGCGCGGTCGGGGGTTTCCGTGGCGGAGGCCCCAGCTTCTCGGAGTCCGCGGCCGAGTGCGGCGTCGAGGATCTCGTCACGGCCGACGACTTCCTCGAGCGCGCCGAGACGGCGCAGGCGATGCGGGAGTCCGACCTTTTCGTCAGCTCGAGCATTGCCGAAACCTTTGGCATCGTCATGGCGGAAGGGCTCGCTTGCGGGACTCCGGTGGTGGCGACGCGATCGGGAGGGGCAGAGTACATCCTCGGCGACGACTCGCCCTTCCTCGTGGAGCCCGGAGACCCCGACGCGCTGGCCAGAAAGATATGCCAGGCAATCGACGGCGTGGTAGCCTTCGACTCCGAGCGGGCATCGGAGAATATGGTCGCTCGATTTGGGACCCGGTCTTTCGCCGAGCGAATGACGCGTGTGTTGACGGAGGCAATAGACAGAGGAGCGGCAGGAGCTATTCCCTGACGCGGGAAGTGGCTACCGAATATGCGGGTACCTGCCGCGTCGCGGTGCGTGCGCGCGGGCCATTGACGCCGTGACGTTGTTCTTGTAGCCAATCAGGAGGGGTCATGTGGATTGATACGGGCTATATGACTTGCTGACGCGAGCGCGCCGAGTGTATGCGAGCGCGGTCGTGTGGCGCCGCTGGCGTGCGGGGCACCACAGCTGGTTTGACCACAGGCTTGACGAGGCGGACTGGCCGCAGAGGATCTTCTGGGTCGAGCGGGGTGCTCTCGGCCGTTTTCACTTGCCAATGGGCGCGAGGATCCTCGATCTGTGCTGCGGTGACGGGTATTTCGCCGAGTCGTTCTGGTCCCCCGGCGCAAGCCTTGTTGATGCCGTCGATCGCGATCAGAACGCCATTTCTCTTGCGCAGGCCATACATTCGAAGGGCAATATCCGCTACTACTGTCGAGACATCGTTCGTAGGGATTGGCCGGGGACGGGTTATGACTTGGTCTGCTTCTTCGAGGCTATAGAGCACCTCTCGGAGCAAGATGGCCAGCGAGTGTTGGAGAGGATAAGGGATGCACTCGCGCCATCCGGTTGGCTCGTAGGTTCGACCACTGCGGTCGACGAGGCATACCGCGGGCAAGGCAATTACGAACACGACAATGAGTTCGACGGGGTCGAGGCGCTAGCCGCATTCGTTGGCCAAGTGTTTGTCGAGCCGAGAGTCTTCGCAAGCTACCATCCGGCACGAACGACGCTGTATTTCGAGGTCCAGAAGTCGTGATCAAGGGGGCGTGTCTATGACAAGGAGCGCGGCACACGCATTCCCCGGGGCTTCCCGCGTGCTAGGCAGGGCCGCCGCCCGCATCTCGTTGGGCTGATCCGTCCGACGCCGCTGCGAGACTCGGCGGATGCCGAGGATCAGCGCAGCGAAGGTGAGGTGCCCAAGGCCTGAACACGCAGGATCACGGGTCAGACTGGACGGCACCTACGGCAAGCTGGGTCATCGCCGACAGCGCTACAAGTGCTCGCCTCGCGGGGGCGGAAAGCCGCACGTGTTCACCGAGCTCTTGCCGCGGGAGGAATCGTGGCACGGCTCCTGCGAGCACTGCGAGCGACAGCTTGAGCGGCGCGAGGGCCCAAAGGCGCCTCGCCACTACCAGTTCGTGGCCAGGGGAATCGCCGAGGCGCTACACGCGGTGGGTGCTGGCAGCAGCTACATGCGCGCCTCGCGCGTCACCCGTGATCGGGCTCGACGCTTTCGCGTCGACGTCGAGACCGGCGAGCTGCGCGAGTCCGATCACGGTCAGCTTCTCGCCGATTGGGTGGAGGTCTTTGCGCCGGTCGTCTTCGATGCCTACCGTCCGCCTGCCTGGCCGACTGAGGGTACGCTTCTACTCGACCATCTGCCCTTTCGGGTTCGAGCCCTGGACGCCAGCGGGAGGCGAATCCCCGCCGGCAAGGTCGCCTTCGACGTCTTCTGCGGCGTCGGCTATTGCGCCGGCAAGCCGAGGCTCTGGCTCGCCCAGGCGTTCGCAAGCGCCCAACCCGCCAACTGGAGCGCTTTCCTCGGCTCGCTGCCGGGCCATCCCAAGCGCATCGTCTGCGACGCCCACGGCGGCATGCTGCAGGCCATCGAGGCGCGCTGGCCGCAAGCGGAGCTGCACCGCTGCGAATGGCATCTGCAGCACGCGCTCGACCGCCTGCTGGCCAAGGAGGCAAGGAACGATCCCAGCGAGGAGCTGCGCGAGCTACGGGAGCGCGCCGAGGGAGCGCTCGTTGGCCCCCCGTCGTGGCATCAGTTCGTCCGGGCGGCTCGGGTTGCCGAGAACGAGAGCCTCGATCGCTGGATCGCCGTCAACGCCGCGACAATCGAGGCTCAGTTCGCACGTCGCGCACTCACGCCCCGCCGTCCCGACATGCCGCTCACCACCGCCGCGCTCGAGCAGATCACCCGTCCGATCGTCGCGGCGCTCTACCCCCGTCGCTACGCGCTCAAGAATCGCGAGCGCCTGAACCGACTGCTGATGCTCTTGCAGCTTCACGTCAATGGCGACGACGATGTTCAGGCCTACGTCAGGGCCATCCGCGCCCACCTCGAGTCGCACGGAGGCCGCCCGCTCAAACGCCGGCGCGCGCTTGCCGATCCCGCAAGCTCACCCTCCTTGCGGTGATAGCCCAACGAGATGCGGGGGGCGGGCAGGGCTATCACCGCATGCTCTCCGGATGGCATCTCCGTGTGCCTCGGTTGGTTTGGGTCTCGTGACTCTGCGCGTCGCCAGTCCGGGGGCGGAGTGTAATGTGCGGCATCTGCGGCATCTTGGGGTTTCGCGGCGAGACTGCGGCGACGCCCGATATTCGGACAATGACCGCAGCCTTGGCTCACCGGGGCCCAGACAGTGAGGGCATGTGGACTGATGGATTGGCTGGACTGGGACACAGACGCCTCTCGATTCTCGATCTTTCAGAGACCGGCGAGCAGCCCATGTCTTGGGGAGATGGTCGATTCTCGATCTCCTACAACGGCGAGGTGTACAACTTTGTTGAGGTGCGCGCCGAGCTGGAGTCCCGCGGTGCGAGATTCCATGGGAACAGCGACACTGAAGTAGCTTTGGGGTCAAGCCGCTCTTCTACTTTCTGAATGATCGCCGCTTCGTGTTCGCTTCAGAAGTAAAGGCTCTCGCAGAGTTGGACGACTGCCCGCGAAAGCCGAATCTGTCATTGGTGCGGGATGCGCTGTTCGCTAGCTCTTTGGATCGCGGCCGGGCGACAATTCTTGAAGGGGTGTCTCGTCTTGAGCCCGGCCACTGGCTGAGAGTCACTCCGGATGGTCGGGTGGTCACCCACCGCTGGTGGAACACCTGGGAAGAGCGAGTGCAGGTACCTTCTCGGGCCGAAAATCAGGTGGCGGAGTTTCGTGGCCTATTCGAGGACGCTTGCCGTATTCGCCAGCGCAGCGACGTGCCCGTATGCACCCTGCTAAGTGGCGGTCTGGATTCGTCGTCCATCGCATGTACCGTGTCGCGTCTGCGCAGGCAAGCGCATGGCGCTAGGCCGGGTACGAGAATGGCCGTGGATTGGCAACGATCGTTCACATCGAGCCTCCCTGGGTCGGCGCTTGATGAAACGGCCTACGCCCAAGCTGTGGTCGATGCGTGTGACCTCCAGTCGACACTGGTCACCGCCGATGCGTCCGACTTGGTTGGCCAGATCGCGGCGGCGACGCATGTCCTCGACTCGCCGATCGTTTCCAGCATGCCTTCGGTTTCGGCTGTCTACGCAGCGGTCCACCAGGCCGGCCTCAAGGTAACGTTGGATGGGCAGGGCGCGGACGAACTCCTGTCTGGGTATAGCGCGGCGGACGTTGTTCGGTACTATGCGGCCAGAGGGCAGTTGGCGCGCGCCTGGGAGGCTGCCGACTGTGCGGGAGCACTACGGTGGCCCAGGGTGATGCCAGGAGAGATCTTGCTGCAAGAGAGTCTTGCGCTGATCCGCGGCAGGTTCCCCGTTCGCACCACACTCAGGAAAGCTCTGGGCCTCATGCAAGCCCCACCTGCTGTCATGACAGGAGTGCCTGGACAGGCGCTGCCACCTCTGTCGGATGCGTCCGAAATGCCTCACCTTCCGGGAGCAAATCCCGTGACCGCACGGCTTTACTGGGAGTTTCATGACAACACCCTTCCTCAGATCCTGCGACACTACGACCACATGGCCATGAGATGGTCGGTGGAATCCAGGATGCCGTTCCTGGACTGGCGACTTGTCACCTATGCCTTTTCGTTGCCGGTTGAGCAATTGGTGGCCCGCGGCTACACGAAGTATGTTCTTCGGCAGGCCATGGCCGGAAGTGTGCCGAGAGAGGTTCTGCGGCGACGCGGAAAGCTCGGGTTTCCCATTGCCTATGAGTGGTTCGACAGGGCCGACGTCCGCAACTCTGTCCGCGATGTGCTCTATGATTCATCATTCGAGCAATCGGGATTCTGGGAGGCCGATGCCGTTCGTGGCTGGTTCGACCGCCGCACGCTCGCGCCCTGGACCTTCGAGGAGTCGAGCCTGCTCGTGCGGATCCTGAGCACACAATTCTGGTATGCGCGCTTTGTCTGCTAACGGGCACTCAGTCGCGCGGACTCGCGACCAGGCACCTGGCCGTCGCGTGCGTGTTGTCTTTGAACGGTACGCCATTCTGCCCTACAGGGTGCTGTTCTTCGCGGCACTAGCTGAGGAGGTGGCGGATCTCTTGGTTGCGAGTACGGAGCGCCCGTTCGACGGTGTCACTGGGTTGAGACGGTCCCAGGTGCGCGATTTCGTGGCTCGCTGCCGCCGCTTCGACTCGTCGTGGCGTAAGCCGCGTACGTCCCTTGGTTGGCGCAACAAGCGCAGGCACCTGTTGGGTCTCGACGGCTTCGCCATGTGCCCGAGCCACAGCGCGGGACACTACGCAGCGGTCTACGACGCTCCAGCGAGCGGGTCAGCGTCGCCCGCATCGCGGGGTATGCATGCTCCATGGGTTACGAAGTGACCTGATGCGACGATGATAGCCAAGACGACACGGGTGGCCGATCGAACCAACGCTCCAACGCTCCTTCATGTCGTTGGCACCCGCCCCAACTTCATGAAGGTGGCCGCGGTGATGGCGGCAGTCCAGCTGTGGAACCTGTGCAACGAGGCTTCGGCGGCTCCCCTCCGGCAAGTACTGGTGCACACCGGCCAGCACTACGATGAGCGCATGAGCCGCATCTTCTTCCACGATCTCGCTCTTCCCGAGCCGGACCACTACCTGAAGGTGGGCTCCGGCACCCATGCGGAGCAGACCGCCCGCATCATGCTTGCGCTGGAGCCCGTGGTGCTGGCGGAGCAGCCGGACTTCTTGGT
>Ga0066797_1000568_pt1 | contig 10972 bp, 13 predicted proteins | sample PersoiDNA2013193_FD_76335 | JGI IMG/M metagenome (GOLD analysis project Ga0066797, IMG submission 76335) | Permafrost soil microbial communities from the Arctic, to analyse light accelerated degradation of dissolved organic matter (DOM) -... | ecosystem: Environmental > Terrestrial > Soil >... | reverse complement strand
CGCTGGACATCGACAGCCTGCCGAAGAAGAAAAAGGCGGTGTAGGCGGGGAGATCGCGCTGCGATGTTCCCGCCTGCGGTGGAGCGAAGGGCGGAACGAACGTGGTAAGATATGCGCCTTGGTTTTTCGATTCCGTCGCCTGACGCTTCGCTCGGCGACGGGGACGGCGCAGCGCGCCATCCCTACCTGTATTTGGCAGCGCAGCGCTATGTCCCGCCCCTATTTCGTCTGGCTGAAAAGCATGAACACGCGCGGACCGCGCGGCGTCTCGAGCGCGTATTGCTTTTCCTCGGCGGTGTGGGGGATGGCCAGGCCGTCGGAATTTTTGTCGTTCGCCGGCTTGCCGTTCACCAGCAGCATGTAGTTGTGGGTGCAGTTGCCGGGGATGCCTTCGAGGGTCAACTGCCAGATGCCGTTGGTCCGGTCGAAGCGCAACGGCAGTTTCTGCCAGCCGTTGAACGAGCCGGCCACCGCGACGGATACCGGCTGCGGCCCGGTGGGGTTTTCCGCCTGCCAGCGGAAGATCTTGGTGAAGACCACCGGTCGCTTGGCAATGCCAGGACCGGCGGGACGATGAGCAGGGTGCGAGTGGGACATTCCTTATACTTCAAATTTTGCGTCGAGCGTGACCTTGGCATTGAGCACGCGGGAGATGGGGCAGCCGGCCTTCGCCGCGTTGGCGATGGCGAGAACCTTTTCCTTGTCCGCGCCGGGGATCTTCGCCGTCATGTCCAGGTGTGATTCCGTGACGGTGAACCCCGCATCGGTCTTGTCCAGCGTGATGGTCGCGGTGGTGTGGATGGATTCGGGCGTGATGCCCGCCTTGCCGAGTTCCGCCGTAAAGGCCATGGAGAAGCAACCGGCGTGCGCTGCGCCGATGAGTTCCTCGGGGTTGGTGCCGATGCCGTTCTCAAAGCGCGTGCTGAAAGAATATTGTGTTTCCTTGAGCACGCCGCTCTCAGTGGAGATGCTGCCCTTGCCGTCCTTCAAACCGCCGTGCCAGACTGCCGATGCTTTACGTTTCATAAATTTCCTTTATTAGCGGAAACGTTGATTCGTTTCCACGCCGGAGACACTAACACTGTTTTGGACAATCTCAAGCGCCCGCTCCGCCAGCTTAATCGAAACTTAATCCAATTCATTCCGTTCCTTCATCTCGGGTTAAGGTTGGCTGTGCAAACTTTGCGCATGAAAGCGACCCACCTCAGAACCCTCGCCCGTCATGCCGCGATCATCGCGGTTGCAGCCAGCATCACCACCGCCACCGCCACCGTGGTGACCGTTCCCGCCCCGAGCTCCAACCTGGGCCTCATCCGGACCAACGCCGCCATCAGCCTGAGCATCAGCAACGCCGGCGACCAGGTCTGGATCATTTCCAGTTCGTCCAACCTTGTGGATTGGACTGAAATCACCGCCTGGAAAGTCCACAACGGCACCTATCACGGCAGCTTCACCAATGTGATGACGAATCCCCGGGTCTTTTACCGCGCCTTCTATGACCCGGCGCGGCAGGATATCACCAGCACCACGACGAACGCCCTGCTGCTGCCCGGGACCTTGTACAATTATTCCGCGCTGACCCTGCCGGCCAGCTTTTCGCAGCCGCCGATCCTCGCGCAGGACAACATGCCCGCCACCAATGTCACCACCGATGCCGGCGCGACCCTGGGACGGGTGCTGTTCTATGACAAGCGTCTTTCGACGAACCAGACCATTTCCTGCGCCTCCTGCCACCAGCAGGCGCACGGCTTTTCCGACCCGCGCCAGTTCAGCGTGGGTTACAATGGCAGTGTCGGCACGCGCAACGCGATGGGCCTGAGCAATGCGCGCTGGTACCAGCGCAAACATTTTTTCTGGGATGAACGCGCCGCCACGCTGGAAGACCAGGTGGTGCTGCCGGTCCAAAACCCCATTGAAATGGGCATGACACTCGAAGCGCTGACCAACCGCCTTGCCGCCGAGCCGTTCTACACGAATTTGTTCGCCACGACGTTTGGCACTCCGGATGTCACCACTGACCGCATCGCCAAGGCGCTGGCGCAATTCGTCCGCTCCATCGTCTCCACGCGTTCCAAATACGACACCGGCGTGAGCAACAACTTTGCGAACTTCACCGCGCCGGAAAACCTTGGCCGCCAGATCTTTTTCGGCCAGGTTGGCAACGCCACCTGCGCCGCGTGCCACGGCACGGACAATTTCACTCCCGGCCCTGCGCTCAACAACAACGGCCTGGAATTCCCCTATGTGGACCAGGGCGTGGGGGCCATCACCGGCAACGCCACGGACAATGGCAAATTCAAGGTCCCATCGCTGCGCAACATCGGGCTCACGGCGCCCTACATGCATGACGGCCGTTTTACCAACCTCGATCAGGTCGTGGAATTCTACAACACCGGCGTGGTCTTCAACCCTAACCTCTCACCGCCATTGCGCGCGCCCGGCGGCAACAGCGCCTTGCGCTTAAACCTCACCACCGACCAGAAGGCCGCGCTCGTCGCCTTCCTCAAAACGCTTACGGACACGAATCTCGTGGCCGATGTGAAATATTCTGACCCGTTCAATTATGGAAATTAAATTTCGCCATGCCGCTGCCGGCTTGCCGTCAGCAGCGCGGGAAGGCAGAGTGGCGGCATGGCATCCGTCATCTTTTTTCGTGCCGCCAATGTCGGCGGCCACCAGGTGTTTCAACCGGGTGTGCTGGCCAAAGAAATGGCCGCGTTCGGCATCCATAACATTGGCGCGGCCGGGACTTTTGTCGTGCGGGAAAATGCCAGCGCCACAAAACTGCGCGCGGAGATACATCGCCGCCTGCCGTTCCAGCCGGAGCTGATGATCTTCCCGGCGAGTGATGTGCTGGAACTGGTCGCTGGCGACCCGTTTCGCGATGCGCCCGCCGGCAAGGATGTGACGCGGTATGTCAGTGTGGTGGCCAAGGCCTTGCGCATGACGACGACGACGTTGCCACTGGGTTTCCCCACGTCCGATGGATGGGAGGTCAAAATCCATCGTCTGACGGGCCAGTTCGTCCTCTGCGTTCAGAGGCCGGGCAAAAAGAAACTCTATCCCAACGCCGTGATCGAAAAGCATTTTGGCCACCCGGCCACGACACGCACTTGGAACACCTTGGTGAAGATCGCGGAAGCGTTGAAGAAATGAAGCGCTGTTTTTTTAACCGGGCCTTTTGCGGGGAGAAAGCCAGACAAAGATTACGCTGCCGGCTTTCGGAAATGGAAAAGTTTCATCACCGTAGCGTGGGCATACAGCACGTCCGGGTCGCGCTGCAACGCGTCAAAATAATGCCTGGAAAATCCCTCGCCCGTTTCCGTGGCGACCAACAGGCTGCGGCTCTGCTTTAGCAACGTCCCCGCGCCCTCGCGGGTCAGCGGCTCCTTCGCGTCCAACGTCTCATCGATGGCCACGATGAGTTCCGAGACCGGGTGCAGCCAGGCGAACCACGGATCGGTCGTGAGCAATTGCAGAAAATGCCCCGGCGAGGCGATGGTGCCGAGGTTCTGCTCGTAGCTGTGGCGCTCGGAATCCACCAGCGCCTTGTGCAGTTGCAGCAGCGCCTCGCGCAAGTGTGTGAGGTGTTCACGAAAGTTTTCCGGGGTGGCAAATTTTTCGCTCATTTAATTTTCTTTCTCCAATACGCGTTCAATCCGCCGGTCCGGCACCAGCCACAACAACGCCACGAACACATACAAGCTGATGGAAATCGAGACGTTCACGAAGGCCAGCGGGATGGCGGCCAGGTAACACAGCGGGGACAGGATGCCCTTCCAATCTCCACCCACCGCCCTGGCCAGCACTGAGTCGCGGCCCTGCCGCGCGATGATGGTTTGTTGCAATATTTTGTACGCCGTCCCCGCCATCAACAGCACAAAACCGTAGACGGCCACCGGCGTGGCTGCCAGATGGTTCTCGCCCACCCAGCCAGTGGCAAACGGAAACAGTGACAGCCAGAACAGCAGGTGCAGGTTCGCCCACAAGATGCCACCGCTCACGCGCTCCACCGCCTGAAACATGTGATGATGATTGTTCCAATAGATGCCCACGTAGATGAAACTCAAAACATAACTTAAGAACACCGGACACAATTCCTTGAGCGCCGATAAATCGGTCCCTTGCGGCACATGCAACTCCAGCACCATGATGGTGATGATGATGGCGATCACCCCGTCGCTGAACGCCTCCAACCGGTTCTTCTCCATGGCCGGAGGATAATCAGAAGCCATCACCGATGGCGAATGCGAATTCACCACGGAGGTTGGCCCTGGCCTTGGGCCGGATGGTGACATTCCAGCTCACCGGCGGGACGCACGGATTTCACGGAAAACATTGCGCCATGGCTCGCCCGGGCTGGGGTCGCGCTCAAAATCCGCCAGCGCCTCGTCAAGCGCCTGCCGTTCGGCTGGAGTCGGCGAACCACCGGCCAGCAGATCGGCTTCATGGAGTTCAGCGAGCCGGGCGAAGAGCTGGGAGCGGTCACTCACGGACAGCTTGGGCAGTTCTTCCAAGATTTGAGCTTTGCTCATGGCAAGAATCTAGCGCGGTCGGGTTATTCCTGCAAGCGCGGTGTCAGCCGGATCCCTGCTCAAAAACTCAAATAAGTATAAGCCTTCAACCCGCGTTCGTACTCATCGAGGAGCCGCATGGCCTCGCTCGGCTTCATACGGTCGGACTTGATCGCCTCGTCCATCTGCGCCTTCATCTGGCGTTTCAGCTCGTTCTCATCGTATTGCACGGCGGTGAGCGAATGGATCACCGTGTTGCCTTCGATGATCTCCTCGATGTAATAGCCCGACGGCTCGTCGGGTTCGAGGAATACATGCACCTCGTTCACGCGGCCGAAGAGGTTGTGCAAATCGCCCATGATGTCCTGATAGGCACCCATCAGGAAAAAGCCGAGATAATACGGCTCCACTTTGCCGTCGCCGTTCGTGTTCAACTGGTGCATCGGCAGCGTGTCGCGGACGTCGCGCAGGTCGATGAACTTGTTGATCTGGCCGTCGGAATCGCAGGTGATGTCCACCAGCGTGCCTTCGCGCGTCGGCCGTTCCGTCAGACGTGAGACCGGCATGATGGGGAACAATTGTCCCAACGCCCAATGGTCGAGCAATGACTGGAACACGGAGAAATTGCAGAGGTATTGGTCGGCCAGTGAATCTTCCAGCTTCTGGATCTCGTCAGGGATGTAGGCCTGGCCCTTGAAACTGTCCACAACTTCGCGGCTGATCTCCCAATAAAGATTTTCGATGCGCGCCTTGTCCGGCAGCTCCATGACACCGAGCGTGAACATGTTGTGCGCGTCCTCCTTGCGCTCCTGCGCATCATGGAACGCCTCCAGCTTGTTCAGCTTGGTCAGGTTTTTCTTGATGTCGCACAGCTCGCGCACGAGCGGATGTTCGCTGTCGCCATATTGAAACGCGTCACCGGCGCGGACTTTTTCGATCGCCCCGAACACTTCCACAATTAACACGCTGTGATGCGCCACGATCGCGCGGCCGCTTTCGCTGACGATGTCCGGATGCGGCACCTTCTCGGCGTTGCAGACGTCGGCGATGTAATAAACAATGTCGTTGGTGTATTCCTGCAGGGAGTAGTTGGTGGAGGAATCGAACGCGCTGCGCGAGCCGTCGTAATCCACGCCCAGCCCGCCGCCGACATCCATGAACTCGATGGCAAAACCCATCTTCACCAGCTTGGCGTAAAAACGGGCGGCTTCCTGCACCGCCTTTTTGACCGTGAGAATGTCCGGCACCTGCGAGCCGATGTGGAAATGCAGCAGCTTCAGACAATGGCCGAGGTTTTCCGCCTTCAACATTTCCGTGGCGGTCAAAAGTTCGACCGTGCTGAGGCCAAACTTCGCGTTTTCGCCGCCGCTCTCCGCCCATTTGCCCGCGCCCTTGCTCAACAGCCGCGCACGGATGCCGATGAGCGGCTCCACGCCAAACGATCTGGAGATGGTGATGATATGCTTCAGCTCTTCGAGTTTTTCCACGACCATGATGACCCGTTTGCCGAGCTTGATGCCCAGCAGCGCCATCTTGATGAATTCCGCGTCCTTGTAGCCGTTGCAGATGATGAGCCCGCCCATCTGGTTCTGCAGCGCCAGGCCCGCGAAAAGTTCCGGTTTGCTGCCGACTTCGAGGCCGAAATTGTACGGTCGCCCCGCATCCAGAATTTCTTCCACGACTTCGCGGAGCTGGTTCACCTTGATGGGAAACACACCGCGATATTTGCCTTGGAAATTAAATTCCGCGATCGAGCTGTGGAACGCCTTGTTGATGGCCTCGACGCGGTGGCGGAGGATGTCCTGGAACCGGATGAGCAGCGGAAACTTCAAGCCGCGGCCCTTGGCCTCCTCGATCACGTCGGTGATGTCCACCGATGCGCCCGCTTCCTGCAGCGGTTTGGCGGTCACGTGACCGGCCTCGTTGATGTCAAAATACTTGGCGCCCCAGCGCGTGATGTTGTAAAGCGTGCGCGCGGACTCGATCGTCCACGGCGGCGCGGCGTTGTTCGGTTGGCTCATCTCAATGGTTCAAAGAGCGAACTATAAAAACTCCAGCGCAGAATGCAACAAGCACATTTAAAAAATTAGGTGACAAAAGGTGGACAGGGTCGCGCTGCGACCCGGTTTGCCTGTGAAGCAGGCACTTTATGGCTTGAAATTTATCAACGAGTTGTTTGCGCATCCTGGCCTTGCCACACCCCAGGGTGCCTGCTTCGCAGGCATAGTTTGTCGCAGCGCGACAAACTCCACCATATTACAGTTCCCCGTGTTCTGACTGCGCCCCGCACTCTCACCAATTCACAATGCAATCGGTCTGTGTGAATTGCGAGCTTTGCGGCGTGTACTGTTGAAATTCCACCTCCGTGCCGTCCGGATCCTTGCACCAACACTGCCACGTCTGGTCGCAGCCAAGTTTTTTGGGTGTGACTGACACGCCATGTTTCTCCAGTTGTCCGCGCACCGCGTCAATATCCGTCACCTCCAGGCAGAAATGATGGATGCGCTGGTGGCTCGCATGATGATGGTGGCCATCCGCATGGGCGTCCGCGTGGGTGTGAAAAATTTCGATGAACTGGCCCGGCACCACTTCCAAATAAAAGCCGAACAGCTTTCCGTCCTTATGAAAATTAAAATGACGCTTCAATCCGAGCACGTCGCAATAGAAAGCGCGGCTGCGTTCCAGGTCGGTGGCGAAGACGCAAAGGTGCGCGAGTGATTTGATCATATTTCTATAATTTCATTTATTGAACCACAGAGGCACGGAGGCACAGAGATAAGCCAGCAGGCGAAAGCTAAAACCCTGTCCACCGGTCTCGGCTTTGAACAAATCACCGCAGGCCACCCGTTTCACACCTTGCTTTAGCGTTGGGACATTAAAGTTGACCAACAATCCGAGCGCCTTTTTGTCGAGCTTCAAGTACGTCAGCAACTGCGCTTCATGAATGGGATGCAGGTCGGTAACGGCCTTGAGTTCCACAATTAGCGCATCTTCAATCACAAAATCGAGCCGATAACCACAATCCAGTTGCACTTCTTTGTAACGTACCGGCAGAGACCGCTGGCGGTCAAAGCGTATTCCGGCCTTCGATAATTCGTAAGCAAGGCACTCTTCATACGCGCTTTCCAACAAACCTGGACCGAGTTCACGATGAATCTCGATGCACAAGCCAATCATCTTGCCCGAGAGATCATTTAGCCGCTTCCTTTGTTCATCTGTGTTTCCGTGGTTCATGTTGTTCCTTCCTTGACCATAAGGGATACGGATACACAAAGCGGGCCGCCAAGCCATCACTTCTATATTTTCCCTCTGTGCCTCCGTGTCTCTGTGGTCATGTTTCTTCGGCTTCGCAGCTATGCAAATCTCGAACGGCTGCTCGCAAAAGTCCATCCGATTTTCCGACAGATGAATGCCTTCTGGATAAAAGGTGAAATCCAAGTCAGAACGCCCGCATCCGTTTATGGCTCAGCGGATGATTCTCATCGTAGGCAGCGGCAAAATTGCTTTCGAAGATTTGTTGGATGGCGGCCAGCGCCGCTTTTGCATCCAGCCCGGTGAAGGTGAATGTCAGTTTCGTCTGGTAACCCGCCACCAAATTCATCAGTTCAAAAATGCTTCTCCCATCGGCGGATATGCCGCTATTTTCCACGGTCACCGTGCAGACCAGGCCTTTCAAGGTGTTGATGAGCAAGGCGGCCGGCCGGCAGTGCAGGCCTTGATGATTTTTGAGCACAAAAACCTGCCAGACGGCGCCCGGGCCCGCCGGTTGGGAACCCGGCGGGTTCGTTGCGAGAATGTTTTCCGGTGTCAGAACTGCGTTCATGATATTTGCGGGGTTGATTTACTTTCCAAAACGGCCGTGTCCGCCGTCCCGTTCTGCCGGTCGGGCCGTGAACGCGGATGATTCCGGTCCGTGCCGGCAAGCAGGTTGAAATAGTTCGTAAAAATGTTCAGTCCGATATTGGCCAGAATCTCGATGATCTGGCCATCGGCAAAGCCGGCGTTTCGCAGGGCGAAGAAATCATCGTCGTTGATTTCGCCGCGCTGGAGCACCACGGCCTGGACGAAGTTCAGCATGGCCCGGGTTTTCAGATCGTCAGCCAGCCCTTTCCGGGCGGACCAGATTTCCTGGTCGCACAAGCCCGCCGCCTTGCCGGCCTGTTCATGGACCGCCAGGCAATGATTGGAGCCGTTGATCTCCGCGACCAGGATGGAGATCTGCTCGCGTTGAGCCGGGGTCAACTGTCCGTTCCCGAGGGCTTCAGCGGCTTGCTGGAAGGCTTTCAGCGAAGCCGGCGAATTGGCCAGGAGTGCGAGAAACTGGCTGCCATTGTCGGATAACGCCGCCGGTTGCGGCAGTTCTTTGGGGTCCATGGGAGTTAATCGCCACATGATGACTTGAAATGTTTAAGGATTCATCGCGGTTTCTTTTTGGGCTGGTGAGACTCTATAACCATGCCGTGTGCCAAAGTGACGTGCGTGGTGTAAGGCATTGCTTTTGAATCACGTGGGCGGCAAAGCCGGTTTTCAAATGGACTGCGAAGATTCGCAAGTTGCAATATCATGCAGTTCAATTGCGAACTTTCGCCGGCGGTTTCGTCAGTCCAAATTTCTTCACCCGCGAAATCAACGTCGTGGGTTTGACGCCCAGCAGATTGGCCGCCCCGCCCGGGCCGTGAATTTTCCAGCCGGCCTGGTTGAGCGCCAAAACAACGTTATCGCGTTCACGTTGCCGCAGTTCATATTCGGTCAGGATCGGACCGTTTGGCTGGCCGGCTGGCACTGCTGCCGGCGTGCCGGTGGATGGGCCTTCCGTTTTCGAAAAATCAAAATACAACGCGCCACCTTGGGCCAGAATCAGCGCCCGTTCGATGGTGTTCTGCAACTCGCGCACATTGCCGGGCCAGTCGTAATCCTGGAGTTGCCGCACATTGGCCTGGGTCAGCCGCGTGACGGGCACATGCAGCCGGCGGATCGCCTGTTCGAGAAAATGCGCGGCCAGCAGCGGAATGTCCTCCCTCCGTTTTCGCAACGGGGCGACCTCGACCGGAAAGACGTTGAGCCGGTAGTAAAGGTCCTGGCGAAAGCGTCCCTGTTGGACGTCCTTCTTCAGATCGCGATTGGTGGCGGCAATGATGCGGACGTCCACGGTCCGGGTCCTTTCTTCGCCGACCCGTTCATATTGTTTTTCCTGCAGGACCCGGAGAAATTTGCTCTGCAACTCCGGCGGGATTTCACCCACTTCATCCAGCAGCATGGTGCCGCCATCGGCGGCTTCAAAACGTCCGGCGCGGTCCTTCAAGGCGCCCGTGAAGGCGCCTTTCACATGCCCAAAAAATTCGCTCTCGTATAATTCCCTGGGGATCGACGCGCAATTCACGCGGATCAACGGGTGGTGGCTTCGCCGGCTCAATTTGTGGATTTCCCGCGCCACCAGCTCTTTGCCCGTCCCGGATTCGCCCAGGATCAGCACCGTGGCGTCGGTGCGGGCGACCAGTTCGACCTGGCGCAGCAGATGTTTTAGCGCCGGGCTGCCACCCACGATGTCGCCAATTGCCCGGGCTTCATTGACTTCTTCCCGCAGGTAGGTGTTCTCCAGCTCAAGCTGGTTTTTGAGCCGCTCATTTTCTTCGAAGGCGCGCGCGTTTACGAGCGCCGTCGCGATATGGTCGGCAAAAATACGCACCCAGGTTGGTCCCGGTTCCGTGTTCGTGATCCGGCTGAACAATGCCACCACGCCCAGCATCTCGCCCTTGAAGATGATCGGCTGGGCATCCAAGCCACGGATGCCGGCCTGCACGGCCCATTGCGGTTCGCCGATGGCGCTGAGATCCTGCCCGGGCTCGTGGTTGACGAAGGCTTGACCCGTGGCGGCCACCCGCCCGATTTCGCCGAAACCAAACGGAATCCGCCCGTATTTTTCGAGAATGGCATCCAGTTGTTCGTCACCGCCAATTGTGAAGGGGGATTTGGCGCTGGCGGCCAGGTGCAGGCACCGGGTCCGGTCAGGGCACTGGGCCGATAGCGGGCAGGTGAGGCACCGGTCACCCTTGTCCAACACCCAAAGCTGGGCCATGAACACATGGGGGCGTTCGGCCAGGCGCTGGACAATCTTTTTGAACAACTGGTCGGTGGAACGCTCTTGCGCCACCTCCAGCAGGAGGTCCGCCAGCGAATCAAATTCAGGCCGGTAATCAGGTGCCAGTTTCATGTTCAGACGAAAAAGCGTCGGCTGAAGCAACAGCCTTCATTCACCCCTAAACCATCCGCGAAGAGAAGTTTCGGCGCTGGACGGTTTTTGCCGGGTTTTCCGCAACAATTGCTCAGGCGTCTGTGGCAACGGAACCCTTCGGGCGCCGTATTTCCCGGGTTAATGCCAAAAAACGAAATCTCGTCATTCACGTTATGAAATCCTGCAAATTGCGAACCACCGAAACACATCAGCAGGCCGAAGTGTT
>Ga0066797_1000567_pt1 | contig 10973 bp, 7 predicted proteins | sample PersoiDNA2013193_FD_76335 | JGI IMG/M metagenome (GOLD analysis project Ga0066797, IMG submission 76335) | Permafrost soil microbial communities from the Arctic, to analyse light accelerated degradation of dissolved organic matter (DOM) -... | ecosystem: Environmental > Terrestrial > Soil >... | reverse complement strand
GCTGCGAACGGGCGCGTCCATCTTCAGCGGATGCGCGGTCCGGTGCCAGGCCCATGCGGTCCGGATGATGGTCGCGAGATCCGAGTGCCGGGTCTGGAATTCCAGGGTTTCGCGCGCCGCCGTGGGGTCGGCGACCAGATAGGTTGGATCGCCGGAGCGGCGCGGCTTGACGACATGGGGCACCTCGCGGCCGGTCTCGGCGGCAATCGCGGAAAGGATTTCCCGCACCGAAAAGCCGGTGCCGGTGCCGAGATTGAAGGCGCCGCCCCGATGCCCCTGCAGCAGCAGTTCCAGCGCCGCTACGTGGGCCGCGGCCAGATCGGTGACGTGAATGTAGTCCCGGATCGCGGTGCCGTCGGGCGTATCGTAATCGTCGCCGAACACCGCGAAGTCGGGCACGTGGCCCTGCAGCGCCATCATGGCGCGCGGAATCAGATGGGTTTCGTTATCGCGCAGTTCGCCGATGCCGCCGCCGGGGTCGGCGCCGCTGGCGTTGAAATAGCGCAGACAAAACGCGCCGAACCCGTAGGCGTTGCGATAATCGGCGAGCATGCGCTCGATCATCCATTTCGAGGCGCCGTAGGGATTGATCGGTGCGCAGGGATAGCTCTCGGGCAGCGCCTTGCTGTCGGCGTTGCCGTAGACCGCGCCGGTGGACGAGAACACCAGGCGATGGCACCCGGCCGCGCGCATGGCTTGCAGCAGCGACAGCGTCCCGGCCACGTTGTTCACGTAGTATTTCTGCGGATCGGCGACGGATTCGCCGACCAGGCTCGAGGCCGCGAAGTGCATGACCGCGGCGATCTCGTGCTCGGCGAAGACGCGATCGAGCGCGGCCCGGTCGAGCAGGTCGCCCGTGACCAGCGATCCCGCGACGAAGCTGCGGTGACCGGTCGAGAAATTGTCGAAAACGACCGGACGGTAACCGGCCGCGAGCAGCGCCCGGCAGCCATGCGAGCCGATATAGCCGGCTCCGCCGGTGACCAGAATGGCCGGACGTTCGTTCATATCAACCTCGCGGAGTGCGATCGGTGCCGCGGCCCTTGTTGAACAACAGATAGAGCGCGAGGGGATTGGTGGTCAAATAGCGCCAGAACAGCCGGCGCGGCTCCAGCCAGATTCGCCAGGCCCATTCGAGGCCTACCCGCTGCATCCACAGCGGGGCGCGGGCGCGGCTGCCCGACAGGAAGTTGAACAGCCCGCCCGATGTCTTGATGACGCCGACATTGCAGAGTTGCGATGCGAATTCCTCGACAAAGGACTGCTCGTAGGGAACTCCGAGCGCCACCCACAGATAGTCGGGTGCCAGCGCGTTGATCTCGTCGACCTTGGCGCGCAGCGCTTCGCCCCTCAGATAGCCGTGGGAGCGCCCGACGATCCGCAGATTCGGGTACATGCTCTGGACGTTGGCGACCGCGGCGGCATTTTCCTCTTCGTCGGCGCCGAACATATAAAACGTCAAGTGCGCCGCCTGCGCCTTGCGGGCGACGACGTGGAACAGGTCGGTGGTGGCGACCCGTTCCGGCAGCGGGGTCTTCGAATTCAACCTGGATACCGTGACCAGCGGCTGGCCATCGGCATTGATGAGATCGGCGGCGCGGAACAGCCGTCCCGTCATCGGCTCGGTCGAGCAGCGCGCCAGCACCTCGCCATTGGCGGAGGTCAGGTACAGCGGGCGGCCGAGCCGGCGTTTCGGAAACACCACCTCGATCATGAAATTTGCGGTCTGCTCGATATCGAGCACGGCCAGGCGCAAGCCTCCCAGCGAAATTCGGGGGATGCTGGCGGTGGCGGCTCGGCCGACCGGGTTCGCGCGGCGCTCAAGCATATTGTTTACCTCGCTGGCGGTTGACGGCCGCGGGTTTGAGTTCATTGAGAACGACGCCGACGAGCTTGCGCTCCTCGTCGCCAAGGGCCGCAATGATGTCTTCCATGCAGTCGTTGATATCGAGATTGGCCGGCAGGATCGCGATCAGGCCATCGGCGATATCGAATAGCTTGCGGTCGGCGGCCGCAAAGGGCATCGCCGGGCCGTCGAGAATTACGAGGTCGTAGCCGCCGGCAGCGCGCGCCTGCGCAATGGCCTTGCGGATCGCGTCGGCCGCCTTGGCGTCCGCGTCCGCGATCGCAGGCAGGATCGATATCCCGTTCGCGGTATTGATCGCTCGCGCCGCCCGGCTGCCGATGCTGAGCCAGCCGAGGCTGGAGGTCTCGCTCTTGCCGAAGCCGTTGACCTTGTTCGAAAGCGCGTGACCGGCGTGATCGGCGTCGATCAGCAGCACCCTGGCGCCGTCGTGCGCGGCCGCCAGCGCGACGTTGAGTGCGGCGATGCTGCGGTCCTTGCCGGCGCCCGGGCCGATGACGGCGATGACCGGCATCGCGCCGGCGGACAAGCGCCGCGCCACGGTGGCGCGCATGTCGCGCACCGCGCCTGGGAAACTCATCAGGGGCAAGCCGGCGCGCAGCGTCGGCCAGCCCATCCGCGTCAAGTCGGGAATTCCGCCAACCTTCAGGATGCCGCCGAGGGTCCGCATCACGTCGGTTTCCTGCAGCCGCGCGATCTGCGGCTTTTCGACCGCCGCGATGGCGACCTGCGGCCGCGGTTGATGGGCGGGCGGCTGTTCTTCCGGCTGCGCGGGCGCCTTCTTCTGCGAGCTGACCGGCCGCGGTTCGCTGGTGTCGGGCTGCAGCCGATCGACGGCGACGACCCAGGCCGACGCGGCAAACGCCCCGAACATCAGGCCGATCATTGCGAGCAGGCTCATCGCGGGGGGAAACCTGCGCTGCTGCGGCACCGTGGCTTCGCCGATGATGCGCGCGCTCGAGGTATTGAGGCTTTCCTGTTCCTCGGTTTCGCGCGAGCGCTTCAGGAAGGATTGATAGACGTCGCGGCCGGCCTCGACGTCGCGTTCCAGCTCGCGCAGCCGTACCGAAGCCTGGCTGAGCTGGACGCTCTGGCGCTTCTGCGTCTCCAGCGCGTTGCTCAGCGAAGCCTCGTAGTCGCGGGCGCGGGTCAGGTCGTTCTTGGCCGATTGCGCGAAACGCTCGATTTCCTCATTGATGGTGCGGCGCAGGTCGTCGACCTGCTTCTCCATCTGGCGCAGCGAAGGGTGCAGCGGCCCCAGTTCGCCGGCCAGCTCCGCGTAGCGCTTGCGCGCCTCGGCACATTGCGCGCGCAGATTGGCGATGGTCGGGGATTGCAGCGCCTCGGGGATCGCGCCGGCATCGGTCGCCGCACGCCGGCTGGCCTCGATCTGGTCGTATTTGGCCTGCGCGTCGAGCGTCAGCGCGCGCGCGCCGGCGAGCCGCTGGTTGCTGGCCGAAAGCTGCTGGTCGCTGATCAGCGTATCCTGGGTGCCGACGAAATTGTTCCGCGCCTTGTAGGTCGCCAGCACGTTCTCCGCATTGCGGAGCCGGTCCTGCAATTCCTTGAGACGGCCCGACAGGTCGGTGGTCGCCCGCCGCGCCGCGGTGGCTTGCGATGTCTTCGATTCCGCGAGATAGGCGCTGGAGATCACGTTCGCGAGCATCGCCGCCTTCGCCGGGTCTTGCGACCAGACCTCGACGTCGACGATGAAGCTTCGATCGGTCTTCTTGACGTTGATGTGGCGGTTGAGGGCTTCCAGCGCGGCGGCCTGGTCCGGCCTGGTCTCGGCGGCCGAATGAACTTCCAGCCCGAACAGGCCGAGCAGCGCTGGGAGCATGCCCCGGGATTCGCCGCCGAACTCCGGGTCCTTGTCGAGGTCGGTTTGCTTGATCACCCGCAGCAGCACGCTGTTGGAGGTGATCAGGCGCGCCTGGCTTTCGACCACCATGGCGAGGCCGGAAAGATCCTGGGTGCGCGGCGTCAGTTCACGATCGACCAGCTGCAGCTCGCGCGGATCGACATAGAGCTGGGCGGTCGCGGCATATTTCGGCGACAGGCTCTTGCCGATCGCGACCGCGGCACAGGCGCAGATCAGCGCGGCCATCGCGATCGCTACGCGCTGACGCCACAACAAACTCGCCAGCTCCAGCACGCTGAAGTCCGCCGGGCTGCGCGGCGGGGTCTTGCCGCCGTCCGATTTGGCCGGATTTATCGGTTGGTCATAGGCAAGCATGGGCCCCAGCTTCCATTCGAACCGTCATACGTCTCGGTTGAGAGGTCACTGGTCGGGTTACGCCAGGCGCGCATGCTTTCGGCGCGGAACAAACGCAACACGAACAATTAACCATACTCATTGAGGGACTATTCACCGAAATGGCAAAGAAAGCGTTTAAGCGCCTGCTGATAGCGCTGTCCGCGCTGTTCCAGATCGGGATTTGCCGGCGGCGCGCCGTCTCAAAGCCGTCGATCGTGGACACCGGCATCCGACCGGAGAGGCCGGCGGCAGGAGCAAACGGCGCCCGCTGGCCGCAAATGACCCTGAATACCGGGTCTGCGGCGGCTGACAGCATTGCCTCGTGCGGGATGTGCTCCATGACGCTTACCATTGAGCAATATCGGTGCCGAAGGCGACCGGCGGCGGAACGCGCGTTCCGCAATGGTTGACGTCTGGTTAATTCATGATGTGCCGGGGTTCGGCTGTTCGGCTTCAGTCTCGTGACGCCATCGCAATTATCGCGGGCGGGCTTGCATATCGCCGGCGAACGCTGTCGGTGCGGCCCTCCGGCGAATTTGGCGGGCCCATTCCAGATGTATTAACCTTTTGAGATGACGCTTCGCTCTGGTTGACTTGGCTACGGCCGTTTGCGGTCGCGTGGCACGCCTTCGCATTTAACCAGGCTGTGGCGGCGATCCGCCCGGCATCGCCTGAGGTGACGCATCGTGCCGTTGCCGACGGCAGGCCTAACCCACGGGGCTTCGAACTCCAAGGTGATGAACCAGCCTCTCGCGATGTCCGAAGATTCCCCGCTGCTTGGCGTTCTGCGCCGCCAGCAGGTCATTGCCGTGCTGCGCGCGGCGACCTTCGTCGGCTCACTGCTGGTGGCCTGGATATCGCTGCGGCCGTTCATCGATCTCGCCGAACTGGATCTCGCGGACGCGTCCACCGGCAACGATACGATGACCTATGCGGTATTCGGCGGCCTGGCTCTGTTGGTCGGCGCCCTGACCATCCCGGGAAATCGAAGGGGGCTTGCGACCCTGCTGTCTGCGAGATTCCTGATTTTCGGTGGATGGATTGTCGTCAGCGTCGTGCTGTCGACGGACCCTGCCGTATCCATCAAGCGGTTCGCCTTGACCGCCGCCGCTGCGGCGGTGGCGTCGATGATGTTCTTTCTGCCGAGATCGCAGTCGGAAATGGCCCGATGGTTCAGCGTCGCGGTGCTGGGACTGCTTGCGACTTGCTATCTGGGGATCCTGTTCGCGCCGAACCTGTCGATCCACCTCGCGACCGATCTGCAGGAGCCGCTGCTTGCCGGAGACTGGCGCGGCGTGTTCGGACACAAGAATGTCGCGGCGGCCATGATGGTGATGATGCTGTTCCTCGGGGTCTACGCCGCGAGCAGCGGCCTCTGGACCGCCGGCCTCGTCAGCGCTGCGATGGCGCTGGTCTTCCTGGTCAATGCCGGCGGCAAAAGCGCGCTTGCGCTGGGCGTCTTCACTTTCGCACTGAGCTCGCTGACCGCCATCGTCCGGTCGTTCTGGCTGCGTGCCATCATGCTGCTGTCGCCGCTCCTGCTCCTCAACATGCTGAGCGTCGGTACGGTCATGAGCGACCGGCTTGCCGCGATCGCCGCAGCGATGCCCTTTGATACGAGCTTCACCGGTCGAACCGAAATCTGGATCTTCGCGCTGCAGTCGCTGCAACCGCGCCTGGCCCTGGGCTACGGCTTCGCGGCCTTCTGGGGCACGGGAGCGACCAGGTCAACGCCTGAGGGCATGGAGTGGGCGGCGACTGTCGCCCACAGCCATAACGGCTATCTGGACACCGCGCTGGCCATGGGTCTGCCGGGTCTGGTGCTTCTGATCGCGGTGCTGGTGATCATGCCGTTGCGGGATTTCCATGCTGCGGATCGCGGCGGCAACAACGGGCCGCTGACGCTGGCTTTCCTGCGGCTCTGGCTGTTCGGAATTTATCTGGCCGCGTTCGAAAGCTTCTTTCTCGACCGTGCGGACCCGATCTGGTTCACGTTTCTGATTGCCGTGTTCGGATTGCACTATCTGGCGCGGTTTCGGGCCGCGGCGTGACATCGTCTGCCCGATAGGGGGTCGGCTGAAGCCCCAGTGCTGCCAGATTGCGGCCGATGGACAGGCACAGCGGATGCGACGCCGGGAGCCAATGCCCCGTCGCCAGCAGAGCCCGCACCGCGCGAAAAGGCGCAATTCCAAGCGAGACAAGGTTCTTCAGGACCAGCCGGGCGGCGCCCAGGCGGCCCTGAAAACGCTTTTGGTCGATGCTGTAGTTGATCACGCCGGTGGCAATCGATCGGCCAAGCACCGCACTGGCTTTCAGGCGTTGGGCCGGCACGATCTCGAACACTTTGGCTTCCTCGTTCCAGTGCGACTTGAAGCCGGCGAGGCGACAGCGCGTGAAGAAGTCCATATCGCCGCCGCCGAGAAAATTGAACCGGGGATCAAGGATCGGGTCGCCGAACGCCTCGAGCACCCTCTTGCGGATCAGGCAATTTCCCGTCCCGTGCAATGAGGCAGTCTCTCCCGACCTGGTGATGGTCGAATGGAAGAGGGGATGCTTTTGCAGGCTCTGGTGCGCATCGCTCTCAAAGCGACGCACGACCGGCCCGCCGACCAGATCGGCCCCGCTGGAGCGCGCGGTTTCGATCATTTCGGCAAGCCATGACGACGAAGCCTCCTCGTCGTCATCGATCATCAGAAAGAACTCCGCCGCCGGGAAGCTTTCCCGGGCCGTCCTGAACGCCGTATTGATCGCGTTGCAATTGCCCTGTCGGGGCTCGATGACGCAGAAACCGGCAAGTGCCCCCGACGCAAACATGGCGTCTGCGACCAGCTTGCCTTCGAGCTTCTGCGGGTCGTTCTCGACCACAACCACGGCAAAAGCTTCTGTTCCGGCCTGAGCCGCCAGCGACTGCAGGGTCCTTCTCAGACCTGCCGGCCGCCGAAACGTCGGTATGCAGACAACGGTCCCGGCGCTTTTCAAGTCACTCATCCCGAACATCCTTCAATCCCAAAAACCGCGTCAGAGACCCGCCAGCGCGCCCAGGGCGTGGGCGAGCGTCCTTGGCATCTGCGACGGCAGGAGGGCAATCGCCTCGACCGCTTCCTTCATGGCGCGGCCATAGGCGCGGGCGCGGATCGCCTGGCAGGCAAGATAGGTCTTCAGATGCACTTGCGCGCTTCGCCGCAACCTCACGATATCGGCACGGCTGACCCTGCCCACGATCATGGGGTCGGTGAATATGCGCTCCACGGCTGCCTGATAGTCGGCGAGATCGAGCCGGCCGCTCATCATCGCGCTATTGTCGTGAACGCGATATTCCAGAACGGTCGTCCGCGGACACCAGACGATGGGCCCCAGCCCCGCGAGGCGGCAGAACAGGTGCCAGTCCTCGCAGTAGCGAAGCGTTTCGTCAAAGCCGCCGGCCCGCCGGAATTGCGTATGGCGGATCAGCATGACTCCGCCGTTGACGATGAAATTGCCCGCGAGCAGATCGCGCAGGATCTCGCCGCTCGGTTTGGCCCGTCGAAGCAGCATGCTACGTCGTCCGATACGGTGTCCGCCGGCATCGATGCGCTCATAGTCGCCGTAGACGGCGACACAATCGGCCTGGGCCCCCTCGAGCAGCTTCTGAATAGCGCGGGGAACGAGGCGGTCGTCGGCGTCGAGAAACATCACCCAGTTGCGATCGCTCTCCTGCGCGGAGATCGCGCGCTCGACTTCCGCGAATCCGAGATTGCGGGCGGCCGAGACGCCGCGTCCATCGCCCTGGATCAACGTCACCCGTTGATCGCTGAAGCGAGCGACCACTTCAGCGGTTTCGTCCGTCGACCCGTCATCGACGACGATGACCCTCTTGACGCCGGGTTGACAGAGTGCGCTGGCGACCGCTTCGCCAATAAACCGGGCGCCGTTCTTTACCGGAATGACGACATTGACCCACATAGATACCTGCATTGTCCGCGCAAGAGTCAGGATGTGCCAGAGCTGAACAGTCCTGGACGCTGTTGACACATATCAGCAATGGCCGTGCCAGATGCAGGTTACTCGATGCAATGCTTCAATTTGAATTAACGTAGTTGAATGAAACTTGCACTGTTGCCGTCAGCGATTTGATATCCAGCAGCCACGTCGGTTGAAGGCAGCCAAGGGGATGAAGATTAACAGGCGGGAACTTATCGCAGGCAGCCTGGCGGCAGCGGCTTCCGGGGCGGTCGGTTGCGCGCCGCTGCTGGCTGAGGGTTCACGCGGTCGTCGCGATGGTTATGGAGCGGCGGTCACCCTGGCGGACTTGCAGTCCGACGTTCGGTTAAGAGAAGCGGTTAACGCGTACTGCACGCAAATCGTCCCGGTCTACGAGCTCAAATGGCGGACGCTTCGGCCAGACGCCCACACCTTTGCGTTCGACAAGGCCGACGCCTTGCTCGACTTCGCCCGGCAGAACAGGATGACCATGCGCGGCCACAACCTGGTCTGGTATGCGGACCTTCCCGAGTGGACCGCACAAATCAAGGACGCCCGCAGCGCCGAACGCGCGCTTCGCGATCATATCGCGACCGTGGTCAGCTATTATCGGGACAAGCTGACCTCCTGGGATGTCGTCAACGAAGCCATCCCCGAATTTCCAAAGCGGCCGACGGAGCGGCGCGATTCGCTGTGGTTGAGCTGCCTGGGTAGCGATTACCTGCGAATGGCGTTCGGCGCTGCCGCCGATGCCGACCCCCATGTTCAGCTCACGTTGAACGAATACGACATCGAGTCGGTTGGCGAGCGCTTTGCCGCCAGGCGGGCTGCCTTGCGTAATCTCGTTTCCGATCTGCTCGACACCGGGACGCCGCTCCATGCCATCGGTTTGCAGTCCCACCTGCACGGCGAAATAGAGATCGACACCGATGGCCTCGCCAAGTGCGTCGCTGAATTTCGTTCCTGGGGTCTCGACGTCATCGTCACCGAGCTCGACGTTGACGACCAGAAGCTTCCGGGTCCCGTGACCGAACGAGACGCGATCGTCGCCAAGCGGGTCAACGACGTTCTGGCCGCCATTTCATCCGAGGCTACGCTTCGGTCGATCCTCACCTGGGGGATTTCGGACCGATATAGCTGGATCAACCAGATGTTCCCGCGCGCTGACGGGCTGCCCAACCGTACCTTGCCGCTCGATGCCGGGTTTCGGCCGAAGTCGTTCATGGACGTCATTGCAAAATTTACCCGTGAGGCCGTCTGACGTGACCAGCGAGGGCGAAACGCGTAGCGGAAGCTCCCGGCCGGCGATTGGGGTCTGAGCGATGCTGCGACATGCATCCCAGTACATGATCGCGAGCGTGATCGCCGCAGTGTTCGGCTTTCTCGGCACTGCGACGTTCACACGGCTGCTCTCGCCGGGTGACTACGGGGTCTATGTCATCGGCGTCGGGATGGCCGGCTTCGTATCGTCGATCCTCTTTACGTGGATCCGCTTCTCGGTGATGCGTCTCCAGTCGGAGGGAGGTCAGCAGGACCTTCGTGCGACGGCGCTTGTCGGATACGGGATTTCGGCCGCTGCGGCTCCGTTGTTGTTTCCCGTGATGATGCACCTTGAGGTCCGCGGGTGGCAGGAGGTGGGTTGCGCCATCGTGCTGGCGCTGGGCATCGGTCTGGTCGAACTGGGACAGGAGATCATGCGGGCGCGCTTTCAGGTGCGCGAGTTTGCCATCGGCGCCGCGCTGCGGGCGATTCTGTCCTTTGGCTTTTGTCTCGCCGCCATCGAACTGGGGTGGGGCGGATTAGGCTTGCTAGCGGGGTCTGCGCTCGCTTACTACGTGTCGGCGGCGTTTTCCGCCCGAACCATCTGGCGCGGGCCTCGCGCCAAGGCCGATCTTGAGCAGCTTCGGCTGTTTTTCCGCCTCGGCTTCGTCTTCACGATCACCGGGTTTGTCTACACCTTTCAGTGCTCGATGGACCGGTTGTTTCTGGCGTGGCATTCCGGCGAGGCGTTTTCCGGCCTGTATGGAGCTTCGGCCGACCTCACGCGGCAGATCATCCAGATGCCTGCCGGCAGCATCGCCGCCGCTGCGTTCCCGATTGCCGTGAGCAGCCTTGCGCAGTATGGCGCCGGCAGGGCGCGGGAGAATCTGGAACGCTTTGGCGAAATCCTGCTGGCGGTGCTGGTGCCGGCGGCCATCGGTCTTTCGCTGACCGCTCCCTATCTCGCCTCTTTCCTGCTTGGGCCCGCGTTCCGCGACACAGCGGCGTCGATCGTCCCGATCCTCGCCGCCGGCTGGCTGTTCCAGTGCTTCACGCAATTCTACGTCCACGTCAGTTTCCACCTGGCCAAGCGGCCGGAATGGTCGCTGCTTCAGGGGATGACGAGCGTGGCGATCAACGTCGCGTGCATCTGGCCGCTGACGGATGCCTGGGGATTGCAGGGAACCGCAATGTCCTTCCTGATTTCGGAAGCCTGCGGGACGGCGCTCGGCCTGGTGCTGACCCGGTTCACGTACCCGTTGCCGTATCTGCTTGGACCGCTGGCGCGGACCCTCCTGGCCGGTTGCTTGATGGGGGGCGCGGTCCTGGCGCTGAAACAATTTTTGCCGGTGCCCAGCGCTGCGGGATTCGTCATCCTGGCAGCGAGCGGCATGCTGGTCTATGCGCTGGCAGTCATCGGATTGAACATCGGCGAAGCCAGGACACATCTTCATGCGCTCGGGCTTCGAATCTTTGCGGCGGCGGCACGCAATATCAGTTAGCGGCGGCCGTTTCCAGCGTGGCGGACAATACGCTTCGAATATCCGGGATCGACGTTCCCGAATACGACTGGATGCAAAGCGCGACCTGCCCAGGTGACGCATTGCGCATCAATGCCTCGATCGAGGATTT
>Ga0066797_1000566_pt1 | contig 10973 bp, 10 predicted proteins | sample PersoiDNA2013193_FD_76335 | JGI IMG/M metagenome (GOLD analysis project Ga0066797, IMG submission 76335) | Permafrost soil microbial communities from the Arctic, to analyse light accelerated degradation of dissolved organic matter (DOM) -... | ecosystem: Environmental > Terrestrial > Soil >... | reverse complement strand
CTTCTCATCGCGCTCGATCGTCAGGTTGATGACCTGTTCGTCGGGGATGACGGGTGCCCGCGCGGGCACCCGTCATCCCCGACGAACAGGTCATCAACCTGACGATCGAGCGCGATGAGAAGCTCCTGCTGTCCGTCATCGAGGCCGCTCACCCTCACCGGCTCGGCGTCGGACGCACCCTGATGTACGAGCTACTCGGCTCCGGTCAGATCGAGTCCATGCACGTGGGCCGGCTCCACAAGGTCCCGGCCTGGGCGCTCGAGGCGTTCGTCGAACGCCAGCGTCGCGGGCCTCGCGTGCCATGAGTTCCGATCTTGGGGGCATCGCGCGGGCACCGAGCAACTGGCTGCATCCGTCGGCGAGGCCGCTCCCGGGCTCGGTATCGGCCGCATCGTCCTTCACGAAGTGCTCGACTCGGGAAGGATGAGTCGAGCCCGCAACCGCGCCCGAAGATCCCCCAGCAGTCCTGGATCAACGAACCCCAACCAGAACTACAGAGCACCTGATCGACGAACTGTCTCACTTGACTTGACAGATACCGAGACGGCACCGCTCGCCATTCGTGGTGAGAGCGGCACCGTGATCCACCGGTAGTCCTCGGCGCCGGCGTTCACCGGCCGGGCTACCCGGCGGTCGGGCGTTCGGTCGAGGCTTGCAGGAGAGAGCTCCGGTCCTCGACGGCGGCGGCTGCGAGGCACAAGGGACCGAGCACCACCGTGCTGATCGCCGGAACCCAACCTGCGAGCAGCACTGCGGTCAGCGCGGCCGCGCCGAGCATGGCAGAACACGTGAGCTCACCGATCAGGTGACGCGCGGCCGTCGTGGCTACGGTCCGCCACGGGCGATCCGGCCGCCAGGCAGCCGCGGCCCGTAGCAGGAAGACGCAGCCGGCAAGAGCGATCAGAGCGACCGCCGCCGTCATGGGCACCACTCGCCCCAGCCCCGATCGAAGCGCTACGTAGTCCGCGCCAAGCACCGCCACCAGCGCGGAGGGCACAACGAATACCTGCCACCCGGTGCGGGCGACGGCGCGAAAGCGCTGGCAGTAGCTGCGCAGACCAACGGTCGCGTCGCGCTCGGCGCGGTCGCGCAGCAGTGCCGTTCCCGCCGTCACGGCGACGAAGGCCGTCACGACCGGGAGGGCCGCGAGGAGCACCAGGAAGCCCACGATCAGGCAGTCGGCGAACGCGGTGATCTTCCCCACGTAGAGCCGGTCGATGTCAGGCTTTCGCATGCGCTCCGCGCCTCAACCCTTGATACCGGAGGTCGCGACGCCCTCGACGAGGTACCGCTGGAAGACCAGGAAGAACAACAGGATCGGCACCAGCGCGAGCACCGACATGGCAAACATCGGCCCGAACGCCGAGGTGCTCGTCTGGTCGATGAACAACCGCAGCCCCAGCTGCAGCGTGTAGGTCGACGGGTCGTTGAGATAGATCAGTTGCCCGAAGAAGTCGTTCCAGCTCCAGATGAACGAGAAGATGGTCGTCGTGACGAGTGCCGGCCGGATGAGCGGCAGCATGATGTGCAAGAACGTCCGGAACGGGCCGCAGCCGTCGAGCTCGGCCGCCTCGTCGAGCTCGCGCGGCAACGAGCGGACGAACTGGATCACGAGGAACACGAAGAACGACTGGGTCGCCAGGAACTTCGGCAGGATGAGCGGCATGAACGTGCCGATCAGGCCCAGCTTCTGAAAGATGATGTACTGCGGGATGAGCACGACGTGCATCGGCAGCATGATGGTGATGATGGTGAACGCAAAGAATGCCTTCTGAAACCTGAACCTCATCCGCGCGAGGGCGTAACCCGCCAGCGTGCAGGAGAACACGTTGCCGACGACGGTGGCGACGGACAGGATCAGGGAGTTGCCCAACAACTGGAGGAAGGGCAGGCTGCCCACGCCGTCGAGCGCCTTCGCGTAGTTCCCCGGCGTGAAGATCTTCGGCAGCAGAGCGGTGCCCGAAAGGATCTCGGTGCTCGGCTTGAACGATGCCGCGACGAGCCAGAACACCGGGTAGAGCAACACGACGACGGCCGCCACCATCGCCAGTTGCCACAGCCAGCGGTTCGGGCGCCCGCGCCGCTTGCGCACCGTGACAGGCCGGACTTCCTTGACGCGCTGGAGCTCATCGATGGCCACTTACTTGTCCTCTCCCGAGTAGAAGACCCAGAAGTTCGCCGTTCGGAACACCGCGAACGTGACAAGGCCGATCGCCGCGAGCAGCACCCACGCCATCGCGGACGCGTATCCCATCTCGAACGAGGTGAAACCCTTCTGGTACAGGTACAACGTGTAGAACAGGGTCGAGTTCGCTGGCCCGCCGCGGCCGCCGGAGATGATGTATGCGCCGGTGAAAGACTGGAACGCGTTGATGATCTCGAGAATGAGGTTGAAGAAGATGATCGGCGACAGCATCGGGATGGTGATGTGCCAGAAGCTGCGCATCCGGCCGGCCCCGTCCATGGCTGCCGCGTCATAGAGATCCTGCGGGATCTGCTTCAGGCCGGCCAAGAAGATGACCATCGGCGCGCCGAACTGCCAGACGGCCAGGACGACCAGGACGTAGAGCGAGTACTGCGGGTTGTCGATCCAGCCCCCCGTGTGGGCTCCCACCGTCGACAGACCCTTGTCGACGACGCCACCGTCGGAGAAGAGCGCGCGCCAGACGAGCGCGACCGACACGGAGGCGCCGAGAAGCGAGGGCGTGTAGAACGCGGAACGGTAGAAGCCGAGCCCCCGACGTGGCTTGACGAGCAACATGGCAACCAGGAGCGCCGCGATGAGCTTCAGCGGCGCGGACAGGAAGACATATCGCAGCGTGACCGATACCGATGCCCGGAACTGGCTGTCGGAGAGCATGTGCACGTAGTTGCCGACGCCGATCCACCGGGGAGCCGTGAACAGGTCATAGTCGGTAAACGAGAGGTACAGGGAACCCACCATCGGGCCGATGGTCAGCAGCGCGGCGCCGATCATCCACGGGGTCATGAAGACATACGCCGCACGCTGGTTCGTGGCGCGGCGGCGTGGCTTCGGCGCGGTGGCCGCCTTCGCGGACCGGTTCGACGTCTCGGGTTCTTGGAGCAAGGTCACGGGTTCACCTCCTCCTCATCGAGGTCGTGCACAGGAGAGACGGATCGCGTGGAAGGACGGTGGCCCCCGGAGTCGGTCGGGGCCGTGTGCTTCTGCCATCGACGACTCTCGCGATGGAACAGATGATGCAACAGCGGCAACGATTGCAGAACCGGTTGCGCTTTGCAAGCCTTCAGCCTCGGGTCAGCCTGGGTGAGCCAGTCCCCTGAGCTGCCTCCGCCGGACGACTAGCCGTCTGACCTGCAACGATAGGAGTTGCCGTCCCGATGCGTGTTGCGGACGCTTGGAAACGATGACAGGATTCGTTCCATCGGGGGTCCGCACCAGCCGCCTGCGTCGGGGAAATAGGAGGGCTCGTGTCCGCGAACATCCGCGATGTCGCGAAGGCTGCAGGGGTGTCGGCATCGACGGTCTCGAGGTCGTTCTCACTCGACGGATCGGTCAGCGACGCGACCCGGCAGCGAATCGCGGCAGAGGCGAAACGGCTCAACTATCACCCGAACACGGCGGCGCAACGGCTCGTGACCGGCCGGTCGGGGAACCTCGGTCTGATCGTTCCCGATCTGCTCAATCCGTTCTTCGCCGACGTGGCGAAGGGCATGCAGGCCCGAGCGCGCGAGGCGCGGAACGCCGTCTTCATCTCGGACACCGGTGAGAACGTCCGGCTGGAGCTCGACGCGGTGCGGTCCCTGTCCAACCAGGTCGACGGCCTCATCCTGTGCTCACCCCGAATGTCGGACGACGAGCTTCTGGAGCTTCGCGCGCTAGGGCCGGTGGTCCTGCTGGAGCGGCGCGCTCCGGGCATGACCAGCGTCAGTGCTGACCTCGCCTCCGGCATCGGCCAGGCGGTGGCGAATCTCCAGGCGCTGGGTCATGTTCGGGTCGCCTACGTGCCGGGGCCACGTGGGTCGTGGTCCGAGGCGGAGCACTGGCGAGGCCTGACCGCCATCGTCGAGGAGACCGGCCTGGATCTGGTGATCCTCGGCAACGTCAGGGCCTATTTCGAGGGCGGGTTCGCTGCCGGCGATGTCTTGCTCGCCAGCGGGGCCACGGCGGTCATCGCCTACAACGACATCGTGGCCCTGGGGCTCCTCAGCAGGTTGGCCGTGCGCGGTGTCCGGGTCCCCGACGAGATGAGCGTGGTGGGTTACGACGACATCGCCACCTCCTTGATGGCATCACCTCCCCTGACGACAGTCGCCGTGCCCAAGGCGGAGGCGGCGCGGGCGGCGGTCGACCTGCTGCTGGAGATGATCGAGCAGCCCGACCGCGAGGTGGTCGAGTGTGTGCTGCCGACGCACCTGCTTGTTCGAGGAACCACGGCGGTCCCGAGCTCCCGTGAGATCGCCGCAAGCTCCGGGCAACGGCCCCCCGAGTCCCGGGCTGCCCTGACCGGCTAGGCCCCCCTCGCATCGAACGGGCCGACGCTACCGTCAGCCCTCGTCCGGCGTCCCCTCGCCGGCGACAGCCACGCCGCATCGGAGTACCCGATCCTGCCCGAGCGTCGCGTTCTTGACAGACCCGACGCGCGAGCCTTATCGTACGATGGAACGCATGGAATGGATTCCATTCCGTTCCACGCCCGTCCTGCGCGACCAAGATCCGCCGCTGTCAGAGACGACGTCCGCGGAGGGAAACGAAGAGGTTTCACAGATGCCAAGCCCCACCCAGCACACGTCACGCTCACGCCGGCGCTTCGCCGTCGCTGCCTTGGCCGCGGGAACGATGTTGTTCGCGGCCGCCTGTGGGTCCGGTGGCTCGACCTCCACCGCGGGAGGCGAATCCACCGGCACCGTCGACAAGCCGATCACCCTGACCTTCAGCTGGTGGGTAAACGACGACCGGGCCATCGCGACCAAGAAGGTGACCGATCTCTACGAGTCGAAGAACCCCGGCGTGAAGATCGAGACCTCCTACGCCGCGGACACGGCGTACTGGCCGAAGCTCGCCACTCAGGTCGCCGGCGGCAGCCCGCCCGACATCATGCAGATGAAGCTGGAGCTCCTCAAGGAGTACGCCGGGCGCGGGGTCCTCGCGGACCTCACCAAAGACGTCGGCGCCGGCGACGGCAAGATCGCGACCGACCAGATCCCTCCGCAATACCTGGCCGCGGGGAAGGTCAAGGACGTGACCTACGGGCTCCCGACGGGTCGGGCGACGCAGGGGTTCATCTACGACCCGGCGGTGTGGAAGAAGGCCGGGCTTCAGGCTCCTGCGGCAGGCTGGACGTGGGACGACCTCCGTGCTGCGGGCAAGAAGATCTCCGAATCGACCAACGGCTCGATGGTCGCCATGTCCGACTTCGGCAACAACCAGGCCTGGTTCGAGTTCTGGCTCCTGCAGCACGGCAAGAGCGTCTACACCGACGCCGGCAAGTTGAACTTCAGCAAGGAGGATCTCGCCCAGTTCTGGGCGTTCACCCTCGATCTGAGCAAGAGCGGCGTCACCACCGCACCCTCGGTCACCTCGGCCAACGACTGGACCATGGCGAACTCCCCGCTGGTCCGCAAGCTGGCTGCCGGAGAGGTGAACAACACGTCCCTGGCATCGGCGTACTTCCAGTCGTTCGGTGAGGTCGCGATCGCCCCGATCCCCGCTGACAAGTCGGCCGTCAGCACAGGCGGCTATGCCGGCGTGACGCAGCTCCTGACCGTGTCGCAGAAGTCCGAGCACAAGGCTGCCGCCACCAAGTTCATCAACTTCTTCATCAACGACCCCGAGGCGGGCAAGCTTCTCGGTCTGGTCCGCGGCATGCCGGCGAACCGCAGCGTTCTCGACGCGATCGCGCCGACCTTCGCGGCCGGCGACAAGATCACCTACGACTTCGAGAACGTGATGGCGAAGGACCTCCTGGCCAAGCCCCCGGTCGCTCCCAAGGGCGGCTCGACCTCCTTGACCGACTTCACTAACGCCTATGACGAGATCATCTTCGGAAAGACGACGGTCGCGGACGGCGCCGCGGCGATGTACCAGAAGTTCCAGGACAACATCTCGTAGTCCAACTCATTCCTACGGAGGAACACCTGATGGCAGATTCTCTGACCCGGCGCGACGTGCTGATTCTTGGCGGCGCGACGCTCGGCGCCGCGTTGATGATCGGCTCGACCCCGCTATCCGCGACGGCCGGTACGGGAGCGGCCGGCGCCCCCGGCACGGCAACGCCGTCCGGCTTGCCGGGGCGAGCCGGCCGTTCCGACCCGTGGAAGGCCGCCGATCGGATCATTCGGGAGACGTCCCGCCCGCGAATCCCCCGCAGGCGTGTCGTCATCACCGATTTCGGCGCCGTCGGCGACGGCACGACCATGTGCACCGCGGCGATCGAAGCGGCCATCCAGGCCAGTGCGAAGCGAGGTGGAGGCCAGGTGGTGGTGCCCGCCGGGCGGTTCCTCACCGGCGCCGTCGTCCTGCTGAGCAACACCGAGCTGCACATCGAGGCGGGCGCGACGCTGGCATTCAGCAAGAACACCGAGGACTACCTGCCGGTGGTCAGAACCCAGGACGGCGGAATCGAGCTCTACAACTACTCCCCCTTCATCTACGCCCTCGACCAGCACGACATCGCGATCACCGGCACCGGGACGATCGATGGGCAGTGCGGGTCCGATGCGTGGTGGCCGTGGGTCGGCAAGGCGGCTTTCGGGTGGGTCGCGGGAATGCCGACCGCCGCCGCCGACCGGCTGACGCTGGTCGACATGGCGACCCGCGGCGAGCCGGTCGAGCAGCGCGTCTTCGGTGCGGGTCACTACCTGCGCCCGTGCTTCGTCCAGCCGTACCGCTGCACCAACGTGCTGATCCAGGGCGTCACGCTTCTCAATGCGCCCAACTGGCAGATCAACCCGGTGCTCTGCACCAATGTGACCGTCGACGGCGTGATCGCGCGGAGCCTCGGACCGAACAACGACGGATGCGATCCGGACTCGTGCGACCACGTGGTCATCCAGAACTGCACGTTCGACACGGGCGACGACTGCATCGCCATCAAGTCGGGCCTGAACCAGGACGGTTGGCGAATGAATGTCCCCAGCCAGAACATCGTCATCCAGAAGTGCGAGTTCCTGAACGGCCACGGCGGCATCACCATCGGCAGCGAGATGAGCGGTGGTGTGCGGAATGTCTTCGCGCGCGACAACCGGATGGATGCGACGGAACTGAGCAACTGCCTGCGACTGAAGACCAACTCGGGGCGCGGGGGTTTCATCGAGAACGTCTTCCTGAGCAGGACGACGGTCGAGAGCACCACGGGTCCGGCCATCCTGATCGACTTCTTCTACGGCGAAGGAGCGGGCCTCGGACACAATCCGATCGTCAAGGGCATCGCGATCGACCGGTTGACCGTGGGCACCTGCCAGAGCCCCATCTACGCAGTCGGGTATGCCGATGACCACATCAGCGACATCAGCTTGACGAACTGCGTGTTCAAGGTCGTCGGCAACAACGGGACCGTCGCGTATGTTGACAACTTGACCTACGACCACGTGTACGTCGGCGGAGCGTTGGCTCAGCCCCCGGCCTGATCGGACGGCTTGGCCACGGTATTCATCCGCGCCGGCTCGGTGCACCCAGAACGAAGGAAGACCTCCGATGACGCAGCTCACCAACCCCGTGCTCGATGCGGACTGGCCCGACCCGGATGTCATCCGTGTAGGCACCGACTACTACCTGGTCGCGTCGAGCTTCAACCGTGCTCCCGGGCTGCCCGTGCTGCACTCGACGGACCTGGTGAGCTGGGAGCACGTCACGAACGCGCTGTGCGCGCTCCCCCCCGTCGAGCACTACGCGGTTCCCCGCCACGGTGGCGGCGTGTGGGCGCCCAGTCTCCGGTTCCATGACGGCACCTACTACATCGTCTATCCGGATCCCGACTACGGGATCTACGTGCTCACGACGCAGGACCCACGCGGCGAGTGGTCGCGCCCAAGACTCCTGATGCCCGGGCCCGGTCTGATCGATCCCTGCCCGCTGTGGGACGACGACGGGCGGACGTATCTCGTCCACGCGTGGGCGAAGAGCCGGAGCGGCCTGACGAACCGCCTCACGGTCGTGGAGGTCAGCGAGGACCTCCGCCGCGTGGTCGGCGCCCCGCGCACCGTCGTCGAGGGTGACGACCTCCCCGGCTACCGGACTCTCGAGGGACCCAAGTTCTACAAACGCGACGGGTGGTACTGGATCTTCGCGCCGGCCGGTGGGGTGGCGACGGGTTGGCAATCCGTCTTCCGGTCTCGTTCGCCCTACGGGCCGTATGAGGGTCGAATCGTGCTCGAGCAGGGCGACACGCCCGTCAACGGTCCTCATCAGGGGGCATGGGTCGACACACCGGAAGGTGAGCATCGGTTCCTGCACTTCCAGGACCGCGGCGTGTTCGGTCGCGTGGTTCACCTCCAGCCGATGACGTGGGGCGAGGACGGCTGGCCCCGGATCGGGGCGCAGCCAGCCGACGGTCGAGGCGAGCCCGAGCTCACCTTGCCGGTCGCCGCCACCGCGGGGACGGCCACGGCCGGCCGCCTGGAACCGGAGCGGAGTGATGACTTCGCGGGGACGGTCCTGTGCTCGCAATGGCACTGGCAGGCGAACCCGCAACCCGGCTGGGTGGAGCTGCCGGGCGACGGAACGCTCCACCTCGACGTCGCCGCCGTGCGCAGTGCCAACCTGCGCGAGCTCCCCCGCGTCCTCAGCCAACAGCTGCCGGGCCGGCCGAGCGAGGTCACCACGAGCCTGCGGCTCGACTCGGACGTGACCGGCGCGCAGGCGGGGCTGCTGGTTCTCGGCGCCGACTACGCGTGGATCGGTCTGGTCCGGACCCCGACCGGGGTGGATCTCGTGTGCCGGCGGTTGGCGCCGCAGCAGGTGGAGTACACCGCGCCACGCGCGTCACTCGGTGCGGCCGGCCCCGTCTCGTGGGTTTCGCTGCGGGCGTCGACCGACGAGACGGGGCTCGTGACCTTCTCGTGGAGCGTCGATGACCGCGTGACCTGGCACGACGTCCCGCACCCGTTCCAGGCGGTGTCCGGGCTGTGGATCGGCGCCGAGATCGGGGTGTTCGCCTGTGCGCCGATCGGGGCAGGAGGGCAGCGCAGCGCGGCGGCCCTGGGCAGCGCGGTGTTCGGCGCGGTGGAGTTCACGGTTCCCCCGGGTCTGCGGCGCGGCGACCTCGCGTTCGTGGAGGTCCGTGGACCCGCGCTAACTAGCCTCGCGCTTTCATAGCGGGGTGGCGTGCGACAGTGTCGCTGACCTGAAACGTGCCCCTGACCTGGGACAATATGAATTGTCGAGGTCGATGTCGCACCAGTTCGAGGAGCACCTTCCGAGTGACGAACACTACCGGTCTCTACCCGCAGCTGAAGGTCGACACGACCGCGTCGGGAGCAGTCGGGCAGGCCGGCGGGGTGTTACTGACCGAGACGATCACCGCGACCGGGCTCGGACGCGCGCTCTCGGCGGCGTTGGGCCCGTGGCGCAAGCCGCTCGCGGTCCACGACCCGGCCAAGGTCATCACCGACCTAGCCGTCACCCTCGCCCTGGGTGGGGACTGCCTGGCTGACATCGTCGCGCTGCGCGCCGAACCCGGGGTCTATGGGCGGGTGGCCTCGGACGCGACGGTCCCGCGGACCATCGACGCCCTCGCCACGGACGCACCCGCCGCGCTGAAGGCCATGGACACTGCTCGCGCTGCAGCGCGCAAGCGTGCGTGGGCACTGGCCGGGGCGGACGCCCCCGATCACGCCACCAATGCGAAGAAGCCGCTGATCGTGGACTTCTCCCCGTGCGGGGCCCCCTCGTACTCCGCGACGATCGCCGCCTTGTACGCCCGGTGAACGAACGCCTGCTCGGCCGGGGCGCCGGATCGACCGCCACCACCTCGGGCACGGCCACGCTCATCACCTCGTCGGACGGGTTACTGCTGATCACGGTTCGTCTCCACTCATGCCCTCCAAGCCAAACCCCGAAGCCCGGGGCGTCTCACACAAGACTGACAGGGAGGGCAGTTGTCAGGATGCCCCAGTGAGTATCGAGCGTTGGCCTGGATGTGCAAGTTCGTGGTCGGACGCGCCATCGACAACAACACAGGCGAGATCGGCAAACCCGCACTGCTGTTCAAGCACCTGCGCGCAGGCCAATAGTCCGCCGATCCCGACTGAGTCGTGCCAATCGATCGCGCTCTTCACGCCGCTGCTGATCGTCGCCCCGTGCCGTCTTCGACTGTTGGTCTCTGTCTGGAGCGCTGTGCGATGGCTACATTTCCGGCTACATGGAGACCCCGACAGCGCGGTGATGATCTTCGAGTCTCTGGGTCAGCGGCGCTGACGTGCGCGAACGGCCCGTGCTTCATGGCGATCGCCAACTGGACCCCATAACAGCTGCTCGCAAGGCCCGGCTACACGAAAGAGGCCATCTCCCGGCTCGGGAAATGGCCTCTGACCTGCACAAACACCGTCGGGCTGACAGGATTTGAACCTGCGACCCCCTGACCCCCAGATCACGGCAATACGTCCGTACCCGTTCAATAGTGCTGATCTATGCGGGTTCTCCCCCGCGCCGGACCCTTGCGAACTGCTCTGGACCGGGGCGAATGATGTGCGATGGCTACATTCCTGGCTACACAAGGCTGATTCCAGAACTCCTGACGGAGCGAGTTGATTCATGAAGGGTCGGGCTGGCCTTTGACGCTGTAGGCGAGGGTGAGGTCGGTGCCGGGGTAGTGGGTCGCGGTGGCGGTGAGTTCGGCGGCGAGTGTGGCGAGGGCTCGGCTGCGCCTGGGGGCTGAGGCGGGGTCGAGGCGGACGTGCAGGGTGGTGCCGATGATCTGCAGGTCCCCGGTCAGGGTGAATGCTTCGCGGAGCAGTGCTCGGCCTTCGTCCTCGCTGCGGGGGTAGTGCGGGCG
>Ga0066797_1000565_pt1 | contig 10973 bp, 11 predicted proteins | sample PersoiDNA2013193_FD_76335 | JGI IMG/M metagenome (GOLD analysis project Ga0066797, IMG submission 76335) | Permafrost soil microbial communities from the Arctic, to analyse light accelerated degradation of dissolved organic matter (DOM) -... | ecosystem: Environmental > Terrestrial > Soil >... | reverse complement strand
TGCTACGGCAGTATTGAGAGCGTCGAAGATACCCATAACGTCGTCTCCAAATTCGATCCCGGCGGCCAGCCGATCTGAAAATCATGGCCGCAATCGAAGGAGACTGTCGCAAGCGCTATGCCAATATAGAAAATATAATCAATTCAATTACTTGAAAGAAAATACCCCGGTCCAATGACCGGGGCACAATTGCCGGGCGGGCAACAATTGCCGGGCGCTTCAGGTCGCCGACGGCGATGCCGGATGGAACACCAGCGCAAAGCCGTCCATGCAATAGCGCAGGCCGGTCGGCTTCGGCCCATCGTCGAAGACGTGACCGAGATGGCCGCCGCAGCGGCGGCAGTGCACCTCGGTGCGCAACATCCCGAAGGTGCGGTCTTCGGTCTTGCCGACGGCGTTTTCCAGCGGCTGGTAAAAACTCGGCCAGCCGGTGCCGCTCTCGAATTTCGTCTCCGAGGCGAACAGTGGCAGATCGCAGCCGGCGCAGGCGAAGGTACCCTTGCGATGCTCTTTCAACAGCGGGCTCGAACCCGGACGCTCGGTGCCTTCCTTGCGCAGGATTTCATATTGCTGCGGCGTCAGCTGCGCACGCCATTCGGCATCGGTTTTTTCGATCTCGAATTTTTCCGCGGCTTGCGCCGGGGAGCCCCGCAGCCAGCGGAAGGCGGCAAGGCCAAGCAGACTGGCGACGGATGCGAGCAGGATACGGCGGTCGATCATGATGGTCTCCGGTTGAAGCGGGATACCGAATGGTTCGCCATCAAATACGGGGCTCAGCCGCCAAAGTTACACCGATCGGGGTGGATATTTCTCACTTTGTTGCGAGGCGGCATACTCCGGCGGTCTCGTTCAACCCTCCCCGAGCGCGGCCAGGGCTAGCCAGGGGGCGGTTCAGCCGCCCTCGCTTTCGCGGTTTGCCGGCGGCTGGGGACGCGGGCTGCCCGGCGGCGGGCGGCGCTGGGGCCCCCTGGTTCCGGCCTGACGATTGGCTTCCGCCAACCGCACCTCGCGAATCCGTTCCTTGGCCCGCACCCGCTCCCGATAACGGGCCAGCGCGCCGGCGGCGGCGGCACTTCCCCGCGCCCACATCCCGATGGCATATCCGGCGACCCGGCCGGTCGTGCCGCCCGCCCAGACCAGCTCGAACGGCGAAAACAGCCGCCAGCGTTCGTCGCCCCACAAGATGCTGCGGGCGATCAACTGGCCTGCCATCGCCGTGGTGTTCAGCCCCTGGCGCCCGAATCCGCTGGCGACCCACAATCCCTTACGCAACTGGCCGATCTGCGGCATGCCGTGCACGGTCTGTCCGATCGCGCCGCCCCATGCCTCCGATATCTGGACCCGTCCGAGCCGGGGAAAGATCGTCTCGATCCGGCGCGCGATGGCGGGCGCGAAGCGCTCGGGCCGCGCCGGCCAGGTGGTTTCCGGACTGGCCCACAGCAGCCGGTCGCCCTGCACCACCCGGAAGTGATCGATGCCGTCGCTGTCGGTCACCGATCCCCGAAACGCGAGCGTCTCGGCCAGGCGCTCGCCGAGCGGCGCGGTCACCGCGGCATAGCGCCAGACCGGCAGCAAGGTCTCCGACAGCCGCCGCAACGGCGCGCCCAGATGGATGTTGCCGGCGAGCACGATGTGGGAGGCGCGCAGCCGCGCCGACGGCGTCACGATGCGCTTGCGAATGCCGGACGGATCGATACTGACCACCGGCGTGTCCTCGAAGATCCGCGCCCCCGCCCGCCGCGCCAGCGCGGCAAGGCCGTGGACATATTTGCGGCCGTCGATCTGAAACGCCTTCGGGTAATACACGCCGTGGAAGTAATGATCGGTGCTGAGTTCGGCGCGCACGCGGTCGACCTGCCAGCCCTCCACTTCCGTCTCGAAATCCTCGCCGAGCATTTGCAGCCTTGCGATCAGCTGATCGCCGGCCTCGACGTTGGATACTTCGAGGGCGCCCTCGCTCATCGCAATGCCCGGGATCAATTCCTCGGTTGCGTTGGCCCGAACGAATTCGGCGCCTTCCCGCGACAGCGCCCAGAGTTCGCGGCTGTCCTCGAAGCCGACGCGTGCGATCAGGTCGCCGAGCGGCAGACCGAAGCCCGGCATGACGGTGCCGAGCTGGTGGCCGGATGCGTTCCAGCCGACATGGCGGCCTTCGAGCACTGCGACGCTGGCGCCCATCCTGGCTGCCTCCAGCGCCACCGTGAGGCCGGCAAGCCCGGCGCCGACCACGGCAATGTCGACATCCAGATCGAACGACAGCCGCGGTCGCTCCGGCAGCATGGCGGTACCGGGCCCGATGTTCTTGCTTGTAGAAGCCTCGCTCATATCGTTTTCTTACGGACCGATCCGGTACTTGTCACCTTGTCTGGTGGTGCAGCTTGTACATTAATCCGCGGACTTGAAACGAATCGAGATTGCGCCATGCGCCGTTTGCTGCTGCTGCGTCACGCCAAGACCGAACACGACGCGCCCTCCGGCCGAGACCAGGACCGCCGGCTCGACAACCGCGGCCGCAACGACGCCGCCGAGATCGGCGGCTGGATCGGCCGGCACCCGCCGTTTCCCGATCTGGTGCTGGTTTCACATGCGATCCGGGCGCATCAGACCTGGGAAATAGCCTGGGAGGCGATGAAGGACCTGGCTCCGGAGCCTGCGGTCGAGCTGATGCCGGAACTTTACGGCGCCGAGCCGTCGGAGCTGCTGCGCATCATCCGGACCGCATCGGCAGCGGATCCCAGACGGCTGTTGCTGGTCGGCCACAATCCCGGCCTGCACGAACTGGCGCTGGCACTGGCCGGCAGCGGCGACGCTGCCGGGCGCGCGGCGCTCGCCGACAATCTGCCGACCTCGGGTCTCGTGATTTTCGACTTTACGATCGACGACTGGACCGACGTGGCATTCCGCCGCGGACGGCTGGTGCATTTCGTCAGCCCCAAGCTCTTGAAGCACGCTTCGGACGATTGAGGCGGATCCGCCCATCCGCCTCGCCAGGCCGTCAAACCATGCTAGGCTGATCGCGGGACATGGAGGGGCAGATGTTCAAATCCATCCTGGTGCCGATCGATCTCGCCGATACCGATCTGGCGAAACCTGCGATTGCGACGGCGGCGACGCTGTCGCAGACCTATAACGGCATGGTGCGCCTGCTCAACGTGCTGCCGATGACGCCGGTGATGCTGGCGGAATATGTTCCCGCCGATTTCGACATCCAGCAGCGCCAGACCTCCGAAGAGGCGCTCGCCATCGTGGCGCGCGAATCCGGCATCGAACCGTCCAGGATCTCCAGCGTGGTCCGGCAGGGCGGCATCTACCACGAGATTCTCGAGGAGGCGGCGGCCATCCATGCCGACCTCATCGTGATGACCTCGCACCGGCCGGCGATGCGGACCTATTTTCTCGGCTCCAATGCCGGCCATGTGGTGCGTTACGCCAAATGCTCGGTGCTGGTGGTGCGGCATTAGAGCGTCTTCAAGCGAAGTGGAAACCGGTTCGCGTCAAGAACACGCGTCAAATCGAGGAACTCGTGCTCCATTTCGATTCAACCGAAACGGAGCACGAGGTTTTGCCGGGACGGCGTCAGCCGTCCCGGGGGTGCCTGAGAGTTTCAGGATCGAACCTTGCCTCCCTGCAGCCTTCCCATCGCCGGATTCAGGGCGCCACCGACCGCGTCCTCGATCTGGCTGCGCAAGAGACCAATGTCGCGCAACTCGCGGTCATCGCGTTCCAGCAGCGTCTTGATCGCGGCGCGGCGCTCACGATGAGCAGCCAGGGCCAGCACGCGGAGGCTGAGCCAGCGGATCAATCCGCCGGATCGACGCGACATCGCCGGTTCGGTCGCGGTGGATGAAATCATGCTCATTGTCGTCACTCCCAACGGCTGCCGCGCGGCACAGCAAGCCCCTCGGCGCAGACGCCGGTCCGGCGGCTGCGCATCACGTGAACCTCGGATCGCCTTCACTTCCCTCAGTACAATAGCGGCCTTGATGGGCCTTAAATGATCCGGTACGTGTATCGGTGCAAGTGAAACATTGCTCTCGGTGCAATAATGTCGAAGTTCGAATATGTCAGGCTTGCCGACGCCGTCGCCGCCGAGATCGCCAGTGGCGCGCTGAAATCCGGCGATCGGCTGCCGCCACAACGCAGCTTTGCCTTTCAGCGCAAGATCGCGGTCTCCACCGCCAGCAGGGTCTATGCCGAGCTGCTGCGGCGCGGCCTGGTGGTCGGTGAAGTCGGGCGCGGCACCTTCATCTCGGGGGAAGCGCGCCGCGGCATCGCCGCTCCCACCGAGCCGCGTGGTGCGCGCATCGATCTGGAGTTCAATTATCCCCTGCTGCCGGCGCAATCGACCCTGATCGCCAGAAGCCTGGAAGCACTGAACCGGCCGGAAGCGCTCGATGCAGCGCTGCGACAGGCCACCAGCATCGGAACGCAGGCAGCACGAAACGTCGCTGCGGATTATCTCACCCGTCAAAACCGGGATTGGTCACCCAGGCCGGAGCAGATGGTGTTCACCGCCAATGGCCGGCAATGCATCGCGGCCGCGCTTGCGGCGGTGGTGCCGACCGGCGGCCGCTGCGGCGTCGAGGCGCTGACCTATCCCTTCGTCAAGGGCATCGCCGCCCGGCTCGGGGTGACGCTGGTGCCGCTGGCGATGGACGAGCACGGGGTGCGTCCGGACGCGGTTCAGAAGGCGCATCGCGAGGCGCATTTATCCGGCCTGTACATTCAGCCGGTGATCCACAATCCGCTGGGCATGACGATGCCGGCTTCCCGGCGCGCCGATCTGCTGCGCGTCGTCGACAAGCTCGACCTCACCGTCATCGAGGATATGGTCTACGGATTTCTCGACGACGTTCCGCCGCTGGCCGCACTGGCGCCGCATCGCTGCGTGGTGCTCGACAGCCTTTCCAAGAAGGTCGCGCCCGGGCTGTCGCTCGGCTTCGTGGTGCCGCCACCTCGCCTGCGCGAAAATGTCATGGCGTCGGTGCGCTCGGGAGGCTGGACGGCGTCGGGATTTGCCTTCGCCGCCACCCAACTGCTGATGGCGAGCGGTACGGCCTCCGAACTGGCGCGGCTGAAGCGAATCGATGCGCAGCAGCGCCAGAAGATTGCGGTGTCCTGCCTCTCCGGCTTCGAGATCCAGACCAACAGCAAATCCTATCATCTGTGGCTGACCCTGCCGCCGCACTGGCGCTCGCAGACATTCGTCGCCGCCGCGGCGCGGCGGGATATCGCGCTGACGCCGTCGACGACATTTGCAGTGAGTCCGGGCCATGCGCCGAACGCCGTGCGGCTGGCGCTGGCGGCACCGTCGATCGAACAACTCGACATAGCCCTGCGCGAGCTGGCGGGCATATTGAATGCAAGGGAAGAGGATTTTGACTCGACCGAGTAGCAATGCAAGCGCGAGCCGGCCTCGCATAGTCACGCCAGCGGCCACTCCGCGATGAAACCCTTTGCCTTGTAGGGCTCGATCTTGTCCCACTCGCTGAGAACGCGGATCCGGAACTCAGGATGGGTATGCCATAACGAGCGCTGCGTCTTGAACGTGTCGACGGTGACCAGCATCTTCTCCACCTCGGGCCAGTGCCGCTGCAGCGTCATCGGATAGCGGCGCGCGGTCCAGGTGTTGCCGAGGCAGATCACGCTGCGGACATTCGCAAGCCCGAGCGCCGCATCGATCACGGGCAGCGAGAAGATGACGTTCTCGCCGGTGTTGGTCGAGCGATGTTCCTCCAGAATGCGTTCCGGTGGGATGCCGCGCGCGACCATGGCGGCCTTGATGATCTCGCATTCGGACAGCGCCGAACCGGGGGTGACGCCGCCGCTGACGATCGACCAGCGAAACAGACCCTCGCGCCAAAGCCGGACAGCTTCATCGACACGCAACCCGACATCCTCGCGCGTGCCGAACACGAACAGCAGGTCGGCGGGTTTTATCGGCGTGTCGATCAGATGCCTCGCATTGATCTGCGCGATCTCGGCATCCGTCGGCAGCCGCCTTCGCCGATCGTCCATCATCCGCCTCGCCTCGCAGCCCGCATCGATGCGACCACGATGCCGCGCGCCGGCCGCGGCGCGAAGTCACATTTCATTGCGTTGGATTGCGCCGCGGCGCTACGGCAGCAGCACCTGCGGGACATGGTCGAATGTGTAGGCCCGTGGCCGGTTGCGCCTGACGAAGCCGCCGATCTGCCAGCCGAACAGTGCGGCAAAACCGACCAGGAACAGCGCGCCCGCGAATTCGCCTGTCGCGACGGCGCGAACGAAAAGTCCCGTCATCGCGATCGCCACCAGCGCCAGCATGGCGACGGCGGCCGCATAGACGCGCGGCGTCAGGCCCGCAGCCAGCGTGGCCCCGCTTCCCGCCTCCGCCATTCGCCGGTGCAGCTGCGTCATGAAGGCGCGGTAATCGCCGTCCTGCGGCGCCATCAGGGCCGCCGTCTGCCAGCTGGTCGAGAGAATCGCAAGATGCCCGCCGCCGGCATCGACGATGTCGGCGCGAAACCGCCGCGGCTGCATCCACACCGGCCGGTACGTCAACCGGATCGCCGAAATCCCGGCATAGGGCCACAGCCCGGTTTTGCCGGCGATGCGCCACGACAACCCGGCATCCGTCAGCTCGAACTGGTGCGCGGTTCCGACCAGCGACGCCTTGTAGGCGTAGCGGACGGGGGCGCCCTCCGCCGGCATCGTGGCCTGGTTCGGCAGCGGATCTGGCAAACGATCAATCCCATGATGGCGATCGGCGTCGGCTTGCGCCGCGCGCCTGCTTTATCTTACAAGCGCAGCATGGCCGAGACGACCTATTTTCCGCGCCGCCTGATCCTCGCGGGCGCGATGATTTCGGGAGTGCTGCTGGCGCTCGCGGTCCACATGCTGGGCGCCCGTTTCGGGCTCGACCTCGGCGGCCTGTGGCGGTCCGATATCCACGATTTCATGCCCGCGGGCGCGGCGGTGGCGTGGTGGCTGATCGCGACCGTCGGTTTCAGCGGGGGCTATTTCACCGCGACCCTGATGCACAGTGCGGTCTCCGGGCAGATTCCGCAGCGGATGCGCCAGTTCCTGATCGCGGTCGGCGTGCTGGTGCTGGCGGGCGCCGGCCAGGCCGCTTCCGCCCCCGTCCCGAGCATATCCGGCGTGCTCGCCGGCCTTGCCGCCCTTTGCCTCGGCGCGGTGATGGCGTTCTGCGGCGCCCATTTCGCGCTGCGCAAGGCGTAAAAACCTCGCTCGCTTCGGATCGCCGCGATGCGTTATGGTGGCCGTCGGTTTAAACCATGGGCGGCAGAGATCCGGAAATTGACGATGCATCGGCGCGAATTCCTGGCGGCCGTCGGCGGTGTTGCCACCTTGCCCTTTGCGGCCCATGCGCAAGAGACCGGCCGCGTCTATCGCCTCGGCATACTGGTCCCGGCGACCCGCGCCTCCATCGATCCGTTTTTCGACGAAATGCGTCTCAGCGGCTTCGTGGAGGGCCAAAACCTCGCCGTCACCGGCAGCTACAGTGTCCGCTCGGAGCAAATCCCCGACGCCGTGACCGCGCTGATGAAAACCGGGCCTGAGGTGATCCTGTGCGGCCCGGAGACCTATTTGCGCGCGCTGCAGGCGGCGACGAACACTATTCCGCTCGACAGCATGAGCGAGGACCTGGTCGGCGAAGGCTTTGCCGTTTCGCTGGCGAACCCCGGACGCAACATCACCGGCATAAGCCTGCTTTCACCTGAACTCGACGGCAAGCGGCTGGAAATCCTGAGCGAAGCCGCGCCCGGCTTGCGCCGGCTGGCTGCACTGGCGCATTCCGTCGCGACGAAGCAGCATCTGGAATGGCTGCAGGAACTGGCGCAAGCGCGTGGCATCGAGCTGTCGGTATTCCCGTTTGACAAGGCGTCCGACATCGCGCCCATGCTCGACGCGGCGAAGGCCAGCGGCGCCCAGGCGATCAATTTTCTGGCTAATCCATTCCAGGTCGTCAGCCGCGACCTCATCCTCGATCACATGTCGAGGATTGCCCTGCCGGCGATCTATCAATGGCCGGAGACGGCGGATCTGGGCGGCTTGATCGGCTACGGTCCGCCCTTCGCGCTGATGTACCGGCAACGGGCGCGGCAGATCGTCAAGATCTTGCGTGGCGCCAAGGTCACCGAAGTGCCGGTGGAACAACCGTCGAACTTCGAGTTCGTCATCAACCTCAAGACCGCGAAGGCGATCGGCCTGGAGATTCCGGCCGGCCTGGTGCTGCGCGCCGACCGGGTGATCGAGTAACGCCATACCAAGTCCTCGGCGTACGACCGTCTGCCGGCCTGATCCGGAGCGCAAAGCGCCGACGCAGCTGCCCGCGCGACGTTTTGTCTCAACCCGGCTTCGCCGAAACGATCAGCATGCCTCGCGAAGGTTGACCCTGCTTTCGGCCGGTAGGCCCAGCTTCTGGCTGGTGGCGCGCAGCCCGTGGCGCCGAAACCATTGACGCGGATCAATGCCGGGACTCGCATCCACGGCGTTAAGTCATATGTAGGACATGTGACATCCGCGCCGGTCCAAGGCTGAAGCGGGACTTGTCAAGGGCTGCACAACGCCGGGTTTTTGCCCTATGGGTCATGGGGCGTAGAGCGATTGGGCGCCGCCTGTTCCTCGATCGCTTCGATGGGCCTGTCGCTGTTGCCGCCCTGCCGGGAGGATGAATGCACGGATTGCTGACCGCGCTGGGGCGCGGCTTCAAGAGATGGATCGGCTGGAAACGGCTCGGAATCGCGGCGAGCCTGCTCATTATCGCCTTTGCGATCACGACCCTGGTCCGCACCTTGCGGGGGGTCGATACCGGCGTGATCCTGACCGCGCTCACGGAGTTGCCGCCTCACCACATCGCGCTGGCCGCGCTGTGCGTGATCGGCGCGTTCTGTACCCTGACGTTTTATGATTTCTTCGCGCTGCGGACGATCGGCAAGAAACAGGTGCCCTACCGCATCGCGGCGCTGTCGAGCTTCACCAGCTACACGATCGGCCACAACATCGGCGCCACCGTATTCACCGGCGGCGCGATCCGCTTCCGGATCTATTCGGACTACGGCCTCAGCGCCATCGACGTCGCCAAGATCTGCTTTCTGTCCGGGCTCACCTTCTGGCTCGGCAATCTGGTCGTGCTCGGCTTCGGCATGGCCTATCACCCCTGGGCAGCCTCCGCGATGGACCTGCTGCCGCCGGCCATGAACCGGCTGATCGCACTCGGCTGCCTTGCCGGCATCGTCGCCTACTTCGTCTGGCTGGTGATGGGCAAGCAACGCCGCGAACTCGGCCAGAACGGCTGGAAGGTGGTGTTGCCCTCGGCGCGGCTGACCCTGCTGCAGGTCCTGATCGGGGTGGTCGATCTCGGATTCTGCGCGATGGCGATGTATCTCCTGATGCCGTCGCAACCCGGCATCGATTTCATTTCGCTGGCGGTGGTGTTCATCCTGGCGACGCTGCTCGGCTTCGCCAGTCATGCCCCCGGCAGCCTCGGCGTGTTCGACGCCGCGATGCTGGTCGCGCTGCCTGAATTCGGCAGGGAACAATTGCTGGCCACGCTGTTGGTGTTCCGGATCCTGTATTTCCTGATCCCGTTCGGTATCTCGATCAGCATCATGGGAATCCGCGAGTTTTGGCTCAATGTGATGCGGCCCTGGCAGGAGCGCCGCCGGCTGAACGAGGCCTGTTCAGCCTCCGGCGCCGTGCCGCTAAAGAGCCGGCAATCGTTGCAGCCGGTGGCAAGCCGCCCATCGGCGCCGGTGAAGAGCCGCCAATCGCAAGGCTAGCGCATGATCGGCCAAGGCATGAACCGTTTGGCGACCGGTTCATGCGCCGCTGCGATAAAGGTGGCGCGTATCCCGGCTGTTCCGGTTTTGGGGCGAGCTCTCTTATTTCCGCCCCAACAATGACGTCAAACGCGCCATGACCCGAATTCGGCTCCCTTCAATAATCGCATGCGCGCTGCTCGCGGCAACGCTGGCAGTGCTGCCGGCGGCGTGGACGGCGGCGCAAATCGCGCCGGCGACGACAACGCTCGCGCCGGCGACGACAGAAGTCGCGCCGGACGGCCCGATGCAGATCTCGTGGGAGGTCCGCAACCGCTTCCGGCTGTTCCGCGAGGAACGCGACTTCCTGCTGCATACCGACAGCGCCCGCGGCCGCAGCATTCTCGCCTCCGAACAGGCACTGGAGCTGCAGAGCGACGGCCGCGGCTGGACACGCAACACGGTGAACCGCCTGTGCATCGATCTGTCCGGCCGGATCAGCGAGCCGTGCACCCGCGACACCGTCAAGGAAAGCTACCTGACGCCATCGGATCATCCGATCACGGTCCGGCTGACGGGACCGATTCCGGTCGGCGCCACCTGCGCCTGGTCGTTCGACGATGGCGACGGTCCGCAAATCTCCACCTTCGATTGCGCCGAACCCGTCAATCTGCGGGTGCGCTATGGCCGCACCACGGTCGCCACCGTGGACGTCTCCTCGGGCCCGGAGGCGCCGCAACGCGTCTCGACCGAGATCGCGGTGCGGGATATTTTCATCGCCGGGCTCGGCGACAGCATCGCATCCGGCGAAGGCAATCCGGACCGGGCGGTCGCACTCGCCGACGACGGCTTCTGCTTCCGCAATTATCTGAGCGCCGCAACCACGCAGTATTACCGTCCGAGCCGCGCCGGCTATAAAGGCGGGCGGGCGTGCGAGGCGCCGGATACGCTGCAGAACTGGCAGCACCAGAGCGCGCTGTGGTTCAATTCCGCCTGCCATCGTTCGCTGTACAGCTACCAGACCCGCACCGCGCTGGCGCTCGCGGTACGCTACCAGCACATCGCGGTCACCTATCTGCCGCTGGCCTGCACTGGCGCCACCATCCCCGACGGACTGTTCGGGCCGCAACGCGCGCGCGAATGCCCGCCGACGAAGTCGGCCGCACCCTGCCAGGGCACGGTCAACGCGCAACTGGGCGAATTGCGCGC
>Ga0066797_1000564_pt1 | contig 10985 bp, 9 predicted proteins | sample PersoiDNA2013193_FD_76335 | JGI IMG/M metagenome (GOLD analysis project Ga0066797, IMG submission 76335) | Permafrost soil microbial communities from the Arctic, to analyse light accelerated degradation of dissolved organic matter (DOM) -... | ecosystem: Environmental > Terrestrial > Soil >... | reverse complement strand
GACGATGGATCACCGTGGCGTGGTCATCTTCCGGGGGGACGACCCCCCGTACCCCCCGGGGCGAGCCCGATGGAAAGGCAAAGATATCGGGCCCGCAGTCAGCTCCCGAGGTTCCAGAGTCAGCACCCTTGCGCTTCGAGGTGCGGCCCGACCTGGCCCTCGAGGTAAGCGGACAGTCGGCGACCGCGACCACGTCGCTGCTCGCCGGTTATACCGCGCAGGCGGTCGCGGCCCTTGACCGGGCCAGGCTGCGTACCCAGGCCGCCCAGGCGGAGGCGCTGGCGGAAGGCGACCGGATGCGGACCGCGCTGCTTCGCGCGGTGAGCCACGACCTGCGCACCCCGCTCGCGTCGATCAAGGCGAGCGTGTCAAGCCTGCGGCAGACCGACGTGCACTGGTCACCGGCGGACGAGGCAGAGCTGCTCGCGGACATCGAGGGCAGCACCGACCGGCTCGACGCGCTCGTCGGCAACCTGCTCGACATGAGCCGTCTTCAGGCAGGCGCGCTCGCGCCGTTCCTGCGGGCCACCGCGATCGACGAGGTAGCACCCGTCGCGCTGCGCGGGCTCGATGGCGCGGACCAGATGCTGATCGTCGTGCCCGACGATCTGCCCCTGGTCCAGGCCGACCCGGGACTGCTCGAGCGGGTTCTCGCCAATCTGTTCTCCAACGCCCTTCGGCACTCCCCGCCCGGTCAGCGGCCGTCGCTGCGTGCCCGCGAGGACCGCGGCAAGGTGGTGCTCGACGTGGTGGACCGCGGGGCAGGGGTGCCCGCCGAGCTTAAGGACAGGATTTTCGAGCCATTCGCCCGGCTTGATGAGCGGTCACCGGGCGTGGGGCTCGGGCTCGCCGTCGCCAAGGGGTTCGCCGAGGCGATGGGCGGCGCGATCGCCGCGGTCGACACCCCGGGCGGCGGCCTTACCGTCCGGGTAACGTTGCCCGTCCTCTCCAGCGACGTGCGAGCCGCGCTCGGAGCCGATCAATGACCAAGGTGCTCGTGATCGACGACGAGCCATCGATCCTCCGCGCGCTGCGCATCAACCTCACCGCACGGAACTACGAGGTCAGCACCGCGACCGATGGCGCGTCCGGCCTCGCCGCGGTATCCAGGGAGCGGCCAGACGCGGTCATCCTCGACCTCGGCCTGCCCGATATGGACGGTACCGAGGTCATCCACGGGGTCCGCGGCTGGTCCGCGACGCCGATCATCGTCTTGTCGGTCTGGGACGCCGAGCACCAGAAGGTCGCCGCGCTCGACGCGGGTGCCGACGATTACGTGACCAAGCCATTCGGCATGGACGAACTGCTCGCCAGGCTCCGCGCGGCGGTCCGCCGGGCCTCGCCCGCACCGGACGAGCCGGTGGTCAGCACACCCGATTTCACGGTGGACCTGGCCGCCAAGCGCGTCACAAGGGACAGCGCAGACGTCCGGCTCACACCGACCGAATGGCAGCTACTCGAGATCCTGGTCCGCAACCGCGGCCGCCTGATCACGCAGAAGCAGCTGCTCCAGGACGTGTGGGGCCCCGCGTACGGGTCGGAATCCAACTACCTCCGGGTCTACGTCGCCCAGCTCCGCCGCAAGCTGGAGCCCGAGCCATCCCGCCCCCGTTACCTCCTCACCGAGCCAGGGATGGGCTACCGCTTCCAGGCCTAACCGAGCCCCTGCCGCCCCTCTGCCACCATCCGTGCATCGGGTACGCGGCACGTTAAATCCGCTGGACTAGGCCATTTCCGTCTGGAATGCTGGCTGTAGGTCTTCTCACGACGGAGCAGAGGGGAGGTGCGGTCGATGTCAAGCCCGATTCCCGCGCCTTCCGCCGTCCGCTGAGACCCGGCGGCAGGCGCCCGCACCAAAGCGGAGCATGCCATGACTTCCATCATTCATAACGTCACGTTCGACTGCGCCGATCCCCGCGCGATGGCCAGGTTCTGGGCGCAGGTCATCGGGTGGCCGCTGTCCGAGGAACCGGTGCCAGGCTACGAAGATGCCGTCGTTGGAGTGTCAGCCGAGGGGCGCCCGAAGCTGTACTTCGTCCCGGTACCCGAGGGCAAGGCCGTCAAGAACCGGCTGCACCTTGACGTCGTTCCCGCCGACCGCTCTCAGGACGAGGAAATCGCCCGGCTCACCGGGCTCGGCGCCACGGTCGTCAGCGACCAGCGCCCCGAGTTCGGCTGGGTGATCCTCGCGGACCCCGAGGGCAACGAGTTCTGCGTAGAACTCAGCGCCGCCGAACTAGAAGCCGCCATAGCCGCGGAGGCCGCCATGAAGTGACCCCCTCCCCTCTCCCCCTCAGCCCGCGGCCCGCCGGCGCCTTGAGAGCGAGTTCCTGCTCGCGCTGCGCAGCGCCGGCGCGGCGATGCAGTTGCTCGGCGCGGCCTCTGCCGAGCGAATCGGCATCAACGTCACCGACCTGAACTGCCTGAACATCCTGGCGCTCAACGGCAGGATGACCGCAGGCGAGCTGGCCCGCGCGACCGGGCTCTCCGCGGCGTCGATCACCGGCGTGCTCGATCGGCTTGAGGAGGCGAACTTCGTCAGGCGGGAGAAGGATCCGCACGACAGGCGGCGCGTTGTCATCGCGCTGAACGCTGAACGCGGGCTCCGCGACGTCGCCCCGGTATTCGCCCCGGTCATCGAGGCCTGGCGCGCCGCTGCCGCCCAGTACACCGACGAGCAACCCGCCCTTATCCTCGGCTTCCAGCACCAGCTCGAGCAGATCATGCGCGACCGCCCTATCGAGCTCCGCGGCGGCACCCCCGCCTAACGCCTTCACGGGGCCGAATTCGATGATGGTGGATCGTTGCGTGCACCCAGGTGTGCGCAATGATCCGCCATCATCTCGACATGGCCTTGCTCTGCGACGAGGACCGCCTGGTTTCACTTTTACCTAGCACGCATAGGTACTGATTAATTACTCTATGTATATAGACGATCCCGTGGTTCAGAAGATGGACGTCCACGCCTACCGGCACTGGATAATGCTGCTCGATGCCCAGTGCGGGATCATCGACCGATCGCAGGCGCGGAGCGCGGGCCTCTCCGATCGGCAGATCGGACACCGGCTGAGATCCGGCAGATGGCAGCGCGTGCAAGACGGTGTATACGCGACGTTCACCGGCCCGCTGTCCCGCGAGGCGCGGCTCTGGGCGGCGCTGCGCCGAGCCGGTGAGGGCGCGGTGCTCAGTCACGAGACGGCGGCCGAGGTCCAGGGCCTCATCAGCCAGAAGCCTCCCGGTGCGATGATTCACATCACCGTTCCAAGCCGTCGCCGCCCGGTTCAGCGCGGACGGCTGCGGGGAGTCGTCATCCACCGGTCCGACCAGGGCCAGCCGCAGTTCCCGATCACCTGGAAACTGCCTCGCACCCGGATACAGGACAGCGTCCTAGGCTTGGTAGCCACTTCGGCGACTTTCGAGGATGCCTACGACTGGATCTCTCGTGCCGTGTCCCGCGAGTTCACAACCGTCGACATGCTCCGCACCGCACTCGCGGGGCGGAGCAGGATCCGCTGGCGGGACGAGCTTGCCGTGGCGCTTGGGGACAACGATGAGGGCATCCACTTCAAGCTAGAACACAGGTACGCCCGCGATGTCGAGCGAGCGCACGGACTCCCCGGGGGGCAGCGGCAGGCACGCCGCGAGATCGGCGGCCGCGCACACTACAGAGACAATTGGTACGCCGAGTATCGCGTCTGCGTCGAGCTCGACGGGCCGTCCCACCATCGAGACGAGAGAGTCTGGAGGGACAAGCGCCGCGACAACCTCAATCTCGCCGCGGACGGGGCGCAGACCTTGAGGTTTGGGCCAGTCGAGGTAACCACGCTCGCGTGCGAAAGCGCCGCCATGGTCGCGGCCACCATGCGGCGCAACGGCTGGCAGGGCACCCCGCATCCATGCAGGCGTCCGGGCTGCACGGTTGGAAAGCGCAAGATAGTGGATCGCTGATTGCACAGGGTGTGCACAACGATCCACCATTACAGGCAACAAGGGGACCCGCGTGAACGCCGGAAGGTCTGGCATGAACGGCGGGGCGTCGGGGAGACTGGATGCCATGAACAGTGACGCTAGGACAGGACGCGGACCTGATGACATGGGCGACGACGAGCAGGAGTCCGAGGTCGCCGAGTGGAAGCAGTACATCGAGGACCCGCCCGCCAACCTCGTCATCGCCGAGGACAACGACGACGACGCGGCGCAGGCGATGGACTGGGCGGACCGCCATCCGCGGCAGGTGGCCGAGCCCGACGAGGACGACACGCCAGCCGAGGAGGCCGCCATCCACGAAATTCCAGGGCGATGACCGGCTGAAGGTGACCGGCTGACCGAGCCGCTCGGTGGCATCCTCCCGCGTGACGGTGGTTAAAGCGGCAGCCGGGTGACGCTCCCCGGGCCGTCAGGGCCGGGGAGCGCCTCCAGAGTGTCATCGGCTAGCTGAGGGCGCTCAAGGTCCGCAGTGCTGTTGTTGAAGAGCCCGCCGAGGCCCTCGAGTGCCTTGCCGAGTTCGCTCGGCACGATCCACAGCTTGTTCGCGCTGCCCTGCGCGATCTCGGGAAGCGTCTCCAGGTACTTGTAGGCGAGCAGCCGCTGGTCAGGGTTGCCCTCATGGATCGCGCGGAACACCGTCGAGATGGCCTGTGCCTCGCCGCGCGCCCTGGCGGCCTGGGCGGTGGCGTCCGCCTCCGCGCGCACCACCGCGGCCTCCGCCTCGCCGCGGGCGCGCAGCACCGACGCCTGCCGCTCGCCCTCGGCGGTCAGGATGGCCGACTGCTTGGCGCCCTCAGCGGACAGGATCGCGGCGCGCTTGTCCCTGTCGGCGCGCATCTGCTTCTCCATCGAGCCCTGGATCGACTGGGGCGGCTCGATCGCCTTGAGCTCTACCCGGCCGACCCGCAGCCCCCACCGGCCGGTGGCCTCGTCAAGCTCCCTGCGGAGCTCGCCGTTGATCTTGTCCCGCGACGTGAGCGTGGTCTCCAGGTCCATGCCGCCGACCACGTTCCGCAGCGTGGTGACCGTGAGCTGCTCAACCGCCGCCACGTAGTTGGCGATCTCGTAAGTCGCCGCCCTCGGGTCGGTCACCTGGAAGTAGATCACCGTGTCGATGCTGACCACCAGGTTGTCCTTGGTGATGACGGGCTGCGGCGGGAAGCTCACCACCTGCTCCCGCAGGTCGATGAACGGGCGGACCCGGTCGATGAACGGGGTCAGCAGGTTAAGCCCCGGGAGCAGCGTGCGATGGTATCTGCCGAGCCGCTCGACGACGCCCGCCCTGGCCTGCGGGACGATCCGCACCGACCGGAGCACCGTGACGATAGCCAAGGTGACAATCAGGACGAGAAGGACTATCGCGACTATGGTGCCCATCGCCATCATCTCCGCCCGCGCGAGCCGATAAGCCCACGGTAACCCCGCGACGGCGCTCCGTACTAGAGGGGTGATGTGATGTGGGCCACAGGGCAGTCCTCAACGCTCGCTCAGGGCTGTGCTCAGCGGGCGGCCCAGGCGCGCCAGCGTGCCTCATGCCGCTCGATCTCAAGCGGAACGCCGAAGCAGCGGGACAGGTTGCGAGCAGTGAAGACATCAGCGATGGGACCAGCGGTGAGTACCGAGCCCCGGCGCAGCAGCATAGCATGCGTGAACCCGTCGGGAACCTCTTCGACGTGATGCGTGACGAGCACCATCATCGGCGCCTTGGGGTCGCGGGCAAGCACGGAGAGCCGCCGCAGCAGGTCCTCACGGCCACCCAGGTCGAGACCGGCGGCGGGCTCGTCGAGCAGCAGCATCTCGGGGTCCGGCATCATCGCCCTGGCGATCTGCACCCGCTTGCGCTCGCCTTCCGACAGCGTGGCGAAGCGCCGCCTGATCAGGTGCGCGCAGCCGAGCGCGTCGAGCAGTTCCACGGCCCGCGTCACGTCGGCGGACTCGTACTCCTCTTTCCACCGCCCGAGGATCCCGTACGACGCGGTGAGCACCAGGTCGATGACCTTCTCACCGGAGGGGACCCGCTCCGCGATCGCCGCGCTCGTCAGCCCGATCCGCGGCCGGAGGTCGAAGACGTTCACGTCGCCGAGTCGCTCGCCGAGCACCTCGACCGTGCCCTCGGTCGGGTAGAGCACCGTGGCCGCCACCTGGAGCAGGGTGGTCTTGCCCGCGCCGTTGGGGCCGATCACGATCCAGCGCTCATCTGCATGCGCGGTCCAGTCGACGTTCCGCAACAGCAGTGACGTCTCGCGGCGCACGGAAACGCCTCGTAGCTTGAGCACCTCGTCTGACACTGCCTGCCCCTCTCACGCCGGTCCGGCTCTCGCCAGAGGCGAACGGCCGCCGTGACCGAACTTATGCCACCGCGGCCCTTTCGGCTAACTCACCGACGTCGCGCCCCGCCCGGCGCCCCGCTGAGCCGGCAGGGGTTCAGCACACTGGCTGGCTGGCAGCCGGTACCGTTGGGCACGAGATGAATCAACCACGGACCACACTTCTGATCACGCTGACCGGCCGTGACCGGCCCGGGGTTACGTCGCGGCTCTTCACCGCCCTCGCGCGCTTCCCGCTGAGCGTAGCCGACATTGAGCAGGTGACGATCAGGGGCAAACTCGTCCTTGGCGTGCTGGTCGTCTGTGACGAGCCGCCGGACCTGAACGCAATCTACCGCGTGGTCACCGGCCTCGGGTCGGATCTTGGCCTTGAGGCGGAGATCACAACCGGCTCGGCCGAACCGCCGGCCCGCTCGAGTTCCGGCCACGTGCGGGGCAGGCTGCACGTCACCGTGCTCGGCAGCCCGCTGCGGCCAAGCGCCATCGCCGCCGTCGCCGGCCGGATCGCGGCCAGCGGTGCGAACATCGACCGGATCACCAGGCTGGCCAGCGACCCAGTGACCTGCCTCGAGCTTGACGTCTCCGGGGCCGAGCCGGCGTCGCTGCGGAACGCGCTCGCCCGGGTGGCCGCGGACAGCGGCGTGGACGTGGCGGTGCAGCGGGCCGGCCTCGAGCGCCGTGCGATGCGGCTGATCGTGATGGACGTCGACTCCACGCTCATCCAGGACGAGGTCATCGACCTGCTCGCCGACCGCGCGGGCTGCGCCGCCGAGGTGGCCAAGGTGACCGAGGCGGCGATGCGCGGCGACCTCGACTTCGCCGCCTCGCTGCGGGAGCGTGTCGCGCTGCTCGCCGGGCTTGACGCCACCGTCCTCGATTCCGTGCGCGCCAGCCTGCGGCTGACTCCCGGCGCACGCACGCTGATCAGGACGCTGAAGCGGCTCGGCTACAAGTGCGGGATCGTCAGCGGCGGCTTCGCCACGGTGATCCAGCCGCTCGCGGACGACCTTGGCATCGACTACGTGGCCGCGAACACCCTCGAGGTCGAGGCGGGGAAGCTCACCGGCCGGGTGCTCGACCCGATCATCGACAGGGACGGCAAGACCGAGGCGCTTCGCCGCTTCGCCGCAGCGGCCGGCGTGCCGCTTTCGCAGACGGTCGCCGTCGGGGACGGCGCCAACGACCTGGGCATGATCGGCGCCGCGGGCCTAGGCGTGGCGTTCAACGCCAAGCCGGTGGTGCGGGACGCCGCCGACACCGCGGTCAACGTTCCCTACCTGGACACGGTCCTTTACCTGCTCGGCATCCCCCGCGACGCGGTGGACGCCGCTGACCAGGCAGCAGAATAAAGGTCCCACCCATTCGCCCGAACGGACCCGTAACTTCGCATTTCCGTCCGGCCCGCGAAATTTCACCATTTAAACATCAAAACCGAACAGACGTTTGGCTTTTACGTCGTACCAGTGACGTAAAAGCCAAACATCTGCATTAAACGATCTTGATCGGCGGTTAGTCTGGGCCCGGAACTGGGTCTGCCTGGCCGGATGAGGCCGCCGGTGAACCTGTGGACGCCTGACCGTTGGCGGAGACCTCCTCGGGGGCACGGGCCGTCGCGGGCTCGGTCGCGCCGCCGATCTCGGTGCTCGCCGGGTCCTCGTCGCCCATGCCGCTTGCCCGCCGCTTGGAGTAGACGATCGCGCCGACGATGATGATCACCGCGCCGAGTGCCACGCCCGTGCGCAGTCCCGTGTTCGAGGCGTACTTGACCACGGACGAGGCGATCAGCAGCGAGACCAGGTTCATCACCTTGAGCAGCGGGTTGATGGCCGGCCCCGCGGTGTCCTTGAACGGGTCGCCCACGGTGTCGCCGATGATGGTCGCCTCATGAGCGGCCGAGCCCTTGCCTCCGTGATGGCCGTCCTCGACGAGCTTCTTGGCGTTGTCCCAGGCGCCGCCGGAGTTGGAGAGGAAGACCGCCATCAGCACGCCGGCCGCGATCGCGCCGGCCAGGAACGAGCCGAGCGGCGCGTAGCCGAACGCGAACCCGACCGCGATCGGGGTCAGCACCGCCAGGATGCCCGGCGTGGCGAGCTCGCGCAGCGAGTCCGCGGTGACGATGTCCACGACCCGCGAGTAGTCCGGCTTCTCCTCGTAGGTCATGATCCCGGGGTGGTTGCGGAACTGCATGCGCACCTCAAGGACGACCCGCTGCGCCGCCCGGCCGACCGCCATGATCAGCAGGCTGGAGAACAGGAACACCACCGACGCGCCGATGATCAGGCCGACGAGCACGTTCGGATGGTCAACGGACAGGCTGAACGAGCCGGCGGCGCTGCCGAGCGCCGTCTCGACCGTGGTGCGAAACGACCCGAACAGCGCGGTCGCCGCGAGCACCGCGGTCGCGATCGCGATGCCCTTGGTGATCGCCTTGGTGGTGTTGCCGATCGCGTCCAGGTGGGTGAGCGCCTGCGCGCCCTCCCCCACGACGTCGCCTGACATCTCGGCGATGCCCTGGGCGTTGTCGGTGACCGGGCCGAAGGAGTCCATCGAGACGATGACGCCGACCGTGGTCAGCAGGCCGGTCCCGGCCAGCGCCACGCAGAACAGCGCCAGCGTCGCGCTCCCCGTGCCGATCAGGAACGCGCCGAACACCGCCGCGCCGATCAGCAGGGCCGCGTACACGGCGGACTCCATGCCGGACGAGATGCCCGACAAGATCACGGTAGCCGCGCCGGTCCGCGAGCTCTCCCCGATGTCGCGCACCGGACGACGGGTGGTCTCGGTGAAGTAGCCGGTGAGGAGCTGGATGGCGCTGGCAAGCACGAGGCCGATCAGCACCGAGCCGATGGCCAGCCACTGCGGGCTGCCGCCGTGGCCGAGGATCGACTTGTCGGTAACGCCGGTGAGCTGGCTGAAGTGCGACGGCAGGTAGGTGAAGCAGGCGATGGCGACGCCGATCGCGGAGATCACCGCGGAGATGAAGAAGCCGCGGTTGATCGCGGTCATCCCGCTGCGGTCCCCTGCCCTCGGCTTGACCGCGAAGATGCCGATCACCGCGGTGATCACGCCGATCATCGGCACGATCAGCGGGAAGATCATGCCGTAGTTGCCGAAGGCCACCTTGCCGAGGATCAGCGAGGCGACCAGCATGACCGAGTAGGACTCGAAGAGGTCCGCCGCCATGCCGGCGCAGTCACCCACGTTGTCGCCCACGTTGTCGGCGATCGTCGCGGCGTTGCGCGGGTCGTCCTCGGGGATGCCCTGCTCGACCTTGCCGACCAGGTCCGCCCCGACGTCGGCGGCCTTCGTGTAGATGCCGCCGCCGACGCGCATGAACATCGCGAGCAGCGCGGCGCCGAAGCCGAAACCCACAAGGACATCAGGCGCGTTGCCCTTGTAGATGAACACCACGAGGGCCGCGCCGAACAGGCCGAGGCCGACCGTGAACATGCCGGCCACACCGCCGGTGCGGAACGCGATGCGCATCGCGTTCGTCTCGCCGCCCTCGCGCGCCGCCGCCGCGACCCGGACGTTGCCGCGGACGCACAGCGACATGCCCGTAAATCCGGTGAGCCCGGAGAACGCCGCGCCGACCAGGAAGAACAGGCTGCGCCCCCAGCGGACATCGGTCGAGTCCGCTGGCAGCACGAGCAGGACCCAGAAGATAATGACGACGAAGACGCCGAGCGTCCTGAACTGCCTTCGCAGGTATGCCGCGGCGCCCTCCTGGACGGCCGTGGCTATTTCCTGCATCTTCGCGGTCCCCGTGCCGGCGGCCAGGACCTCCCGCACGAGCACCCACGCGACGCCGAGGGCCGCGAGCGCGACTACCGCGACGATCACAACCCAGGTGAGGTTGCCGCCGCTTACGCTGACCGCGCCCCCCGGTCCGCCCGCCGCGAGGACGGGGCTGTGCATTGACATTCGGTCTCCTTCGACGTAGGCCGTGCTGCCGTGCGCTGCTAAGGCGGCCGCCCGGCCAATAAAGCTCATTTCCACCTGCTCCGCCGACCCGGAAGTCAGCCGTGGCCGGGAGTCTACGCCGCTAGCTCCGGATCTTAAAGAGACGCAAGTTTCTAATATTCACACAGTCAAGTCGTGATGCTAAGTACGGAGAATAAGCATCGAAAGCCACAGGCGTCACAGCACGGCGCCTGCCGTATTGTGATTTGCCCCAGTTTCGACGGTCCACACGTTACTGCGCGTGTCTCCGCACCTCAACGGGCGGACTAGGACGTCTGCGCATTAATGAGGCTAGTGTGGCTGGCGGGAAATAGCAGTGACCATGGTCCCGACTTCACGTGACCACCGGCCAAGATGGCGACTCGCCGCCGCGATCTTCCGGGGCAACCTCCGCGCCTCCCCGGGCGTGTCACAATGCCGCTAACTAGTGTCACAATGGCGCTAACTAAAGGTGCTCGTGATGCTCCTGCGCGCTTATGTGACATCAGATCACCTCGGACGGGCGCCGGCCGCCCGGGGGTCATATCGCCGCATTCGGGACAGGATCCCCGCTCGCGGCAAAGATCTTGGCAGAAAAGCGTGCGTATGGCCGCGTCGGTTAATTACCTGATATTGCGGGGTGGTTCGGGCAGGATTGTGCTATGGATGCTGACGGGGCTGTGGTGGCGGGGCTGGCGGAGAAGTTCTCGGAGTTCCGGCCGCATGCGG
>Ga0066797_1000563_pt1 | contig 10985 bp, 6 predicted proteins | sample PersoiDNA2013193_FD_76335 | JGI IMG/M metagenome (GOLD analysis project Ga0066797, IMG submission 76335) | Permafrost soil microbial communities from the Arctic, to analyse light accelerated degradation of dissolved organic matter (DOM) -... | ecosystem: Environmental > Terrestrial > Soil >... | reverse complement strand
TCATAACTGAACCAGCCAACGGACGTGTCGTAACCGGGGTAGCCGGTTTTCAAAATGCTTTCACGGGATGAGCGCGTTGATTGGTGCCGCCGGATGATCTCCAGCGCTTGCCCGGGCAGGAGTTCATCTTCAAGATAAGAAAGGTCAAGCGTGGCGACAATCTGTCCGGGTGTGAGATTGAGGAGCAGTTTCCAAAGCGGCAGCCCGCGCGTTTTCGCCCACAGATCCCAGCATGCGTTGGTGACGGACGCGAGCGCGAGCTGCACCACGCCCTTGTGCGGCCCCAGCCAGCGGAACTGCTGTTCATCGGCCAGCGTATGCTGCAGCGCACCGAAATCAGCCATGATTTCTTCGATGGGCTTGCCAACGAGGCGTTGTGCGTAAAATCTCGCGGCCTCGCAGACCAGCTGGTTGCCTTCGCCCAGGGTAAAGGCGAGTCCAACGCCAGTACGGCCTTGGTCATCGTGCAACAGCGTCACTGCGTAGGAATATACCGGGTCTCGATGAATGGCATCACTGCCGTGTCCGTGGCCGATGGGATAACGGGCGTCGCGGGTGGAAATTTTTTGGATCATGAAATCAGGGGTTCCGGCGGTAACCAAGCTCCGCGCCGCCGGTGACATTCATCAGGTGGCCGGTGATGAAACGCGCCTTGTTTGAAAGCAAAAAGACGCATGCATCCGCGATGACCAGGCTTTCCGGGCAGTACCCGAGCGGGTGGATTTCATCCAGATAGTTCGAGGTCACGGCAGGGTCGGGCTGTTCAGCACACCATTGACGCAGCATCGGTGTCCAGACGCCAGCGGGGCAGATACCGTTCACCCGGATACCATGCTTGGCATAATCCAAAGCCATGGATTTTGTCAGCGCATTCAAACCGCCCTTGGTTGCGGTGTACGCGGCATGCATCTCCTGGCCAATGGCACCGACGAGACTCGACGTGTTAAGAATACTACCCTTGCTCGCTATCAGCGCGGTCAGCGCGTGACGGGTGGTGTGGAGCACGCCCTTCAGGTTTACATCGAACACCTCGTTCCACTCCGCATCCGTGGTTTCATGGACCGGCTTGCAAGGCGACGAGATGCCGGCATTGTTATGAACGGCATCCAGCCGGCCGTATTTTTTCAGGGCGGTTTCTACCGCGCTTTTCACCTGGTCGTCCCGGGTCACGTCACAGACGATCCCCAGATGTTTGGGGCCAAGCTCGGCGACGGCTTCGGCGACGCCGTCCTTGTCGCGGGCGACCACGACCACCAGCGCGCCTTCGGCCATATAAGTCTTGGCGCAATCCCGCCCGATCCCACAGGAACCGCCCGTGAGAAAAATGACCTTGTCGTGTAGCAATAATGATTTCATGGCAGCAAACTAACCTCCTTGGTGACGGCGCTTCGGAGAGCCCGACCGTTAATTGTGGAAACCCACGGCATATTTAAAATAATGTTCATGATTGAAGTTTTGTTAGTCACCGAAACAGCACGTAAAGTCCGATGAACACGACCAAAATCAAAGCCGCCAGCACGCGGTAATTGGCCAGCCCGCGCCCGGCGGCTGCGCCGCGCAACGGTTCAAGCCAATTTTCCCATACCAGCAGTTTTGCTTCGGCTTTGAACGGCTCCGGAAAGGCGAAGGTGGTGATGACCATGATCACCATGCAAATGACCAGCAGCACGAATGCCACGAGCATAAAATCCTTCAGCGCGATGTTGTAGATGAAATTCAACAGCGGGGAGGCGGCGATGGTCCCGGGTGTCGCGCCGGCGCCGATAATCCTCGCCTTGAAGAAATCGAGGATGCAGGTCACGGCACCCAGCCCCATGCCGGCGATGAGCGTGATAAAGGCGGATTTTCCGGATGCGCGTTTCCAAAAGACGCCCAGCAGAAAAACCGCGGTGATCGGCGGGGCGACGTATGAAATCAACTTGTTAATGCCTTCAAAAATCGTCGTGTAGTGGCCAAACAGGGGCGAACAGATGATGGCCAGGAGCGTGCCGGCAACGGTGGTGATTTTGCCGATGCGGACGAGTTGATGGTCGCTGATGCCGGGCCGGTGCCGTTTAAACAGGTCGTAAGCGACGAGCGTGGCGGTGGAATTGAGCGCGGCGGAACAGGTTTGCATCGCCGCGGCCAGCATGGCAGCGGCGACAAGTCCCTTCAAACCGACCGGCAACAAATGTGTGATGAGGAACGTATAAGTGTCCGCGGATGTTTGCGGGGCGTCACTGCCAAATGCTTTTTGCTGGACCAGCGCGACACATATGACGCCCGGCAGCACAAATAAAAAGACCGGGAAAATTTTCAGAAACGCGCAAAACAGCGGGCCGAGCCGTGCGTTTTTCTCATCCTTGGCCGCGAGCACGCGCTGGACAATGGTTTGGTCGCAGCACCAGTACCAGATTCCCAAAACCGGATAGCCGAGCAGGATGGAGTACCACGCCAGCCCGCTGGGATCTTTCGCATCACGCGCCATGGTCAGAAAATTCCCCGTGCCCCAGGTCACTTGACTGCCGTCCACGCTGGCGAGCGGATGCGGATGCGATGCCAGCGTGTGCGCGAGCGCCGCCCAGCCGCCGATTTTGCAAAAGCCGGTCACCGTGATGACGACCGCACCGACGAGCAGCAAGATTGTTTGCACGCTTTCCGTCCAGACAACGGCCAGCAGGCCGCCGACCATCGTGTAAATGCCGGTCAGCGTTCCGAGCACGATGATAAAGAGCATCAACGCGTCCACGCCCAAAATCGTTGTGCCCGGCGCCAGGCCAAGAATCCCGCGCAATACCCACGCCGCGGTGTAAAGCGCCACGCCCATGTGGATCACGATGGCGGAAAACAGCGACACGACGGACAACACATCGCGACAACCGCGATTGAAACGGCGTTCCAGAAAATCCGGCAAGGTCGCAACCCGTGAACGGAGGTAAAGCGGCGCGAAAAACAGCGACAACAGAATGAGGGTAAAGCCGGCCATCCATTCGAAATTGCCGAAGACCAGGCCGTATTTGTAAGCCGCCTCGGCGAGGCTCACGAGATGGACCGTGGAAATGTTCGCCGCGAACATCGCCAGACCGATGACCGGCCACGCGAGCGTGTTGCCGGCGAGAAAGTAATGCCCGCCTTCGCCGCCGCTTTCGTGCTTGCGGCGCATGAAACCTGCGGCGACGCCCAGCCCGACAACGCCAAGCAAATAGGCGGCGATGATCAGCCAGTCCACGTTGCTCATCGGGTTGTTCATGACAGATTGGTTCATCGACATTCTGGTTCGCTCAAAACCATTCAATTTCCCGGATGGTCGGGCCTTGTGTGGCAGAAAGAATGTTCAGCCGGAACTCGCGCGCCTTGACGGCGGGGAAGGTGACCTCAAAGTTGGCGTCCAAAGTTGCGCCGGAAAGGAAAGTCTTCCAGACCGTGCCGTCCCGGTATTGCAGCTCGTAGTTCTGCACGCGGCCGGCATAGGCTTCGCTGATCCGGACGCCGCGAATTGTTTTAACGCTGCCAAAGTCGGCGGCGATCCACGCTTGCGACGTGGCGTCGTCCGCGGCCCAGCGCGTGTCGGGATCGCCATCGAAGGCAAACTGCGGGCCATATTGTGAGGCTTCGTTTTGATAGGTGTTGGAAGCGGAAGCCATGATCTTCGGTGGGGTTTCGATGGACGCCGCGCCTTTGATTTCCAAAACCACCGTGGTTGAGATCTCCCGGGCGGCATTCGCCAACAGCGTTACCTGCACACCTTCCTTGACGTTTTTTGTCGCGAGTTTCTGCTGCGATGCGTCAGCGAGCAAATACGCTTTTTGCACTTTGCTCTTGAGGCCGGGAACGAGCAGGTGGCCATCTGCGGGCCAATCGAAGACATGCAAATAGAGCTTCGTCATATCGCTTGAAATTTTCTGCGTACAGCGTCCCCACTGAAGCCTCCGGGCGAACGGGCTGGCAGATGTCCCATAAATCGCCTCGCCATTCACCTGCATCCAATCGCCAATGGCCGCAAGCCGCTCAAGGCTGGCATCGGGAATCAATCCTTCACTGGTCGGTCCGACGTTGAGGAGGTAATTCCCGCCCTTGCTGGAACAATCAATCAGGTTGCGGACGAGTGTTTGGGCGGATTTCCAATTTTGATCAGCTTTGTTGTAGCCCCAATGATCGTTCATTGTCATGCATGATTCCCAATCCACGCCCGGACCAAATCCGGCCGGCGGAATGGTCTGTTCAGGCGTCCCGTAATCTCCCACGGCACCGGTTTCGGCCATGCCGCCACCTGCGGTGAGAACCGGTTTGCCGACACGATTGTTGATAATGATGCCCGGCTGCAGGCTGCGTACGTAGTTGTAAAGATCAACCCCGCGTTCCGGGGTCCACGGCGACTCCCATTGGCCGTCAAACCACACCAGGCCGACCGGGCCGTAGCGGGTGAGCAGCTCCTTCAATTCCCCTTTCAGGTACGCAACGTAGCGGTCCATGTCCGGCGGCCCGGCCTGTGCCGCTACGTCGTTCCAAGCGCGCCGGAGCCCCCAATCTGGATGATGCCAGTCCATGATTGAGTGATAGATGCAGAAGGTGATGCCTTCGGCCTTGCAGGCGGCGGCGAGTTCCGCCAACGGATCGCGTTGAAAGGGTGTGCGGCTAATGCACCAGTCCGTGAGGTCCGAACGGAACATGCCGAAGCCATCGTGATGCTTGCTGGTGATGACGATATACTTTACCCCGGCTGCACGCGCCGCCCGCACCCAATTGGTGGCGTTGAATTTGACCGGGTTGAACTGCCCGGCATATTTTTCGTATTCGCTCACCGGCATGTGGGTCTCTTCCAAAATCCACTCGCCGTAGTTGGTCTTTCCCTGCCATTCGCCCGCCGGAACGGAATAAAGTCCCCAGTGAATGAACAAGCCGAAGCGCGCTTCACGCCACCATTGCATCCGGGCATCACGCTGCGCCGCCGATTCGCGGGCGATCGAGTTTGTATCAGCCCGGGTTTCGACACCCGCATGGGCGTGGGTCGCAGCAAAAACATCGGCACAAACCACCAGCGCGATCATGAACCGCAAGCTGGCGTAAAAACCATAAAAGTTTCGCCTCTGCTTGATAAAGATTGTCATCGTGTCAGGCTTTTCAAAGTGGTTTAAGCATTTTGGATTTATCCATTTAGAATGCCAGATTGTAAACACGGAAATCTTGTATTATTGTTCGGCGAAGAACATTGAACATGTATGAGCACACAGCCAATCTATCGAATGGGGCACAAACAGTATGGGATTGATGATTGTGAGCCGCAGAAAGAGGCGGTGCGCGAGGGCAAAATTGAATTTCATGCGCTGACCAAAGGCCATTACCCCGGCACCTTGATGCCCCAGGATGTATTACCCGGGCTAAACAGCATCGGATTTTGGGACGCGAACACTTCGCAGGACTGGGGGCTGAATCCACACCGGAACGAAGGGATCAAAATCGTTTTCTTTGAGACCGGAACATGTGACCTGATAATGGGTCAAAAAACGTTTAATTTGCATGCGGGCAATTTTCTTCTTACGCGTCCCTGGCAGCTTCATAAATTCGGCGCCCCGAACATCGGCCGCGGACGGCTGCATTGGTTGATTCTCGATGTCGGGGTCAGGCGGCCCAATCAGAATTGGAGCTGGCCAAAGTGGGTGGTGATGACCAAGGACGATCTCGCCGAACTTACCGAAAGATGGCGGCATGTTAAAAACCCCGTTTGGAAATCCACCCCGTCCATTGCGCAATCGTTCCGCGAGCTGGCCCGGTGCATCACCGCCTGGGGGCAGCCCCATGCCATTTCGCGGATGGCCGTCCATTTGAACTTGTTGCTGATCGGGGTGCTGGATGCCCTGGTGGAACAGCAAGCCCATGAAAATGAACAATTGACCTCGCGCCCGCGCGCGATCGAAATGTTTTTTCAGGATCTCAAGGCCGGGACGATTGACCTCGGGGAGCAATGGACGTTGGACCGCATGGCTGCCCATTGCCATATAGGCGTGACCGCTTTTTCAAAATACTGCCGCGAATTGGTGAACACCGGGCCGATGGAATACTTAAACCAGTGCCGGCTTGAGCGGGCCGCCCAACAATTGCGCATGCGCCCCGAGCTTTCGGTTACCGAAATCGCTTTTGCCAATGGTTTTAACTCCAGCCAATACTTCGCCACACGTTTCCGCCGCCATTTTAAAATCTCCCCCAGCCGGTTTGTTTCAAACCCCGTGGTTCCGCCGTTAAAAAATGAATGAACGGCGTGATGGCATTGCCCGCACGCCGTAAAAAAAGCCGCCGGACAGGGTGTCCGGTGGCCGATGATTCATCCGGTTGGTGCTTGGACTTATTGCTTCAATATGGTCACGCCTTGCCCCGGCGTTTTTATCCGGTCTTGCATTTTCATTAGGTGAAGAAGATTGAACATGCCGCAAAATTCCGACGAACGAAACTTGATGTTTAATATCCTTCACTGAATAATTTTGCACGACAGCCCGCTTTCCAATCTGAAACAATCAATCCCCATGAAATCTATTTGCAGCCGCCGGCTCCGCTCGATTGCCTTGCCGATCGGCGTGTCTGCAGCATTGTTCATCGTCGAAAACTGCGTGGCAAAACCTCCGACGCCCGGCGCGTTTGCCGTGCAGACCAAAAACTTCGCCTTGAATTTTGCGGTGGGCGATGATGGACGGCTTTATCAACGCGCAGTTGGCGCTGCTGCTGCAAACGAAAAATTGCAACGAACGGATGAAAGCTATCCACCAGCGGGTGACGGTTACATCTGGGAGCCGGCCTTGCAAGTGATCCACGCCGACGGCAATACTTCAACGGCGCTGGTCTTTGAAGACATTACGCGCACGAATGACGGTGCCGGCCGCGAATTGACCCAAATCAAGTTGCACGACCCGGCTTATCCATTGGAAGTAACGTTGAACTTTTGCGCCGATCGCGAACGGGATGTGATTGAGCAATGGACGTCAATCGTTCATCACGAATCCGGGGCGGTGACGCTGGAACACATGGCTTCGACCGCGTTGCTGCTGCCGGCGAAGAATGTTTATCTGACTCATTTTTTCGGTGACTGGGCGAAAGAGATGTTGTCGCCCATCATGGAACTCATCACGCCCGGCACCAAGGTTTTGGATTCAAAAATCGGGGTGCGCGCGGACCAATACCGCAACCCGTCTTTTGTGCTTTCACTGGACGGTCTGCCGGTGGAGAACAGCGGACGGGTGCTGGCCGGCTCACTGGAGTGGTCGGGCAGCTTTCAGTGCGCCTTTGACGACAATGGCACCGGCATCCGCGCCCTCTGTGGCGTGAATCCGTTCGCTTCGGCATATCATCTGAACCCGGGTGAAACCTTTGCCACCCCAAAAATGATCTGGGCATGGAGCGCGAACGGCCTGGGGGAAATGAGCCGGAAACTTCACGGCTGGGCGCGCGATTTCGGGCTGCGTGATGGTCACAAGACGCGGGCGGTATTGCTGAACAATTGGGAGGCCACCGGCTTTGATTTTGATTTCAACCGCATTGTCGGCCTTTATGACCCGGCGAAGGAGATCGGAACGGAATTGTTTTTGCTGGATGATGGCTGGTTTGGAAACAAATATCCGCGGGTGAATGATCACGCGGGACTGGGTGACTGGCAACCGAACCGTCAGCGTTTGCCCGACGGGCTTGCGCCGCTGGCGGCCGAAGCCATCAAGCGCGGTTTGCGTTTCGGCATCTGGATGGAGCCGGAGATGGTGAACCCCCAAAGCGAACTGTTTGAGCAGCATCCCGACTGGGTGATCCGCCAGCCAAAACGTGAATTAGAATTGCAACGCAATCAACTTGTGCTGGATCTCACGCGTCCCGAAGTGCAGGCATTCGAGTGGAAAGCCATTCAAAACGTTCTAGGCGTCCCGAACATCAGCTACGCGAAATGGGATTGCAACCGCTACCTCACGCAGCCCGGCTCGTCCTATCTCTCGCCTGACCGCCAGTCGCATCTCTGGATCGATTATGTGGCCGCGCTATACGCGTTGATGGACAAAACAGCGAAGAAGTTTCCAGACACGGAATTGATGCTATGTTCCGGCGGCGGCGGCCGCGTGGATTATGGCGCGTTGAGATATTTTCATGAGTTTTGGCCGAGCGACAACACCGATCCGGTGCAACGCGTGCCGATGCAGTGGGATTATTCCTATTTTTTTCCACCGATGGCCATTGCCAGCCATGTGACGCATTGGGGCAACCGCCCGATGCATTTCGCCTGCAGCGTGGCGATGAGCGCCCGGTTCGGCATGGATTTGGATCTGAACAAATTGTCCGCAGAGGACAAGGCCATTTGCGCCGGGGCCATCAGCGCGTATAAACAAATCCGGGAAGTCACCCAGCTGGGCGATTTGTACCGGCTGGAGAATCCGCATAAAACCTTTCGCGGCGCGCTGGACTTTGTGTCTCCCGACCGTTCGCAAGCCGTCATGTTTGCATTTCAATTGAAGGACGGCCAAAACGTTGCGGTGCATCCGCAGGGGCTTGATCCGGCCAGGAAATACACGGTCCGCGAATTAAACCCGGCCCCGGGCCGGGCCGCGATGCCGCAGGCAGGCAAAACTTTCACCGGCGAGGAGCTGATGCGCGATGGCATTGTTCCTTCATGCTCGCAAGCCCTGGAAGCCTCGGTCATTGAACTTGGATCATGATTTCAAAACATCTTCGGTTGGCGGATGCGTGCAGCAAAACGAATATCTGGTCGCTGGCTTCCCGTGATGGCCAACCGGCCATTTCGGTTTCACCCGGCCGCAGACGGAGTTTAAGCTGCATTGAATATGCCAGGCAGGATCCAGCGATATCATCCTGCCGGATCTTGTCCGCCCGCACCTGAGACTAAACGACCAATCAATTCTATGAAAACAAGTGTTTCGTTATACGTTTTAATTGCAGCGTGCCTAGCTGCGCAGCCGTTGTCCGCAGTTGAACATCAATCCATCCCATCGGAAACAACGGTCCGGTTCAACACACCGGCGAAGGATTTTACGGAATCTTCGCCGCTAGGCAATGGGCGGCTGGGCGCAATGATGTTCGGCGGCGTGAGCGACGAGAGGATCGTGCTGAATGAAAGTTCCGTATGGTCAGGTTCGCCCCAGGATGCCGACCGCCCCGCCGCCTACAAAGTTTTGCCTGAAATCCAACAATTGTTGCTGGCCGGGAAAAATCCCGAAGCGGAGGCGCTGGTGAACGCCAATTTTACCTGCCAGGGGCCAGGTTCAGGCGGTGGGCAATACGGTTGTTATCAAGTGCTCGGCAACTTGCACCTGTCATTTTTGCCAGGTGATACAAACTTGCCGGCCACAAATTATCGACGCGAATTGGATTTGAACGATGCGGTGGCCGGGCTGGAGTTCGATCGCGGCGGAGTGAAATTCAACCGCGAAATGTTCGCCAGCACGCCGGATCAGGTGATGGTTTTGCGCCTGAGTTCAGACAAAGCCGGACAAATCTCCTTCGACTTGCGGCTCGACCGTCCCGAGCGGTTCGCCACCACCGGCGACGGTGATAACGGTCTGGTGATGACCGGCTGGCTCGACAACGGCAAGGGTGGCAAAGGTGTCCACTATGTTGCGCGCGTGCGGGTATTGAATAGCGGCGGTAAAGTTTTGGTGCGCGGGAATTTTTTAAGCGTGAACAATGCAAACAAGGTTGTTTTATTGATCGCGGCGGGAACGGATTATCAAGGTTTCGCGGGCCGGCAAACCAAGGACCCGCTGGCGGCAACACTGAATGATCTGAATCTGGCCTCAAAAAAATCCTACAAGTCGTTGCGCAACGCGCACATCGCAGATTATCAGAAATATTTTCATCGCGTTTCGCTTCAGCTTGACCCGCTCGACGCAGCGGTGGCGGAAAAGGCGATGCCCGAACGGCTCAAGACGGCTGAAAACGGTCCTGGCGATCCAGGTTTGGCGGCGTTGCATTTTAATTTTGGCCGTTATCTTTTGATTTCCTCATCGCGGCCTGGCGGGTTACCGCCTAATCTTCAAGGCATCTGGGCGGAAGAAATCCATACGCCGTGGAATGGCGACTGGCATCTGGACGTGAACGTGCAGATGAATTATTGGCCGGCAGAAACCGCCAATCTATCGGATTTGACGCCGCCGTTGTTTGCGCTGATTTCTTCGTTGCAGGAACCGGGCGCGAAAACGGCGCATGATTATTACAACGCGCGCGGCTGGGTGGCGCACGTCATCGCGAATCCGTGGGACTTTACATCGCCGGGTGAAGGGGCGAACTGGGGCGCATACAGTGGCGGTTCGGCGTGGCTGTGTCAGCATTTGTGGGATCATTATCAGTTCACGCAAGACCGGAAATTTTTGGGATGGGCATATCTGGTCATGAAGGGCGCGGCGCGATTTTATGCGGACATGCTGATCGAGGAACCGGAACATCACTGGCTGGTCATCGCACCGGGTAATTCACCAGAAAATGGCTTTCGCCTGGCGGATGGGCGCCCGGCCGCAGTTTGCATGGCGCCAACAATGATACAGCAACAGGTGCGTTATTTGTTTGAGGCGTGCATTGAGTCATCCAAAATTCTCGGTGTTGACGAAGAGTTCCGGAATGAATTGATCACGAAACGCGCGCGGCTGGCGCCGACCCAAGTCAGTTCCGATGGGCGAATCATGGAATGGATGCAGGAATATGCCGAGGTGGAACCGCAGCACCGCCATGTTTCGCACCTTTGGGGTTTGTATCCCGGCGATGAAATTTCGCCATATACCACGCCGCTGCTGGCCCAGGCCGCCCGTAAAAGTTTGGAGGTGCGTGGTGACGAAGGCGTGGGTTGGTCCCTGGCGTACAAGGCCGCATTGTGGGCCAGGCTTGGTGACGGCAATCATGCCTGGCTATTTGTGCGGAAAGCGCTTTTTCCGGTGACCACGCAGGAAATCAGGTACGACAATGGCGGTGGCGTCTATGCCAATCTGTTTGATGCCTGCCCGCCATTTCAGATCGATGGAAACTTCGGCATC
>Ga0066797_1000562_pt1 | contig 10991 bp, 7 predicted proteins | sample PersoiDNA2013193_FD_76335 | JGI IMG/M metagenome (GOLD analysis project Ga0066797, IMG submission 76335) | Permafrost soil microbial communities from the Arctic, to analyse light accelerated degradation of dissolved organic matter (DOM) -... | ecosystem: Environmental > Terrestrial > Soil >... | reverse complement strand
GCCCGTACTCGCTCCCCTGGCAGCGCATGCCGCACAAACACCGCCCGACCGTCGTGCCGGGCCACGCAGAACCCGCCGTGCCCAGGCGCGCCGACGTCGAGTTCCAGCACCGCCCCGACCAAGGTGCCGCGCTCCTGTTCGCGGCCGCGCTGGTCGCTAGCCGCTTCGCCGCCGCCCGCTTCGTCGCCGCCCTTCGCTGGGCCGGCCGCGGCCCAAGCCCTCGTCACGGCTTCAGCTGGGTACGGCGTTCCCAGTCCATCCGGTCGAGCGCGTAGTCCGCTGCATTGTACTCATCGCCCTCAATGCGCTCCGGCCACTGCCGGTGGCCAGTGCCGACGAGCCGCATCCCGAGCTTCTCCATCACCCGCCGCGAGGCCGTGTTAACCGCCATGGTCGAGGCCACGACGCGCCGCACCCCGTACTGGCGGAACCCGCGGTCGATGAGTGCGCGCGATCCTTCGGTGGCCAGACCGCGGCCCCAAGCAGCGGCTGTCAGCCGGTAGCCGAGCTCCGGTTCGTCGACGGGCGCGTCGGGAGCCCGGCGCAAGTGCAGCCAGCCGAGGAAGTCCCCGCCGGTGCGGTCAACGACCGCCCAGAAGCCATCGGCCTCGCCTCGCTCGTAGTAGCCGAGAAAAGCCGGGAGAATCTCATCGCGGATTCTTGCTCGCGGCGTCGGCCGCCCGCCGTTGATGAAGCGCATCACCGCCGGATCGGCATCCAGGGCAACGAGGTGTTCCAGGTCGTCATGGGTGAACTGGCGTAACAGCAGGCGCTCGGTCTCGACGATGACGTGCACACGGTGCAGCCTTCCACTCGGTCGGCAGGCAGGCTGTGCTCAGCTGAAGTAGGTCCTCATGACCCGAGACGAAGAGAGGTCCGCTGCTAGTCACAACTCAGGGTTGGCAACTAGCCCCAACGCCCCAACTAGCTCGGACATATTGACCCGAAACCCGAAACTGGCTAGCTCCAGCACTGAGACCCGCGGAGATCATTAGAGCCGACACGGGGAAATGGACGGCGAGCCTGAACCGCGACATCGACACGCATGGACATGTCTCATGCCCCGGCTTACGGGCGTAGCCGATCCGCACTGCCGGACCGTAGCGCAAACCCCCGAGCGCGTGACGCAGACGCGGACAGGGTAGCGTTTCACGTCTGCCCTGCGGAAGAATCGAGATGGGTGTCTCGCGAACGAGCGTCTGCGGACGCGGCGCAACATCGGCTGGCACTGCGGGAGCCCGCGGGTACGGCGGACTTGAGGGTTCGGAAGCGGCACAGCCGACACGTTGCAGCAGTTTGACAACTCCGGGGCGGTCATCCGATGCCGACGGCGCCGAGGGGTCATGTCGAGGCGGAGCTCGCCGTAGGGCAGCAGGTGCGCCCAGAACAGCGGGGTCAGGCCGCGCCGGTCCGCCACCGTAAGGGCCTCGGCCCAGTCCGGCTCGGCGAGCACGTCCTGGATCATGAGGATGTTCACGTAGACCAGGGCGGCTTGCAGGATGGGCGGGTCGCTGGGCGAGCTTGCCGGCGGCCTTCTCGACGAACAACGGCTCGCAGCCGGCCGCGACCAGGACCAAAGCCAATTCAAGATCAACCTGTCCAGAACGAAGTTCCCTGCTGGCACGTACACGTTCATAGCGAAGAACACCGGCCAGGTGCCGCACGCCCGCGAGCTGGCGACGGTGTAGCCGGAGATGGTCTGCGGTGTCCACCTGGGCCTGCTCACCGGCGTCCTCGAGGAGATCGGCACCCGGACCAGGGTCAGCTTGGTGCCCGCCCTGGACGGCCGCGGTCCCTGCCTTGTTCGGCTGGGCGAGACCTCCGTGCCGGCCGCCGACCCCGTTTCACCCCATCGATCGAGGAGCGAGTGCTATGAGCGCGCAGAAGCCGGTCCCGGCGCCGACACCGGCGACCACCCGGAGCGGGTCAGCGGGCCTGATGCTCGCCTTGGCGACGGTCGGCTTCGCCATGAACTTCTGGGCTTGGGCGCTGCTCAGCCCGCTCGCGCCGAAGCTGAAGGACTCGCTGCACCTGACCTCGTTCCAACAGGCGCTGATCGTCGCCGTACCGGTGATCGTGGGCGCCCTGGGCCGCGTCCCGGTTGGCGCCCTCACCGACAGGCTGGGCGGCCGGGTGATGTTTCCTGCCGTGTCGTTCGCAACCATCGTGCCGGTGCTGTACCTGGGCTTCGTCGGACACTCCTCGTATGCCGGCCTGCTTGTCGGCGGTTTCTTCCTCGGTATCGCGGGAACCGCCTTCGCGGTCGGCGTGCCGTTCGTCAACGCGTGGTTCGCCCCCGAGCGTCGCGGCACGGCCATCGGTGTCTTCGGGGCCGGCATGGGAGGGACGGCGATCAGCGCGCTGACGACGGTCAAGCTCTCGGCGGCGCACGGCATCGCCGCCCCGTTCGTGCTGACCGCCGTCGTGCTGGCGGCGTACGGCGTGGTGGCGACGCTGCTGCTGCGCGACGCCCCCGGACGCCAGCTGCCCACGCAGCGGGTGACGACGCGGCTGGCGGCTGCGCTGCGCACGCCGATCACCTGGCAAGCCTCGGCGTTGTATGCGGTTACCTTCGGCGGCTACGTGGCCTTCTCCGTCTACCTCCCGACGTACCTGAAGACGGGGTACGGCCTGGCTCAGGCCGATGCGGCGAACCGCATGGCGGGCTTCGTCCTGGTGGCGGTGCTGATGCGGCCGGTGGGTGGCTGGCTGTCCGACCGGTTCACACCCTCTCCAGTTCTCATCGGTGCACTCACCGTGGTCGTGATCGGCGCCGCGGTCCAGGGAACCACCCCGGGGCTGATACCGCTCGGGACTGTCGCTTTCCTGTCGATGGCGGCCGCGCTGGGCGCGGGGGCTGGCGCGGTGTTCGCTCTCGTCGCCCAACGCAGCCCGGCCGGGATGGTCGGCGCGGTCACCGGCTTGGTCGGGGCCGCGGGCGGTCTCGGCGGCTTCGTCCCGCCGCTGGTCATGGGCTCGATCTACGACCGCTCCGGTTCCTACGGCCTGGGCCTGGTCCTGCTCTCGCTGGTCGCGCTGGTAACGCTCGCCTTCACGGCCGCCGTCGTGCGACGCCCGGCCGCGGTGCAGGCATGACGACCCTGCCCCCCCACAGCCCAGGTCTGGATGACGAGGTCACCGAGTCTCTGCTCAAGCTGAGGCGGTTCTTCCGCAAGAGTGAGGTCTCCGAAGACCTGCGCACGTTGCACCGGATCGGCGGCCGGGACGCGGACATCTTCTACCGCGACCGCTGGAGCCACGACAAGGTGGTGCGCTCCACCCATGGGGTCAACTGCACCGGGTCCTGTTCGTGGAAGGTGTATGTCAAGGACGGCATCATCACCTGGGAGGCGCAGCAGACCGACTACCCGTCGGTGGGGCCGGACCGCCCGGAGTACGAGCCGCGCGGCTGTCCTCGTGGGGCGGCGTTCTCCTGGTACACGTACTCGCCGACCCGGGTCAGATACCCCTACGTGCGCGGGCTCCTGCTCGAGATGTACCGGGAGGCCAAGGCTCGCACGGGTGATCCGGTTCGTGCCTGGGCCGACATCGTGTCCGATCCGATCCGTTCGAAGCGCTACAAGGCTGTCCGCGGCAAGGGCGGCCTGGTGCGTGCCTCTTGGGACGAGGCGGTCGAGATGGTCGCGGCGGCGCACGTGCACACCATCAAGGAATACGGCCCAGACCGCATCGCGGGGTTCTCGCCGATCCCGGCAATGTCGATGGTGTCCCACGCGTCAGGGTCGCGCTTCTACTCCCTCATCGGCGGCGCGATGCTCTCCTTCTACGACTGGTACGCCGACCTGCCCGTGGCCTCCCCCCAGGTGTTCGGCGACCAGACGGATGTGCCGGAGTCCGGGGACTGGTGGGACGCCGGGTACCTGATCATGTGGGGATCCAACATCCCTGTCACCCGGACCCCGGATGCCCACTGGATGGCGGAGGCGCGCTACCGCGGTCAGAAGGTGATCGCGGTCGCCCCCGACTACGCGGACAACGTGAAGTTCGCCGACGAGTGGCTCGCCCCTGCCCCGGGCACCGACGGTGCGCTGGCGATGGCCATGGGCCACGTCACGCTGAAGGAGTTCTTCGTCGACCGTGTCACCCCGTACTTCGACGAGTACGTCAAGCGCTACACCGACCTGCCGTTCCTGGTGTGCCTCGAGCAGCGCGAGGACTCCTACGTACCGGGCAAGTTCCTGACCGCCTCGGACCTCGCAGACGGCAGCGAGCACTCGGACTTCATGACGGTGATGCTCGACGCCTCGACCGGAGCCCCGGTCGTGCCCAACGGGTCCCTGGGGTTCCGCTTCGGTGCCGAAGGTGTCGGCAGGTGGAACCTTGACCTGGGGGACACCGTCCCGCTGTTGAGCGCCGACGGCCCCGGGCCTGACGGCCGCAGCGAGTCGGTGCCGCTGGATCTACCGCGTTTCGACGCCGTCGACGGGTCCGCGGACGTCGTCCATCGAGGTGTGCCGGTGCGGCGCGTCGGCGAGCACCTCGTGACCACGGTGTTCGACCTGCTCCTGGCGGCGTACGGCGTGGGCCGCCACGGGCTTCCAGGCGTATGGCCGACGGGGTACGACGACCCGACGCAACCGTGCACGCCGGCGTGGCAGGAAGGCATCACCGGGGTCCCCGCCGAGAAGGCCGAGCGCATCGGACGGGAGTTCGCCGCCAACGCGGAGGAGTCCCACGGCCGCTCGATGATCATCATGGGGGCCGGTACGAACCACTGGTTCCACTCCGACACGATCTACCGCAGTTTCCTCACCCTGACAACGCTGACCGGTTGCCAAGGGGTCAACGGTGGCGGCTGGGCGCACTACGTCGGGCAGGAGAAGGTCCGCCCGCTCACCGGCTACACCCAACTGGCCAATGCCTTGGACTGGTCCCGGCCTCCGCGGCACATGATCCAGACCGCGTATTGGTACCTGCACACCGATCAGTTCCGCTACGACGCGTTCGGCGCCGACACGTTGGCGTCGGCCAACGCTGGGGGGCAGCTGGCGAGCAAGACGACGGCTGACGTCCTCGCGCAGTCGGCGCGGATGGGTTGGATGCCGTCCTACCCGACGTTCGACCGCAGCTCGTTGCAGCTGGCCCACGACGCGGCGGCCGCGGGCCTGCCGGTGGGGGAGTACGTCCCGCGAGAGCTCACGGCTGGGCGGCTGCGGTTCGCCGCCGAGGACCCGGACGCGCCGGCGAACTTCCCGCGCGTGCTCACCGTGTGGCGGGCCAACCTGCTCGGCAGCTCGGGCAAGGGCAACGAGTATTTCCTCAAGCACCTGTTGGGCACGGACTCGTCCTTGCGGGCCGAGGAGGCGCCGACCGTCGCTCGGCCGAAGGACGTGGTCTGGCATGAGGAGGCACCGACCGGCAAGCTCGACCTGTTGCTGTCACTGGATTTTCGGATGACCAGCACGACGCTTTTCTCCGACGTCGTGCTCCCCGCGGCTACGTGGTATGAGAAGCACGACCTGAACACGACGGACATGCATCCTTTCGTCAACTCGTTCAACCCGGCGATCGCCCCGCCATGGCAGACCCGCACCGACTTCGACGCCTTCGCCACGATCGGCCGCGCCTTCAGCACCTTGGCGGCGCGGCACCTCGGAGTGTGCACGGACGTCGTCGCCGTACCGCTGGCGCACGATACTCCCGACGAGATGGCCAACCCGCACGGTCGGGTGCGGGACTGGAAAGCCGGTGACTGCGAACCGATCCCCGGCGCGACCATGCCGAAGCTGGTGGTCGTCGAACGCGACTACGGCGCTGTGGCCGAGAAGATGGGGGCTCTCGGGCCGTTGCTCGACACGCTGGGCGCCACCACCAAGGGCGTCACCTTCGAGGTCGACACGCAGATCGACTACCTGCGGCACAAGAACGGGACGGTCCACGGCGGTGTGGCCGACGGACGACCCTCGCTCGCCCGCGACGTCCACGCCTGCGAGGCGATCCTCGCTCTGTCCGGCACGACGAACGGCCACCTAGCGGTCCAGGGGTTCCGGGCGCTGGAGACGCGGACCGGCCAGCGCCTGGCCGACCTTGCCGAGGAGCACGAAGGCAAGCAGGTCACGTTCGCCGACACCCAGGCCGCGCCGATCTCGGTCATCACCTCGCCGGAGTGGTCCGGCAGCGAGAGCGGAGGCCGGAGGTACTCCCCGTTCACCATCAACGTCGAACGCCTGAAGCCCTGGCACACGCTCACCGGGCGCCAGCACTTCTTCCTCGACCACGACTGGATGGCCGAACTCGGGGAGAACCTTCCGGTCTTCCGGCCGCCGCTGAACATGCAGGCGCTGTTCGGCGAACCGCAGATCGGCGACAACGGCGCGCTGGGTATCACGGTGCGGTACCTCACCCCGCACAACAAGTGGTCCATCCACTCGGAGTACCAGGACAACCTGCTCATGCTCAGCCTGTCCCGTGGCGGCCCGACGATCTGGATGAGCACGGAGGACGCCGCCAAGGTCGGCGTCGGCGACAACGACTGGATCGAGGCGGTGAACCGCAACGGGGTGGTGGTCGCCCGTGCGATCGTCTCCCATCGCATGCCTGAGGGGACGGTCTACATGTACCACGCCCAAGATCGTCTGATCGACGTTCCCCTAGCCGAGACGTCCGGCAAGCGTGGCGGAGTGCACAACTCGCTGACCCGGCTGCTGATCAAGCCTAGCCATCTCATCGGCGGGTACGCGCAGCTCTCCTTCGCGTTCAACTACCTCGGCCCGACCGGCAACCAGCGCGACGAGGTCACCGTCATCCGCCGCCGCAACCAGGAGGTGACGTACTGATGCGGGTCATGGCCCAGATGGCGATGGTAATGAACCTCGACAAGTGCCTCGGCTGCCACACCTGCTCGGTGACCTGCAAGCAGGCCTGGACCAACCGCTCGGGAGTGGAGTACGTCTGGTTCAACAACGTGGAGACCCGGCCCGGGCAGGGCTACCCACGCACCTACGAAGACCAGGAGAAGTGGCAGGGCGGCTGGCGGCTGAACGCTCGCGGCCGGCTCAAGCTCACGGCGGGTGGCCGGCTGAAGAACCTGTGGACCATCTTCTCCAGCCCGAAGCTGCCATCGATCCAGGAGTACTACGAACCCTGGACGTATGACTACCAGACGCTCACGTCCGCCCCGCTGCAGCAACACACCCCGGTGGCGCAACCGAAGTCGTTGATCAGCGGCGAGAACATGAAGATCTCCTGGAGTGCGAACTGGGACGACAACCTGGCCGGCGCACCGGAGCTCGCGCCGGCCGACCCGGTGCTGAAGAAGCTGTCGGAGAAGGTCAAGCTGGAGTTCGACAAGACCTTCATGTTCTACCTGCCGCGTATCTGCGAGCACTGCCTGAACCCGAGCTGTGCGGCGTCCTGCCCCTCGGGTGCGATCTACAAGCGCAGCGAGGACGGCATCGTCCTGGTCGACCAGGACCGCTGCCGCGGCTGGCGCAAGTGTGTCACCGGCTGCCCGTACAAGAAGGTCTACTTCAACCACCGCACCGGCAAGGCCGAGAAGTGCACCTTCTGCTACCCCCGGATCGAGGTCGGCCTGCCGACGGTGTGCTCCGAGACCTGCGTGGGGAGACTGCGGTACATCGGGCTCGTCCTCTACGACGCCGACCGGGTGCTCGACGCCGCCTCGGTCGAGGACGAAAAGCAGCTGCTCGCGGCACAGCGAAGCGTCCTCCTCGATCCGAACAACGGCGAGGTCATCCGGGAAGCGGAGCGGGCCGGGATCCCCCGAGACTGGATCGAGGCCGCCCAGCGGTCCCCGATCTGGGCGCTGATCAACCGGTTCGAGGTGGCGCTCCCGCTGCACCCGGAGTACCGCACCATGCCGATGGTCTGGTACATCCCCCCGTTGTCCCCCGTCGTCGACGTCGTCAAGGAGACCGCCGCCGACGCGGAAGACACTCGGACCCTGTTCGCGGCCATCGACCAGCTGCGCATCCCGGTCGAGTACCTGGCCGAGCTGTTCAGCGCCGGCGACATTGCGCCCGTCCAGACCGTGCTGCGGAGACTGGCCGCCATGCGGTCCTACATGCGCGACATCAACATGGGCCACGAGCCCGACGGGTCCATCCCCGCGGCCGTCGGCATGAGCGAGGAGGCCATCTACGACATGTACCGCCTGCTGGCCCTGGCGAAGTACGACGAGCGCTACGTCATCCCGACCGGGCATGCCGAACAGGCCCACAACCTCGAAGAGCTCACCACCGAGTGCAGCCTGGACTACGACGGCGGCCCCGGCATGGGCGGCTCCGGACCCTTCGGTGAAGGTTCGGGTAGGGAGACACCCCTAGCCGTCGAGAACTTCCGCATCCTCAAGGAACGTCAGACCACGGACCGCCTCGGTGCCCCCGCCGACAAGCAGTCCCGCGTCAACCTTCTCAACTGGGATGGGCAGGGGTCACCGACAGGCCTGCTTCCGCCGGCCGAGTCACCTGATGAGGCCGCCGGATCGGGGCCCACCCCGTGAAGCGCGACAAGCGGTCGGGAGTCCACGCATCCGGGCCACACACCGAGCGAGCCGTGGTGTACCGCATCGCCGCCCTGCTGCTCGACTATCCTGACGAAAAACTGGTCGACCGGCTCCCCGCCCTACACAAGGCCGCCACCACCCTCGGCGACCCGTTCCGCCAACAGCTGGAGATCCTTCTCCAGCACCTGAACACCACCGCGCTCCCGGAGCTGGCCGCCGACTACGTCTCCACCTTCGACCTCAGACGCCGCTGCTGTCTCTACCTGACCTACTACGCATACGGTGACACCCGCAAACGGGGTATTGCCCTGTTGAGCTTCAAGCAGGCGTACCGGACGGCGGGCGTCAAGCTCACCGCGGACGAACTGCCGGATCACCTGTGCGTGCTCCTGGAGTTCGCGGCGACCGCTGATCTGCAGAGCGGAAGGCGGTTGCTGCTCGAGCACCGGGCCGGCCTCGAGCTGCTGCGGTTGGCTCTGGGTGATGCGGACTCGATATACGTCCAGGCGCTGAACGCGATCAGCGCCACCCTGCCGCCGCTGGCCGGCGCCGACCGCGAGGCCGTCGGCCGGCTCGCCGCGGACGGCCCGCCGGGTGAGGACGTCGGTCTCGAACCCTTCGCACCACCCGACTACATGGCAGCCAGGACATGACCCGCCCGGTCGACACGCTGCTGTGGGTCGCGGTTCCGTACACCTGCCTGGCAATCTTCGTCGTGGGTCACTACTGGCGCTACCGCTACGACAAGTTCGGGTGGACCACGCGCTCCTCCCAGCTGTACGAACGCCGCTTGCTGCGGTGGGGGAGCCCGCTGTTCCACTTCGGGATCGTCGCGGTGTTGCTGGGTCACGTCGTCGGCCTGGGTGTTCCCGAGAGATGGACGGACGACGTCGGCATATCGGACTGGCTCTACCATTTCGTCGCGGTCGTTTCGGGCGGCCTCGCCGGATTCGCCGCCGTCGCTGGCCTGCTCATCCTGATCTACCGCAGACGCACCGTCGGGCCAGTTTTCAGCGCAACGACCCGCATGGACAAGCTGATGTACGTCGTGCTCGGGGCCGTGATCATCCTCGGCATGGTCAACACTGTTGTGGCGAACATGTTTGGTCACTATGACTACCGAACAGGCGTCTCGATCTGGTTCCGCGGCATCTTCCGCCTCGACCTGCACCCAGACCTCATGAGCCAGGCGCCGATCGGGTTCCAGCTGCACGCGCTCGCGGCGTTTCTGCTGTTCGCCCTCTGGCCCTTCACCAGGCTCGTGCACGCATTCAGCGCGCCCATCGGGTACCTGTGGCGGCCCTACGTCGTCTACCGGAGCAAGGACGAAAAGCTGGGCAACCGAGCCCAGCGCCCCGGCTGGGAACGAACCGGCGAGCGGATCCCACGCTGATCCGGCACCAACTCCGAGGAGATCAGCGGTGACAGAGGAGCTCCAGGTCATCGAGATGGCGGCTGATCTCTTCGTCGATGGTGGCCAGGCGCCGTCTGCGACGGCGCTTGGCAGGCCGGTGAGCTCCAACACTTCGGACCGCTGCAGGGCTTGGCCCCAGAACTCCTGACCTGGCGGGTTTGGGGTGCCCTAAAGGTTCCGGACACCGGACCCAGTAGATCTTGGGTGCAGTGCTGGCCGAAGCGTTGTTGAGCGGCTTGCCGGCTGATCCCGAGCTGGTCGCCGATGGTCTGCCAGCTGTGTCCGCGCTGACGCGCCCGACGGACCGCCGCGTGCAGGGCATGGCGAGCGGCGCGCAGGTCTCGCTCGGCCGCGGCAAGCCAGGTCAGGACGTCCACTGCGGGCGCCTGGAGCGGACGCGGGCGCTGCCCTTTGCCCAGGGTGGAGCGCCGGGCGGCGCAGGCGGCGCACAGCCGGGTCGCGCCGAACGCAACGACGGGAGTGAGCCCGCAGTCGGGCCGGGTGTGCGGCTCGGTGGCGTAGCCGCACAGCGCCGGCGAATCGGTGTCAAGTCCGGGTTCCGGTACGCGCGCCAGCGCGAAGCCGGCCGCGCCCCGCGCGCCGAGCAGGCCCAAGACGCGGAGGACAGGGGAGGACATGACCGGCAAGGACCGGCAAGGACCGGCAAGGACCGGCAAGGCGGCGATCCCGGCGGGCATTGTCCGGGGCGCGCTCCCGCCCTTCCCGGTGGCGCCGTCGCCGCGCGGGTGCTGCCGGCGTACTACGTCGCCGGCGGCAGGCCAGCGGACCACCCCTACCGCTTCAGCATCCGGCCGGCCCGCAGATAGTTCTGGTGCCAGGACAACGACTCGTCGAGCAGGTGCGGCGTGTGCTTACCGGGGGAGCCGGCCAGGGACCGCTCGAAGTAGTCCTCCAGCGCCGGCCGAAAGTCTGGGTGGACGCACCGGTCGATGATGCGCCGGGCCCGCCTGCGCGGCGGAAGGCCGCGCAGGTCGGCCAGCCCCTGCTCGGTGACGATGACATGGGTGTCGTGCTCGGTGTGGTCGACGTGGGAGACCATCGGCACGATGCAGGAGATCGCCCCGGCCTTCG
>Ga0066797_1000559_pt1 | contig 11057 bp, 11 predicted proteins | sample PersoiDNA2013193_FD_76335 | JGI IMG/M metagenome (GOLD analysis project Ga0066797, IMG submission 76335) | Permafrost soil microbial communities from the Arctic, to analyse light accelerated degradation of dissolved organic matter (DOM) -... | ecosystem: Environmental > Terrestrial > Soil >... | reverse complement strand
CCCGCCCGCCCCCGAAGCAGTTCGAGGAGCTCGCGGCGCATGGTGCGCTGCACCGCGGCGAGCCGGCCGATGGCGGCGCCGTTACCGAAGCCCGCCGCGACCGCGTCAAAGTCGCTCGCGGGAAGCTGGTACGCCGACCGTTCCCTGGTGGACGGGCCGGCACCAGCCACCGGGGCCGACCCCAGCCCGGATTGCACGTGGGTGATGATCTTCTCCAGGTCAGCGCAGTAGACCGATGGATTGTCGAACCCGCTATCTGCCCGGTACCGGTGCGCGTACAGGCCGCCGCCGCAACTCGCGACAACCGGGCACTGGCGGCAGGTCGCACACAATCCCGCGACGCCCTGCTGCCTGGCGGCTATGGCGGGATGCGCGGCGGCGGCGTCCAGCGGGTGCTTGAAGATATCGAGGCCGGTGGCGGGGGCACCATCGTAGGCGACCTTGATCGAGTCTGCCTGTTCAATGGTCCCGTCAGTCTCGATGACGGCGATGTCGCTCGCTTCTACGCCAAGCGCCTCGGTCAGGCTGCTGCCGCCCAGGGAAGTCCGGCGGATGGACTCGAAGATCCGCACCGAGACGCGCTCGTCGTCGTCGCGCCAGGCCTCGTACACGGCCGAGAGCCAGTCTCCGTAGGGGGTCCCGCCGACCTCGGTGCCGGTCGGCGGGTGGTCGTGCGTCGCGTGCGGCAACAGGAAGTCAACGGCCGGCGGATCCAACGCCGCCATCGCCCGGTAGGCGGCGACCGGATCGCTCCGCACGTCGATGGTGGCGAGGATGCCAGCGAAGATCTCCCCGTACCGGTCGCTGCGCAGCAGGTTAACCGCCCGCAGCACGTGGTCGTAACTGCTCCGGCCGTTGGCGAACCGGCGGTGCAGGTCATTGGCGGCCTGGTCGCCGTCCAGCGAGATGCCCACCTTGACCCGCTCGGCCAGGAAGACCTCGCACAGCCGCTCGTCGAGGCGGACGCCGTTGGTGTGGATACGCAGGTCGAGCGGACAGACCGGATCAACGGCAGCGCGCAGCACCTGAGCAATCTCCGCCAGCCGGGATGCTCCCGCAAGCAACGGCTCACCGCCATGCAGCACGATGCGCACCCCGGGCAGCGAATGCTGGCGGGCGTGCTCCGCGATGCGCACGCCCGCCTGCGCGACGGTCTCAACCGAGATGACCTTCGGCTTGCTGCGCCAACTCTGGTCCGCGTGCTCGTAGACGTAGCAGTGGTCGCAGGCGAGATCGCAGCGGGTATGTACCTTCAGCACGAACTGCCGGAACGGCAGGACGCGCGCGGGCATGCTCAGCTCCGGATGAATAAGAGAGACAGGCTCAGATCGACGAGTTGAAGGCGGAAACCAGCGTGACCGATTCGTCATCCTGGATACCGATCCGTCGCATAATACGCATATATTCCAGGCTATCAATATTTACTTCTGTGCGCAGCGGAACATCACTAACGTTGATGACGCTGGATAGGACGACCTCGTCCTCCTGTGCAACTATCATGGATCGGCTCCTCCGGTCGGCGGCGACTACGTCGCCGCCTCTTATTGATAACGCAGCGTACTACATGTCGATAACGCAGCGTACTGTCGATAACGCAGCGTACTATGGTTGCGGCTAACGTTGCTGCACGTTACACCTGCGCGTTGCAGTTGCACGCGCATATTCATGAGCATATCGATCATTTCCCGCCGGCAATGGCCGGACCGCGAGACCGCGGCAGCATATCCGGCGCGGAGCGCCAGCAACCGTCATATGTTCCGCGAAGGCCGGGCGCCACCGCAAGACATGCTGACTGCGATCCGATAGATCTGCTTGGGGTATGAGTTACCATGAGTTACGCTGGGGAGCCGGCGCGCCGCTGTCGAGGGTGCGCGGTCTCGATCCCCTGGAACTTCAGACACGCGGTGTTACGTTCGTTTAGCGTGACGTAGGCGGCGTTCTCGTCGGCGGCGTACTCGATTCGTCCGACCTCAGTACCGTCTCGGTTGACCGCCACGCCGTAGACGACCGTCGCATTCCCTTCCAGGCTGGGGTACCACTGGCCGTCGCGGACCTGGATGGAGGCGACGGCCACTCCCCCGGCGTTGCGGACCACGAGGCGCTCCGCGGGGTCGAGGCCGGCCACCCGGGAGTAGGCGGCGCGCGACGCCACCACCCCGGAGCCGCAGGACGGGGTCAGGCCGGCGCCGCGCTCGAAGGTGCGGACGAAGACTTCTGGCTCGTCGCCATCCCTCAGGCGCTGGAGGAACGAGACGTTGGCGCCGCCGGTGAACGTCTCGCCGGCGCGCTCGCCGAGCTCGATGAGATCCGCCTCGGAGTACTCCGCCACGATGGCGATCACGTGCGGGTTCGGCACCGCCACCGCGGTGAAGCCCTCGAACGGGGCGGGCAGCTCCGCGTCGTCGAAGCGCAGCGGCGGCAGCTCAAGCAGCACCTGGCGGACGCCCTCCGGCGTCGACGGCGCGCGATGCACCGTGTAATCCCTGCCGCCGCTCGCGACGACCTCGGTGTCGGTGCCGCGCAGATCAAGGATCAGCCGGCCAAGACCGCGCATCCCGTTGCCGCAAAACTCGGCGGAGGACCCATCCGGATTGAAGAACCACGCCTCCGCGCGCGGTGCGCTCGCGTCGTACAGGTAAATCCCGTCACTGCCGCCGGTCCACGAGGACCGGTCGCAGACCCGTCGCACGAATGCGCGGAGCGCGGCATCGGACGCCCACGCACCGGGCAAGGCCTCAAGCGCGAAGATTTCGTTGAGTGACCCGTGGGTCTTCACCAGCCTCATCGGCTTCGAGTCTACCCAGCGGCCATGGACGGGCGGCTCGAAGCACGGGACCGTTAACGATGGATCTCTTACTTCCCGCTCACATGCCAAAGGCCGGGTACGTCGAGAACCGGGCGCCCGCCGCGAAGTTCCGCACCGCGACCCGGGCGCGGTCGATCATGTTCGCGGGAAGCTCGGTGGGCGGAAACCAGCCGAAGTCGCTGTAGCTCCGGGTCGCCGGGTTTTTCAGCACCGCGCCCGCTTCTCCCGCCCAGCCATCGGCGGTGAGGAAGAAGGCCATCCGGCCCTGGCCTGAGACATCGTGCAGCACGTGCGCCAGCGACACCTGGACCGGGTCGATCTCGATCCCGACCTGGGCCGCCGCCACCCGGACCGCGGCCTCGACAAGGGTTTCCCGCTCGGCCAGCCGCCCGGACGGCGGCTCGTACGCGCCATCGCCGTACCCGGTGTTGGCGCGCCTGCCAAGCAGCAGCTCACCATCGCTGAGCAGCAGCAGGTGAACGTCGACGATGAGCTGGAAATGACGGTTGTGCCTGGCCGTCTCTGCGGTCAGCGGCTGCGTCAGGGTTCTGGTCATGACTGGATGTCCCGCCCGGCTTGCCATCGTGTTTCCCCGGTCCCCGTGAGGCGATCAGCCATCCGGCTTAACGCGCCCCCGGGAGTGGAAACCTACTCCAAGATCGCTGTGGATCACCATGTGCGTAACCGCGCCCGCGCTGTGGAACACTGCCCGCTCAGCGGGCGCCGCCTGTGGACACCCGGTGCCAGTAAGCCCGCATGGGCTTGGGGAACTCGCTGTGGACAGCCCGGGGCGGCTGTGGATGACCGGGGCGAAAAGAATCTTCGCCCAATCCTGTCAGCTCAGCCCTGTTCCTCGCCCTTGGCGCGGATCGCCTTCACGTCCTCGTGGATCTTGAAGGTGATCATGTAGAACTCGAGCACCATCCGGCAGAAGCCGAGGCCGAGCAGCACCATGATCGGATCGATGACGATCAGCGCGAAGAATCCGGCCGCCGCGCCGTAGTACTTGAAGAACGTGATGAGCAGGATCAGCGCCCACAGTCCCACCCACGCGGTGATCAGCATGTAGATCACCTTGATGATCTTCGGCGTGACCATCGAGTTGAAGCTGAAGTCGAACAGCGAGCCGACGAACCCCTTCTCGCCCCTCGGCCTGGGCGCTGCCGTTCGCGGCATGCCCGGGTTCGCCTGCCACTGTGGCGGCGCGCTCTGGGCCTGCTCATACGCGGTGTAGGTCGGCGGCGGGTATCCCTGCCCCTGCTGCCCTTGGCCTGGCTGGTCCTGGTCCTGGCCTTGGCCTTGGCCTTGGCCTTGGCCTTGGCCTTGGCCTTGGCGTGGCTGGCCCGGCTGTCCCGGCTGGCCCGGCTGGCCCGGCTGTCCCGGCTGGCCCGGCTGGCCGTAGACAGGCGGCTGCGCGAAGACGAAGGTGTCCTGCGGCGACCCGGTCGGCGGGGTGAAGCTCGGCTGCGGCCAGTCCTCGCGGGCCTGGTCCTGCGGGTTCGGCTGCCAGGCCTCGCGGGCCTGGTCCTGGCCACCAGGCTGCCAGGAGGGATCTTGCGGCTGACCTGCCATTGTGTGCTCCATGTGGGTGTATGGGCCGTCGGGGATATTAGGCGGGCATCGCGTCTGGTTCACGTTATCCTGCCACACGCTTTATCCAGGGCGATGAATTCCGCTTGCGATCGCAGTCGTATGTGTCGAGGCAAGATGTGCTTTACTTGAACTCAAGTTCGATCCCAGAATGAGCTCTGGACATACGTTCGAAAGGGGACATCATGACCCAGGTACGGGTGCTCGCGGGAACGCGCAAGGGCGCGTTCGTGCTGACCTCGGACGGCAAGCGGCGCAAGTGGTCGGTCACCGGGCCGCACTTCGCCGGGTGGGAGATCTATCACCTCAAGGGCTCGCCCGCGGACCCCAACCGCGTGTATGCCTCGCAGAACAGCGGCTGGTTCGGTCAGATCATCCAGCGTTCCGACGATGGCGGGCTCACCTGGAACCCGGCCGGAAACGACTTCACCTACGCGGGCGGCGACCCTGGCACGCACCTGTGGTACGACGGCACGCAGCGGCCATGGGAGTTCAAGCGGATCTGGCACCTGGAGCCGTCGCTCACCGACCCGGACACCGTGTACGCGGGGGCGGAGGACGCGGCGCTGTACAGGTCGACCGACGGCGCCGGCACGTGGACCGAGCTCACCGGGCTGCGCAAGCACGCCACCGGGCCGCAGTGGCAGCCGGGCGCGGGCGGGCTCTGCCTGCACACGATCATCTTGCAAGAGCCGCGGATCTACGCGGCGATCTCCGCGGCGGGAACCTTCAGGTCCGATGACAACGGCGAGACCTGGCAGACGGTGAACCGCGGGCTGCTCTCCGACGGCATACCGAACCCAGACGCCGAGGCCGGGCACTGCGTCCATCACGTCGAGGCGCACCCGTCCAGGCCCGATACCCTGTTCATGCAGAAGCACTGGGACGTGATGCGCTCCGACGACGCCGGGGAGAACTGGACCGAGATCAGCGGCAACCTGCCGAGCGACTTCGGCTTCCCGATCGGCGTCCACTCTCACGAGCCGGAGACGCTGTACGTGGTGCCGATCACCAGCGACGAGCTGCACTTCCCGCCGGACGGACGGCTGCGCGTCTACCGCAGCAGGAGCGGCGGTCACGAGTGGGAGCCGCTGACGAACGGACTGCCGCAGCAGGACTGCTACGTGAACGTGTACCGCGACGCGATGGCGGTGGACACGCTCGATGAGTGCGGTATCTACTTCGGCACCACCGGCGGCCAGGTGTACGCATCCCCCGATTCCGGTGACACCTGGGAGCCCATCGTTCGCGACCTGCCCGCGGTGCTGTCGGTCGAGGTCCAGGTCCTGCCGTGACAACGGTCCGGGTGGTGCTGCCCGGGCACCTGCGCAACCTGGCGCGGGTCAGCGGCGAGGTCGACCTCGACGTCGCCGGTCCGGTTACCGTCCGGCTGCTTCTCGATGCTCTCGAGGACAGGTTTCCCGCGCTGCGCGGCACGATCAGGGACCGCGTGACCGGACGGCGGCGGGCGTTCGTCAGGTTCTACGCCTGTGAGCAGGACCTGTCGAACGAGCCTCCCGACTCGCCGCTCCCGCCGCCGGTGTCCGCCGCGCTCGCCGCGGGGGCCGAGCCGTTCCTCGTCATCGGGGCGATGGCCGGCGGATAATGCCGACATGGGCGAGATTTCCGGCGCGACCAACGACGGCGGTGGCGACGCGAGCGGGCGGACGGACGTTGCTTGTTACCGGCGGCAACACCGGGATCGGTCTCGCGACGGCCACCGCGCTGGCGAACCAGGGCGGGCGGGTCTACATCGGGTGCCGTTCGGTCGCGGCGGGCCAGGCGGCCGTGGCGGCGATCCAGTCCGCCACGGGTTCGAGGGACGTGTGGCTGCTCCCGCTCGACCTGGCGTCGCTCGCCTCGGTTCGCGCGTGCGCGGCGGCGTTCCTCGCCAGGGACGAGCCGCTCCATGTGCTGGTGAACAACGCCGGGGTGGGCCGCCGGCGGGGCGTGACCGCCGATGGGTTCGAGCTGCACTTCGGCGTGAACCACCTGGGTCACTTCGCCCTGACGTCGCTGCTGCTTGAGCGGCTGAAGGCGAGCGGGCCCGATGCCAGGATCGTCAACGTGGCGAGTGCGGCGCATTACGGGGCACCCGGCATCGACTTCGACGCGCTCAGGCGGCGCACTCCGTCCTTTACCGGGCAGCGTGAGTACGCGGTCTCTAAGCTGTGCAATGTGCTGTTCGCACAGGAGCTCGCCTGGCGCCTGAACGGTGCCGGCGTGACCTCCTACGCGCTGCACCCCGGCGTGGTCGCCTCGGACATCTGGCGTCGCGTTCCCCCGCTCGCTCGGACGCTGATCAAGCGGCGGATGCTCACCGTGGAGCAAGGCGCGGCCACCCCGTTTTACTGCGCCACGTCGCGGGCTGTCGCCTCAGAAAGCGGCCTTTTTTATGACAAATGCCTGACACGGGCGCCGAGCCCAGTCGCGACTTCGGAACTCGCTGAGCTGCTGTGGAAGCGCAGCGCCGAATGGACCGGGCTAGGCTGAAACCCCTAACGTTTCATGGGCTTATGACCAGTTACCAGCATTCTTTCGGGTTGTTCGGCCATCTCCCTCGGACACGCGCCCATTAGCTTGTAAATTAATGGCAGCTGACCGATAAACGAGCTGTGGGGGTCAAATGTCGGAGATCATGCTGGTTCAGCTCCCAGACGGTCAAGAGATATGGGCACGGGTCACCGGCACCCGCGGGCCGACCGACATCGGCTTCGGCGACCGCGCGCGGGCGGTGGTTGCCGAGAACCTCAATCAGCTGATCGGCGCCGTGGCCGGAAACCTGCGCGACGCGCTCGACCAGTACCAGGCCGACGAGCTAAGCGCCGATTTCGGCATTGAACTGTCGCTGCAAACGGGGCGGGTCATCGGCGTCCTCGCGGAAACGGAAGCGAAAGCGAACGTCACGGTGCACCTCACGTGGCGGCGGCCCGCCGCTTCCGCGGCAGCCGGCGAGTGAGCCGCAGCCGACGGCCCGAGAACCTGCGGCGTATCCTGCGCGACTGCCTTGTCCAAGTCAACCAGGATCCAGAATACGGTGGCGGCGGCAGCGGTTTCTTCGCCGCGCCTGGTTACGTCATCACGTGCTCGCATGTCATCCACGGCCCGGACGACGACCGCAGGACCGGACTGGCCGTCTCTGGCTTCTGGGGGTCTGAACCCTGGTCAGGCGAGGTCATCTTCGCTAGCCCGCCGCCTAGCTACGGCGAGCGCGCGGATGGCGGCATCTGGCCCTTGCCCGACATCGCGGTCATCCGGCTGACCGACCCGCCAAGCCATCCGTGCGTCAGGCTCGCGCGCTACCGGCTCGATGATGACGAGCCCGATAGCCCGAGGACCGGCCGGAAGATGCATGCGGCCGTACGCCAGGCGCCGCTCGGCGGAGCGCCGGATTACCTTCCGCTCGACGACATCACCTACCAGGGGCCGCACCGGGGTCTCTTGCGGCTGACCGGAGACCGATTCCTGCCTGGCATGTCGGGTGGCCCGGTGCTCGACCCCCGGACCGGAAAGGTGTGCGCGATGCTCAAGACCGCTGCACCCGACGGCGAGTGCTGCTACGCGATACCGCTCGGCGACCTGCGCGACCTGCTTCCACCGGAAATCGCCGCGCCGCTGCTCCGCCAGCATGACCGATTCCATCATGAGAACCAGCGGTGGGTGGAGGCGCAGGAGCCGCTCTGGGAGAGGCTGGACAGCGAGCAGTCCGATATCGCGCAGGACACGCCGCCCGCGCCGCTGCTTCGGCCGCGGGAAGAGGCGGAAATCCTCAGGCTGCTCGCCGATCTCCCCGCACGGAACGCGGGGCTCGACGCCGAGCAATACCGGCTCTATGAGCTTTACGACCAGGCCGTGGACTCCTTCCTGCGGCCCGACCCAGGAGAGCTCCGCGACCTACGCGACCTCATATTCCGGCTGTGCGAGCAGCTGTTCTCACGCGACAGCGTGCACCCGATCATCCGGTTCGCCGAGCTGCTCGCCGCCAGGCTGACGCAGGCTGACGCGGAATACGCGGCGACCCTGCGCGACTGGTCCACTGCGGTGGCGGCCCGCATGGGGGTTCTCCGCCATCTGCTGACCAGCCTGCGCGCCCAGCTCAGGGCCGTCGGCGCAGGCGACGACGGCCGCGACGCCATGCGCTCGCTGATCATCAAGCTCGAGCCGTTCAACCCGCCGCCGCAGCCGTCGCCTGCCCTCCTCGATAAGTACCTGCTCACGGTCATGGCGTACCGAAGCGATACCAACGGCCGGATCGTGCTTGAAGACAGGCGCCCCTACACGATCGACGAGGCTGTGGCGGCGATGCGGCCCACCGCCTACAGGACCATTCGCGATCTTGGCGGCCCCCGTGTCGTGGTCGAGCTCGTGCTCCCCTCCTACCTTTTTGATGTGCCAGCCCATCTGTGGCGGTTCATCGAGCCGCCTTACGCGCCGCCGCGGCACGACGGCGCCGCTCCGGTGGAGAGCCCGGCGCTCGGCCAGCTGCACCCGATCGTGGTCAGGGAGCTCGACCGGTTCGGCGACGACGAGTACAAGAACCAGCATGGGCCGTGGTGGGACTGGCTGAGCGCGCTGCCGGGTGTACCGCTTGCCTGGATCGGCTGCGACGATGCCGTGACCGTGGCAGAGCTGAGCGCCAGGCTCGCGGCCCCGCCGTTTCCGCGAGCATGCCTCGGCATGGCCGGGCCGGCTGGACGCCCGCCCGGATATGCCCTGATGGACAGGGTACTCGCCGCGGGCATGCCGGTCGCGGTCTGGCGGCGTGTCCCGTGCAAGGAGCACAGCGAGCGGATCGCGGCGGGCAACGGGCCCTGCGAGGGGGAACTGTTCCGCAGCGCGGTCGAACCGATGATCGCGGAAACACCTCTTTACCGCCTACCGCACACTACGATGCTGGCGCGTAACAGAAACGGCAAACTCGGGACTGAGGAATTGGTTCTTCTGTGGGACAATCCACGGAGGGGTCCATTGCCGAGCCGACTAGAGTTCAGTTGATCACGCAAGGGGACAAAATGTCTGACTGGGGCATTTACCAGGGAACGGGCGTTCCGCGGGACCAGCCCTACGATTTAAGGCAGCCGCCACCATGGCGACAGTTTGATGGCGGCCCGGCACTACCCGTGCCGTCCGGTGATGTCGGCGCGGTGTCCACGGGCGACCTGCGGCGTGCCGCTAACTACCGCTCAAGCGATGAAGCGGTTGAGATGGTCAACGCCGCCCTTTACCTGCGCCGACCGCTGCTTGTGACGGGCAAGCCAGGAACGGGCAAGTCAAGCCTGCCGTTCGCGGTCGCGTATGAACTCGGCCTCGGACCGGTCCTGCGCTGGGCTATCACCAGCCGGTCGGCCTTGCGTGAGGGGCTCTATTCTTACGACGCGATAGGCAGGCTGCAGGACGTCAACCTGACTAGGCGCGAGCATGACGACGAAGACCCGATGGCTACCATCGGTGACTATGTGCGGCTCGGCCCGCTTGGCACGGCCATGCTGCCCTTTGCGACTCCTCGTGTCCTCTTGATCGATGAGATTGACAAAAGTGATATCGATCTGCCAAATGACCTGCTCGGCCTGTTCGAGTATCCGGAGTACACGATTGATGAGCTTGCGCGGATTGCCGACCGGCGCCCCGAGGTCGAGGTGCTCACTGCGGACGGCGATACCCGGGTTACGCTGCGCCGGGGGCAGGTTCGCTGCCTGGAGTTCCCCTTCGTCGTCATGACGAGCAACGGTGAACGTGAATTCCCGCCCGCGTTCCTTCGGCGCTGTCTGCGGCTTGACCTGGGCGTGCCGAGCCGTGCCGAGCTAGCCGAGATCGTGGATCGCCATCTCGGCCCCGAGCTGGCGGGATCCAGCCACGACCTGCTCGACCAGTTCCTGGCGCGGCGGGCGGAAGGCGACCTGGCAGCCGATCAGCTGCTTAACGCCATCTATCTCACGAGCTTCGCGGCGCGCGAGCCGGGAGCGAACCGGCAGCGGCTCGCCGAGCTTCTTATGCCCTACCTCAACCGGAGGGGGTAAGCCCGTTGGATCCGGCCGACCTCTTCACGCTCCTTGACGAGGCTGGGTTCGCGCCGACCCCGCTCGAGGTCGCCGAGGTACTGTGGCTCGCGCAGTTCGCCCGCCCGCCCGCCGATCAGGGGGCCGGCCACGACAGCCCGGCGACTGGGGCTTCTGAGCCGCAGACAGGCCGGTCAGGAAGCCGCGATGTGCGCCCGTCGGCCGCGCCGCGCACCGCCGCAGCCGGTGCTCACGCCAGGCCGCGACTACCGCTATACCTGCCAGGTCCCGAGGCCGCCCCGGGCACTGCCGCAATCCAGTCAGGGCAGAGCGCCGGAACGGTCCGGGTTCCCGCCGCTACCGCGATGCCGGCCGGCCAGGCCCTGCTGAACGCGCTGCGCCCGCTGCGCCAGACCGCACCGGACCGGACGCACCTCGTGCTGGACGAGGAGGCGACGGCCGATGTCGCCGCGCAGTCGGGAATGGTCGTCCCCGTCCTCCGCGACGGGAACGAGCGCGGCCTTTCCCTGACCTTCGTCGTGCTCGTGTTTCCGAGTTTCGCGGTGAGTGAGCGTTCCGGCTGGCGGATGTGACGGCGCAGGCGGACGTGATGCGGGTGATTTGCCGGTGACGGCGTGATGGGGCAGCATCGGCGGTGCTTAAAT
>Ga0066797_1000557_pt1 | contig 11067 bp, 12 predicted proteins | sample PersoiDNA2013193_FD_76335 | JGI IMG/M metagenome (GOLD analysis project Ga0066797, IMG submission 76335) | Permafrost soil microbial communities from the Arctic, to analyse light accelerated degradation of dissolved organic matter (DOM) -... | ecosystem: Environmental > Terrestrial > Soil >... | reverse complement strand
CGGCTCGGGCAGCTCCGCGCCGAGCTCGAGCGCGCGACGTTCGGGATCGACGAGGACGTGCTCACCGAGCGGATCGGCGCGCTGTCAGGCCGGGTCGCCGTCATCCGGGTCGGCGCGCCGACCTCCGCCGAGCTGAAGGAGCTGCAGCACCGGGTCGAGGACGCCCTCGCGGCGACGCGGGCGGCCATGGCCGAGGGCATCGTGGCAGGCGGCGGTGCCGCGCTGCTGCACTCGGTCTCCGCGCTCGACGACGCGCTCGACGGTGCGTCGGGCGGTGCTTCTGGCAGCGCGGGCGACGTGACGGGTGACTACGCGATCGGCGTGGCGATCGTGCGCCAGGCGCTGAGCGAGCCGGCCAGGCTGATCGCCTCCAACGCGGGCTATGCGGCCGCCGAGGTGGTCGCGGCCACCGCCGCGCTCGGCCCCGACGACGGATTCGACGCGCTGAGCGGCCGGCACGGGAACATGATCGAGCTAGGCATCGTGGACCCGCTGCGCGTCGTGCGCTCGGCCCTGGAGAACGGCGCGTCCGTCGCCGGGCTGCTGCTCACGACCAACACGCTGGTCGCCGAGGAGCAGACGCCGTGGGGCGGGTCGCGGGCGCTGATGACCGAGTTCGGGTCGCTCGACGAGGGGCTGTACCAGCCGTCGCCCGACTCCTCGACGCCGCAGTCGCTCGGCCTCGGCCCGTCGGTCGGTTAGTCGTCGCGACCAGCGGGATACGTCGGATACGTCGGATACCAGTAACGGACGGGATTGTCGTGACGGAGCTGACGGACGTGCGGGTGCGCGTCGCGGCTTCGCGGGCGCTGAGCGGCGAGGATCGCGGTATCCGCGCGATGCTGCCCTTTCTCGGCCCGGCGTTCATCGCGGCGGTCGCCTACGTCGACCCGGGGAACTTCGCCACCAACATGGCGGGCGGCGCGCAGTTCGGTTACGCGCTCGGCTGGGTGGTGCTGTCGGCGAACCTGATGGCGATGCTCATCCAGACGCTGTCGGCCAAGCTCGGCATCGCCACCGGCCGCTCCCTGCCCGAGGTGTGCAGGGACCGGCTGCCGCACCGCGTGGTGGTGTTCCTGTGGCTGCAGGCCGAGGCGGTCGCGATGGCCACCGACCTGGCGGAGTTCACCGGGGCAGCGCTCGGCCTTCACCTGGTGTTCGGGCTGCCGATGTGGCTGTCGGCGCTGCTCGCTGGTGTCGCGACGTTCGCGGTGCTGGCGATGGAGGTCGGCGGCTTCCGGCGGCTCGAGGCGGCGATCACCGCGCTTGTGGTGGTGGTCGTGCTGGCGTTCGGCCTCGAGCTGTTCGTCAGCCGGCCGCCGGCGGGTGTGTTCGAGCCGAAGCTGCCGGGCGGCGCGGCGCTGCTCGCGGTCTCGATCGTCGGCGCGACCGTGATGCCGCACGTCATCTACCTGCACTCGGCGCTGGTGCGCGGCCGGGTCGTCAGCGCGCGGATGGCCGAGCGGCGGCGGATCTTCCGCTTCGAGATTGTCGACGTGCTGTGTGCCATGGGCCTGGCCGGGGTGATCAACCTGGCGATGCTGGCGACCGCCGCCGCGGTGTTCTTCGCCAAGGGTGACCCCTCGGCGGGCAGTGACCTCGGCAAGGTCGTTGCCGGGCTGAATGGCTCCCTCGGCTCGGGCTACCTGGGGGCGCACGCGGGCACGGTGTTCGGGGTGGCGCTGCTCGTCTCCGGGATCGCCTCGTCCTCGGTCGGGACGATGTCGGGGCAGATCGTGATGGAGGGGTTCCTGCGACGCCGGGTTCCGGTGTTCCTCCGCCGCGCCGTGACCATGGCTCCGGCGCTCGTCGTGCTCGCGCTCGGGTTCAGCCCGACCAGGGCGCTGGTGCTCAGCCAGGTGTTCCTGTCCTTCGGCATCCCGTTCGCGCTGGTGCCCCTGGTCATCTTCACCCGCGACGCCGCGATCATGGGCGCCCTGGTCAACCGCCGCCTGACCAACGTCGCGGCGATCACCGTCACCGCGATCATCATCGCGCTGAACGTCTACCTGCTGTCCACGGCGTAGCCCGCCCGGCAGGACACGCACCGTCAGGTCCTGTCGGCGGATTCTGACGGTAAGGAGACGGCCGGGGCGTTCGGCGCCTCGCGGTGCGGATGACGACGTGGCCCCCGGTACGTTAGGGAGGGAGCGAGCGTCGCGCGCTATGTCACGAATTAGCGCATCAAGGGTGTCAAACGCGCGAAAAACGGCCGGTTTCGGGTCTGCTGGTAGCACAATATATCGCGCATCACACGACAGATGCCTGGCCGCGGCTGACCGACCCAGACACGACGCACCGGACACGCGGCAGGATGGCAGAGGCGGGTACATGAGTGTTATCGAAGCGGCGGGTGCGCGGGTGTTCACCGGCCACACGGGCGCGGTCAACTCGGTGGCGTTCAGCCCGGACGGTGCCCGGCTCAGCACCGCCAGCGAGGACAAGACGGCCCGGGTATGGAACACCGCCACCGGCGACCTCGTGCACACGTTCAGCGGCCACACCGACGCGGTGTTCGCCGCGCCGTTCAGCCCGGATGGCACCATGATCGCGACCGTCAGCGCCGACCTGACGCCCCGGCTGTGGGACGTGCGCACCGGGACCTGCTCGCACAAGCTCGTCGGGCACAACATCGCCGTCTTCGGCGTCGCGTTCAGCGCGAATGGCCGCGTCCTCGCGACCACGAGCTATGACGAGACCATCCGCGTCTGGGAAACGGCAACGGGCAACTGCCTGCACGTGCTCGAGGGGCACAACGACATCGTCTACGGCGCGTCGTTCAGCCCGGACGGCAAGCTGCTCGCGACCGTCAGCGGTGACGGCACCACGCGGCTGTGGAACATCGGCACCGGGGCAAGCCTGCGGGTGTTCACCGGCCACACCGGCATCGTGTCCGCCGTGGCGTTCAGCCCGGACGGCACCCTCATCGCCTCGGCGAGCTTCGACGGCACGGCGCGGCTGTGGGAGGTCGCCACGGGCAACTGCCGGCGCATACTGAACGGCCACACCGACACGGTGTGGTCCATCGCGTTCAGCCCCGTCGTGCGCCTTGTCGTCTCGGCGAGCGAGGACGCGACCGCCCGGGTCTGGGACGCCGTCTCCGGCACCTTGATCCGCACCCTTGAGGGCCACACCGACTCGGCGTTCGTGGTGGCGTACAGCCCGGACGGCAGGCTCATCGCCACCGCGAGCTCCGACACCACCGTCCGGCTATGGGATGCCGCCTCAGGCAAGGCCGTGCGCACCCTCGAGGGCCACACGGGCGCGGTCAGCTCCCTGGCATTCAGCCCCGCCGACCGCCAGCTGGCCACCGCGAGCACGGATGAGACCGCCCGCGTCTGGTCCCTCTAGACGGCGCATATCGGATAACAGCAAGAAGCGGGCTGCCGCTTGCGAGACGGCGGGCGAGATTACCGGTGCGGGATGATCGCGTACGTCACCGCGGCGGCGGCGGCGCCGAGTAGCGAGCCCGCGATCACCTGGGCGGTTGTGTGATCCTTCAGCACAACCCGCGACCAGCCGGTCAGCGCGATGAGCAGGAACGCGGGGGCCAGCCACGGGCCGAAAAGCAGCGCGAGGATCGTCACGGAACCGGACGCGACCGCACAGTGGATGGAGATCTTCCATACCGTCGTGATCGTGGCGAGCACCGCGACGCTGCCGAGCATGCACCCGATATATCCGGACAATTCGCCCGGTGCGCCGAAGCCGACAAGCAACGAGAGACCAATCGCCACCGACGCGATGAGGAACGCGAGCACGATCAGCCGGGGGCCCTTCGCGCCGACGTTCCTGTCGTCCCACTGGCCGCGCTTGACGCCCCGGTTAATGAACGCCATCGGCAGCACCGCGGCGAACACGGCGGCGACGACGCCCCAGGCCAGCCCGGCCGCGCCGTCGGCATGCCAGCCCACCGCCAACGTAGTGACGATGATCCAGTTCTTCGGCTCGAGCAGGTACGTGACCCACTCCGCCGCCGACCTGCGCCTCACCGGTTCCTCACGTCCAACAGGCAACCATCCGACCGCCCCCGCTGGCAAGTACTTACCCGGCTTGATCGATGCCGCGCCCGCTGCCGCGGAGCGCTCAGCTGACCTGGAACGACCGCTTGGACAGTCCCATCCAGTACCCGTCGATCACCGTCTGCACGGGCTTTTCCTGATCGGTGGCCGCGCCGAGCGTCACGAACAGCGGCAGGAAGTGATCAGCGGACGGGTGAGCGTACGGCATCCCCGGCGCCGCGCGGTAGTTCGCGAGCGTCTCGACATCGCCGCGCGCCAGCGCCTCCCCGGCCCACGCGTCGAACTCCGACGACCACCCGGGCACCACGGAGCCCGTCATCATCTCCCTGGACAGGAACGGCAGCCCGTGCGTCAGGAACCCCGACCCGATGATCAGCACCCCGGACTCGCGCAGCGGCCGCAGCCGCTCGCCGAGCGCCAGCAGCTTCGCCGGGTCCGATGTCGGCAGCGAGAGTTGCAGCACGGGCACGTCCGCCAGCGGGTACATGACCTTGAGCGGCACCCAGGCCCCGTGGTCGAGGCCTCGGCTCGGATGCTGGTGGACCGGTGCCGTCGCGGGCATCAGCGAGGCAACCTCCCGTGCGAACGCCGTCGCGTCTGGTGTCGGGTAGGTCAGCGTGTAGTACCTGGGCTGGAACCCGCCGAAGTCATACACGAGCGGGGTGCCCGCCGCGGGCGCGGACAGCATCAGCGGCGCCGCCTCCCAGTGCGCGGACACCATCAGCACCGCCCTGGGCTTGGCCAGCGCATGCGTCCACTCGGCGAGCTGGCCCATCCACTCGGCGTCATCGAGCAGCGGCGGCGCGCCGTGCCCGATGTACAGGGCGGGCAGCGGTCCGTCCGCGGGAGTCCACGGACGCTGCGCGGCCGACCGTGCCGCCGCAGTCTCCGCGAACGAGTCGTACGCCCCCGCTGGTACGAGTGGATCGAAGATCGAGCGGCTCATCGGCTTGCCTCCGTAACAGAAACTTGACTCTTCAACCATATCAGGGCGCCGGGTGAATTTGAAGCGTCAACAAGATGTCGTAGGATGAATACATGCGGTGGTTGAGTGACGAGGAGCAGCGCGCGTGGCGTCCCTTCGTGGCCCTGCTCATCCGGCTGCCCGCCGCCCTCGACGCTCAGTTCCAGAAGGACGCGGGCATCAGCCACTTCGACTACCTCGTCCTGTCCAGCCTGTCGGAGGCCATGGACCGCACGCTGCGCATGAGCGAACTCGCCGCGCTTGCCAGCGGTTCGCTCTCCCGCCTGTCGCACGTGGTCAGCCGGCTTGAGGCCAAGGGCTGGGTCCGCCGCGAGGCATGCGGTGGCGACGGTCGCTTCATCAACGCGGTCCTCACCGAGGAGGGCTGGCAGAAGGTCGTGACGACCGCCCCCGGTCACGTCACCGCCGTCCGCACGCTCCTCATCGACACCCTGACGCCTGACGAGTTCCGCGCGCTCGGCACGCTCAGCGAGCAGATCCTCGCCGCCAAGGACACCGGCAAACCGCCAGGGCGCCGGTTAGCTCGGCCGGTGGCGGAACCCGTGGCCCGATGACGGCCAGCCGTGCACGTTGGTCATCAGGTTGACCGAGAACGATCTGGTGGCGAGGCCTGTCCCGCCCCGCCAGATTTCGAAGCCGGCCTCGACGGAGATCAGGTACCAGGACGGGTCGGTGTAGCCGCGCTGCTCGGCGTCGCTGAGGAGCGCGCCGATATCGAGGTTGGTCACCGCGGTACGCGAACTGGCCATCTCGTAGGAGACGGTGTTCCCCGTACCGCTGCCAGGGCTGTACCAGACGTCGTAACGGTAGCCGTCGATCCGTACATCGGCGGCAACCACGCTGCCCGCGGGCTGGACCTGGCCGTGATGGTTGATCCAGACCATGACCTCCGTGCCGTCCGGTGCGCTCGGCGTGGTCGGCGTCCGGTTGACCCAGATGTCATAGGCCACGTCGTAGGCATTGCCGCTGCCACCGGGATCGGTGGTGTACCAGCTCGACGTCACCATGCCGGCGCCGAGGGCGGCGAGGAGCAGCGGGCGCGCGGCCAGGCCGCCCTTCGTGCAGTCACCCCAGTGGCAGCCCGCGAAGATGGACGGATACCCGCCCGGGGCGCCATCGGTCGCGTTCGAGATCGCGGAACTGGCCACCCGGAAGCTGGAGCGGCCATTGGTGGTGACGCACTCGGGTGCCGACGACCCCCACTCGTTGTTCTGCACGGTGTACCTGCCGCCGCCCACCTGGGCGACCTGATACTGGCAGAGCGTGGTGTCGGCTGCCCGCGAGGCCGTGGCGGTCACGCCGACGAGGCCGCCGGTCCCGAGCGCGAGCGCGGCGAACACCAGGAACACCGGTCTGATGCGGAGCATCGAACCACCCCCGAGATGCACCGGCTGGGCCGCCGGCTTAGTGGTTCCCTTCCCCGTTATGTGCCCAGTAACTCTCAGTATAAAGACTGCTACTCTCAGTGAAATTCTGTGGTGGGCGGCCGCACCGCTAGGCGGCGGCGCGCAGCCGTTTCGCGAAGCCGGCCGCGGCCGCGGCCGGGTCAGCCGCCTCGGTGATCGCGCGGACCACCACCACCCGGGTGGCCCCGGCCGCCAGCACGTCGTCAAGCTCGGGCAGGCCGATCCCGCCGATCGCGAACCACGGCCGGGCCTCGCGGTTATCTCCCGGGGGGGAGACCCCCCGTACCCCCCGGGGCGTGTCCGATGGAGAAGCAAAGATATCGGACACGCTAAGCGACGCCGCGTGCGCCAGCAGCGACAGCCCCGTCCCCTGCCGCCCCGGCTTGGTCGGCGTCGCCCACACCGGCCCCGCGCAGAAGTAATCGACCGCGTCCTCCGCCGCCGCGGCGCAGGCCTGCGCCGGGCTGTGGCTTGACCGTCCGATGAGCGGACCAGGCCCGAGGATCCGCCGCGCGACCGGCACGGGCAGGTCGTCCTGTCCCAGGTGGAGGACGTCGGCACCCGCCGCCAGGGCCACGTCGGCCCGGTCGTTCACGGCGAGCAGCGCGCCGTGCCTGCGGCACGCGGCGGCGAACACCTCGAGCAGTGCGAGTTCCTCGCCCGCCTCCAGGCCCTTCTCCCTGAGCTGGACGATGTCCACGCCGCCGCCGAGCACCGCGTCGAGGAAGGCGGCGAGGTCACCGGACGCTCGCCTGCCGTCCACGCACAGGTAGAGCCGCGCGTCGGCGAGCCGGGAACGCAAGTCAGTCACCCCGCCATCATGCCGCACTGATTAACCGCGGTCCCTGGCCGGCACCACGAGGCCCGACTCATAGGCGGTCACCACCGCCTGCGTCCTGTCGCGCAGCCCGAGCTTGCCGAGAACCCGGCTGACGTGCGTCTTGACCGTCTCCTCGGTCACGACCAGGCGGCGGGCGATCTCCGGGTTGGACAGTCCCTCGGCGACCAGCAGGAGCACCTCGGTCTCCCGAGGGGTCAGCGCGGCGAGAGATGCCGGAAGCGTCGCGGCCGCTGGCGGCCTGGTCCGCGCGAACTCGCTGATCAGGCGGCGGGTAACCGCCGGGGCGAGCAGCCCCTCGCCGGCCGCGACCACGCGGACCGCCTCGAAGAGCCGCTCCGCGGTCACGTCCTTGAGCAAGAAACCGCTCGCCCCGGCCCGCAGCGCGTCGAACACGTACTCATCCAGGTCGAAGGTCGTCAGGATAAGCACACGCGGAACATAGTCCGCTTCGGCACCGCGGCTCGCGTCCCGGCCGAGTCGCTCGCCAGAGGTGCCGCCTGGATTCGTGCCCGCCGGCCGCTGCCTGCCAGTACCCGCTCGCCGTGTGCGGCGGACCCGGGCCGTTGTCGCGGATCCGGAGCAGAGGTCAGCGTCTCCGCGAGCGCCTCCCTGTCGGCGCTCGTGTCCCGCGCCTCCCGGCGTGCCCGCAGCGCGATCCCGGTTCCCGCCGCGGTCGGCACGAACGCCGCGAGCAGCACCGCGGCAACGCTCCCGTGGCTGGTCAGCGCCAGCACAACAAATGGCATGGTCAGCCAGGCGCCCGCGTACGGCGAGGCGGCCGCGCCGCGAACGCTTGCCCGCCAGGACGCCTGCATCCGATCGGCCCGGCCGGATCCGCCCAGGCTCGCCGACATGCCCGCGCTGCCGAGCCGGTAGCTCGCGATGATCTGGGCGGCCAGCGCCGCGACGGTCGGCGCGGCGAAGGCCGCGAGGAAAAGCACGTTGGCCGCGGTGATCGCGACGGCGGCCGCGGCGGGCCGCAGGAAGATCAGCGGGACCGTGGCCGCAAGCGCGAGCAGGCAAGCGCAGGCGAGCTGATGACCGCCGTCGCGCCGTACCGCAGCGCCGTCGGCCCGGGCCGCGACGGGTTCGCCCAGCTGGTGCACGCGGAATGGACCAAGTTCCGCACGGTCCGCGGCTGGGTCGTAGCGATCTGCGTCGCGGCGCTGCTGACCGTGGGCACCCAGTTCCTCAACCACTCCTCCGCGACGCCTGACTGGCTGGATCGCGAGTTACACTGACGTAAACAACCACGGGAGCCCTAGCGGGGCTGAGAGGGAGGCGAGCCGCCTCCGACCGTCGAACCTGATCCGGGTAATTCCGGCGAAGGGAGCGCCAAGCGGTGCCTACGCCAGCAGGGGCCGACCTCATCGTCGTGGGCGGCGGCGTGATCGGCACCGCGATCGCCTGGCGTGCCGCCCTCGCTGGCCGTGCGGTGACCCTCATTGATCCGGGCACGGACGATAAGGCGAGCCTCGTCGCGGCCGGGATGCTCGGCCCGGTTTCCGAATCCGTCTTCGGCGAGCAAGACCTGCTCAACCTGAACCTGCACGCGGTCGACCGCTTTCCCTCGTTCAATGCCGAGCTCGAGGCGGCCTCGGGCCACCGGACGGGGCTGCGCACAGAAGGCACCCTTGCGGTCGCCTACGACAACGACGACCTGGCCGCGCTCGACAGGCTCACGGAGTTCCGCCACTCAATCGGCCTGGCGGCGCAGCGTCTGAGCGCGCGCGAGTGCCGTCGCCTGGAGCCCTTCCTCGCCCCGTCCACCCGTGGCGGCGTCCTCGCCACCGGCGACCTGTCCGTCGACAACCGCCGCTACCTGGCTGCCCTCCGCGCAGCCGCGGCCCGCGCTGGTGTCCGCGCGATCGCCGGATATGTCACGGATGTCGTTGATGCGGTCTCCGGGCGGGTGGGCGTCCGCGTTGCGGCCAGCGGCGGCGAGGACCCACGACCGGCGTTGCCGCCTGTTACTGGCGGTGCTGACGAGGAGGAGGAGGAGGAGGAGACGATCGTTGAGGAAGTGGCGGCCGAGCTGTCCGCCGCGAGCGTCGTTATCGCCGCCGGCTGGGCCACCGGCCGCATCAACGGCATCCCCGACGAGATTCGCAAGGCGATCCGCCCGGTCAAGGGTCAGCTGCTGCGCCTGCGCCACCCAAAGAACCTGCCGCCGATCGCGACCCATACGATCCGCGCGATCGTCGGGGGCCGCGACATCTACCTGGTGCCGCGCGAGGACGGCGAGCTGGTGGTCGGCGCCACCCAGGAGGAGCGCGGCGACAGGGACGTCACCGCGGGGGCCGTGCATGACCTGCTCCGCGACGCAGTGACCGCACTGCCCGCGATCGGCGAGCTCACCCTCGCCGAGGCATCAGCGGGCCTGCGGCCTGGCACGAGCGACAACGGCCCCATCCTCGGCCGCGTCGGCACAGTGAGTCCGTCAGGCACAGTGAGTCCGTCAGGCACAGTGGGTCCGTCAGGCACAGTGGGTCCGTCAGGCAACGGGGATCCCGCAAGCGCGGAAGGCATCATCATCGCCGCTGGACACTTCCGCAACGGCATCCTGCTGTCCGCCGCCACCGCCGACGCGGTCGCCGCGCTCCTGGCCGGGCAGGCCCCGCACCAGGCGTGGACGCCGTTTCGCCCCGGGAGGCTCGGATGAAGGTCACGGTCAACGGCGAGCAGCGCGACATCCCGCACGGCGTCACCCTCGCGGACCTCGTCGGCCAGCTCACCGAGTCACCGCGGGGCGTCGCGGCGGCTGTCAACGGCGAGGTCGTGCCCCGTCGCGCGTGGCCGGCCACCCCGCTGGCCGATCGCGACGCGGTCGAGGTAGTGACCGCGGTCCAGGGAGGTTAAGAGCAAGATGATGAGGAACGAACGCGTCGCTCCGCAGGTACCCCCAGCCGCACCACGGCTCGCGCAGGACCAGGCGGCAGGCCGCGCGGACGGTGTCTGGCGCGGCGAGCGCACGCGCTGGCAGATCGGCGGGCGGACGCTGACCTCGCGGCTGATCGTCGGTACCGGGGGAGCACAGTCACTCGACGTTCTCGGCACGGTTCTGGCCGTCTCGGGCACCGAGCTGACCACGGTCGCCATGCGCCGGGTCGCCGCGACGGGGGACGGGTCGTTCATCGCCGCCATCAGGGCGGCCGGCGTCGCCGTCGTGCCGAACACCGCGGGCTGCCACACCGCCGCCGAGGCCCTCCTGGTGGCCAGGCTCGCCCGCGAGGCGCTTGAGACCGACTGGGTCAAGCTCGAGGTCGTCGCCGACGACCTGACGCTGCTGCCCGACCCGATCGAGCTGCTTGACGCGGCCCAGCTGCTTGTCGCAGACGGGTTCACCGTGCTGCCCTACACAAACGACGACCCGGTGCTGGCGCTCCGCCTCGAGGAGGCGGGATGCGCCGCCGTGATGCCGCTCGGCGCGCCCATCGGGTCCGGGCTCGGCATCAGGAACCCGCACAACATCACGATGATCGTCGAGCGGGCCGGGGTTCCCGTGATCCTCGACGCGGGGGTCGGCACCGCGAGCGACGCGGCCCTGGCGATGGAGCTCGGCTGCGCCGCCGTGCTCGTCGCCTCGGCTATCACCAAGGCCGCCGACCCGGCACGGATGGCGGTCGCGATGGCCCTGGCGGTCGAGGCCGGCCGTGCCGCCCGCGAGGCCGGCCGCATCCCCCGCCGCTGGCACGCGGTCGCCTCAAGCCCGGTAGCCGGGCTGCCAATCTCCGCAGTCCACGGGATGGAGCTGTGAGCTTCCCGGGTCTCGCCGCGGGTTTCGCGGCGGGATCCGCCGGGGGGGATGGGGGG
>Ga0066797_1000556_pt1 | contig 11088 bp, 9 predicted proteins | sample PersoiDNA2013193_FD_76335 | JGI IMG/M metagenome (GOLD analysis project Ga0066797, IMG submission 76335) | Permafrost soil microbial communities from the Arctic, to analyse light accelerated degradation of dissolved organic matter (DOM) -... | ecosystem: Environmental > Terrestrial > Soil >... | reverse complement strand
GCCATCGAGTCCAGCGAGATCTTCTCCGCCCCCGCCTCCAGGACGGCGTGCATGTCCTCCAGCGACCTGATCCCGCCCCCGACCGTGAGCGGGACGAACACCTGGGCCGCCACGGCCTCGATCACCGGCAGGCTCGCCTGCCTGCGCTCCGCGCTGGCCAGGATGTCGTAGAAGATGACCTCGTCGATCCCGTCCGCGTACACCTGCGCGGCGATCCGGGCGGCGTCCCCGACGTCGATGTTGTCGGCGAACCGGCGGGCTTTGGTGACCCGGTCGCCCACGACGTCGAAGCAGGCGATCAGCCGTGCGGTCAGCGGCACAGGTCCTCCCGGGCAAGCGCCGTGAACGTCTCCAGCAGCCGGAGCCCGGCCGGCCCTGACTTCTCGCAGTGGAACTGCGTCGCCATGATGTTCCGCCGGGCGACGACCGCCGCGAACTCCGTCCCGTAAACGGCGGTCGCCGCGACCTCCGGGCCGCCGGGCGGGGCGAAGTAGGAGTTGACGAAGTAGAAGTCCCCGCCGTCGGCCAGCCCCCGGGTGAACGGGTGCCCGGCCCCGGCCGGCCGGACCTGGTTCCAGCCGATCTGCGGCACCTTCACCCCGCCGCCGAACGGCCGGACCTTCCCCGGCAGCCAGCCCAGGCACAGCGCGCACTGCTCCTCGCTCGCCTCGTAAAGGACCTGAAGCCCGACGCAGATCCCCAGGAACGGCATGTCCCCCTCAGCCACCAGCGACCCCAGCACCGCCGGCCACCCGGCATCCGCCAGGTAGCCCATCGTGGTCCCCGCGCTGCCCACCCCCGGCAGCACCACCCGGTCAACGCCCGCCAGGTCATCCGGTGCCCGCAGCATCCGGTTCGGCACGCCGAGGAAGTCCAGCGCGCGCCCGACGCTCCGGGAATTCCCGGTCCGGTAGTCAATCACCCCGACAAGGGGGCGGGAAACGTCATTCATACCCAGCCTGTCCGAAATCGGCATTCACGCCGCCTGAGAACCACAGCGGCCACGGCCAGCAGAAAAGCGCCCGCCTTGAGGCGCGGCGCTCACCATCGTAGCCGCGCGAAAGCATGGGCCCGAATGCTTTTCGACGTCCCGACATCCCGCCTACCCGGCCAGTGACAGCCGGGGAATGACCCCGGCCTCGACCGCTACCGGGCTTACCGGCCGGGATCGCGCATGCCGCTAGGCTCGGCTGCGACGCCGGGTCCCGCAGCCGGGTCCGGCCCGCCCGGAGGGGATTGCCGTGACCGCAGCCGAACGCACCTGCTCGCCGCGCTCCTGGCCCGCGAGGACCTGACCGCCGCCGACACCCGCTGGGCGATGACCGAGGTCATGGACGACGCCCTCCAGCCGGCCCAGCTCGGTCCGCTCGCCGGTGCCGAGTCCAGATGCACGTGCCGCACGCAGGCCGTGCCGACGGGTCATGGCGTCGGATCTTGGGCGACCGCGACCGCCGCGGCGAGGAGCGCGGCATCGGCGGCAGGGTCGCCCGGCGGGGGCAGTGCCGGGCTGGCCAGCTTCGCGGCGAGGTCTGCGCCTGCCCATGCCCTGGCGTACTCGGATGCGGCGGCGCGCACGCCCGGCCTGGCGGCCAGCTGGCGGTTCAGGTACCCGGCGGCGTCACGCAGGAACTCGCGGACCATGGCCGTGTCGCTGCCCGCCGGGGTGGCGGCACCGGTGAGGCGGGCGGCCAGCGCTGCCCCGTAGCCGGGGTCGTCGGCGGCCATCTGCATGGTCATCATGGCCAGGGCGCTGCGCAGCTTGCGGGTCTCGGCCTGGTGGTCCGGCGGCTGGCCTGGCTGGTGGAGGCCGGCATAGCGGCTGACCGACTCGTCCCACTCGGCGCGGTCGGAGGCGGTGGCGAAGGTCCCGTCGGGGCGGGGCAGCAGGCCGCCGGTGTTCTGGCAGGCGTAGACCCAGGCCGGGCTGATCCCGGCGGCTTCCAGCATGGCGACGGTGGCGGTCTCCATCCCGGTGGCGGGCAGCGGCTGCGGCTCGGCGGCGTCGGGGTCGAAGAAGAGGGGGTCGTCCGGTCCGGGCGGGCGGCCGAACTTGTCCTCGAACCGGCGGCGCTGCGATTGCAGGGCGTCCGCGGCGTCGGGGTCGAGGCGCATGATCTTGCTGTCGAGCGTGTCGACCTGCCGGAAGCCGAGCTCGAAGGCGAGGTCAGGCAATTCGGTCCCGGGCCAGCTGTGCCAGCTGCGGTCCTGCGGCCGGGCCGGCTGGGTGAAGGCAGGGATGCCGAACAGGTGCCGCAGCGCGGCATCGGGGCCGAGGCCGAGCTGGGGCGCGGCCAGCAGCACGTCGGTGACCGGGATCAGCGGCGAGTCCTGGGGCAGGCCGGCCGCCCACGCCACCGCCCGCTCCCCGGCCTCGGACAGGTCCTCGTCCCCGGCGGCGGCCAGCGCCACGTAGAGGGCCGGCAGCATGGTGACTGCTTCGGCGCGGACGTCGATGCCGGCCCTGGCGAGCATGCCCAGCCCTTCGCGCAGCGCGTCTGCTGCCGTGCCGTCGTGCTCAAGGGGCACCTGGGTGCCGGCCCACAGCCGGGCCGCCTGTTCGGCCGCGTCCGGCGGCGGCTCGGGCAGGACCAGCTCGGCGGGCGGCCCGCCGAGGGCTACCCGGCTGCCGGCCAGGAGCGCGCCGGGCAGCAGCTGGCGGGGCAGCTTGCGCTGGTCCAGCCCGGCTGCCTCCAGCCGCCCGGCCACCAGCAGCATCAGCTCCCCGTCGTCAACCGGCAGGCCGTGCTCCTCGCTGGCGGTGATCACGATGCGGACGAACCGCTCGATGCCCGCCCAGTGGGCCGTGCCGCGCAGCGCGGCCAGCCATGCCGTGCGGACGTTGCCGAACTCGTAGCCGTCCCGCATCTGCCGGGGCCAGACGGTGCCGAGGAACAGGGCGTCCAGCGGGTCCAGGTCGGGATACCAGGCCGGTTCCTCGCCTTCTTGCTGCGCCAGCCCGATCACCCCGTAGCCGAGCGCGTAAGCGCCCGCCAGGCTGACCCTGCCCGGCGGGTTCCCCCGGACCAGCCTGGTGATCGCCGCCTGCGCCCGGCTCCTGGGATCCTCCTCCCGGCCCGTGGCTGGAGCAGTCTGCGGCCTGGGCTGCGGACAGTGCCCCTGGCTGCTGGCCTGCCGGTGACGTCGTGCGGCCTTGCCCACGATCCTGCGCTCCTCCCCTGCGGCTATCGCCGACGCTACCGCCCGTCTGGAGCCGGCGGCGCTACCCGCCGGCCCTGCCCCGGGGCAGGCGGGTACGCTGCCGGAGACTTGCCGACCTTACCGCGTAATGATCCTGTCACGTGCTGTACTGCACGGCGGGTTCCCGGTGACCGCATGTTCCGGACCTGTTCCCGGGCCGCGGGACTTTCGCGGGAAGCCGCGGGGCCACGTCGCTGGCGCGAGGCCGCGCCGCAGCGGGTGCTGCACGGCCCAGCGGCTGCTGCGCAGGGTCCGTCCCAGCCACGCGCTGCTGCGCATTGACGAGGTCCACCTGGTCAACGTCACGGCCGACCGCCACGCCCGCCAGATCACCTGGGAACACCTGGCCCGCATACCGCTGGGAGCTGCAAGCGCCCGGTGAACGCCGGCGATCCGCTGCGTGGGCCTGTTCACGCTGAGGCTGCCAGCCGGGCGGTGATCCTGGTCCGGCCCTGCTCCTGATCGCGGGACGGCGGCCAGTTGCCGGGGCTAGGCGCCGGCCTCCGGTTCTCCGGGTTCCTGGCCGGCCTGGTCGAGGGCCAGCGGGTGGAACTGGTTGCGGGCGATGTTGCCCTCGTGGTTCCCGGCCGCGATGTCGCGGAGGATCCGGGTGCCGCGCGGGCTGGCGAGGAACTCCAGGGCCCGCCGGGGCACCTGGCCGTCGTCGGTGCCGAGGTCTTCCAGGTGCCTGCCGCGCGGGCCGGCGAGCGGGTGGCCGACCTCGACCGTCCAGTTACGCAGCAGGTGGTGGTCGCCGTACGGGAGGAAGGACAGGGTGTGCCCGGTGTCGAGACGGGCGGTGCTGCCCAGGCTGGTCTCCTCCGGGGCCAGGACCTGGAATCCTGCCGCGCGGAGGGGGCCGCGCATCTTCTTGTGCCGGCAGAGCTTGTCGGCCTGGGACTCGTCGGACCCCGGGTGGGCCGGGTCATTGAACGCGATGCCGTACTGGGGGTCGATCACTGGCACCTGCCGCTTCCCGTACCTTCCCGCGGCCCGCCTGCGGCCGGCCGTGCCGTGTCCCGTTCTGCTGCCCTTGCTGCCGTCATCTGGCCTCCCGCCGACATGGCCTCCGCGCCGCCGCTTCCCGGGGACGGCCGGCCGGGTCGATGAACGCCTGCCTTGGCGGCTCCCGTCAAGGCTGGGCAAGGGGCCTGCGGTCAGTGCCCTGCTCCTGTGAAGCTTCGAGAGTGTCCGGTTACGCAAAGGCAGGGCAGTCGCGAGTTGCAGGAGTCCGGCTTTCACGTCCCAGAGGCCAGACGGGGGACACCGCCGGGCGGAAAGGGATACCAGGATCTGGAACCTGCACCGGTAACAGCGCGATGGCCGCGAAGGCGCCGACCAGGAGAAACGGGCCAAGCGGCAGGTAGACCCGGCCGCCCGGCACGCGCCTGGCCGAAAGTACCTGCGCGTACACGGCGCCCAGGAACGCCCCCGCCAGCGCACCCAGGAACAGGTCGCTCCAGCTGCCCCACGCGAGCACGAGGCCGATGCTGGCCGCGAGCTTGACGTCCCCGAGGCCGAGCTGGTCCGGGAAAACCAGCCACAGGGCCAGGTAGAAGCCGGAGAGGGCGGCGGCGCCGATGACGGCGCGGATGAGCAGCCACGGCTGGTGGGCGGTGCCCTCGGCGCCGGCCAGCAATACGAGCGTGCCGGCGAACGCGCTGATGGTCAGCAGGTCCGGCAGCCGCTGCACGGCGATGTCGATGAAGGCCAGCGGGACGGCGGTCAGGGCCAGCCAGGCCAGCGCCGCCAGCTCCCAGCCCGACGACGCGCGGGCGGCGGCGACAGCCAGTACGAGCCCGGTAACAACCTCGATGGCCAGGGCGTCCGGGCCGATCCGGGCCTTGCAGTGCGGGCAGCGGCCGGTAGCCGGCAGCACCGAGCACCACAGCCAGCGGCCCGCCAGGACCTGGCGGGAGCACTCAGGGCACGCCCGGCGCGGCCAGCCGTCCTCGGTACTGCGGGCGAACACGCTGGCCCGTATCCTCGGCCCCGCGAGCAGGCCGGCCGCGGCCGCGGCGATGATCCACGGGAGCGTCACTTTCCTCCCTCACTCGGCGCACCTGGCAAGCCCGGCTCTGCCGTGCGACGGAGCGCGACCGCGCGGCCAGGACCTTGCTGACGGAACCTGATCCCGATTGTAACGACAAGGACCCTGCGGCCTCCGCCACGAGACGGCAGCGCGCCCGGCGGAACAGCCCGGACCAGCGCCATCCAGCGCCGTGGACGACAGAACGGTGCCGGGTACCCCGCGCGCCGCCGTGCGCCTCCTGCCGCCGTCGCGTCGCGAGCCTCCTCAAGCGCGCGATGAGCACGGTTCCCGCGCTGATCGCCGGGGCAACCGGCCAGGTGGCGGACACGATGTAAAGCGGGCGCAGCCGGCCCGCAGGCACGCCCGGGTCCGGTGCGTCACTGGCCGGGCTTGCGGCGTTGCCTGAGTTCCCCGGACTGCGCGCGTGAGGTGGCCAGCATCCGCTCCGCGCCTCCCTGTCAAGTTCGCATGTCGAAGTTCTCGACACTGTTTTTCGTGGCTCAGATGACTCGGATCACCGCTCGGCGTCCTCGACCGCCTGATGCCCGCCCGGTTCAGGGCATTGGTAAGACTGTCACCAGGGACCAATTAGCGGTGAGGTTGCATTTGGGCTGAGGTTGCGGTTTCGGTGGCTTGCTCGTGACGGCCGCAGCGTCCGCACCGTGGCGCTATTGCGCTACCTCGCCGACCCGGAGCTGCGGGCGAGGATCACTGCCGCGACCAACAAGGTCGAGTCCTATAACGGGTTCTCCCGCTGGCTAGCGTTCGGGAACAACGGCGTGCTCGCCGACAACGACCCCGTCGAGCGGGAGAAGCTGATCAAGCTCAACACCCTGCTCGCCAACCTGGCCATCTTCCACAACGCCCTGGACATCATGGACGTGGTCCGCCGCCTGGCCGCCGAGGGCTGGCTCATCACCGCCGACCAGCTCGGCGCCATGTCGCCGTACCTGCGCGGCCACATCAGCCGGTTCGGCGCCTACGCCACCGACGACCTCAACCGCCAGCCCGAGGCATTCAACCCGGTCCTCAAGGAAGTCGACTTCACCGCCCTCGGCCTGGCCGCCTGAGCCTTGAGCCAGGCTGAAGTAGTACAGGGACCCCAGCTCCGCGGCCAACTCGGTGAGAACCGCCTGCGGCAACCCGGTGATCCGGTGTTCCGAGGCGATCGTCTTGCGCCCTGCTTCCCCGCAAGGCGAACGGCCCAACGACCCGCCCGCCGAAGAGCAACGGCTGACTGTGCACGAGGTCGTGAGTAACGGGGACAATTCCGCGCACCTACTGTTACGGTCACTCTATGGCAGGCCACATGTACGTTCGGGTACCGGCAGATCTCTGGGTGTTGCTCGAAGCGGACGACTTTGACGAGGCGGAGACATCGTCCCGGAGTGCGGACCAGTGGCCGTCGGTGGCTGAGGCTGTGCTGTCGATCGGCGAGCAGGGGCTGAACGTGACCACGCAGCTGGTCGCGGTATATCTGGCTCGGGAGCAGATTGGTGACTTCGTGAACCGGGTCGCTGCCTGGCTGGGCCTGAGCCCGCGGGCGGCGGGCGCGCCGCCGTCCCTCACGTTCACGGTCACCGCGGGGGCGGAGGGCGCCAAGAGTTCCGTCGAGATCACCTGTCCGGCCGGCCTCGACGGCACGCCCGTTGTGGACGCCGCTGCCCTGACCGGCGCCATCGTGTCCGCTCTCGACGCACGCTCGCCCGCAGCCGGTTGACGGGCCTGTTCGGACGCCGCCGAACTGGCGCGGATCCGGCCGCCTTCCAGCAGCAGGTCCTTCAACTGCGGCGCCGCCGAGAGGAGTCCGGGCTCACCAGGGCGGTGGTGGATGAGTCGTGGCGGCAGATGCGCTTCTGCTTCGACGAAGTGCAGCGCGGCAACGGCGCATTCGCCGGCCTGCTCTTCGACACCGCCCGTACATCCTTCGGGATGCACGCCAAGACGGAGCAGTGGTTCTTCGCGGTCGCTTCCGCCCTGGCCTTCGGTACGGCGGTCAGCAGCATCGAGGCGGACCGCGCTGCCCGCGGCCTGCCCTTCCCCGCGGAACTCCGTCCGGGCGTGCAGGCCATGGTCGACACGTCGGTGGCCCTGGCCCACCGCGCCGGAGTGCCGCTGGCCGGCTGCATCATCGCCGAGTCCCTGACCACGATGAGCCTGGGCGACCGTACGCACCGGCGCGAGTTGTCGACCATCCTCAAGGGAGAGGACGCCCGACGACGGCTGCGTGCTCTCCGCGACATCCAACGGCGGCAGCTCGCCCGCGCCGCAAGCCTGACCGCTCCGGAGACCGCCGACTCGGTCGCGGCCCTGCGTACCCAGTCGGACACCATGCTCCTGCAGGACCTGGAAGCTGCGCTCGCTGACAAAGCGGAGCGTTATGTGCTTTCTGGGCTCACCGTCGTACCTGCCGCGTTGGCGGCCTGTATGACCGGCCGGTCAGTGGTCTTCGTCGCGCCCGGGGTGGACCAGGGTGCCGCATTCCGTCTGGAGCCGCCGATCGGAGGCGGGACGGACCATGCGCTGTGCGAAAGCGTCGCGCTCCCGGGGCTTGGACTCGACGCCGTACAGGACCAGATGCGGCGGGTCCGCGAGGCCCTCCGACCGGATGAGCGGCGCAAACGGGTAAGGGACCGGGCGGCCGAAGCGGCCTTGAAGGCAGCGGCCGACGCGGTCTGGGAACCGGTCCTGACCGCGTGGCCCGATCTGCGGGGCGGCCGGGTCGCACTGGTCCCGCTGGGTGCGAGTGCGACGCTTCCCTTCTTTGCCGCACCGGTGGACGGAGTCCCGGCGGGAGCGGCGATGGATCTGACGATCGTACCGTCGGGCAAGTCCTTGATGTTCGCGAGTGCGTGGCCGCGCCCGTCCCGCCGCGAGGTGCTGGTTGCGGCCGACCCCTGGTACCAGGACGGGGCCGGCGGGGTGCCGATCCCCTTCACCGTGGACGAGGCGCGCGCGGTGGCCTCGGTACACGGCGTGGCCCCCGTGATCCTGCGCGACAGCAGGCCGGACAGCGTCCCGGGCACCCGCGGCGGCAGTCGCGGCGAAGGCGCCGACGGCGACTCGGCTCCGAACGACCGGCTGCGAGCACTCACGGGCACACCATCGCCGCGAGGAGCCCCACCGGTCCGTCCCCCGGCCGGGCTGGTGGACCGCATCGCGGCCGCGCACCTCGTGCATCTGGCCAGCCACGGAGTCCTCGACGCGCAGGATCCCCTGCGCTCCTCGTTGCTGCTCGGGCAGGCGATCCCGCTGGGGACACTGCTGGAGGAGGACCTGCAGCGCGGGGCGACAGTCGTCCTCTCCGCCTGCCACCTGGCCGGCATCGGCACCGCCCAGTCCAGCGAACAACTCGGCTTCCCCGCTGCGATACTCGCCATGGGCGCGGGTTCAGTGATCGCCGCACTGTGGCCGGTGCCCGACTCGGAAGAGACCGTGCGCCTGATGACCCACCTCCACGAGGAACTCCGAGCACCCTGCTCTCCCTCCGTTGCCCTCGGCCGCGCCGTAGCCCGGGCCGCCGCCGAGGGCCTGCGCCCTACGGTCTGGTCCTCTTTCACTCACTTCGGCGCCTAACGGCCTCGTACGCTACCCGTTGCTCAGGGGGAGAGCGCGGCGTAGGAGAGTCGGTGTCGAACTCGGCGGAGCCTCAGACATCGACACCCGTGTCTCAGGAGATGAGCAGGCGGCGTGCCCTCACCAGATGTATCCAACGATGTCGTCTATGTGACCACCACGAGCGCCGTGGCCGCGCTTAACGCGGCGACCGGGTCGCGGCTGTGGACGTCCGCTGTGTTACCGCAGCAATGCGCGGATCGGGGATACGAGCATGCGCGCGCCGAAACCCCTGGAGTCGGAGTCACGGGTGTAAACGGGCGGGTCCGCCGCCACTTCGCGCTGCAGCTGCGCCAGTTGCGCTCGCGCGCGTGCCACGTTCTCCCCGTACTCGCCGTTGCCCCACATCTTGCACGTGTTCGTGGCCTTACCCGGCTCCGGCGCCCATTCGAGGCCGACGCCCCTGGCCGCGCCGTGCGGGCCGACGAGCAGTCCGCAGAAATGCCCGTCGTCTTCGTAGGAGAACAGCCAGGCGTTCACGGTACCGAGGTCGGTGGTCTTGCGGTGGCGCTTCTCGCCGCTCCACCAGCCGACGGTAGTATGCGCGTTCTCGTGGATCACCCTCAGCACGGGCGGCTTGATCGAGCGCGCACGGGCCAGGGTCGCGTACAGGATGGTCATCGTCATCAATGCGTCGTCCCGCAGCCAGGCCGGGCGGCGTCCGGCGATCTTCGCGACGATCGCCGGGGCGACGAGGTCGGTGCCACCCGGATCAGACAGGGCCCAGCACCCCGCGTCGACCAGGCGCAGCGCGACCCTCTCGGCCGAACCGCCCTCGAACTCGCCGAGCATCGCGATGACCTCCGGCATCGTCTCGTCGACCGCGTCCGCACGGCAGGTTCGACACAGCCGCGTGTCTTCGCTCGTCCGCAGTTGCAGAGCGGTACCTGACGGTCGTGAGAGCGTCAGCGGTGCCTGCCGGCCGTCGACGTAAAGGGCGTAGAGGATCTCGGGCGGGTACCGGCGTTCGTGCGAGCGGCACAGAAAGGCCCCGCAGCGCGAGCACCGGCTCGTGGCTTGCGCGCCGCACTCGCAGTAGTCCACGGGCCGTTTCCCTTCACCGGGCGGGTCGTCACAGTGTCGGCATGCTTGCGCGAACACCCCCGGGAGGTCGCCTTACGGCACATGCCGTGGCGAGCATTGCGACAATATCCCTACATGCCTGGGCCGATTGTAGCCCGCCAGGTCTTGCTCGAGTGGCTTGCCCACCGGGGCGCCCGCTGGCCATCCGCGGCCAACCCGTACCTGCCGGTCAACCAGCAATGCGCCAACGGCACCGGCCCCGAAGAACGGGAACCCGTTGGCTTCGGCACGTCCACGAGCGGTGGAGTTGTTCACCACTCCCGCTCACTCAGCCGCTCAAGGTGAAGATCCTGGTCTATCTGCCAGTGCAGTCCGGCGTCGTCGGTGAACCTGGCAATCACCCTCCCGTCCGGGGAGTGCGTCACCGGGAAGCCGCAGAGGAACGACCCCCGGAGACCTGGACCGATCGATTCCAGCCGGTCACCGTTCCGGCAGGTGGGGTCCATCAGCCGCCACTCCAGGCCTGCCGGGGCAGCGAGATCGTCAGGTTGTGACGGGCCAGCGCGCACCGCCCCCAGCAGCGACGGCGCGTTGCGGACGACACGACCACGGACAACCACGCCGAAGATCGGCCGCCCTGCAGGCCGCCGGGATCCAGCGTGCGAGGGGCCGGAGGACCATAACGGCCAGGCACCAGCGCCGCTCCCGGGCCGCGTTGCCGACAGAGCGAGGATGGGAGACCCCTGACCGGGCCGCTGCGGCGCGGCTTGCCAGGTCAGGCGCGGCCGTGAGCAGTTGGGCGCCCATATCGCCTGCTGAGGAGATGAGTTCCTCGATCAGCTGCCGCAGCGGCTTGTCGTTCCGGCCCTGGATGACGTTGGTCGCCCAGATGACGATGTCGTTATCGAGCTCGGCCGCCTGGAGGGCCGCCGTTACAGCCTCGACCCGCTCGCGGTGCTCCGAGCGGGGCTTCTGCCTTCCGTCCAGCCCGGGGGCGGTAGCGAGCGCCTCGGCGGCCTGGAACGTCGATGAGTACCGGTGCTGGCTGTAGATGAACGGGGCGTAGGACGGGCCGCAGGCCAGGGTGACCGCAGGGGTCAGAGAGTGTTGCGTAAGTAAGTGATCGCTCTGCGTTAGATCACGCTAGGTACCGGCTCCATATCCCGCCAGTGACGCCAGTGTCGCCCGCCGGCGAGCCGGGCCGCCATGACGTCGATCAT
>Ga0066797_1000554_pt1 | contig 11120 bp, 1 predicted proteins | sample PersoiDNA2013193_FD_76335 | JGI IMG/M metagenome (GOLD analysis project Ga0066797, IMG submission 76335) | Permafrost soil microbial communities from the Arctic, to analyse light accelerated degradation of dissolved organic matter (DOM) -... | ecosystem: Environmental > Terrestrial > Soil >... | reverse complement strand
GATGGCCAGGTCCCAGGCGAGCTGGCCGCCGACACGGACCCCTGCGGCGTGCACGTCGGGGCCGGCCGGGTTGCCGGGGTCGCCGAGCTCGGGCGACGCGGACCGGGACTCCCAGGTCCACCGGGCGCCGGTCAGCACGGAGTTCCAGGTCATCGGCGTCGTCGGAGTGGCACCGACGCCGAGGGCGAGAACCGTCTCGAACCGCCCTTGGGCCGGCAGGTGGGGTCCGACGCGCGGTGACGTGGTCTCGTTCGCGAGCCCTCGGACCAACGAGAGGATGTCGGTCCCGGTCGATGGGGCCGGGCCGGTGCGTGCGATGCCGAAGAGCGCTGCCGGTGCGATCGAGGTCGACCCGAGCACGCCGAGCATCCCGGCAAGGCCAGCGAAGACCGTCCCGCCGAAGATGGAGAGGTTGTCGGTCCACGACGCGGCCGCCCCGAGGGTGAGGTGGAGGGACGAGAGCATCCGGCGGCTGCCGTCCCGGCCGGCGGCCACGATGTCCATCGTGAGGATCCCGGGATTCGGCAGGGTGTCGCCCGGGGTCAGCAGGAAGGGGTTCGGGACCAGGATGCTGGTCGGGAGACCGGCTTGCGCGATGGCCGAGCCGCCGTCACCGCGAACGAACGACGGGTACTGGCCGATGCTGTCGATCACGACGAAGGTGCGCGGCATGATCCGCAGGTGGGTACCTGCGGGCACGACATCCGCTGGGAACGTGACGATCGCGTCGAGAGCCTGCGCGCCGGTGCCGGCCCGCCAGGTCGCCGTCGGCGCGGCCGTGTCGGTCGCCGAGAATCGTGCGAGCGCGGCCGCGGCCGGCGGTCCCACGGGTACCGGACCGGGGAATGCCGGCCAGTGGCCCGCTGCCCCCGGACCCGGCGGAAGCGCGAGAGTCGCGTCGATCGTGGGTGAGACCAGCAGCGCCCGTCCGGACGTCCCCGCCGGCGGGAAGCCGGCCGAGATCGCGCCTGCGGAGCCGAGTGCGTCGCTGCCGTCGATGAGGTAGTCGAAGCTCGGCACCGCGGCTCGCACCGCCGGTAGCGCGAAGGTGTCGATGGTGTGGTCGTCGTCCGGGACCGGGTCGCCGCTCGGGGCGAACCTGCGGTTGCCGAGCAGGTGCCACGGCAGATCCACCGCCATGACGCGGAAGAACTGGCGCGCGAGCGTGACGCCCCCGGGAAGGGTCGGAATGCCGAGGGCAGCGCGGGTGAGGGTCCCGTTGATCGCCCAGCCCCAGTACAGCGGGTTACCGGCGGCCGTGTCGTCCGTGGCGTGGCTCGTCGCGCGACCCAGGCGCTGGTCGCCGGCCATCGAGGCGAGCCCCGCGTCAGGCACGGGCGCGACGACGGTCCCGCCGCTGTCCAGCACCTCGAGTCGCGCGACGTCCCGAACAGGCCGGTACGCCGCGCCGTGCGCCGAGATCACGTGGCACCGGATCGTCGTCGTCCCGGCGAGAGCGATCACCGCGTCGAGACCGCCCGCAGTCATCCGCGCCGGCATCCCGGTGTCGCCGAAGGACAACGCCGGGAACGCGGTGACGAGGTCACCGAACAGGGCGCCGACCGCGACGGCGTCGATCGGGAGGCCACGCGAGTCGTGGAAGCTGACGGTCCGAGCACCACTGAGCCCCAGCGACTCCCCCGCCTGCAGCCACGACATCGGCTGCGGCGTGGATGGCGCGGGTACTCCATGGACAAGCATCGCGACGGGTACCGGGCGGTTCAGGGTGCCGCCGAGTCGCTGAGTGACGAGGGCCTGGAGCCGGTGACGCGCCTCGGGGTGCAGCTCGAGGACGGCGACCGTTCCGGTGATCACGGCGCCGGCCACATCCGAGTACGCGCTCTGGTCGGTCAGGATTCGAAGCGTGCCCTTGAACGGCGCCAGTGGCGAGGTCACGCCGAGGGTCAGCGCCGCGTCGTCAGCCGTGCCGACGGCGCTCGCCGACCACGCCTTCGACAGAGCCGGGATGGTCAGCCCGAGGACGTCCAGGCCCTTGCTCTGCAGCTGGTTCCCGGCGTCAGCCGGTGTGAGCACCGTCTGCGGCGACATCAGGTCGACCATGAGTCAGGCTCCCGTTCAGATCGTTCGGGTCAGGGTGGCCGAGGTGGCATCGGGCGCGACGACCGTGACCGTCACCACTCCGGAACCCCGCAGGCCGACGGTGATGATCGTTCGACCGAGACTGCGCGCGGTCCGCCGCACCGGCACCGGGACAGTGGTGTCCGCGAAGATGTTCTCGGTGCGCCGGAACCGGCGGATGCTCCCGAGCAGGACGTCGAGCTTGAAGGTCCGGCCACGGCGGGCGGGCGCCACCCGGCGCTGCGCGTACGACACCTTGAGGCGGTAGGGCTGGCCCCCGATCTGGAGCGGCACCGAGGTGACGAAGGTGAGGAGCGTGCCCCCGGACACCGTCTTGAGGCGTGGGGTGATGATGTCCGGAGCAATGATCGGACTCCCGGCCGGCACGACGACGGTGCGCTCGGTCACTCGGCCGAGCGGGTCGGTCAGCCGGATCCTGGCCCGAAGGACGTCGGTGAAGGCCGAGCGACGGACCAGCACGTGCAGCGGCGTCGTCCCGGCGCTGGTCGCATCGCGCCACACCCCGGAGACACCGGCTCCCGGCGCGGTCGTGCCGAGCAGGTCGAGCCGGTTCGCGTCCGGGTCGGGTGGAAGCACCGGCGCGGGGTACGCGAGCGTCGTCTGCGTCGCCCCACCGGCGTGCTCGGTGATCACTTCGACCTCGATCCGGTGCGGCCCGAGCGGAGTCGGCGCCACCGGCGCGGCGGTTGCCAGGTCGATCCGCGCGTCGGCCGAGCCGAGGGTCGGGAGCACGTAGGTGGGGATGCTCAGGTCGGGAGGGGTCGCGCGCGGGACGACGACGGAGCGCGGCGCGCTCGGTTCGGACCGCCCGGCGTACTGCCCGCGCGTCTGGTCGTCGGTGCCCCAGGCCACCGCCCGGTAGAAGACCGGCTTCCACGAGCCCGCGACGCTGTCGTTCCCGGTGATCGTGCCGATGAGCTGCGACTCCCCCGGCTCCGTCGAGGTCCGCGCGACAACCGTGAAGCCACCGCTCGAGCCATTCAGCTGCGCGACCGGCGGGCCCATCGTGTCGAGCTCGGCGGCCGCGTCGGGAACTCGCACCCGGTGCAGGTCGACGCGGCTGACCGTCCCCCCGGGCGAGGTCTGGATGCGCACGGCGGCTCGGTACGTCGGCGGCATCATGCTCGAGTCCAGAACCCGGGTGACCTCGAGCGTCGGCGGGCTCGGCCGCACCACTTGCGGCGCGGCGTACGCGATCGGGCGCTTCCGCCGCAGGGCGTCGGACAGCCCCGGCCACGCCGACTCGACCTGACCCGCGCTCACCGCCAGCACCACGAAGAGGTGGATCTCCTTGGTGCCCCGAGGCAGGGTGATCTGCATCGAGGTCCCCGGCACCACGGTGGCGTTCACTCGCGTGAACGAACGCCGGTCCGGGTTGGCTGCGTAGGAGTTCCGTAGCTCGGCTAGCCGCTGCGACAAGGTCAACGATGTGGCCGGCTCGCCCTGCCCACGGTCGGCGCGGAACTTCGACTCGGCCACCGTGTAGGCGAAGTAGCCGACGGCTCCGGGGGCGGCGGGCCAGCTGAGCATCGCGTGGTGCTCGCCGGATGCGTCGCCGAGGCTGGTCATCAGCACGTCCTCGTGCTCGACGCTCATCACCGGTGGCCGCGGGTCGGAGGCCGAGGCGACCGAGGGTTCGGCGCTCCATGGCCCGACCCGCTGCGGGAAGACTGCCTCGGTCCCGCGGGCCCAGGTGGCGACACCGATCATCGGGGCGCTCGAGAAGTCGAGCTGGAGCCCGGTGACCGTGACCCGGTAGCGCCGTGGGCCCTGGTTGGTGACCGGCGTCGTGACGAGCTGGCGCCCATCCAGAGAGACGTGCTCGACGCCGACGCTGAGGCCGCTACCCGGCGTGACGGCGCTGACCTGCCCGCCGGCCGCGAACTCGATCCTCGCCATGGCGCCGGATCCCGAGGTGAGCGAGGCCGGCAGAGTAGCCGGGATCGACAGGTCCGCGGGGCGCTCCGCGGGCGTGCTCTGGCCGTAGCGCCGTCCAACGAGGTCGATGGAGGCGGGGCTGCGGTTGGCCCAGTCCCAACTCAGCTCGACGACGAGTGTCCCGGGGCAGAGCCCGGTCGCGGCCGAGGTGTCGAGCCGGGTGCTGAGGATCGTCGCAGGTCCGGGCGGCGGTTCGCCGACGGCGAAGGTGGTCGTGGCCCAGCGGGACCAGGTACCGAACAGGTCCTGCATCGCGACGCCATAGAGCAACGCGTTCGGGTTCGGCGAGGAGGCGATCTGGTAGCGCTCGTCGAGCGCCGCCATCCGGTTCACCGTGGCAGGGTTCGAGCTGATCGTCGCGGCGATCGGCTGCAGGGCCGTGTCGTACATCCTCTTGTCCATCAGCGGCTCGACGCCACCGGCCGGCGCAAGCGCTTGGCGAGCCAGCGCGAAGCTGCCGATCTGGAACGGCAGGATCTCCGACACCCGGTCCCAGCCGATCCGGTTGACGGTCCGCCACGGCCCGTCGGTGACGACCGGCGCCTGCATGCCGTCGCTGTTGACGGACACGTTCGTCGGGGTCGGCGGGGGCAGGACGCCGCGCGGGTTCAGCAGGAGCGCGGCGTACACGACCGGCGAGGAGGTGCTGAGCGTCCCCTTGTCGTAGTCGGCGGTGACCATGTAGTCGTAGGCGACCGGCGCGGTAGCCAGGCCGACCGCCACCGCAAGGTGACTCCCGAAGGGGCTACCGGGTTCCGCGATGATCTCGTACGCCGTCCCGAACCCCGTGATGAGCGAGGCGAGCGGATCGGTGGCTGCGCCGTAGAGCAGGACCCGCAACGGGCTGAAGCTCGCGTCGGCGGTCTGCCCCGTGCTCGTCGTCAAGATGTGGTCGACCGTGTACGTCTGGTGCTGCCGCGCCGGCCGCGAGGTCACCATGTCCAGGAGCGGGTCGAGCATCGTGTCGTGGACGGCCTGGATCATGGCCTTGTCGTCGGCGAGGGTCCAGGTCGGCGCGGGCTTGGCAGGCTGCATCAGGGCGTCCCAGCCGTAGAACGGTGCACCCCTTCGGAACCGGTCGCGGGCGGCGTCGGCGGGGTCGCCGAGTGCCCCGATCAATCCCTGGGGCGCGTCGAGGCGCTGGACGCCCGCGAATCGCCCGTCCGAGGGCAGGCCGACGATCTCGATCTGCTCCCACGCGGGGTCGTCGACGGTGGCAGCGTCGATCCCGGTGATGCCAAGGACGGACGTGCCGCTCGGGACGAGGAGGGTCTGGATCCGGGTCCCGCTGATGCAGACCGTGGTCGGGCCGGCCGCGGCGACCTGCGGGGTGAGCATCGACGAGGAGTAGGGCATTCCGGCGAATGCGAACACCGCTCCACCGGGACCGTCCATCGAGATGCTGATGTAGACGCACGGCCGGTCGAGCACGACGAAGGTGAGCCCGAGGATCGAGGTGGTGGAGAAGCCGATCGTCGGGACCTTCACCCCGCTGGACCGGCGGCGCCACACCGTGAACGGCGCGGACGGGTAGCCGAGGGCCGGGTCGGCGACCCACCTGAGCTGCAGGAGCCGCCCCGAACGGAGCCCGCGCTCCGTTGCGATCGCCGCCGCGCTCTCGACCTGCTCGTTGGCGCGCTGACGCGATGCCAGCACCCAGTCGGTGAACGAGCCGAGCAGCAGGAATCGGCGCGGGTCCACGGTGCGCTTCGCCATCGTCGCCTCCTAGCTCTCTTCCCACGGTGCCGCGGCCAAGGGCAGGTCCACGACGGTCACAGTGCGTTCGGTCTGCGGCAGGAACACCAGGTCGGCGAAGGCCAGGTCCACCAGGTCGAGGGTGACCTGCTTGCCCCGGGCCCCGGGTGCCAGGACGATCAGGGCGCGCTGCTCGCCGGGCGCGTAGATGACCCCGTTCGCAGCGAGCACGCCGGCACTGCTCCGGTCACGCAGGGTGAGCCACTCGCGTGGTTCGAGAACCCAGCGCTGGGCATTCTCGGGGCCGGTCGTGTCGGTGAGCAGCCGCGGGTACTTACGGGTCCTGTGCAGCGGTTCGGTCGCGTCGATGAGCACGGCGGCCGGTTGCGGCAGGCTGCTGCCCGACTGCTCCCAGAACACGACGACCTGCGCGCGGTCCGGCACAGCCAGCGGCTCGATGCCGTGCGCGCGGAGCTGGTCGTCGAGCTCGCTGCCCATCGGCTGCCGGCCGGCGAAGAAGGTCCGGATCGCCTCGAAGCCGCCCGGTGCACTCGAGCGCGCCGTCGGTCGCGACGCGACCACCGCGGAAGCGAACTGCTCGAACGTCCCGAACGCGCCGGTGCTGAAGTTCCGGCGGTAGACGCTCGGGCCCCTCGCACTGGCGGCGGCACCGGTCGGGACGCACTCGACGTCGAGGATGTAGTCCATGTACGGGTCGAGCGGGATCGGGATGTCCAGCACGCTGTGCCGTTCGCGGCTCTCGTCCACGGCGACGCAGGACCCTGGCTCGCCGGTCTCCGCCGCTTGAGCGTTCTTCAGGTCGATCGACTCAGCGACCGCCTGCTCCCACGGGGACACCAGGGTTGCCTGCACCGGTTGGAGGGTCACCGGGGTGATCGGGAACGGGTACGCGACGGTGGGGGTGGCTACCGGATGGTTGCCGCTCGCGGCCTGGAACCGAACCCGCAGCTCCTTGCCGTAGGCCGCGAACAAGCGGTCGACGTCATGAGTGTTGAAGACGAGCCGGACGTCCTCCAGGCCGAAGTAGGCCTTCTCGGCGTCCTCGGGGATGGTGATGAGCGTCCACGGATCGAGCCGGACCGGCAGCGGTGGCGTGCTGGTGAAGATGAGCTTGGCGGCGTCCGCAGGATCGGGATCGATCCGGTCGGTCTTGAACCAGAAGGTCTGGCTGATCGGGGTCGCGACAGTTCCGCGGACCGCGCTGTCGCGGCGCCGCTGGCCGCTCCAGTCGACGACGATCCGGTAGAGCGAGTCCGGGACCAGGAGGGAGTTGTCCGAGCTCGCCGGGCCGATCGCATTCGTGAGCGTGGTGCGATCCCGGGTGATCTGCTCGTCGTCCCAGTCGTGCCGGGTGGCCTCGGCCATGGTCGTGACCGCGACCGCGCCGACGTAGTACGGCGGCACGGCCTGCTTGTCGTGCTTGGGGTCGAACGGCTTGAGACCGATCGTCCCGACCTCGACCCTGGCCGCGTCGGGCGCCTTGTCCAGCGCCACGAACACCGGCAGGTTGGGCGAGCCGTTGCCCCACCGGACCAGGTCGGACACGTCGTCGTCCCAGGGCCCGCCCGGATCGGTCCAGCGCCCCGGCAGCGGCGTGATGTTTACCCAGTTGGACGAGGTGACGGCCGCGGACGCGAGCTCCGTGCCGTCGGCCGCGACGGCCCGCACGATGACGTGCTTGCCCTCGAAGAGCTGGCGCGGCACGAAGAGGAGGACGCCGAAGGAGACGTATCCGCCGGTGTGCAGGATCACCACGTCGTCCAGCGGGCCGTGCTTGATCTTGCGCTTGGCCAGCTCGCTCGCGACCCACTTGTCCGTTGCCGGGTCACCGAAGAACGTCGGCCGCCCGTCGTCGAACATCGGCGACTCGAGCGCCTTGACCGGGCACCGGTTCCCGGCGGCCGCGCTCGCCGTGGGCGTGCCGACCGAGGTGGCCCCGGCCGGGGTCGTGCCCGCAGCCAGGCCGAACGCGGCGGCGGCGGCGTTCAGCGGCTGCAGGTGCGCGAGCTGGTCCTGGCTGATCGGCATCCGCTCGGTCAGGTGCCCGATCGTCGTCTCTACGCTGAGCGCGTCGATGCCGGCGACCTGGTCCCGGAGGGCCGGGATCGCGTCGGTGGCCTTTGCGTGGAACGCCGGGCTGATCGCCACGGGCGCGCTGTCGATGCGGCGGGCGACGAGACCGCGGACCGGGTCGGTGGCGGCAAGGACCTGGCGACCGACCAGCACGTCTCGCGGTGCGGCGGACGCACTGCCCAGGCCGGCCACGGCGTCCACCGTCCCGAGGGCGACATCGTGGCTCAAGACCGGCGGCTGGTTCGGATCCTTGGTGTGGCACGCGACGAGGCCGCCGATGACGATCGCCGGGACGATGCCGCGCACGCTGTCGATCGAGGGGTCACCGGTGCGCCACTGCTCGGTCACCTTCAGCGTGGTCTCCGGCGGGGCCGAACGGATCGTCCCGGGGGCGTCCGGCCAGGCGATCCCCTCGAGGTTCCAGCCCGGCTCGGACGGGCCGAGCGGCTCGAGCTTGAACGTCCAGAGCACCTCGGCCGGATCGGCCGGCGTGGCGCAGACGGTGCCCCAGCGGTCCGCGACGCTCTCGACCAGGTGGTCGGTCTTCTCGATCGCCTTGGGCGCGGGGGTCGGGAACCAGGTCAGCAGGGCGAGCTGGGCGACCGGGCTGGGCTCCGTCGTCGGGGCCGAGGTCCACCACACGACGGGCGCGGCGCTGCCGTTCACCGCGGGGGTCTGGACCGAACCGCTCCCGCCCACCCGCTCGAGGCGGATGGACTCGAGCTCGTAGCGGTACTGGTCACCGGAACGCTCGCTGTAGCCGTCGGCCGGGACGCCCGGCGCGGTCGCGACGGCCGTGCCGAGCCCGTCGACCGTCAGGCCGGACTTCGCGACGGGTGGGATCGCAAGGCTGATGATCGGGATCGAGTCGATCGGCACCACCGGCAGGTTCGAGTCGGTCGCGCTGGGCTGCGTCGGCTGTTCCATCCCGGTGCCGAGGCTGACGTCGACGCCGCGGTCCACCCCGGTGCCCTGGGCCAGCGCGGGCGAGCGGGTCTGGAGCGAGACCTTGTCCACCAGGGTCGGCATCGGGGCCACCGGCTCGGGGCTCGAGATGGTGATCTCGACGCAGCCGGACACCTCGAAGAAGACGAAGCTGACGTGCCCGCAGGCGATGCCGTGCACATACAGGCCGAGGTGGCCAACGCTCTTCTCGGCGACGATCACCGTGAGCTGTGCGTCGGCGCCGATCGAGACGATCCAGAGCCGCAGCTCGCCGGCCACCCAGATCGTGCCGGCCAGGGTGAACGGGCTGAAACCGATGACGGCGTCCATCCCGCCGCCGATCCGCAGGTAGAGCCCGGAGCTGACATCGCCCCAGGTGAAGCTTGCGCCGACGCCGAGCCCGATCCCGAAGCCCTTGATCGCGGGCAGGGTGTCGCGCTGCACGGCGTAGGCGGCGAGGCCGTCGCCGCGGAACATCAGGTACCCGGTGCCCTTGACGATGCCGAGCACGTCCACCTCGACCGACGGGCCGTAGTCGGGCCGCGCGCCGAGGTAGATGTGCCACTTGTTCGCATCGTCACCGAACGGGAACAGCGCTTCGATCGGGATGACGATCTTGACGAGCTTGTCGATCTCCCAGTGGACCAGGATCCCGATCAGCAGGTGCTCGGGCGTGATCTCGATGACGGCGAGGACGCCGCCCGACTGGCCCAGTCCGTCCATCGACGGTGGTGGCGACACGATCCGGGCACTCATCATGATCAGCAGCCGCGGGCCGGGCAGCTCGAGCAGGAGGGTGCCGTCGAGGTTCATGATGACCCCGCCCTCCATCGTCCCGATGAGCATGCCGAGACCGAAGGCCCAGTGGTCGATCTCCGGCACCCAGAGCTCTACCCCGGGGTGCGCCGGGTTGATGAGCAGGTTCGGCTTGCCGTCCGCGGCCTTGAGCCACTCGAGCGCGGGCACGGCGCTGCTGGCGCCGATCGCGGGGTTGCGCTGGTAATGCATGCCGAAGATCCCGCGGAAACCGAAGATCCCGATGCCGGTCGTGCCGAACGGGATCCCGAACGGGAGGACGACGTCGAGGCCGATGTAGACGCCGGTGGCCGCGGGATGTGCCGGGGCCAGGGTCCGCTCCGGGATGGTGGCGATCTCGACGGCGGCCGCGACCCGCAGGTTGATCGACCGCAAGGTGAGGTCGATCTGGCCGCCGATCGTCGAGATCGGGTCGCCGTTGCTGTCGAGGGCCGAGCCGATCCGCACGTATCCGGACCCGACGAGCGCGCCGGGGATGTCGATGCTGGCGGCCAGCGAGGTGAGCTCGGGCGGTCGGGGCTCGTCGAGGTACACCCGCAGGCCGGCGCGGTCGATCGTGACGACGCCGAGGTCGACCGCCAGGCCGATCTCGATCTCGAACGTGAACGGGTTGCTCTTGGACAACCGCGCGCCAAGAATTCGCAGGATCTTGCCCAGCGGGTCGGCCAGGTGCAGACCCCCACCTTTCGCGAGGTCGATCGTGTAGCCGCGCGAGCTGTCGAAGACGGGACGCAGCGAATACTGGTGGACTGCATCGTCGTGGTTGGCGAAGCGCAGCCCGATCGCCTTGTAGCGGATCCCGAGCGGGTGGTCGCGCGGGATCGTGATCAGGTCCATCCCGAACATGCTGAGCTTCACGGACCAGTCGACACCGATGTCGAACAGGAGCGACGCCTCGATGTCCGGGTCGCGCCAGTTCTGCACGTACTCGGCCCCGAACACCATGACCCGCTCGACCTGGAACCACGGGAGCGCGGCGATGACGCCGGGCGTCACGAGTGCCGCGCCCGCGAGAATGGAATCCTTCAGGGCGCTGTCCCGGCCCTCGACGGCGCTCTGCACGGCATCGACCGGCGGGGCAGCAGCGAGCAGCGGCCAGAAGCTCAGGTACGACCCGAGCATGGTCAGCCAGAAGTCCTTGCCCGGGTCCGGCGGCATCGGCTGGCCGGGGAGCCAGCCGAAGTAGAACAGCCCATCGGTGTCGTGCGGGTCCGCGCCGACCGAGATCAGGGTGAGCCAGCGACTCGTGGCCGGGTCGGTCTGGACCAGGACCCGCATCTTCGTGATGCCGTCAGCTGGATTCTCCGGGCCGAGCGCCGTCCCGTTGACCAACGTGTGCCCGCGCGACACGGGGGTCGCGGACGGCAGCTGGCCGGTGGCCGCCAGCTTGTCCTCCGAGAGGGTCTGGAAGTCCACCTCGCAGTCCAGCTGGAGCGCGATGAGCGCGCTGTCGACGATCCGGACCATCACCTTGGCCGAGCGGAACCAGGCCGGCGGCGGCGCGGCGGTGGGTGGCGGCCAGGTGACCGTGT
>Ga0066797_1000553_pt1 | contig 11150 bp, 11 predicted proteins | sample PersoiDNA2013193_FD_76335 | JGI IMG/M metagenome (GOLD analysis project Ga0066797, IMG submission 76335) | Permafrost soil microbial communities from the Arctic, to analyse light accelerated degradation of dissolved organic matter (DOM) -... | ecosystem: Environmental > Terrestrial > Soil >... | reverse complement strand
GTCTCCGGCGATCTCGACCTGCAGACCGGACTGGCGGTCCTCGTGCTCGCGCCCGAGGTGTACCTGCCGCAGCGGCAGGTCGGCGCGCACTTCCACGCCTCGACCGACGGGATCGCGGCAGCCCAGCACGCCTTCGAGGTGCTCGAGGTGCCGCTCCCGGATCGTGGGACGCGGGAGGCCCCCGACCTTCGCCACACGACGATCCGCTTGGACGGCGTCTCGGTGGCTGCGCCGGGACGCGGGGTGTCCGCACCGGCGCGGCTCACGATGCGGCTGGTGCCGGGTCGCGTGATCGCACTTGCCGGACCGAGCGGAGCCGGCAAGACGACGACGGCGCCGCTCGCCCTCGGCCTGCTCGCCCCTGACCTGGGGACCGTCACGCTCGAGCTGCCGACCGGGGCGCCGGTCGACCTGGCCGAGGTCGCGCCGGACAGCTGGTGGGCCCAGGTGACCTGGGTGCCGCAGCGGCCCGTGATCCTGCCCGGGACCCTTGCCGAGAACGTCGTGGCGGATGCCGATCGCGAGCGCCTGGACGCCGCGGCTGCGCTCACCGGGCTGGACGAGGTCGTCGCGGCGCTCCCGGCCGGCTGGGACACGCGAGTCGGGCATGGCGGCGTTGGGCTGAGCGTGGGCCAGCGCCAGCGCCTCGCGCTGACCCGCGCCCTCGTCGCGGACACCCCACTCGTCGTCCTCGACGAGCCGAGCGCGCACCTGGACGCCGCGAGTGAGCAGCGCGTGCTCGACTCAGTCGACGCGCTGCGTCACGACGGCCGCACAGTCCTGGTCATCGCGCACCGGCGCAGCCTGCTGGCGCTCGCGGACGAGGTCGTCGACGTGCGCGCCGAGGTGACGTCATGACCCGCGACCCGCTCTGGCGCGCCCTCGCGCTGCTGGACGTGAACTGGCGGCGGGCCGCGCTCGCGGTGCTGGCGGGGGTCGGGGCGCTCGGCAGCGCCGTCGGACTCGCGGCCGTCTCCGCCTGGTTGATCGCCCGCGCCTCCCAGCTGCCGCCGGTGCTCGACCTGCAGGTCGCCGTGGTCGCAGTCCGCGCCCTGGGCATCTCCCGCGGGGTGTTCCGCTATCTCGAGCGGCTCGTCTCGCACGACGTGGCCTTGCGCGGCATGGCCCGCTTGCGCGAGCAGGTGTATGGCCGTCTAGCCGCGGGCCGAGCCGAGGCCGTGGCCGGGCTGCGGCGCGGCGACCTCCTCGCGCGGGTCGGCGCGGACGTGGACGCGGTGGGCGACGCCGTGGTGCGGGCGCTGCTGCCGGCGTGTGTCGCGGCGGTGCTCGGCCTTGGCAGCGTGGCACTGATCTGGGCGTTCCTACCGAGCGCCGCGATCGCGCTCGCCGGCTGCCTGCTCGTGGCAGGCGTGCTTGCCCCAGTCCTCGCCGGCTGGGGCGCCAGACGCGCCGAGCGGCGCACCGCGCAGGCGCGAGCCGACATCGCCGCCGCGGCACTGACCGCGATCGAGGGCGCCGGAGAGCTCGCGATCGACGGGCGACTCGTCCGCGCGCGGCAGGACCTGCGCGCCGCCGAGGGTGCCCTACAGGGCTCGGTCGAGCAGGGAGCGAAGACGAGTGCCCTCGCCGCGGCCGTGGGCACCGCCGCCCTCGGCGGCGCCGTGCTCGCCGCGATCCTGCTCGGCATCCCCGCCACCCGCGCCGGGGCGCTGAGCCCGGTCGAGCTCGCGGTCGTCGTGCTGACCCCCCTCGCCGCCTTCGAGGCGAGCGGGCTGCTGCCGCTGGCCGCGCTCCAGCTGCTCCGATCCCGGGCCGCGGCGGCGCGCATCATGGACCTGCTCGACGCAGCCGCGGCCCCGGCCCGGACGCCCGCGGCGCGACCCGTGCCAGCTCAGGAGCGCCCGGCCGCGGGCGAAGCCCACCCGACGCTCCGCGCGCACGGTGCCGACTGCGGCTGGCCCGCCGAGCCCCCGGTCCTGCGCGGGCTCGACCTGGACCTCGCGCCCGGCCGGGCCGTCGCGGTCGTCGGGCCGAGCGGCATCGGCAAGACCACCCTGCTGCTCACGCTCGCGGGCGTCCTGCTGGCTCGGGCGGGCGAGGTGTCGCTGGACGGCACGCCGGTCGATGCGCTCGATGGCGGAGAGCTGTCCCGTGCGGTTGCGCTGACGACCGAGGACGCGCACGTCTTCGCGACCACGGTGCTGGAGAACCTGCGGGTCGCACGGGGCGACGTGACGGAGGCGGAGGCGCGCACCGCGCTCGACACGGCGGGCCTCGGCCGCTGGCTCGAGCGGCTCGACCGAGGGCTCGACACCCCGCTCGGCCCCGACGGCGCGACGATCTCGGGCGGCGAGCGTCGTCGGCTGCTGCTGGCACGGGCCCTGCTGTCCCCCGCGCCGCTCCTGCTGCTGGACGAGCCGGCCGAACACCTTGACCCCGCGCTCGCGGACGCCCTCGTCTCCGACCTCCTCGCGACCGCGCGACGGGGCGGGCGCGGCGTGCTCGTGGTGACCCATCGGCTCTCGGCGCTCGACGCCGCCGACGAGGTCATCGTGCTCGGTCGGACGGACGGCCTCGGGCCCGCGACGGTGCTGGCACGCGGCAGCCACGGTTCACTCCTGGCGACTCATCCCGCGTACCGTTGGGCCCACGATCGCGAGCACGAGGAGACTGCGTGAGCACGTACGAAGGGCCGGACGGGCCGACCGGAGAGGTACGGTCGAGCGTCACCCGGCCCACGCAGGACCTGCTGCACGCGGTGCTCGCCCTCTCGAGCAACCTCGACCTGGCCACCGTGCTGCGCCGGTTCGTCCAGACCAGTGCCGATCTCACCGGCGCCCGCTTCGCGGCCCTCAACGTGCTCGACGCGCGCGGCAACTCCTCGACCTTCGTCCAGGTCGGCATGGCGCCGACGGTGATGGAGATGCTCGGCCGCGCTCCGCGCGCCACCGGAGTGCTCGGCCAGATCCCCGCTCATGGCGTGCTGCTCCTCGACGACCTCACCCAACACCCGGCGTTCGGCGGCCTGCCGAAGGGCCACCCCCCGCTCGGGTCGTTCCTCGGTGCCTCGGTGCGCGTGCGCGAGCAGGTGTACGGCCAGCTCTACCTCGCGAGCAAGGAGCCCGGCTTCAACAGTCAAGACGTCGAGGTCGTCACCGGTCTCGCCGCGGCAGCGGCGGTCGCGATCGAGAACGCCCAGCTGTACGCCGCCGGGCAGCGCCGCGAGCACTGGCTTCGCGCAGGGCAGGAGATCACCACGATGCTGCTCTCTGGCGCGGACGAGGAGGATGCGCTCGAGCGGATCGCCGCGACGGCGCGCGAGGTGGCCGAGGCCGCGACCGCCGTCTTGATCCTGCCTGGGTTCGGCGACGGCTGGATCGCGGAGATCGTCAACGGGCACGGCGCCCAGGACATGCTCGGCACCACCATGCCGGAGCACGGTCGCACCCGGAGCGTCCTCGACGAGGGGAACGGCCTGCTCGTCGACTCGCTGCACAGTGACCCGTCCCTGCAGCTCGACGTGCTGCGGCGCTTCGGCCCCGCGCTCTACGCGCCGCTGAACGCTTCGGGCCGCACGATCGGCGTCCTCCTGCTGCTCCGACGCATCGGTTCCGCGCCATTCGAGCCGACCGACCTGGCCACCGCGAGCTCCTTCGCCGCACAGGCCGCCCTGGCCCTCGTCCTGGCCGAGGCTCGGCACGCCGAGGACGTCTCGAGCCTGCTGGACGAGCGCGAGCGGATTGCCCGCGACCTGCACGACCTCGCCATCCAGCAGCTCTTCGCGACCGGGATGCAGCTCGAGACGGTGCGTCGGCGGGCCGAGCGCGGCGTGGACGCCACCGAACTGCTCAGCATCGTCGAGGACGCGGTCACGAACGTCGACTCCTCAGTCCGTCAGATCCGCTCGATCGTGCACGCGCTCCGCGACCCGGATGCCACCGCCAACCTGGTCGAACGGCTGCTCCGCGAGTCCTCGCTCGCCCGCACCGGCCTGGGCTTCGCGCCGTCGCTCCTGCTCAGCCTGGACGGCCGCGTGGTCGACATCCACGACGAGAGCTCGGACGACGCCACCTCGTTCTGCGAGCGCATCTCCTCGGACCTCGCGGACGACGTCGTCGCCGTCGTGCGCGAAGGGCTCGCCAACGCGGCGCGGCACGCGCGCGCCACCTCCGTCGCGGTTCGGATCAGTGTGGTTGGCAGTCGACCGCGCGGCGAGGTGATCATCGAGGTCGAGGACGACGGTGGCGGGCTCGACGCGCAGCGCGAGCGGCGCTCGGGCACCGACAACCTGGCGGCACGCGCACGCCGACACGGCGGGGTGTTCACGCTGGGGATGTCCCCGACCGGTCACGGCACATTGCTCATGTGGGAGGCGCCGCTCGTCTGAGGCGCTCGGGCCCGGCGTGCGACGCCGCGCCGCGGACGTTCAGCTCAAGCTGTCCCCACGCCACTCGCGGTGCTTGTGCGAGGCCACCCAGGCAGCGACCTGGGTCCGCCTTTGAAAGCCCATCTTCGCCAACACCGAGGTGATGTGGTTCTTCACGGTCTTCTCGGCCACGCCGAGCCGGTCCGCGATCTCCCGGTTCGACAGGCCCTCGCCGATCAGATCCAGCACCTTGTGCTCGGCCGGCGTGAGGTCCGCCGTCGGGTCCTGGTGGTCCAGCTGGCGGCGCGCCACGGTGCGCGAGTCGAGCAGGGTGCGCCCGGCCGCGACCGCTCGCACCACGTCGGCGATCTCGGCGCCACGCACGCTCTTGAGCAGGTACGCGGCAGCGCCCGCCTCGAGTGCTGCGGCGAGCGCGTCGTCGTCGTCGAAGGACGTGAGCACGATGATCCGGGTCAACGGCATCGTCTCGCGCAAGGTGTGCATCAGATCGATCCCGGTGCCGTCCGGCAGCCTGAGGTCGGCCAGGATCACCTGCGGGCGGACCAGGGCCGCGCGGCGGATGCCCTCGGCGACGGATCCGGCCTCGGCAACTACGCTCATCCCGTCGGCGCGTTCGACGACCTCGGCGATGCCACGCCGGACGACCTCGTGGTCGTCGACGATCATCACCGAGATGGTCGCGGCCGGTCCGCTGGCAGTGGGCGGGTTCATGTGCACCAGGGCATCGTATCGAGCCGGATGCAGCCCGTGGCGCACCGCTCCGTGGAGTGGTCCGAACCCGCCTCTCCGTGGAGTGGTCCGAACCCGCCTCTCCGTGGAGTGGTCCGAGCGCGCCTCGCCGTTCAGTACCGCGCGTTGCGCGGTGGCGGCTGGCAGCGCGGGCACACGTGGGCCGAGCGGTTCATGAATGCGTCCCGACGGATCGGCGTGCCGCAACGTCGACAGGCGGTCCCCTGCTGGCCGTAGACGTCGAGCGAGCGGTCGAAGTACCCCGAGGCCCCGTTGACGTTCACGTACAGCGCGTCGAAGCTCGTTCCGCCCGCCGCAATCGCCTCGCTCATCACCTCGGCCGCGGCGTCGAGCACCCGCGCCACCTCGGCCCGGCGCAGCGTGTCGGTCGGCCGGGCGTAGTGCAGCCGGGCCCGCCACAGCGCTTCGTCCGCGTAGATGTTCCCGATCCCCGAGACCAGGGCCTGGTCGAGCAGAGCGCGTTTGATCCCGGTCCGACGCCGCCGGATCGCCGCGACCAGGGCCTCTCGGTCGCACTGTGGGTCGAGCAGGTCGCGCGCGATGTGCGCGACGAGATCCGGCACGACGGCGTCCGGCGCCCCGTGCCCGCCGGGCGCCCCGTCGGGCGTCGGTACGAGGGGGCGGAGCGCGAGGTGGCCGAAGGTGCGCTGGTCGACGAAGTCGAGCCGACCACCGCCGCCGAGATGAAGGCGGACCCTGAGGTGCGGCGAGTCGGCGCCCTCGTCACCGCGCGCCCGCATCAAGAGCTGCCCGCTCATGCCGAGGTGCGCGAGCAGCGCGGAATCATCGACGAGCAACCAGAGGTACTTCCCTCGGCGAACGGCCGCGCGCGCGGTGCGGCCGGTCAGGCTCTCCGCGAAGTGCTGCGGGCCGCCGTCGTGGCGTCGTACGGCCGAGTCGCGCCTGACCTCCACGCCGGTGATCGTGCGGCCGAGCAGATGACGGCCGAGGCCCTCGCGGACGGTTTCGACCTCGGGCAGCTCCGGCATCGTGGCCGAGGGTCAGAGGTCGGCGAGGAGGGTGCGATATGCCTCTGCGGCCGCATCCTGCTCGGCGTGCTTCTTGGCGCTGCCCGTCCCGGTGCCGCGAATCTCGCCGTCGAGGAGCACGTGGGCCGTGAACGTTCGCGCGTGGTCCGGGCCGGTGCCCTCGCAGATGTAGTCGGGCGCACCCGCGCCCAGCGTCGCGGCGAGCTCCTGTAGGGACGTCTTCCAGTCCAGGCCCGCTCCCAGGTCGGCCGCGATGGCGAGCGTCGGGTTCACGAGGCGCTCGACGAACGTCCGGGTCGGTTCCAGCCCGTGCGCCAGGTAGACCGCGCCGATCAGCGCTTCCACCGTGTCCGAGAGGATCGAGTCCTTCTCACCGCCGCCGGTGCCGACCTCACCCTTGCCGAGGAGGATGTAAGGGCCGAGCTCGAGGGTCCGGGCGATCGCCGCGAGGGCGCGCTGCGAGACGGTGGCCGCCCGCATCTTGGCGAGCTCGCCCTCGGGAAGATCGGGGTGGCGCCGGTACAGCGCCTCGGTCACGATCACCCCGAGCACCGAGTCCCCGAGGAACTCCAGGCGCTCGTTCGTGGGGATCCCGCCGGCTTCGTGTGCGAACGACCGGTGGGTCAGGGCAAGCACGAGAAGCTCGGGGTCCAACCGGACCCCGAGCTTCTCGGTGAGCTTCTCGACCGCAGCCTCGGACACGCGTCAGGCCTCAGAGCCGTCGCGCGGCGAGGATCAGCGGCCCTGGTGCTCGCTGCGCAGCGCCTCGGCGTACTGGCGACCGTTGTAGGTGCCACAGGCCGGGCATGCCGTGTGCGGAAGCTTCTCCGCCTTGCAGCGCGGGCACGGGGTGAGGGTCGAGGCAGTCGTCTTCCACTGCGAACGACGCGCACGGGTGTTGCTGCGCGACATCTTGCGCTTCGGAACAGCCACGGCTAGCTCTCTTTCGTCTCGTCCAACATGCGTGTCAGTGCCGACCACCGCGGGTCGACGACGTCGTGTACGTGGTCCGGGTCGTCTGCCAGCCGCGCTCCACATTCGGAGCACAGACCTGGGCAGTCGGCCTGGCAGACCGGCTGGAACGGCAGTGCGGGTACCACCGCGTCCCGGAGCGCGGGCTCGAAGCCGATCAGATCGCCTACCAGCTCGCGCACCCCATCCTCCTCGGCGCCCTCGACCTCAGCGGCTCGGACGCGCTCGGGGTAGGCGAACAGCTCCTGGACGTCGACCTCGACCTCTTGGTCGATCGCATCCAGGCACCGCACACACTCCCCGGTCGCCCGACCGCGAACGGTTCCGGAAACCAGGACCCCCTCCATCACCGCCTCGAGCCTGAGATCAAGCTCGAGATCGCTGCCGGCGGGGATGCCGATGACGTCCGTTCCGAGGTCCTCCGGAGCCGGAACCGTGCGCTGCACGGTCCGCATCGATCCCGGGCGCCGACCCAGCTCGTGCGTGTCGAGCACCAGCGGTGAACGAGGATCGAGGGTGTTCGAGCGCTCCACGGTTCTCATTCCTGTCGCCTTTCCGGGCAGGAAGGACCTCGGTCCGAGCCGCCAACGGCAGGACCAACGTGAAATGCTACGGCATCCGGGCGTCGCACCCAAACGCTCTATGCCGTGCCGACGGCGGCGCCCGCCGACGAGGCCTTGGCGTCGTCCGAGAGCCGCGCGGCGAGCTTGGCTCGTCCGGCCGTCACCTGCGCGCTGATCCGGCCCAGGTCGATCTCGAAATCGCCCAGCCGCCGGTCGCAGTAGTCGTCTGCCTCACGCATCCTCGTCGTCGCGGCAGCCTCCGCTTGAGCGACGATCTCGGCGGCCCGCGCCTCGGCCGCGGCGACGATCGGCTCCTTCTCCACCAGGGCTGCGGCGCGCTCCTTCGCCCCGGTGAGGATCCGCTCGGCCTCGGCCCGCGCGACCTTCTTGACCTCGTCGGCGTCGGCGAGCAGCTCGTCCGCCCGGCTCAGCTGGTCCGGCATGGCCAGCTTCACCTGGTCGAGGAGGCTCAGCACCTCCGCCCGGTTGACGAGCACCGAGGCGGACATCGGCATCGCCCGCGCATGCTCGACCGTCGCGACGATCGCGTCCACCAGCTCGGTCAACCCCTCGGGCGTCGCAGGTGCCTCATTCGTTGCCATCCACTCACTCCTTCGTCGCTCGCACGGAGCCGACCGCGCGGTAGACCGCCGGTGCAACGCCTTGCGGCACCAGGTCCTCGATGTCGCCGTTGTTCCGCGCCACATCCCTGACCAGAGACGAGGCGATGTGCGCGAGTGCCGGGTCGCCTATGACGAACACCGTCTCGATCCCGGTCAGGTGGCGGTTCATCAGCGCCATCGGCATCTCCGCGTCGTAGTCCGCGCCGCCACGCACGCCCTTCACGATCACTTCGGCGTCCGCGGCGCGGCAGAACTCGACGAGCAGCCCAGGCACCGCCTCCACGCGCACGCCGTCGAGGTGGTCGAGCGCGCCGCGAGCGAGCTCGAGCCGGGTCTCGATCGGCAGCAGCGGGGTCTTGCCGGCGTTCTCCGCGATCGCGACGACCACCTCGTCGGCGAACCGGCGAGCGCGCCGCACGACGTCGAGATGGCCACGGGTGATCGGGTCGAAGGACCCCGGGAAGACAGCGATGGTCACGTGGCCACGCTAGTACGAGCCGCCGCGTACCACACGATGGTGTCGCCATAGTGGCGCTCGTCCGTCAGGTGCCAGTCCTCCGGCCAGGTTGGTTCGGGGGTTCGGCCGGAACGCTCCAGGACGACGACGCCGCGGTTCGCCAGCCGCTCGACCAGCGCCTCGAGGACGGTGGCCAGGTCCTTCTCGGACAGGTCGTACGGCGGGTCGATCAGGATCAGGTGGGACTTCGAGGTGACCGGGCGCTGCACGAATCGCTCGACCCGTTCCGCGACGACGGTGACGTCCGGGAGACCGAGCGCTGCCACGTTCTGGCGGCAGGTCTCCGCCGCGGCGCGCGCCGACTCGACGAGGGTCACCCGGGCCGCTCCGCGGCTCGCCGCCTCCAGGCCCAGCGCGCCGGAACCGGCATAGAGATCGAGGACCCGGGCGCCGTCGACCACCCCGAGGTGCTCCAGTCGGGAGAACACGGCCTCGCGGACCCGGTCCGAGGTGGGACGGGTCCCCTGCTCCGGCACCTGGATGATCCGGCCTCCGGCGGTCCCCGCGACGATGCGTGTCACTCGGACAGCGTAGATCGCGGCGCCGACCCGATCAGGAACGCGGCGGTGCGCGTCACCGTGCGAGCACCTGGGAGCCGGCCCGACGGCGTCGCCTCCGCCCGAGGTTGCCCTCGGGCGGAGGCCACCGGTCACGGGAGATGAGGATCGCGCGCCCGGGAACGATCCCGGCAGCGAGGTCCGCGAAGGCCTGCAGACCGTTGTCCAGCTCGTGGGTCTTGTACTCGAGGGCGATCTTGCCGAGCTTGGCCAGCTCGATCACCTGCCGCTGGTCCGGGCGTGTCCCGCCGTACGAGCGGCGGACGTCGACACCCCCACGGGAGCGGTGATGTCGCGGCGTCCGCCGTATATGTGACGGAGCCGCCGCCGAGTCGTTCTGGTCGACCTTCAAGACCGGGTTCTACGACCGACACCATTGGGCAAGGAAAGTCGAAGCCAAGATCGCCTCCGCACGCTGGATCGAGGAACGCTACAACCGCACCAAGCGGCACTCCTCGATCGGCATGCTCACCCCAGTACGCTTCGAACAGCACCCACATCAGCCGGCACAAGCCGCCTGACCCCGTGTCCACCATCCGGGGTCACCCCGCTCTACCTAGCCCTCGCGGCCTGACACTCTCAGCCCCGAGATACAACCAAAACCTGAGCAGACCTTCGTCTAAAGGCGTTTGCCAGGACAGGAGAAGTGGGCTATTATCTGCGGGATTCCAGCGGACAACTATTCAGGGCGAAGGCGGGGCCGGTCGAGCCCGAATCGTTCCGGCTCGTGCCTCGGTCTGGATATAGCAACTTAGAAAGGAAGAGCAGTGGACGTGATGAATGCTTTCTCTCTTGACGGGAAGGTCGCCGCAGTGACCGGAGGGAGCCGCGGATTGGGCCGCACCTTCTGTGTCGCCCTGGCATCGGCAGGTGCCCAGATCGTGATTATTGCGCGTGACTCGGCGGAGTCCCAGAAGACCGCCGAGATGGTCGAGGCGGCGGGCCAGCGGTGCCAGATCGTCTTGGCCGATATTTGCACGCGTGGCGAGGTTGAACGAGCGCTATCCGAGTCCTTGAATGCATTTGGAAAAGTGGATGTCTTGATCAACAACGCGGGTACTTGCATCCACAAGCCGGCTTTGGAAGTGACCGACGACGATTGGCGCTCAGTCATGTCGGTGAATCTGGATGCGTTGTGGACGATGTCCCAGGTATTTGGTGAGCACATGGTGGGCAACCGATCCGGAAGCATCATCAACATCGGCTCAATGTCGGCCTTCATTGTCAACCGGCCGCAATGGCAGCCCGCATATAACGCCTCCAAAGCCGCCGTCCACCAACTGACCCGAAGCCTGGCTGCAGAGTGGGCGCCCTACGGCGTGCGGGTCAACGCGCTGGCCCCCGGGTATATTCGGACTGACATGTCGCCGGTGGACGCGCCGAGGTTCCAGCGGCAATGGATTGAGGACGCACCGATGAAGCGGGCCGGGCTGCCTGAGGAGCTTGGCCCAGCGATTGTGTTCCTGGCCTCCCAGGCTTCTTCGTTTGTCACCGGATCGGTCTTGGTCGCCGACGGCGGGTACTCGATCTTCTGACGGATCAGGCGCGGTGCATCTGCCATCGTGGTGAGCAGGAGGAGGGTCGGCACGGTGGAGTCCGTCCCGCTTCTGCGGACACCTGTTTTGAGGCGACGGTCGCCTCGGAGAGGAGTCCTGGATGCCCGCAGCACACCCGGCGGAATTTCGGCGCAGGGCCGTGGAGTTGGCCCGCCTGCGTGAGAAGCCGGTTGCCGCGATCGCCAGGGACTCGGGGATCAGCGACTTGTGTCCGCGCAACCTGTCAAGTACCGGGTTTCGTGGAGCCCTGGTTCTCCCGCTGAGCCGGTTGCTCG